>Ga0310810_10011914_pt1 | contig 10185 bp, 6 predicted proteins | sample NCmetagenome_FD_207641 | JGI IMG/M metagenome (GOLD analysis project Ga0310810, IMG submission 207641) | Soil microbial communities from experimental microcosm in Duke University, North Carolina, United States - NC | ecosystem: Engineered > Artificial ecosystem > Soil microcosm > Unclassified ...
ACCGGCAACAAGCGATTGGACCAGCCGGGAAGCTGGGCATACATTCCTGCCGGTGATAAACACCAGATCGCAGCGCAGGGTAAGGCGCGCTTGATCGAAATTGAGGTGCGGTGAATCGGAGTTAAGCCTGCCAAGATGGTCCAGTCGAATCGTAACGCTTCGGTCGAGTTCACCCTCGAGGCGCGGCGGGCGGGAATGAGCGCTGCAGGCTCCCGGGACAGGGTCTGGAGGATCAGCATGTCGAGCGTGCCTTGTGGGATGGGAAACCGTGGGGAAGACATCAATACCTCAACCTTCTACCAGGTACCCGAAAGGGCGGGAGCGTTGTTTCTCCGGGGTATCCAAATGGACCGCGGTGGCAGCTCATCCCTTCAGCGTTCGAGCCTCCCCAACTGCAGGAAAACTTACAGCTCGCCGCGCGAGGCGATTGCTCGCCGTTCCGCGCGGTCCCAAAATGATGCTCGCAGACGTAGCGTCGAGTAAGACGGCTTCGCGAATCAGTCCTGCGTCGTGGCTTAAGGCCGGAATCGGCGCGCCGCGCGTTGCGCGGTCCGGGTGGCTACCTTCTGTCCGGCAGCGCGAAAACGTACAGCTGTGCGCCGTACGCCGGATAGCGAACCTCCGGGGCGAGAACGCTGGGGACACCTCGAGTGCTGCCGCCTCCCAGTCCTGTGGTGACCGCAATATACTGTTTGCCGTTCACGCTATAAGACAGGGGGAAGCCCTGCACCGACGTGCCGAGTCGAGTCTCCCACAGTACCTTGCCGGTCTTGACGTCGACTGCGTGGAACACGCGGTCCATATCGCCCACGAACGCAACGCCGCCGGCCGTGGACAGCACGGCGGTCAGGAAGGGCGACCGCTGTTCCAGCTTCCAGTTCTCCTTGAGTGTGCGGACGTCAAACGCGGCCAGCTTTCCGACATTGCCGTTTGAACCGGGCATCTCGAAGAAGCGGCGCGCGGCTCCGGCGCCGCTGGCCCCACCCTCCACGAAGTTGACCTTTTGCGCGATCATCTCCTGGCAGCTCTGCGCCAATGGAACGATGAGCTGGTTGGTCGGCTGGTTATAGCTCATCGCTTGCCAATTCTTGCCGCCCTCGGAGGTGGGGCAGCTCTGGACCCAATCACCGATTCGCTGCTCCACAATGTCATTGCGGTAATGGGGCTCACCCGTGTTCGGATCGAAGGAATCGTAAATGTTCTGGAACACACCCTCTTTGTGGCCGAGGTATTTTCCGTTGGTGCGGTCCAGCTTCCAGATGATACCCGCCTTCCCGGTGCTGAATACGATCTTCTGGCCGTTATCGTCTACTAGGATCCGTTCGAACACTTCATCCAGATCGAGTGATTCACCCGGCGCATGATTGAAATACCATTTGAGCTTGCCCGTATCGACATCCAGAGCGACGGTTGAGTTGGCATAGAGCGTGGATCCGTTGCCTGACCCTCGGCTGGGCCGCATCCACGGCTTGGCCTGCGCCGTGCCCCAGTAAGTCAAATTGAGATTGGGATCATAGCTGCCGGTGATCCACGTTTCTGCGCCCACGCGGAACATGTCCGGAAGGGTCCCCCAGGTGTCGCCTCCAGGCTCGCCGGTCTTCGCGATCGTGTAGAACTTCCAGAGAGGCTTGCCGGTCCTGGCGTCATAAGCGCTGATGAAGCATTTTTCGTTCTGATAATAGGAGCAGCCCGAGCCTCCCAACCCTTGAATGACTTTCCCCTTAGCGATGATCGGCCCGCTGCTGGTGGAGTAACTGTACTTGGTGCGGTCCCCGATGGCCGTGTCCCAGACATTCCTGCCGGTGCGCGCGTCGAGCGCATAAATGTGGGCTTCTCCCGTGGTGATGTAAATCTTGTCCTCGAACATCGCCAGGCCGCGCTGCGAACTGCCGGCATCGGAGTCGCCGATGCGATTCTCCCAGATGAGTTCGCCCGTGCGGGCATCCAAGGCTTGCACGATGTTGCCGGGATTGTTGATGAACATCACGCCGTTATGCACGATAGGCGCAGCCTGGTTGGTGCCGTTGTTCATGGCCCAGGTCCAGACCAGGCGCAGATCGTTGGCATTCGATGCGGTGATCTGGTTTAGCGGACTGAAATTGTTCGCGCCGTAATCATGGCGGATCATCAGCCAATCGGCGGGGTCCGGCTTGAGCAGCATGGCCTCGGTCACCGGCGTGAAATTCTTCGCCTCCCCCGCGAAGGTGAGGCCGCGCGGCACCACGGGCGCCTGCTTACCTTGTTTGGCCTCCTTGCCCTTGGCGACGGCTGCTCCCGCTGGTGGGACCACTCCCGTAGCGATGGTGCGAATCCCGACCGTGCTCGACGCGGTTAGCGCCTGGTTGCCAGGTCTGGCTCCGTTGGAATCCAGAATGAACGCGGCGATATTGAGGTAATTCTGCTCACCCAGCGTGGGGTTGCCGGGAGGCATGGCCGCTGCCATGAAGCCGATCAGGTCTCCGACGGTCCGGCCTCCCCAGGTGCCCACGAACTGGGGACCGGCGAGTTGGGGCGCATCATTGCGGCCTCCCAAATCGGCCCCATGACAACCGGCGCAGTTGGCCTGATACGAGCCCCGGCCCGCCGCCGCTTGAGCGGCCGTATACGGAGCCACCGCCGTGCCCTGTTGCGCTGTGACCATCATCACGCCGCAGACGGCCGCAATCGTCAACATCAAGGCAAAGTGCTTGATTCGCATTTCACGCTCCCATCAGCCGGTCAGACTACAGTACCGTAATCTCCGGGTCAAGGGGCAAAAAGCGTCGGTGCCTGCCGTGGGCTATGCACGCCGCCGCATCTGTTGTAACCTACGCGACGGGGCGCCTTTTGTCCGCGCTTTCCGAGGAAGAGACCGGATAGGAGAAAGCTTTGAAGAATCGAATAACGCTGATGGCAGCGGTCATCGCCGTGGGTGGCGTGATGATCGTCACGCAACTCGTCGGTCAACAAGGCGGAGCCCAGCAGCGGCCGGCGGGGCCGTACACCGCCGAGCAAGCCCTGGCGGGACGCAGCGCGTATCAAGCCAACTGCGCGGCGTGCCACGCGCCGGATCTCTCCGGACGCGAAGGACCGCAACTGGCGGGCGGGACCTTCATGAGTCAATGGGGCGACAAATCCGCCGGCGACTTGATCGGTTTCATGAAAACCACTATGCCTCCTGGTGGGGCCGGCGGGTCTCTTCCCGACCAGACCTACATCAACCTCGCGGCGTTCATTCTCGACGCCAACAGCGCACGGCCAGGAGATCGACCTCTGACTAAAGAATCGGCCGCTTCTATAAGCGGCGTCGCTTCCGGGCAGCGTGCGGCGTACTTGCAGCCCGGCGCGATTCAACAAGGCACTTCCGCGCCTCCGTCCCCACAGCAAGGCAAACAGGACCAGGGTAAGCAGGCGCCCCGTGGAATTACGGTCTCGGGTGAAGTGAAGAACTACGTTCCAGTCACCGACGCCATGCTGCGCAATCCCGACGCCGGCGATTGGCTCATGATTCGCCGCGATTACAAAGCGAACTACTACAGCCCTCTGAACCAGATCACCACCCAGAACGTCAACGACCTGCGTCTGGTGTGGAGTTGGGCTATGCAGGAGGGCGCCAGCAACGGCAACCAGCCCGCGCCCATCGTGCACAACGGCGTGCTGTACGTAAACAACGCCGGCATGGTTCTGCAGGCTCTCGACGCGAAGACCGGCGAATTGATTTGGGAAAATCGTTACGGCTCCGATCCCACTGCTCCCGCCATGCGCGGCATCGCGATCTACGATGACAAGATCTTCGTCAGCACCAGCGCGGCGCATCTGATGGCGTTCGACGCCCGTAACGGCAAGGTGGTCTGGGACACCACCGTCGGCGACCGATCCAAAGGCGAGTACAGCAACAGCAGCGGCCCCCTCGCCGTGAAAGGGCGGCTGATTCAAGGGCTCGGCCGCGATTCCTGCGCGACCTACCGGGAAGAGAAATGCTTCATCAGCGCCTATGACGCCAAGACCGGCAAAGAAGCCTGGCGCTTTCGAACCGTGGCGCTGGAAGGCGAACCGGGGGGCGACACCTGGGGAGGGCTCTCGAACACCTTCCGGGCGGGCGTCGAGACGTGGATCACCGGAAGCTACGATCCGGATTTGAACCTGACCTACTGGGGGACAGCGCAAGCGAAACCGTGGATGCGCGTGAGCCGCGGCTCCGGTAACGGCGCGACGCTGTATGCCAACTCCACCGTGGCGCTCAATGCCGATACGGGAAAGCTGGCCTGGTCCCACAGCTACGCGCCGGGCGAAACGCTGGACCTCGACGAGGTTTTCGAACGGGTGCTGGTGGACGACCAAGGTCAGAACTACATCTTCAACGCGGGCAAAGCCGGAATTCTGTGGAAGTCGGATCGCAAGACCGGAAAATATCTGGGTCACAAGGAAATGGTGTTCCAGAACGTGTACGATTCCATCGACCCGCGCACCGGGGAACCGCATTATCGCAACGATATCGTGGAGCAGCGCGTGGGCGAGTGGATCTCGGCATGCCCTTCGACGGAGGGCGGCAAGAACTGGCCGTCGATGAGCTACTACGCGCCTGGAAATCGCCTGATCATTCCGTTGAGCCAAAGCTGTCTGGACATGAATGGACAGGCGATCGAAAAAATCGCTGGCGGCGGGAGTGGCAACGGCGCCCTGCGGCGCTTCTTCGAGATGCCGGGGACCAACGGGAATGTCGGCAAGCTGGCGGCGTACGATGTCCGCACCATGCGCGAGATTTGGAAATATGAACAGCGGGCTCCATTCCTTACAGGCGTAGTCTCGACGGCTGGCGGCGTGGCGTTCGCGGGTGACCTGGACCGCATGTTCCGCGCTTTCGACGCCTCGACCGGCCGTATCTTGTGGGAGACGCGGCTTCCGGCCGCGGTGCAAGGTTTTCCGGTGACGTTCACCGCGGGTGGCAAGCAGTACCTTGCGGTGACCACAAGCAATGGTGGAGGCAGTCCTCGCGGCGTGCCGGCGGTGGTCGCGGCGGAACTGCATTATCCGGCGACGGGCAATGCGCTGTACGTGTTCGCGCTGCCCGATCGGAGATGACTCCTTCATGGTTTCCGTCCGAAGGCGCGCCCAACTTTCCGCCGCGTATCCGGCATAACATAGATCAGATCGAATCCCGAGGAGGACCTCCATGCGTCTCCAGATTTTCGTTGCCGTGATGATCGGCGGCATAGCCATCGTCAGCGCCCAAACGCCTTCCAAACAGGCCAAGCAAGCCCCCGATCCCCACAGCGTGGTCCTAGTGGGCGACCGGTTCAAGCCGCTTCAATACGAGGAGATGACACCCGAGCAGAAAACCATGATCGATCACCTGCTGGCGGGAGAGCGTGGCGGGGTCAGGGGACCGTTCAATGTTCTGCTGCGGAGTCCCGAAGTGGGCGATCTGGGCCAGCAGTTCGGGGGCGCCATGCGTTTTCGCACCGGCCTGCCGAGGGATGTGTCGGAAACCATCATCATCATGACCGGGCGCTATTGGATGGCGCAATACGAGTGGGCCTCCCACAAGGCCGCCGCCCTGCAAAACGGCGTGAGTCCGGCGATTGTGGAAGCCATCGCTACGGGGCAGCGCCCGACCGGGATGAAGCCAGAGATGGAAGTGGCCTACAACCTCATCGATGAGCTTCTCACCACCCACCAGGTGACGGACGCCACGTTCAAGGCGGCCAAAGACCGATATGGCGAGCGGGGTGTCGTCGATATGATCGGCTTGAGCGGGTGGTATGGACTGGTCTCGATGCTGCTGAACGTGGACCGCTACCCTTTGGCCGAAGGTACGCAGCCCGACTTGAAGCCTCTCGAGAACCCCCTCCCGGTTGTCGGAATGGGATTCGCGACCCCGGTTCCAGGAGCGATCTCGCCGGCCGAGGTGAAGTCGGCGGCCGGCGGCAAGGAATTCACCATGCGCGGCGACCGCTTCAAACCGCTCACCTACGAACAAATGACACCCGAGCAGAAAAAGATGACGGATATCGCCGTGGCGCAGCGGGGCACGGGCGGGAGCTTCAATATCAACGTCCGCGATCCGGACGGGGGACGACTGCTGTTCGACATGGGAGACCGCGTCCGTTTCCATATGTCGGTTCCGGACAAGCTCAAGGAATTGGCGATTGTTGTTACGGCGCGCTACTGGGGCGCACAGTTCGAATGGCTCGCTCACCGGCGGGCCGCGGTGCAGGCCGGGCTGAGCGAGGACAAAGTTAAGGCCATCGCCGAAGGCAGGCGCCCGGCAGGGATGTCGGCCGATGAGGAGGCCGTTTACAACTTCATTACCGAGCTATTCAAGACCAGACAGTCGAGCGACGCTACCTTCGCGGCGGTCAAGAAAATCGCCGGTGAGCGCGGCGTGGTGGATTTGATCGTCAGCGCGGGATACTATCAGGTGGTTTCCATGCTCATGAACGTCGACCGTCTGCCGGTGGGGGCTAACCAGCAACCTGAGCTGAAATACTTGGCTAAGCCGCTTCCCTGAATCATAGACACAAGGAGTTTAAAAATGACTGGACGCATCTTCCGTGGAGTCACCACGATCGCACTCAGCATCAGCTTTGGCGCGGTTCCTGGATTCTCTCAGCAGTCAGGGTCGGCTGGCAGTGTATCGGGACGAGAAGCCGCCAGCGTGCCTAACGGCAATAGCGGCGCGGAGCCGTGTACGCGCTCGCCCATTTGCGGCTGGGGAAAAGGGCGCGACGCAGTCGTTCATGAACAGCGCAAACCGGATCTGGGCTTTACCTTCGCTTATCCGTTTGCTTTGCCGGACGGATTAGCCGGCGGTATCTCGGCCGTCGCCCTGAATTCGAAAGAGCACCTTTTCGCCTTTCAGCGCAATCCGGCGGGAAAACCACAGCTGTTCGAGTTCGACCAGAAACACCAGCTGGTCCGCACCATCGGCGAGGACGTGATCGGCCACCAATACAAAGCGCACGGCATAGCCATCGACGCGCAGGACAATGTCTGGATCTGCGACGAGAATGGCGACACCGTGATGAAGCTAAGTCCCGAGGGGAAGCTCCTCATGACCATTGGTGTGAAGGGACAAAGAGGGGATTGGGATGAGGCCAAGGGACAAAGGCTTCTGTGGCAGCCGCTGCACCTGGCCTTCGCACCGAATGGCGATATTTATATCGGCATGGGTCACGCGAACGAGAGTCCCAACGACACCGAAAAGTCTCCGACCAACAGCAGTGGCGCGGCGCGCATCCTGCATCTCGATAAGAACGGTAAATTCATACAGCAGTGGTTTGGCAACAACGCCGGACCAGGACATTTCAGCATGGTCCATGGGCTGGCCATCAATCCCGCTAACGGCAACATTTATATCGGCGACCGGGAGGAGTATCGAATCGTCGTCTATGACGGGAACGGCAAGTTCGTCAAAACGATTCAAATGAGAAACCTGGTTTGCGCCCTGTATGTAGACCCGCACAACCAACTATGGATGGCGACCGGTCAGGATGGCCAATTCTTCAAGATTGACTGGGACGGCAAGGTACTCGGCGCGATTGGTAACGGGCCGGGGAGAGGCGAAGGTCAGTTTGTCGAAGCGAGCTACATGGCCATGGATTCGCACGGCAATTTGTTCACAGGCGATACCAGCATCGCGCGTATCACGGAAATGGTCGCGCCTAAGAAGTGACCTGGCCAGGGATCGCGCAGTGCCGCATCCGGCGGCCATGTGTTAATTTGAAGATGTCGTCTCCCGGCGACTCAATGAAACGGTAAAGACCAACACTCATTTGTTTTCTGCGGCGCCTTCACGGCAGCCCTGGAGGTGTTATGTCTTTACTGGCCTTATCCGAACTCTCGTTTGAATATCCGTCTAGTCCGGTCCTGTTCGAAAATGTCTCGTTCTCGGTCAATCCGGCCGACCGCGTCGCTGTCGTTGGTCCGAACGGCTCCGGCAAATCGACCCTGCTTCGTTTGATCGCGGGAAATCTGGAGCCGTCGCGCGGCCGGATCATCCGCCAGCGCACTCTTCGGATCGCCGTAGCCGATCAGGAGATTTCGGCGGGATTTCGCCAGACGCTGTTTGACTTCGTCTTCGACGCGCTTCCATCCCTGGCGCAACTGCGTGCCGGGATTCGGGAACTGGAGCAGAACCTCTCCGACCCGGCCAGCGCCAGCGAATACGCCAGCCGGATCGATGAGTATCAGGAACGGGGCGGATTCCTGGCGGAGGCCGGCGTTGCTCGAACGCTCGGCGGGCTGGGGTATTCCCGACAAGATCTCGATCGGAATGTGCAATCGCTGTCCGGCGGTGAACGCACCCGTGCCGGGCTGGCCCGCGCGCTCTCCACGGAAGCGGACTTGCTGATCTTAGACGAGCCGACCAATCATCTCGACATTGCGGCTCGGGAATGGCTCGAATCCAGTCTCGCTTCGTGTATGGCGGCCTGTGTCATTACCTCGCACGACCGCGCGCTTTTGACCGCATTTGCCAGCCGGATTGTCGAGATCGAGCGCTCGAAGGTATCCGTTTTTGAAAATAGTTACACGGATTACCGACGCGCGCGGGCGTTGCTCGATCGGCAGGCCTGGTTGGCCTACCAGGCATCCCAGCGAAGGAAAGCGGCTCTGGATCGGGCCGCGCACCGCAGGGATCAGCTCTCGGTGCGCGTAGCTACTGCGCCGCAAGGTGTGCGTAGCTGCCAGGATCACTACGCGCGCAAGGCAGCTAAGGTGGCCCGCACTGCACGCATTTTCCGGGAGCGGGCGAGCGAAGAAGAGCGTGTGGAAAAGCCATGGGAAGAGCCGCCCATCAAGGGACTGACATTTGATCGGGTCGTTCGCAGCGGCGACGTCGTAATGACCGGCGCCGGACTCACGAAATCCTACGGCTCGAAAATCCTGTTTCAGGATCTTAGCTTCCATGTTCGACGGGGAGACCGGCTTGCCATTGTGGGCCCGAACGGATCGGGCAAGACAACCCTGCTAAACGTGATTCAGGGGACCACACTACCGGATGCGGGATCCGTTCACTTTGGGGCCAACCTCGAACTGGCGAGCGTCGCGCAGAATCCAGAGGGGCTTGACCTGAGCCTCTCGCCGCTCGACATCTGCGGCTCCGGTACGGCTGCGCGCACGTTGCTCGCTTGCCTGAAGCTGCGCCCGGACCGTCTCAATCGGCCACTAAACGAGTTTAGCGGGGGTGAACGAACTAAGGTGGCGCTGGCCAGAATCCTCACCAGTGGGGCGAACGTGCTCCTGTTGGACGAGCCGACCAATCACCTCGAAATCGAAGCACAAGAGGCCCTGGAGCAGGCGCTTCGACTGTATCCCGGGACGGTCATCGTCGTGTCACACGACCGGTTCTTTCTCGACTCGCTTGGTCCCGGAGTGGTTTTTTTGAAGTTGGCGGTGTCAGGGAGCCCGCCTACTGTGCGGCCCCCAGCAAGAACGAGTAGGCTGTAAACCCGAGGGACACGAGCAAAACCACCGCAAGCAGCATGGAGAAAAAACCCTTGGGCTTCGCATGCCCTGGAACCGGATCCCCGCACTGGTAACAGATTTCTTCGTCTTTTGTGAGGATTCCGTCGCAAGACAGGCAGCGAATCATGTCTCTATTAAACCCGAACTAACCACCTTCGTCTATCGGTCTTACGTACCAATTTTCGTTCGGGTAATCGCCGGAGTACCCTAATGCGAATCGTTTGCAGTACTCCCATGGCAGGCGTACCGCGGCACGATACTAACTTGCATTCCGCAAGTGAGATTTGCTACCCCTATCTAATGTGGCAGGGAAGCCCAAGTTAAAACGCCGGTCGGGCTGCCCGGTCAGCATTTCCCTCGAAATACTGGGAGATCGCTGGTCTCTGTTGATCATCCGCGATTTGATGGTGCGCGGGTTCAGGACGTTCAAGGAGTTTGAGGGATCGGCCGAGGGTATCGCCACGAATATCCTGGCGGACCGTCTGCGGAAGCTCGAAGCCTGGGGGATCGTGACTGGGGAGGCGGAGGAATCAGACGGACGGAGGGTGAACTACCGGTTGACGGAGAAAGGGATCGATCTGGCGCCGGTGCTCCTGGATCTGCTCATCTGGGGCGCCCGGCATGAGGAAACGGGAGCGCCCGACGCGCTCATCATCGATATGGAGAAGAATCGCGAAGCAGTCCTTGCGGAAGTCCGGCGGCGGTGGCAAGTACGAGATTTGACTCCGCTGCTACCCA
>Ga0310810_10011915_pt1 | contig 10185 bp, 9 predicted proteins | sample NCmetagenome_FD_207641 | JGI IMG/M metagenome (GOLD analysis project Ga0310810, IMG submission 207641) | Soil microbial communities from experimental microcosm in Duke University, North Carolina, United States - NC | ecosystem: Engineered > Artificial ecosystem > Soil microcosm > Unclassified ...
CCCGCGCTCGGCGGCGGCGGCGACGCTGCGGGCTCGGTCGCCGCGCGCGGCGGCGGACGTTGCGGCAAGGTCGTCTCGACGATGTGCACGCCGGCCGCGGGCCGCGGCAGCTCGGCCGCCGCCGGCGCGACGCGCGTCGCATCGAGCGGCTGCATCACGCCGCCGACCCGCACGCTGACGCGCTCACCGTCGACGGCGAACAGCGACAGCTCGGGCAGATCGAGCCGCGTCTGCAGCGTGGTCACGAGCTGCGCGAACGAGAGGCCGCCGAGATCCGCGATCGTCTCCGCCTGGTGCATCAGCATCGGCGGCGGACCTTCGACGACGTACTCCTTCAAGACGAACGTGAGCAGATCGAGCAGCGTGTCGCGATCGCAGTCGGCGAGCGCGTCCTTCACGTTGGTGGCGATCTGACGGAGGTCGGGGCGAGTCGGCATGACGTTCTCCCTAGAGCTGTGCACCGTCGAGATCGGCGCCGTCGGTGAGGCAGCCGACCAAGCGCGCGCCGCGCAGGTCGGCGCTGCACAGGTTGACGTGTCGCAAGTCGCAGCGGATGAGGACCGCGCCGTCGAACTTCGCGCCGTACATGTTCGCGCGGCGGAACTCGACCTCGACCAGCGCGGCGCCGCTGAAGTCGCAGCGCGACAGCGAGACGGTCGCGCCGTCGTAGCCGTCGAATACGCAGCGCGTGAGCACGGCGCCGTGGAAGTCGGACGAGTACAGCTCGGTCTGCGTGAAGGTCGTGGTCGCGAGCCGCGCCTTGCGGAAGTGCGAGCGCGGCATCCGCATCGGGCCGAGCTCGCACCGGATCAGCTGCGCGCCGCCGAGATCGACCTCGGTGAAGTCGGAGTCCTTCGCCTTGACGCGATTCCAGAGCGCACCGTTCCACTTCGAGCGGCGGCCGTCGACTTGGTCGAGCTCCGCGCGCTCGAGCCGCGCGTCCTCGGCGTCGGCCTCGGCGAGATCGACGCGCTTGATCAGGACGCCGTCGAGATCGGCGCCGCGCAATCCGACCGACTTCGCGGCGAAGCCCTGGATCGTGCGCCCGACGAGCTCGTCGGACGCGACCAGCCGTTCGAGCTGGACCCGGGACATCACCACGCCGGCATCGGCGCTCGTGTCACTCATGTCGACGGAGAATACCGCGCCACGCCTGCCGAAGGGAGCGGTACGTCGATCTATGGCCGGCGCGGCGAATAGCCGTTGCGCATCCAGTCGACGCGGCCGGCCTCGGCAAACATGTCCATCACCCGATGCATCACGTCCTCGAGCATCTTCGCGTGCTCTTTCTCGCCGTGATGCTCCGCGCTCGCCGCGGCGTGCGCGTGCGCGGCCTGGCCTGACGCCTGCGCGTGCTCCTCCGCCTCGACCGCCTCGGCTTCTTGCTCGTGCTCCTCGGTGGCGAGCGGCGCGTTCGAACGATCGAAGTGCAGGCCGCGCTCGGCCTGCGCGACGTGCGTGAGCTCGTGGGCGAGCAGCGCTTGGCCCGACGCGCCGATCGGCGACATGTCGGCGTGGCCGCCCATCAGGATCATGCCGGTGCCGCCGATCGTCACGGCGTTCGCGCCGCGTTCCTTGTTGAACTCCTCGGCGAACTCACCGGTGACGATGCGGACGTGCGAGAGATCGACGCCGAAGCGTTTCTCGTAGCGCTGGCGGATCGCGAGATCGAGCGCCTCGCCCTTGCCCGCCCGCTTCGCGAGCAGCTTCATCAGCCGCTCGGGGTCCCACTTCCGGGCGACCTCGTCGGAGAGGTCCTCGGGCGCGACCGACGCGGCGGCTTCGAGATCTTGATCTTCGCTGCTCATCTCGGACCTAGGCTCCTCATCTTACGACGTTAGTCGTCCTTGCCTTCCCCAGCGTAGACCGACGTGTAACCCTCGGATTGTTCGTAGTATTCGCTGGTCTTCGACTGCTCGAGGACCTCGCCGCCGAGCGCTTGCTCGAGGAACTTGGTCTCGTCGAGGCAGGAGCCGCCCTTCACGCCCTTGACCGTGAAGCTGACCTGCCCGCTCGGCGAGATCGTGATCTCGATGTCTTGTTTGCGCATTACTCAGACACCCACTTCCGGACCACGAGGCGAATCGAGCCGTCTTCCTCGTTCAGCTCTTCCTCGACGGCGTAGCCCTTCGCTTCGCAGGCCTCTTTGACGTTGTGATACTGGTATCGCTGGTTGAGCTGGTGCTCGAACTCTTGCTGCGAGACGCCCTTGGTCGTCTCGACGCCCCACCAGTCGGCCGACAGCTCGTACGTGCCGTCGGCGTTCGAGATCACGCCGATGTCGTACTGGCCCATGTCGATCGACATCGCGGCCTGCAGCGTGTCGCCGCGGTAACCGCGCACGACGACCGACTGCCCGACCTCGGCCTCGTTGACCTTCATCTGCATGTCCGCGAGCGCCTTCTTGATCGCGTTCAAGTTGGTCAGCTTCAGCTCGCACTTCGTGAAATGCGACATGTCTACAGCTCCAGCTTCCGTTCGCCGTCGTCCGGCGGGGTGTTCTCGCCTTGCTTGTCACCGAGGCCGCCGCGCGACGCGCCGTACTTCGCCATCCAGCCGGCGTCCTTCTTCGAGACCGTGCGGCCGCGCGACGCGGCGGGACGCGCGCGCGTGCGCGCCCACTCGCGCATCGCCTCGATCACCTCGCGCATCGTGATCGCGAGCGGGACGATCTCCTTGAGCGTGTTCTGCAGGCCCTCGGTCGAGAGATCGTTGCCGGTGTCGAACGCGTCGTAGAGCGCGGCGACCACGGCCTGCTCGATCTCGGCGCCGCTGTAATCGACGGTGGCGTCGACCAGCTTGTCGAGATCGAACTGGCCCGGGTCGCGGGCCTTCTTGCGGATGTGGATGTCGAGGATCGAGCGGCGATCCTCGCGGTCCGGAAGATCGCAGAAGAAGATCTCGTCGAAGCGGCCCTTGCGGAGGAGCTCGGGCGGCAGCTGCATGACGTTGTTCGCGGTCGCGATGACGAAGACGGGCGTCGTCTTCTCCTGCAGCCACGTGATGAACGAGCCGAACACGCGCGAGGTCGTGCCGCCGTCGGTCTGGCCCGAGCTCGCGGTGCCGCTGAAGCCCTTCTCGAGCTCGTCGATCCAGAGGATCGCGGGCGCGATCGCCTCGGCGGTCTTGATCACCGTGCGGATGTTCTCTTCCGACGAGCCGACCAGGCCCGCGAAGATCTTGCCGACGTCGAGGCGGAGCAGCGGCATCTGCCACAGCGCGCCGACCGCCTTCGCGGTGAGCGACTTGCCCGTGCCCGGCACGCCGATCAAGAGGATGCCCTTCGGCAGCGGCAGGCCGAAGTCTCGCGCGCGCGAGCTGAACGCGTTGCGGCGCTTGACCAGCCAATCCTTGAGCGTGTCCATGCCGCCGATGTCGGAGAACTCTTCGCGGTGCTCGTAGTACTCGAGGATGCCGCTCTTGCGGATGATCTGCTTCTTCTCCTCGAGGATCGTCTCGAGATCGAAGGTGTGCGTGCGGACCATCGACTTGGCGAAGACGTTCTCCGCCTCGACCAGCGTCAGGCCGAGCGCGGCCTCGACGACGTGCTCCATGAAGGTCGGGTCGCTCTCGATCGTCTGTTGCGTCGCGGGCGGCGCGTTGGGCAGGAGCTTGCGCGCGGCGGCCTCGATCTCGGAGCGCGTCGGCAGCTCCCAGTCGACGACGGCCGAGATGCTCTTCTCGAGCTCGGGCGCGATCTTGGTGACCGGCGAGAGGATGGCGAGGCTCTTCTTCGTCTTGCGGAGCTCGTGCGCGGCGTCGCGCAGGCGGCGCACGACCGCCGGCTCCTTCAAGAACGGATGGAAATCGCGCAAGACGTACAGCGCGCGGCCTTCGCCGCGGAGCACGTGATCGAGCGCCTTCATCGGATCCTTCACGTCGCGCGTGCCCGAGCCGTTGGCGACGACCTTGAAGCCCTCGGTGATCGACCAGATCTCGAGGCGCATCTCGCGCTCGACGCACAGCTTCCGCAACGACTCTTCGACGCGCGCTTCTTCGGGCGACGTGATCCAGATGAGCGAGTAGCGAGCGCGAATGAGATCTTCGAGCTCTGACTTGGTGCTTCTGCGGTGACTGTCCGCTTCGATCATTCATTCACTCCGCTAGGTCGCGCAGGCCGCGCAGCGCGCCCTTCGCATCCTCGGCGTTGCCCATGAGGGCATCCACCGTGTCCTTGATGATACGCCCGGCGTCGCCGCCAGCTCCCCCGAGATTGTCGACCTCGCCCTGCACCAACATGATGTTGTTGCGAATCTCGCTGAGGACGTCGTTGATCGCGTCGTAGACCTCTTTCGCCTTCTGCTGGATCTCGCCGGAGTTGGCGAGCGCGGCGGGCGCGGCGGAGACGGTCGTGACGTCGGCGTTGGCAGCCGCGGCCTTGGCGCGATCCGCCTCGGCGCGGGCCTTGGTCGCGTCGGTCTTGGCCGCATCGAGCTCGGCCTGGAGCGACTTGAGCTGGCGCTCGGCGGCGGCGGCCTTGTCGGCGAGGTCCTTCGAGGCGCGCTTCTCCTTGTCGAGATCGGCGGCGAGCGCCGCGGGATCCGGCCCCGACACGGGCGCGGCGGCCTTGCTCTCGAGGTCGGCGACCTTCTTGCGGAGGCGATCGAGCTCGCGCTTGGCGTCGTCGCCGGCGGTGCCGGCTTGATCGCGCGCGCGCGCCGCGTTGATCGCCTCTTCGGCGGCCTTGTGGCGCGCGACCTCGGCCTTGGCGAGCGCCTCCTCGGCGACGCCGCGCGCGCTCTCGGCGGCCATCTTGCCGTGCGAGGCTTCCTGGAGCTCGACCTCGAGCTGCGCGACCTTGCCCTCGAGCTTCTGCAGATCGCGATCGGTGCGCTCGAAGCTCTCCTGCAGGCGATCGCGATCGGCCTCGACCTTGCGCAGCTCGACCTTGTTGTTCTTGAGCTCTTCGTTGAGGCGCGCGATCTGATCGCCGCCGCCGCCGCCGCCGCCGGAGCTCGCCTCGACCATCATGCGGCCGAGCCGCTTCACTTCTTCCTCGAGCGCCTGCGCGTGACCGTTGGCGCGGGTCGCGCCCTGCTGCGCCTCGTCGCGCTCCGCCTTGAGCGACGCGACCTGCTTGAACGTCTTCTCCTTCTCCGCGCGCAGCTCCTTGATGACCTCTTCCTGCGAGATGAGGCCGACGCGGCGCTCCTCGAGCATGCGCTCCTGCTCGTTGATCACTTCGCGCAGGTGCTCGATCTCGCCGAGCTGCTCGTTGAGCTTCTTCCAGCCCTCGTCCTTCGTCCTCGCCACTTCGACGAGCTGACGGGACTTGTCGTCCATCTCCTCTTTCATCTTGCCCAGGTCGTCCTGGACACGGCCGAGCTGGCGCTCCTTCGCGCTGAGCTGCTCGACGAGCTGGGTCATCTCCTGCTTCGAGGACTGCAGCTCTTCGCGCGTCGACGTCAGTTCGTCGCGCAATTCGTCGGCGACGCGGCCGTGCGCGGCGACCTGCTCTTCGCGATCCTTGATCGTCGCGCGCAGCTCTTCGATGCGATCGCGGAGCGTGGCGGCCTCGGCGCGGATGCGCTTGCCGTCGGCGACTTCACGGTCGTAGTTCGCCTGCAGGCCCTCGAGCTCGGCGCGGACGCGCTTGACCTCTTGGACCGCCTTGCCGGCGTCGGCGCCGTCGAAGTCGACGACGACCGACGAGCCGTCGCCGGGCATGCCGCCCATGCCGGGCGGGCCGCCCATGCCGGGCGCGCCACCGGGACCGCGCGCGAAGATTCCCGCCGCGGGCTGCGCGACCGTCGCCGCGTGGCCGAGCCCGCCGGCGCCGGGCATCGCCGGCGGTCCGCCGAAGCCACCGCCACCGCCGCCGGGCATCGCCGGCGGTCCGCCGAAGCCGCCGCCGCCGCCGGGCATCGCGGGCGGTTGACCGAACGGCGATCCACCGGGCCCCGCGGGACGCGCGGCGCCGCCGGGCGATCCGAACATGCTGCCGCCACCAGGCGCGCCGCCACCGGGCATCGCCGGCGGCTGACCGAAACCGCCGCCGCCACCACCGGGCATCGCAGGCGGTTGACCGAAGCCACCGCCGCCGCCACCGGGCATGCCGGGCGGTTGACCGAAGCCACCACCGCCGCCGCCGGGCATGCCGGGCGGCTGACCGAAGCCGCCGCCGGGCGCGCCACCGCCGAAGCCGCCACCACCGCCGGGCATCGCGGGCGGCTGACCGAAACCGCCGCCACCACCGCCGGGCATGCCGGGCGGTTGTCCGAAACCGCCGCCGCCGGCGCCGGGCATGCCGCCGCCGAAACCACCACCGCCGCCGCCCGGCATCGCGGGTGGTTGGCCGTAGCCACCGCCGGGCGCACCACCGCCGAAACCGCCGGGCTGCGCGCCACCACCGCCGCCCGGCATGCCGGGCGGACTTCCAAAACCTCCGGGCTGCGCGCCGCCGCCGGGAGATCCGAACTGACTCGCGCCGCCCGGTCGCGCGCCGCCGCCCGCGCCGCCGACGCCGGGCACGCCCAGCTCGCCCGCGTCGATGCGCATCGTGCCGCCCTTCTTCGGCGGCGGATTGTCGCCCATGCCCATCGGCGGACGCGCCATGTGCGCGGGGACGAGCGGGCCGTCCTCGATGTAGCGAATCCAGATCGATCCGCACTGCACGACGTCGTTGTGGTTGAGCGCCTGCTTCTGCACGCGGTTGTTGTTGACCAGCGTGCCGTTCGACGAGCCCTTGTCCTCGACGACGAACTTGCCGTTCTCGAACCGGATCTGCGCGTGGAGGCGCGACACCATGGCGTCGTCGGTCCGGATCGCGCACTCCAGCCCGCGCCCGACGATGACCGTCTCGGTCGGGCTCAAATCCAAGGCTCCATCACGGCCCTGGCTGTCGCGAAACAGAACCTTTCCACCCATGGATGCTCTGAATGGTACCCGACGATCTCGCCGGGGTGCCAACTAACGGGACCATCTCTCGATGGCTATTCTCGACGGAACACCATCTCGGTGTTGCCGATGCGGACGATGTCTCCTGACTGTAGGGTCTTCTTCGGCATCTTGTGACCGTTCACGTAGACGCCGTTGGTCGACCCGAAATCTGCCAGCTCGTACGCGGTGTCGACGCGACGAATGCCGGCGTGCTTGCGCGACACCGCGGGGTCCGCGAGCACGACCGTGTTGCCCGCGACGGAGCCGAGCGTCGTCATCTCCTCGGTGAGCGAGATGCGCTGTCCGGCGAGCGGACCGAGGATGAAGTCGAGCCGCGGCACCGGCGCCCAGCCGCAGAACATGCACTTCTCCCACTGCGGCATCATCGCGCGACGGCACTGCTCGCACGTGCGCGGCCCGGTCTTCTTCTTCCCGCCCTTCAGCAGGAGCACGAGGATCACCAGCAGCAGCAGGACGCCGCCGATGATCAGTGCGACGAGAGCGGGTGTGTCCATGATCGGTGCGCGCGTGCGCCCTCGATCCGGCGATCAGATCGTGGTCTTGAACTTGAAGTTCGTCTTGCCCATGAGGATCACGTCGTTGTCGACGAGCTCGTGATCGTTCACGCGGCGCTCGTTGACCAACACGCCGTTGGTCGAGCCCTTGTCCTTCAAGACGAACCCGCTGGGCGAGGCCACGATCATCGCGTGCTCGGTCGACATGAAGCCGTCGTTGACCACGACGTGCGCTCCACCGCCGGTGCCGATCACGGTGTTCGAGCCGAGCTTGAACGTCTGGAACTGGTTCGGACCGTTGAGCGGCACGAGCCACGCGACGACCGGCCAGCCGTCGTCGCCCGCGTTCAGGTTGACCATCATCGTCTTCATCGGCGCCGAGGGCGCGGCGGGCGGCGGCGGCGCGGCGGGCGCGGCGATCGGCTGCTGCACGACCATCGGCGGCGGCGCGGCGACCGGCTTCTTCGCGACCTTCGCGATGATCAGGAGCAGGAGGATCAAGCCGACGATCGATCCGAGGATGACCCACAGCCACGGGAAGTGGCTCGGCACCGGCAAGTGCCACTCGGGCACCATCGTCAGCGTGCCGGCGTCGGCTTCGTCTTGATCGATCTTGAGCGAGAACGCGTGCTCCTTGGTGTCCCACGTGAAGCCCGCGTTGAGCTTGGTGTCGAAGCCCTGGAACACGGCGTAGTAACGGTTCTGCAGCTCGCCGACGATCGCGCTCGCCTGGTTGGCGATGTTGTCCATCGAGTTGGCGGTCTTGATGCCGGTGCCGACGAGCGACTTGACCACGCTCTGGTCGCCCTCGAATCCTTCGATCTGATAGAAGATGCCGAACAGCTCGACGTGGGCCGCCTCGAACTTCTTCTTGAAGTCGGCGAGCTGCGCCTTGGCCGCGTCGGCGTTGGTGTCGGTGCCGTCGCCGATCACGATCAGCGCCTTGCGCGACGCGCTCACCTTCTGCAGATCCGCGTAGGCCTGATTCACGCCGGCGACGAGCTCGCGCGTCGTCGTGCCCTGGTAGTCCTTCTGCGCGCCGAGCTTGTCGGCGGTGAGCTGCGGCAGGTCGATCCACGCCTGCTTCACGAGCGCGCCGGCCTTGCCGTAGATGATGATCTCGCCCTTCGATCCGGGCGGGCCCGCCTTCGACACGGCGTCGAGCGCGGGACCGAGCTTCGAGAACACGCCGACCGCCTTGTCGGCCTCGTCGGCGTAGGCCTCGTTGCCCATCCACAGCTCGTGCCCTTCGATGAGCACGACGATCGCGATGTTCTCGGGACCCTCGACGTACTTCTTGACCGAGGTCGCCTTGATCGTCACCGCGGCCGGCTTCGCGTCGGTCTGCGTGAGCGCGAGCTTCGCCGCCTCGGGCGCAGCACCACCGATCACCGTCGCTTCGATGATCGGCGCGTTGGTGCCGGCTTCCTTCGCCTTGGGATCCTCGTTCGGCTTCGACGAGAGGTGGACTTCGAGCTGTGCACGCGCGGCGCGCGGCACCGAGATGATCGCGCCGAGGGCGGCCGCGATCGCGATGGCGTAACGGGTGGTGGCCTTCATAGCGACTTGAACTTCACGAGGCACTTGCCGAACATGATCATGTCGTTGTCGACGAGCTCCTGCTTGTCGACGCGCTTGTCGTTCACGAAGGTGCCGTTGGTCGAGCCCATGTCCTTCAGGACCCAGATGCCGGCCTCGGCCTTGATCTCGGCGTGCTTCGACGACATGAACGAGTCCTGCAGCACGATGTTGCAGGACGGATCCTTGCCGATCACCGTCGCCGGCGAGAGCGTGAACAGCTCGCCGCGCTGCGGTCCCTGCATCGGGACGATCCAACCGAGCAGCTGCATGCCGCCGGCCGCGCCGCCGGGCGCGTTCAGCATGAAGGCCTGCGTCTTCATCGGCGCCTTCGGCTTGTTCGCCGCCGCCGCCGCCGCCGCTTGCTGATCCGCGGCCTGCTTGCAGTACGGGCACGCGTCCCAGCTCACGTCGAGCTGCTGGTTGCACTGCGAGCAGAACTTCTTCTTGAAGACCCAGAAGCCCTGCGTGCGGATCGGCGGGTTGGGATTGATGCCACCGGCGGCAGCGCCGCCTGCTGCGCCCGCGGCGCCACCGAGTTGCTGCATCTGTGCTTGCGCTCCTTGCGCGGCTCCGGCCGCGGCCGCTTGCGCGCCGCCGAGCTTGTCGTTCGCGGCGCCGACCATGCCGCCGGCCTGTTGACCGTATCCCTTGACGACGCCGGCCTCGATCTTGAGGTTACCGGCCTGCGTCTTCACGCCCATGATCTTGTTCTTGATCGCGACGAACGGCGCGCCGATCGGTTTTAAGAATTCGAGGATCATGGCGGCGGGGGCGAGTGTATCACTTCGGTTGATAGACCCAGATGTGGAACATGTTGACGTCGCGGCCGGCGGTGAGCGCCATCTGCTTGATGTTCAGCACCGAGTCCGTGACGAACTCGGCGGGGATCATCATCGGCCAGTTGCGCCAGCGATGGACGCGATCGGTGCCCTGGCACGAGACCACCGTGCACGGCTTCCCGTTCACCTGGATCTCGATCTCGTAGTCGCCGTAGACGTAGTCCATCCGGCGCAGGATCACCGCGGGGCGACCCGGCGTGAGGTTCATGACCTTGTACTCGGCGAAGCCGCCGACGTGCGCGCGGCCGGTCGCTTCGATCGTCGTGCCGTCGGGGTACTTGAGCTTCTGGCGCGAGCGGTAGGAGTCCTTCGCCTCCTTGATGTTGAAGGCGTGCTTGTCCTCGCTGTCCTTGTTGAGGATGTCGATCTCG
>Ga0310810_10011916_pt1 | contig 10185 bp, 12 predicted proteins | sample NCmetagenome_FD_207641 | JGI IMG/M metagenome (GOLD analysis project Ga0310810, IMG submission 207641) | Soil microbial communities from experimental microcosm in Duke University, North Carolina, United States - NC | ecosystem: Engineered > Artificial ecosystem > Soil microcosm > Unclassified ...
CGCTCGGGTTGGAACGGATGCGCCGGGTAGCCGATGTCTTCGAGCATTGCGATCAGATCGGCGGGCGCCAGCTCGTTGTCATGCCAGTCGACCGCCAACCGCCTGTTGGTGAAATTGAGCCGCGCATCCACAACACCAGGAAGCCGCTTGAGGCTCCCCTCGATCTTGCGGATACAGGACGCACACGCAACACCCTCGACCGCGAGATCCATGTGCGCGGTGCCATCGCGATGCTGCACGAACAACGCAAGATCGAGCGCTTCGGCTGCCATTGTGCGCCCTATTGCAGGAATACGCGGCTCTGCGAGCGGAACATCCGCTCGCCGCCGCGCGAAAGCTCGATCAACACATCGCGCTGGCCGCTGATGAGGGCAGTCGAGCCGCGGAAATGACCAGTGGTATCCTCGGCCAACGCCACCGTCTGATCAGCGCGCCGGTCGGTCGGGTGATGCAGCACCATGCTCGCATCAAGTCCGGCGAGCGGGCGCCCGGCGGCATCGCGCGCATCGATCTCGACGACAAGCGCATCTGTGGCCGGGCGGACTTTGGCCTTCACGAGCCAGTGCAGCGCGTCCTGAGCCTGCGCGGAGGCGACCTCGCGCTCGAATGCAAGTCCGGCCTGATAGGAACTCGATGTCTCGACTCCGCCGAAGGTCGAAACGGCGGCGCGGATCATGATCGCGTTCGCGAGCGCGACCACCCCGAAGAAGCCGAGCAAACAGAGCAGAACCGCACGACCGGTGAGTGGACGGGGGTGTGTCATCTCATCCTCCTGCGGGCGCCCGGAAATAGTCGCTCGCGGCTGCCCGCTCCCCGGTCATCACGTCATAGAGGTGAAACGTGATGGGCGTGGACGCGGGTGGATCGGGGACGTAGTCGGTGACGAGCACGCGCACCTCGCGCGTCTGGTCCGGTCCGACCTCGATCACGAAGCGGCCGTCGTCGCGCGTCTGGACCACGTCGAGCAGCGAGCCGGGGAGGCCCGACAGGCTGAGCGTGAACTCGCGCCGCTCGCCGCGCTTGTTGATGACGCGCACCGTGTAGGCATTGCGCAGGGCGCCGTCGGACAGCCGCACAAAGATTGGATTGCGGTCGTGGATCACGTTCAAGCCCTGTGCCGTGCGGGTCATGAGCGTGTAGGTCATGATGCCACCCACCGCCGCGATGACTACGACATAGAGCAGCGTGCGCGCGCGTGCGAAGCGATACTCCGGCGCCAAGCCCTCGGCGTGGCGCTTGACGTTGATGTCGGTGTCGTAGGCGATCAAGCGCGGCGGCCGGCCGATCTTCGCCATCACGGCATCGCAGGCGTCGATGCACAGCCCGCACTGAATGCAGCCCAGATCTGGCCCCTGCCGGATGTCGACCCCGGTCGGGCAGACGTGCACGCATTGCAGGCATTCGACGCAATCGCCGACGGGTTGGCCCTGCGCGCGCAGCACAGTTGCCTTCTTCACTGAGGTGCGCGGCTCGCCGCGGTCGTAGCGATAGGTGACGTTGAGAGCGTGTTCGTCGGTGAGTGCCGCCTGAATACGCGGCCACGGGCACATGTAGAGGCAGACCTGCTCGCGCATGAAGCCCGCGAGCGTGAAGGTCGTGAACGTGAGGATACCGATCCACGCGTAGGCAACGAGCGGCGCCTGGAACGTGGCAAGGTCGTAGACCAGCGTCGGCGCGTCGGCGAAATAGAGCACCCACGCCCCGCCGGTCCACCATGCGACCATCAGCCAGAGGAAGTATTTGGCACCCGCGCGCGCGACGCGTTCCGGCGTCCAGGGCCCACGTTCGCGCTGCATATGCTCGCGACGGTCGCCTTCGCACCAGCGCTCGATCGTCTGGAACAGGTCGGTCCAAACCGTCTGCGGACAGAGATAGCCGCACCAGATGCGCCCCGCGATGGCATTCATCAGGAACAGCGCCATCGCGGCGATGATCAGGAGGCCGGTGAGATAGTAGATCTCCTGCGGCCAGATCTCGATGAAGAAGAAATAGAAGCGCCGGTTCGGCAGGTCGATCAGCACCGCCTGGTCGGGCGCATTCGGCCCGCGGTCCCAGCGCAGGAACGGCGTGAAGTAATAGATGCCGAGCGTGACGAACAGCACCGCCCACTTGATGCGCCGATAGACGCCGTGCACACGCTGCGGATAGATCTTGCGCCGCGCCTGATAGAGCGGCGCGTCATCCCATTCGTCCGTTGCCGGATCGAGCGGCGGCGGGTTCGCAACCACTTTCAACGCGGCGGGCTTGACCTCGGCGCTTTGCGCAAGTGCATAAAGCCCGCAATCAGCCGTCTCGCAGGCTTTCTGTGCCGCGGCATCGGGGGTGTTTGCCACGGATCATTTCTCCCCGCCGCCCAGCGAGTGAACGTAGTAGGCGAGCGCCTTGATGGTCACGGGGTCGAGCCGGCCGGTCCATGCCGGCATGACGCCGCTCCGCGAGTTGGTGATCACCTCGATGATCGTCGCTTCGTCCGAGCCGAACAGCCAGATGCCGTCGGTCAGGTCCGGCGCGCCAAGCTCCTTATTGCCCTTGCCGTCTTCGCCGTGACAAACCGCGCAGGCATCGGCGAAGGTCCTCTTGCCGGCTGCAAGGTCGGCACCCGGGCGCGTTGCCAGATTGGCGATCGAGCGCACGTAATTTGCGACGTTCACGATTTCGGCGGGCTTGAGCATGCCGTCGCGGCCGAACGCGGGCATCTGGCTCTCATGCGCCTTGGCGTGACCCGAGCGCACGCCGAATTCGATCGTCTGCTGGATTTGATCGAGCGTGCCGCCCCAGAGCCAGTCGTTGTCGTTCAGGTTTGGATAGCCTCTGGCGCCGCCGCCGCCGGCTCCATGGCACGGGCCGCAGTTCTCGCGGAACGAAGAGCGCCCCGCCGCGTAGGTGAAGTCAGCCAGCGCCTGATCGTTCCTGATCTCCGCAAGCGGCGTTGCGGCGAGCTTGGCGGACATGGGTGCGCGCAGTGTTTTCAGCTCATTGAGATCGGCAACGACCGCGGCGCGCGAATGCCAGCCGAACGTGCCGGTGGTGAACGAAGAGACCAGCGGCCAGGCCGGATAGACGATCCAGTAGCCGATCGACCAGACGATGGTCGCGTAGAAAATCCAGAGCCACCAGCGCGGCAGCGGCGTGTTCAATTCGCGAATGTCGTCCCAGACGTGTCCGGTCGTGACCGTGCCGGTGACTGCATCGACTTCGGGTCTGTCCGCCATGATCAGTCCTCGCGAAGGGGCATGCGGGCGGCCTCGTCGAACTGCGCCTGCCGCGAGGGCCACAGCGCGTAAGCAAGCACGATCAGGAAGACGCCGACGAAGTAAGCAAGGCCCCATGTCTGGGCGAACTCCGCGAGCGCGCGATAGGTGGAATTCATCGGATGCCTCAACGGATATTGGCTTTGTTGTCGTAAAGCTTGAAGTCGACCAGCGTGCCGAGCACCTGCAGGTAGGCGATCAGGGCATCGGCCTCGGTGATACGGCCAGGGTTGCCGTCGTAGTCGCGGGCGAGCGCCTTCGGGTAGCGCTTTGCCAGATTGTCGGCGTCAGGTGCGTCGGTGGTTGCTTGCGTCCTCAGGTCCACCTTCGCCTTCTCGATCATTTCGGCGCTGTAGGGCACGCCGAGGACCGCATTCACCTTCAAATCGTCTTCGATGTGTGCGTAGTCGAGCTCGGTCTGTTCGAGCCACGGGTAGGCCGGCATCACGGTGCCGGGCACGACCGACTTCGGACGTCGCATGTGATCGCGATGCCAGTCATCCGAGTACTTGCCGCCGACGCGCGCAAGATCCGGCCCGGTGCGCTTCGACCCCCACTGGAACGGCCGGTCGTACATGCTCTCGGCCGCGAGCGAGTAATGTCCGTAGCGCTCCACTTCATCGCGCAGCGGCCGGATCATCTGCGAATGGCAGTTGTAGCAGCCCTCGCGTACATAGACGTTGCGGCCGGCCAACTCGAGCGGCGTATAAGGCCGCACGCCGTCCACCTTCTCGATCGTGCTCTTGAGATAGAACAGCGGCGTGATTTCCACGAGGCCGCCAATCGCAATCACGACCAGGATGCCGATCAGCAGGATGATCGAATTCTTCTCAAAGATCGCGTGCCGTTGCCAGAGCGACATTGTCTTCACTCCGCCGGCACGAGTTTGGGAGCGACCGTCGACCGAGGCTCGCCCGCGTTCACGGTCTGCCACAGGTTCCACACCATCAGCAGCGCGCCGGCGAGGAACAGCGCGCCGCCCATCGCGCGGATGACGTAGAAGGGATGCATCGCCTCGACGGTCTCGATGAAGGAGTATTCGAGGAAGCCGAGCGAGGTGTATGCGCGCCACATCAGGCCCTGCAGGATTCCCGACACCCACATCGCCGTGATGTAGAGCACGATGCCGATGGTCGAGATCCAGAAGTGCCAGTTGACGAGCTTGAGCGAATAGAGCTGGCGATTCCACAGCCAGGGCACGAGGCAGTAGATCGCGCCGAACGACACGTAGCCGACCCAGCCGAGCGCGCCGGAATGCACGTGGCCGATGGTCCAGTCGGTGTAGTGTGAGAGCGAGTTGACCGACTTCACCGACATCAGCGGACCTTCGAAGGTCGCCATGCCGTAGAAAGCCACCGACACCACCATCATGCGCAGCACCGGATCGGTGCGCAGCTTGTCCCACGCGCCGGACAGCGTCATCAGGCCGTTGATCATGCCGCCCCAGGAGGGCATCCACAGCATGACAGAGAAGGTCATGCCGAGCGTCTGCGCCCAGTCGGGCAGCGCCGTGTAGTGCAGGTGATGCGGGCCCGCCCAGATGTAGAGGAAGATCAGCGACCAGAAATGGATGATCGAGAGGCGGTAGGAATAGATCGGCCGCTCCGCCCGCTTCGGGATGAAGTAGTACATGATGGCGAGGAAGCCCGCGGTGAGGAAGAAGCCGACCGCGTTGTGGCCGTACCACCACTGCACCATCGCATCCTGCACACCGGCCCACACGATGTAGGACTTGCCGGAGAACAGCGAGACCGGGATCGCCGCGTTGTTGCCGAGATGCAGTACCGCGATCGTCAGAATGAAAGCGAGATAGAACCAGTTCGCCACATAGATGTGCGGCTCGGTGCGGCGCATCAGCGTGCCGAGGAAGACGAGCAGGTAGGTGACCCACACCACGGTGAGCCAGAGATCCGCGTACCACTCGGGCTCCGCGTACTCCTTTGACTGCGTGATCCCGAGCAGATAGCCGGTGCCGGCGATCAGGATGAAAAAGTTGTAGCCGAGCACCACGAACCACGGCGCGATATCGCCGACGAGGCGCGCGCGGCAGGTGCGCTGCACCACATAGAATGACGTCGCGATCAGCACGTTGCCGCCGAACGCGAAAATCACCGCCGACGTATGTAGTGGCCGGATACGGCCGAAGCTGATCCAGGGCAGGTCGAAATTGAGAACCGGAAACGCAAGCTCGAGAGCTGCGTAAAGGCCGACCGTAAAGCCCGCGATGCCCCAGAATACCGCCGCAACGGTCGAGAACTTGACCGGACCCATGTTGTAATTCGGCTTGCCGTCGATGAAGAGCGGCGCCGGCTCGGCGGGGCGATCGAAGTAGCGATTGATGATCACGAAGACTGCCGCGACGCTGCCGATGACGAACAGGAAAGCGTGAAAGGCATATTCTTGCGTATAGGCCTTGGCCCCGACTACGAGGCACAACAACGCGAGCACCACGAAGGCAATCGCGCTGCCCCCTTCGCCGAAAGTCATCGATTTGCGCGCAATTGAAGCCATGCCCACCTCCGCGAACGTGTCGCGCCCGAATGATGCGCTGCACCTTCCCCAAAGCGGCAACGCGGCTCTTTGATCGAAGTCAATCTTGCGCGTTCGCGCGTGCTATTTTTCCAGCGTCTTGAAATAGGCGATCACGTCCGCAATCTGGCCTGGGTCGAGCCGGAATTGCGGCATCGTTGGATGACTTGTGACGATGCCTTCGGCGAGAGCCTCTTCCAAGTATACGATCGGATACTTGGTATGGAGCGTGCGGAAGGGCGGCGCGATCGCAAGTGGACTGGGACTGACTTTGTCGATCGCGTGGCACGTTGCGCAGTTAGCGCGCACGAAATTGAGTCCGCGCTGCGCTGCGGGATCCTGGCCTTGGGCCCGGGCGAGACCGCAGAGCGCTGCTAAAATCACGAATGCAATCAGAAGCTTCGCCATTTTCGGCTCCGTCTCAGCAGCCGACGGTCGCGCTCTTCCGAACGCAGCGCATCAAGGGTCGCAACGTTCGGGCAGTAACCGCGCCACGCCCGATCGTGTTCATCGCGGTTGAGGTCGCGTTCGCAGCGCGGCTTGCCTGCGCATTGTGCGCACACGCGCTGCAGATCGCGCATCACCTGCGGTTCCGTCGCCTCGATCTGTTCCGTCTGCAGGCCGATCGCGGCGATCCGCCGAGACAGAAGGTCGGCGCGGTCCGGCCATTTCCCGGCGAGCGTGCGCAGCTCAGCGGGAGCGATACCCACGTCGCGCGCGATATGCGCGGTCTCATCTTCGCCGCAGCAACTCAAATCATGGATCGCAGCGCGGCTACTCATCCAGTTACGCCACCAGTCGGCAACGAAGTTCAGGACGTTGCCGCGCTCGTTTGATGCTTTCAGGGTTTGCATGGCTTTCCCCCAAGGCGCGCGCGCCGCGCGCCGATGATTTCTCAATTGCAAAGACGGGTCAGTGCGTTGTGATCGCGCAACACGATGCGCCTGGAGCTCGGCAGTTCGATCGCGGCGGCGCTTTCGAGACCGCTCAGTGTGCGCGAGACGGTCTCAATCGTCACCCCGAGATAGTCCGCAATATCCTGGCGCGACATGGGCAGATTCACGGCGCTGGCGCCCTGCGCACGTTCGGCCATTTCGAGCAGGAAGCTGACGACGCGCTCCTGCGCTGTTTTGATCAGCAGCGTGACATGCCGCTGCACCCGCTGAAGCTCGCGTGCGGTCAGCGACCAAAGCTCGCGTGCGACACCATGATCCCGTGCAGCGAGCGACTCGATCGCGCTGCGCTTCACGACAAGGATGCGCGATTCGACGATGGCCTCGGCGGAAAGCGTATGCTCGCCTTCGACTTCAAAGCCGAACATATCGCCGGGCAGATGAAAGGCCTGAACCTGGCGGCGGCCATCGGCCAGAATCTTGTAGGTGCGAACTGCGCCGCTGACGACCTTGTAGAGGTAGTCGGCCGGTTCGTCCTCGCCGTAGATTTCCGAGTTGCGGGCGAACGCCATCGGCGCGCCCATCATCTCGACCGAGCCGGCCAAATCATGCGCCGCGACTGGACGGGTGCTTTGCCGCAGGTTGCCGGTGTGGAGAGCGGTCTGGTTCAGCATGGCTCGACTCCTCGGGGTTTCAAGCGATCGATACCCGCGCGGCCAAGTCGAGAAAATTCAGATATCGTCCCTAAGGGATGTTCCGGAGGCGCGGCTGGGTGCCCGTTGGGCGGCGTTTCCGTAAGTGCCACAGCCACTTGGAAACAGCCGGATATTGTGCGAAGCCTCGATGGCAGGGTATCGGTCATGGCCGATTTGGCGATCAAGTCCGGCGATCAAACATCCCCTCGCAGCTCCTTGCGACAAGAACTGGAGCGGCCTACCGCGAGCTACTTGCTGGCGCTTGCTTTGGTTGCCCTCGCCTTCCTCTTGCGCGCCCTGGTGGGCCCGACGCTCGGCAACCAGGCGCTTTATCTTTTTCTCACGCCGCCCGTGCTGATCGCCGGCATCGTCGGCGGTTGGGGCCCCGGTCTCTCGGCCACCGCGCTCAGCGTCGCCCTGCATCTTTACGCAACCGGCGAATATCGAAATCTCATCGATGTTCACACTCCATTGTTCGGAGTCGAGTTGGCGCGCGCCTTGACCTTCATCACGCTCGGCACCGGGATCGCCTGGTTTGGCGGGCGATTGCGCGTCGCGCGGACTGACGCCGCTCTCAGCCAAGAGGCCACCGCCGCACGCCAGGCACATCTCCAATCGATTCTGGACACCGTGCCGGACGCGATGATCGTCATCGACGAGCGCGGCATCGTTCAATCCTTCAGCAGTGCCGCTGAGCGCCTTTTCGGATATTCGCCGGCCGAGGTGATCGGCAAAAACATCATGATGCTAATGCCTTCGCCTTACCGCGAAAGCCACGATGGCTACCTCGAGCGCTATCTGCGGACCGGAGAGCGTCGCATCATCGGAATCGGCCGTGTCGTGGTCGGTGAACGCAAGGACGGCTCGACATTCCCGATGGAACTTGCGGTCGGTGAAATGAACTCGAACAATCAGCGCTTCTTCACCGGGTTCATTCGCGATCTCACCGAACGGCAGCGAACCGAAGCACGGCTACAGGAACTGCAGACCGAGCTCGTGCACATTTCGCGGCTGACCGCGATGGGGGAAATGGCATCCGCCCTCGCGCATGAGCTCAATCAGCCCTTGTCCGCGATCGCCAATTACATGAAGGGCTCGCGCCGGCTCCTCGAGAATCGTGCCGACGAGGAATCCGCGCTGATCCGCAATGCAATGGAAAAGGCCGCCGAACAGTCCCTGCGCGCTGGCGATATCATCCGCCGGCTACGCGATTTCGTGGCGCGCGGCGAAAGCGAACGCAGGGTGGAAAGCGTCAAGAAGCTGATCGAGGAAGCGAGCGCGCTTGCCCTGGTCGGCGCCAAAGAGCACGGCGTGCGCGTGAGATTTCAGATCGATCCGGTGTGCGACCTCGTTCTGGTGGACAAGGTGCAGATCCAGCAGGTCTTGTTGAACCTGATTCGAAATGGCATCGAGGCGATGGAGCAGTCGGCGCGGCGCGAATTGATTATCGCGAGCCGCCCGCGCGATGGAGATCTGTTGGAGGTCAGCGTTGCCGATACGGGTTCAGGTATCTCCCCAGAGGTCGCCAGCCAGTTGTTCCAGCCCTTCGTCACGACAAAGCGGTATGGAATGGGTGTAGGGCTTTCCATTTCACGCTCGATCGTAGAGGCACATGGAGGTCAGATCGTTGTGGAACCGAATCCGGATGGAGGGACAGTGTTTCGTTTCACGATGCCCGGAGTGACACACGAGGATCTGGGCGATGCCGTCAACTGATCTGGTGCACGTGATCGACGACGACGAGGCAGTTCGTCAGTCGCTGGCTTTCCTCCTGTCGACCGCGCACATCGGCGTTCGGACCTACGAATCGGCTGCTGCCTTCCTTTCGGCATTGCCGGATGCCCATTCCGGCTGCGTCGTGACCGATGTGCGCATGCCGGACATGAGCGGCATCGACCTCCTGCGGCGGCTCAAGCAGCTGAATGTCGCGCTCCCCGTCATCGTCATCACGGGCCATGGCGACGTGCAACTCGCCGTGGAGGCGATGAAGATCGGCGCCGTCGATTTCATCGAGAAGCCGTTCGACGACGAGACCCTGTTGGCCGCGATAAAATCGGCCCTTGGCCGCTGGCAGAAGGATTCCAAACAGGAATCGGAGCGCGCCAGGCTGGCTGAAAAGCTTGCGACATTGTCCAGTCGCGAGCGTGACGTGCTCAATGGCCTGGTGGCAGGCAAGCCCAACAAGGTCATTGCCTTCGACCTCGGCATCAGCCCGCGGACGGTCGAAATCTACCGCGCGAATGTCATGACAAAGACGGGCGCGAGCAGCCTCTCAGACCTCGTTCGCATGGCCTTGGTCGTGGGTCTGATGGATTCAGAGAAATAGCGATCACGGGGCGGCACGCCGGTTTGCGCCAGATCAATGCCGGCGCGGTGCGGGCATGTCTCTGTGAGCCGACCGAGTTTGTCCGGCGCCGCAAATGGGTCAATCGAAAGATACCTCAACGAAACCGCTTGTGGTGATCGTCGATGACGACCCTGCGGTACGAACGTCGCTCGCCTTCCTGCTTGAGACCGAAGGGATCGCGGTCCGCACCTATGCAACAGGCGCCGAGCTTCTGGCGGACGTTCCGCCGGCCGCCTGTTTCATCGTCGATCACAAGCTGCCCGGCATGAGCGGCCTGGACCTGTTGGCTGAGCTGCGCCATCGGAAGATCGTGGCGCCGGCCATCCTGATCACGACGCACCCGAGCGCCGCCGTCCGCGAACGCGCTGCCACGAGCGGCACCGTGCTCGTCGAAAAGCCATTGCTCGGCGATGCGTTGTTTCACGAGGTCCGATCGGCACTGAGGCCGTGAGCTGGCTGCAGCAGCGGTC
>Ga0310810_10011917_pt1 | contig 10185 bp, 6 predicted proteins | sample NCmetagenome_FD_207641 | JGI IMG/M metagenome (GOLD analysis project Ga0310810, IMG submission 207641) | Soil microbial communities from experimental microcosm in Duke University, North Carolina, United States - NC | ecosystem: Engineered > Artificial ecosystem > Soil microcosm > Unclassified ...
GAGCGTGGCGAGGAACTCGCCAAGCGAGGATAGCTTCTCTTTCGAAGGCGCATCATGGACGCGGTAGATGAGCGGGGACCGCTTGGCCTCCAATGTCTCGGCGGCCGCGACATTGGCGGCGATCATAAATTCCTCGATCAAACGGTGAGCATCGAGCCGAGGAGGGCTCACCACCGCGCGCACGCGGCCGCTATCGTCGAGCAGGATTTTGCGCTCGGGCAGATCGAGATCGAGGGGCGCACGCTCGGTGCGGGAGAGCACAAGGCTCGCATAAGCGCCCCATAACGGCCTGAGCACGGGATCGAGCAGGGGTCGCGTGACCTCGTCCGGACGCCCGTCTATGGCAGCTTGCGCTTGCTCATAGGTGAGGCTCGCAGCTGAGCGCATCAGGCCGCGGAAGAAGCGATGCTTGAGCTTCCGTCCGTCCTTGTCGAAGACCATGCGCACAGCGAGGCAGGCCCGGGCCTCGTCCTCCTTGAGCGAGCAGAGGTCGTTCGAGATCTTCTCGGGAAGCATCGGCACCACGCGATCGGGGAAATAGACCGAGTTGCCGCGCTTCCGCGCCTCCTTGTCGAGCGCGGTCCCGGGCTTCACGTAGGAACAGACATCGGCGATAGCCACGATCACGACCCAGCCGCCACGGTTTGAGGGATCGGGGTCGGCGTCGGCGAAGACTGCATCATCGTGGTCGCGGGCATCTGACGGATCGATGGTAATGAGGGGAAGGTGCCGCAAGTCCTCGCGGCGCTTGAGGTCGGGTTCTTTGGCGGCTTCGGCCTCGGCGAGTGCAGCCTCGGGGAACGTGTCGGGAATGCCGTGGGCATGGACCGCGATTAGGCTGGTCATCTGCTGCGCGGCGGGATTGCCGAGCCTCTCGACGACGCGCGCCGTCTGCACGCCATAGCGGCCGCCTCGCGCAAGCTCGAACCGCACCAGCTCGCCATTCTCGGCATCACCGGTATTTCCCCGCGTGACCGGCCATTCCTTCAGCTGCTTTCGGTCGACCGGATCAATGACACCGGTACCTCCGGGGAGGGCGCGGAAGATGCCGAGCAGCCTTTGCGTCGCGCGCGCGAGCCGCTTGATGGTCCTCGCCTGGTACGCGTAATCCGCTTCCGCGTCTAATGGCGTGATGCGTGCCAGCACGCGATCGCCGATGCCGGCAATCGGGCCGGCCTCGCCCTTGCTTTCAGCCATGATGATACGCGGCGCCGGCCCGTACTCCTCGTCCCAGGTGCCGGGGCGTGCGATGAATTCGCCGTCGGCGTCGCGGGCAACGATCTCGATCACGGTAAAGGGCGGCAAGACGCCGGGCCGCGTCAGCTTGCGGCGCGAGCCGGCGATCAGGCCGTCATCCGCCATATCGCGCAACAGCTCTTTCAGCGCGATGCGGTCGCCGCCTTTGATGCCGAAGGCACGCGCGATCTCGCGCTTGCCGGTTTCCCGGCTCGCGGTTTGAAGAAAATCCAGAATCTCTTGCCTAGAAGGAAGCTTGCCCACAGTCGTCTTGCGCCGCGCGCCTTTTTCTTTTGCCACCGGCGCTGCTCAGCTTGCCGTCTCCTCGACGGCCTCTTTGTTGCTCTTCGACCCTTTGCGTGCCGATTTCCTTGGCGCCTTCTTGGCAGGGTCCTTAGCGCTCTTGGCCGCGATCAGCTCGACCGCCTCTTGGAGCGTGACCTGCTCAGGGTCGCGATCCTTGGGCAGGGTCGCATTGACCTTGCCGTGCCTAACGTATGGGCCATAGCGGCCTGACAGCACCTGCACCTTGCCCCCAAGTTGCGGGTGATCGCCGAGTTCCTTGACGACGCTTGAGGCGCGCGGCCTGCGATTTGCCGCCTTCTCGGCGAGCAGGCTCACCGCGCGATTGATTCCGATTTCGAACACCTCCTCGGGCGCGCTGAGGCTCGCATATTTGCCGTCGTGCTGAACATAAGGTCCATAGCGGCCGAAGCCCGCCACGATGGGCTTTCCGGTCTCAGGATGGAGGCCGACCTCGCGAGGCAGTGCGAGAAGCGCGAGCGCGCGCTCAAGATCAATATGCTCGGGGTCGGTGCCCTTCGGGATCGAAGCCCGCTTGGGCTTCTCCTCGCCATTGCTCTCGCCAAGTTGGACATAAGGACCGAAGCGGCCGGTGCGCAGCGTGACTTCGAGCCCAGTTTCTAGATCGGTGCCGAGCACCTTGGCTTCGCCGGCAAGGGACGCCTTCTCGCCATTGGTGTCGGCGAGCTGCCGGGTGTAGCGGCACTCAGGATAGTTCGAGCAGCCGATGAATGCTCCGAATTTGCCGACCTTGAGGCTGAGCCGCCCGTTACCACAGGAAGGACACGCGCGCGGATCGCCGCCATCCTGAGGCTCCGGGAAGATATGCGGTCCGAGCAGCTCGTTCAGAGCCTCAAGCACCTGGGCGATTCTGAGATCGCCGATGTCGTTCACCGCGGCGATGAACTCGCGCCAGAAGTCGCGAAGCACATCCTTCCACTCGAGCTTGCCTGCCGAGATGAGGTCGAGCTTCTCCTCGAGGTCCGCGGTAAAGTCGTATTCCACATAGCGCCGGAAGAAGCTTTCGAGAAAGGCAGTGACCAGCCGCCCTTTGTCCTCGGGATAGAGCCGCTTCTTCTCGAGGCGGACATATTCTCGGTCGCGCAGCACATTCAGCGTGGTGGCGTAGGTCGAAGGCCTGCCGATGCCAAGCTCTTCCATCTTCTTGATGAGGGTAGCTTCGGTGTAGCGCGGAGGCGGCTCGGTAAAATGCTGCTTGGCCTCGATCTTGCGCGGGTCGAGCGCCTCACCCTTGGTGAGAGCCGGCAGCGCGCCATCATCGCCGACAGCATCATCGATGCCTTCCTCATAGATCCTGAGGAAGCCGTCGAAGCGGATCACCGACCCGGTTGCACGCACGCCATAGTGCTTGCCATCCTTGCCCGTCACGTCGATGTCCACGGTGGTACGCTCGATCTCCGCGCTCGAAGCCTGGCTTGCCAAGGTGCGCTGCCAGATGAGCTTGTAGAGGCGCGCCGCATCATCTTCGAGATAGCGGGAGACGGACTCGGGATCTTTGCTGAAATCGGTTGGCCTGATCGCCTCATGCGCCTCTTGCGCGTTCTTGGCCTTCGTCTCGTATTCGCGGGGGGAGGAGGGCACGTAACGATCCCCGTAAAGCTTGGTTACAAGGCGGCGGGCCGCGGCAATCGCCTCTGGCACGATCTGCACGCCGTCGGTCCGCATATAGGTGATGAGACCTTCGGATTCGCCGCCGAGGTCTACGCCCTCGTAGAGCCGTTGCGCGAGCTGCATGGTGTGGCGAGGCGAGAAGCCGAGTTTGCGCGAGGCCTCCTGCTGGAGGGTCGAGGTCGTGAACGGGGCAGCCGGGTTGCGGCGCTGCGACTTGCTCTCGATGTTTGAGACGACGAAGCGGCCGCCTTCGAGGGCTGCTTTGAGCCGTTCGGCTGTCGCAGCATCGCCGATGTCGAATTTATCGAGCTTCTTTCCGTCGGCTGAGAACAGCCTCGCCTGGAAAGCTTCGTTCTTGCCGGTCGCGAGCTCGGCAATGATCGTCCAGTATTCCTGCGGCTTGAATTGCTCGATCTCGAGCTCGCGGTCGCAGACGAGCCTGAGCGCGACGGACTGCACGCGGCCAGCAGAGCGGGCGCCGGGAAGCTTCCGCCACAGCACGGGTGAAAGCGTGAAGCCAACGAGATAGTCGAGCGCGCGGCGGGCGAGATAGGCGTTGACCAGAGGCCCGTCGATCGTCCGCGGGTGGCGCATGGCGTCCAGCACGGCTTCCTTGGTAACCGCATTGAACACCACCCGCTCGACCGGAACGCCACGCAGAGCCTTCTTGCGGTCGAGCACCTGAAGCAAATGCCAGGAGATGGCCTCGCCCTCGCGGTCGGGGTCGGTGGCGAGGATCAGCTTGTTTGCCCCTTTGACGGCCTTGGCGATCTCGTCCAGCCGCTTGGCGGCCTTCGGCTCGACGTCCCAGTGCATTTCGAAGTCTTTGTCGGGCAGGACCGAGCCGTTTTTCGAAGGCAGATCGCGGACATGGCCATAGGAGGCCAGGACCCGGTAGCCGGGTCCGAGGTACTTATTGACAGTCTTTGCCTTAGCCGGGGATTCGACGATGACGATGTTCATTGAGACGTTCCTAGCCGCGCAAATTGCGTCAGGCTGAGGGCGGAGGGCCTCATAGGCCCCTTGCTTGCGCCCAGAAAATGGTGTCTGGAGCCGCCGCTGTCAAACTCCGACATGTACGGTTGACAACTTCTACGCGTGTTGACTAACTAAAACAACGTAGGCTGACAAGCTTAACGGTGTTTCTTGGGCGGCCGCTGCCGCCGAAACCAGCTATTTTGGAGGAAGCTGGAGATCCACCGGCGCGAAATTAAGGCAGAATAGAGAATAGAATGGGAGGGTCCGGCGCCCGGCCTCCACCAGGCAGTTTGGGCCCCTCCGGCGAGGGGCAAGACTTCACGCTCGAGGGCCTGAGAGGGGTCGCCAACGGCGCGCAAATGCCATTCCTGGCTTATCTGCTCAACATGGCTCTCGAAGAGGCGAACAACGGAAAATCAACCTTCAGAGACCCTGAGCGCTCGGCGGCCTCGACCACTACCACGCCGAGCGAGATCCCGGAGATGAGGCGGTTCCGGCGCGGGAATTCCCTGCCGCGCGGCGAGAAGCGTGGCGCTCGCTCGCTGATGAGAAGGCCTTGCTCGTTGATCGCCCGATGCAGCTCTTCGTTTTCCGGCGGATAGAGATTGTCGATGCCGCCAGCAAGCACGGCAATTGTGCCTCGCTCAAGCGCGCAAGATGAGCGGCCGTATCGATGCCGCGCGCAAGGCCAGAGGCAATCACGAAGCCCTCATCCCCGAGATCGGTCGCGAGACTGCGCGTGAATTTCTGGCCCACTGCAGAGCCGTTGCGGGCACCGACGATGGCCACGATGGGAATCTCGGCGAGCTCGAGCCTGCCCTTTACGTAGAGCAGGGGCGGCGGGGCGTCGACTTGAGCGAGAGCTGGCGGATACCCAGGCTCGCCAATGACGACCAGGCTCGCCCCCATGCTCTCGGCCGCCGCAAGCTCGCCCTCTGCTTCGTCCTGGCTGCAAAGGCGGATGTCGTGGATGCGCCCACCCCGGCGCGACAGCGCCGGCAGCGCATCGATGGCGGCTTCGGGGCCGCCGAATTCGTTGACCAGAGCGCGGAACGTGGCAGGACCGACATTCTCGCTCCTGATCAGTCTGAGCCAGGCCAGGCGCTGGCGATGGCTGAGGCGCGCCTGGGATCTGGGCAAGGGAGCCGGCTTAGAGCTTGTTTTCGCCAATCCGGGTCTCCTCGCCGCGCACAAGCCGGCCGATATTGGCGGCGTGGCGGATATAAAGAAGCGCGGTGAGCAGCAGGAACAGGCCTCCGAGCCGCCATTGCGCCGTGACTGCGAGAACGCCAACGCTCGCCGCGCTCGCGACCAGCGCCGACAGCGATGAGTAGCGGGTGACAAGCGCGATCAGCAGCCACACGGCGCAGAACACCAGTGCGGCAGGCCAATAAAGCCCGAGCAGGACGCCGATGAAGGTGGCAACGCCTTTGCCGCCGTCAAAACGAAGCCACACCGGAAACAGGTGGCCGAGAAACGCACCGAAGCCCGCAAGCATGGCCGCGGTCCCGCCCCACCGGGCGGCAACTAGAACGGCGAGAGTGCCCTTTGCGGCGTCGAGAAGCAGCGTGAGCGCGGCAAGCCATTTGCTTCCGGCGCGCAGCACATTGGTGGCGCCGATATTCCCTGATCCGATCTTCCTAAGGTCGCCAAGGCCAAAGAGCCTGGCAAGGATCAGCCCGAACGGGATTGAGCCGAGGAGATAGCCAAAGACCAAGGCCGACAGGTAGACGAGGGTGCTACTCCAATCGGCAGGAGGAGACATCGAGCACCCCTTGGTGACGCGTCGCTAACGGCTACTCTTGATCAGCGTAGTTGTAGACCGGCCGTCCGGCAACGAGTGTGAGAACAGCGCGCCCCTCGAGCCGCGCCCCGTCGAAGGGCGTGTTCTTGGATTTGGAGCACAGGCGCTCAGGCTCGACCACCCATGCCGTGTCGAGCTCGATAAGCACGAGGTCGGCAGGCGCTCCCTTGGCGAGACGTCCGCTGTTCAGCTTAAGCAGCCTGGCTGGGTTGGCGGTGAGCACCCGCAGGAGCCGGGGCAGCTCGACCTCGCCATTGTGGTATAGGCGAAGGGCGGCGCCGAGCAGCGTCTCGAGCCCAACTGCGCCGTCAGCCGCTTCGGCGAATGGCCTGCGTTTGCCCTCGGCGCCTCTTGGGTCATGCGCCGACACGATCACGTCGATATCGCTGCTCGCCAAGCCTTCGACCATGGCTCGGCGATCATCCTCGGACCTTAGCGGCGGCTTCATCTTGAAGAAGGTGCGATAGGGGCCGATGTCGTTCTCGTTCAAGGTAAGGTGGTTGATCGAGACCCCGCAGGTGACAGGCAGTCCCATGAGCTTCGCGGTGCGGATGATATCGAGCGAGGTACGGCAGGAGATCTGCGCCGCGTGATAGCGGCCTCCGGTCAGCTCGACGAGGCGGATGTCGCGCTCGAGCATGATGGTCTCTGCGGCGGTGGGCACGCCGCGAAGGCCCAGCCTCGTTGCCACCTCGCCCTCGTTCATCACTCCGTCCTGGCCGAGCGTGGGATCTTCCAGGTGATGGGTGATGAGAGCGCCGAAGTCCTTGGCATAAGCGAGCACGTTGCGCATGACCTTGGCATTGGCAACGCTTGTCTTGCCGTTGCCGAAGGCGATGGCGCCGGCATCGCGCAGGAGGCCGATCTCCGTCATCTCCTGGCCGAGAAGGCCTTTGGTCATGGCTGCCATAGGGTGGACATTGACGAGTGCCGTGTCGCGCGCCCGGCGCAGGATGAAATCGACAAGCGCCACGTCGTCGATCACGGGCTCAGTATTGGGCATGCAAACCATGGTGGTCACGCCACCAGCGGCAGCGGCCCGGCTCGCTGTGGCAAGAGTTTCGCGATGCTCAAGTCCCGGCTCTCCGGCGGAGACCATCATGTCGATGAGGCCAGGCGCGAGCACGCGTCCGCCGCAGTCCACGACCTGGGCGTCGCCGATGGTGCCTGCCGCGATGTGGCGGCCCAGATCGGCAATGCGGTCGTCGATGATCAAAAGCCCGCCGAGCTGGTCGAGCCCTGAGGCAGGGTCGATGAGCCGCGCATTGACGAGGGCGATGTGGCGGGCGGCTGCGCGCTGATTTGGTGCGTTCATGGCGTCATTGGTTCGGCAGATGGCGGGCTAAGGCCTGAAGCACCGCCATGCGCACTGCAACACCCATCTCGACCTGCTCGCGGATGACGCTCCGCGGGTCGTCGGCGACGTTCGAGTCGATTTCGACGCCCCGGTTCATCGGGCCTGGATGCATGACGAGAGCGTCGGGCTTGGCGCGAGCGAGCTTCTCGTAGTCGAGGCCGAAGAAGTGAAAATATTCGCGCTGGCTTGGCACGAGGCTTGAGGCCATGCGCTCGCGCTGGAGTCGCAGCATCATGACGATGTCGGCGTCGACCAGGCCCTCCCACATCGAGGTGTAGACTTCGACGCCGAGCCGCTCGATGCCCGAGGCAAGAAGGGTTGAGGGCGCAACGACGCGGACGCGGGCGCCGAGCGTATTCAGAAGCAGGATATTGGAGCGTGCGACCCGCGAGTGGAGGATATCGCCGCAGATCACAACCACGAGGCCTTCGATATGGCCTTTATGGCGGCGGATGGTAAGCGCGTCGAGCAGCGCTTGCGTCGGATGCTCGTGGCTGCCGTCGCCGGCATTGATCACCGAGCAGTCTACCTTCTGGGACAGGAGCTGGACAGCGCCCGCAGCATGGTGACGCACCACCAGAAGGTCGGGACGCATGGCGTTGAGCGTCACCGCCGTGTCGATCAGCGTTTCGCCCTTCTGCACCGACGAGGTCGAGACCGACATGTTCATGACATCGGCGCCGAGCCTCTTGCCCGCAAGCTCGAAGGAGCTCTGCGTCCGGGTCGAGGCCTCGAAGAAGAGGTTGATTAGCGTGCGGCCGCGCAGATCGTCGCGCTTTTTGTCGATCTGGCGACTAAGCTTGCTGGCCTCCTCGGAAAGGTCGAGCAGCCCGATGATCTCGGCACGCGAAAGACCTTCGATTCCAAGGAGATGGCGGTGAGGAAAGGAGAAGTTTGGGGCTTCGGCCGCGAATGTCATTAAAGCGAACTGTATAAGCCGGCTTTGCCGGAGCGGCAAGCTTGCGAACGGAACTAAGGTAAGCTTGCCCTAACGCGGCCTTGGCAGCCTAGAGAGATGACCGATCGCCGGCTTTCAGACGACCAGACCTTCAACCAAAGCCCGCCCTTTGTCGACGTGAACCTGTTCACCTCCGACACGGCGCTCCAGGAGGCCGTGCGGCGAGAAGGCGCCGCGCAGGCTTACGAAAACCTGTCGGCGTTTGGCGGTCTCGTAGGAAGCGCCGCTTCGCTTGAACTCGGGCGGCTCGCCAACGAGCATCCACCCCAGCTCGAAAGCTTCGATCCGCGGGGGGACCGCATCGATCATGTCGAGTTTCACCCGGCTTACCACCAGCTCATGGCGATCAGCACAGCCCAGGGCCTGCACTGCTCGACTTGGGAGCATCTCCTCGCGGGGACGAGACCAAAGCCCGGCGCCCTTGTGGCGCGTTGCGCCGGAAGCTACATGGCCGCGCAGATGGAGGCTGGGCATTGCTGCCCCATTACCATGACTCACGCAGCGATTGCCTCTCTGCGCCACGCTCCCAGCATTGCGCGGGACCTTGTGGCTAAGATCCTGTCCCGTTCCTACGATCCAGGCATTGCACCGATCGGAGAAAAGTCTGCCATCACGCTCGGCATGGGCATGACCGAGCGGCAGGGCGGCACGGATGTCCGCGCCAACACGACGCGTGCAGAGCCGATCGATGGCCGAGGCCCCGGCAGGGCTTACGCCATCACCGGCCACAAATGGTTCCTGTCCGCGCCCATGTCTGACGCCTTTCTTGTGCTTGCGCAGGCTGAAGGCGGCCTTTCCTGCTTTCTCCTGCCGCGGCTTACGACCGATGGCGCTCTCAACGGATTTAGGCTGCAGCGCCTCAAGGATAAGCTGGGAAATCGCTCAAATGCCTCGGCGGAAGTTGAGTTCGATCGCGCGGAAGGTTTGCTGGTTGGCGAGGAGGGCAGGGGCATCCCGACCATCATCGACATGGTCACGCTGACGCGGCTCGATTGCGCCGTGTCCTCTGCCGGATTGATGCGTCAGGCGCTTGCCCGCGCCATCCATCACGCGCGCCATCGCAGCGTGTTTCAGAGGCGGCTCATCGATCAGCCGCTCATGGCGCAAGTGCTTGCCGACATGGCGCTCGACGTCGAGGCGGCCACTGCACTCGCCTTCAGGCTTGCCCGCGCTTTCGATGGCGAGGGCGAGAGCGAAGCGCCATACCGGCGACTGATGACGCCGGTCACCAAATATTGGGTGTGCAAGACGGCGCCCTCGCTCGCCTACGAGGCCATGGAGTGCCTTGGCGGCAATGGCTATGTGGAAGACGGTGGCTTCCCGCGTCTCTATCGCGAGGTGCCCGTCAACGCCATTTGGGAAGGCTCGGGCAATGTCATGTGCCTCGATGTTTTGCGCGTGATCGAGCGAGAGCCTGAGACCTTGGACAAAGTTCTTGCGGAGGTCGAGACTATCGCTTCAGTCGAGCCGCGGCTGAAAAAAGCTGTCATTAAGATCAAGGAACTCGCCCGAGGTGTCAGGCACGATCAGGGAGCCGCGCGCACTTTCGTCGAGCTGCTCGCGCTTGCCGGCGCCGCTGCGCTTCTAGCAAGCTACGCTCCCAATGCTGTGAGCGATGCCTTCCTCGCTACGCGACTTCAGGGCTCCTGGCGCAATACTTACGGCGCTGGAGTCGCGCATGCCGACACAAACGACATACTCGCCCGCGCCACGTCTCACCTCGTATGAAAACTTCAAGTTGAGATTATTACTTTCGCGGCGAGTGTCGCAGCCGCGAATCTTGAGCTGTTCTGCGTCGTCTTCCGGATGTTTCAACGGAAGGCATCATCAATCCAGGGAGACCGAGACATGCGCAAGTTTGCGATTGCCCTAGGTATGACGGCAGCCGTGTTGTTCGCAGGCGTAGCGTAGAAGGCC
>Ga0310810_10011918_pt1 | contig 10184 bp, 13 predicted proteins | sample NCmetagenome_FD_207641 | JGI IMG/M metagenome (GOLD analysis project Ga0310810, IMG submission 207641) | Soil microbial communities from experimental microcosm in Duke University, North Carolina, United States - NC | ecosystem: Engineered > Artificial ecosystem > Soil microcosm > Unclassified ...
CCGCGAGGAGGGGCCGATGAGCCACGTCCGGTATATCGACAAGACCCGTGCGTACTACCTCGCCGAAGGGTACGAGTCGCCCTACCACTGGGCCCACTTTGACGACGTGCCGTTCGCCCCGCTTACCCGGCCGCTGGCCGAATGCACCGTGGGCCTCGTCACCACGAGCGAGATGGTCATCCGCGGCCGCGAGGCCGAGCTCGCCGAGATCGAGAACGATCCGACGTGCCCGGTGTACTCGCTGCCGATGGATACGCCGCCGACCCTGCTCTACAGCCGCAAGGCGTCCTACGATCGGTACGCCACCACCCTCGACGACGTCGATGCCTACCTGCCCTTGACCCACCTCCGTCGGTTCGCCGCCGAAGGGCGCATCGGGGAGCTGGCGCCCCGCTTCCAGCTCGTCCATTCCCAGTACAGTCAGCGTCGGACCGTCTCCGTCGACGCGCCGCGGGTGCTCGCCGAGCTCCGGGAGGACCGGGTCGACGTGGCCGTCCTCACCGCGGTCTGACCCGTCTGCCACCAGACCGTGAGTCTGGTCGCCCGCTACCTCGAGGAGCACGGCCTCCCCACCGTCGTGTTCGGCTGTGCCCGCGACATCGTCGAGCACTGCGGGGTCCCGCGCTTCGTGTTCACCGACTTCCCGCTCGGCAACCCGACCGGGCGGCCCTTCGATCCCGAGCGCCAGCGCCACATCGTCTCGATGGGGCTCGACCTCCTGGAGCGCGCGACCGCCCCGCGCGCGACGGTGCAGTCACCGTACGTCTGGTCCCCGGACACCGCCTGGAAGGACAAGGTGCTCACCAAGGCGCAGCCGTTCCTGGACGACGAGGCCAAGGAGAAGTGGCTTGATCGGAAGGCCGCCTACAAGGAGCTGCGGTCCACGGGGAGAGCGTGATGCCGCGCGAGGTCATCCTCTACACGACGCCGTTCTGAGGGCCGTGCGAAGGTCTCAAGGACTACCTGCGGTCCGCAGGCGTGCAGTTCAGGGTGCGTGACGTGATGGTCGACCAGGAGGCGGCGGACTTTCTCGAGAACCGTGGGATCTTCGCCACCCCGGTCGCCTCGATCGACGGCGAGCTCGTGGTCGGCTTCCGGCGCGAGCGTATCGACGCCCTGCTCGGCCTCGCCCCGTAGGGCGAGAGGGCCAACGCAGCACCAGCCCGCTACTTCCGACCACGGGCGGTGCCTGCTCAGGAGATCGTGGACCGTCCCAGGCGTGATTTGGCAGGGCGCGCGCGCCGCCTACCATAGTCAGAGTGCCTCACGGGGTAGCGCGTGCCGCAGGTCTCGTGGGGAAAGGGGACCATCTCCCGTCGGCGCGCGCGGTTCGTCCTCGCCTCAGGCGAGGCGGCGGGCCTCAGAGCAGCTCGTTCAGCATGTAGAAGGCGTTGTCCTTCACCTTGTGCGTCAGCGCGCGCTTGCGCCAGCGCTCGAGCTGGACCTCTGTCGCCCGCGGTGCATACTTCTCGAAGATCGCATCCAGCCTCCACGCCAGCGCCTCGTCCCTGATGGACAGGGTGATCTCATCGTTGGTTTCGAACGAGCGGTCGTCGAAGTTGCTCGAGCCGACGGCGCTCCAGACGCCGTCGACGGTCATGATCTTCTGGTGCAGCAGCGTGTGCGGGTACTCGAACAGGCGAACGCCGCACCTCAACAGCTTCTCGAAGTTGCGGTGCCCGGCGTGCTGCACCATGGGGTTGTCCGAGCCGCTGGTCGACGGCATCAGCACCCGCACGTCCACGCCGCGCTTCACCGCCTCGCCGAAGGCCTCGATGGCATCGGGCTCGGGGATGAAATAGGGGTTCTGGATCCAGATACGCTTGCGCGCCAGGCAGATGGCGGCGTGGTGGAGGATCTTCACGGCAGGCGCCGAGTTCTCGGGTTTGGCGAAGACAGCGTGCATCAGGATGTCGCCCGCCGGTTCCAGCGCAGGGAACACGTCCTTGCCCACGAACAGCTCGCCGGTCTCGCCAGCCCAGTTCTCGCTGAAGGCCCCTTGCACGCTGTGCACGATGGGCCCGTGCAAGTGCAGGCTGACGTCGGCGTAATGCTTTCCGTCTTCCGCATTGCCCAGCCACTGGTCCACGATGCAGTGACCGCCCACGAAGGCCTCGCGCCCGTCGATCACCACCAGCTTGCGATGGTCGCGGTCGTTGAACACGCCGATGTTGCGCAGTCTCCGCTCGTGAAAGAACACCACGCGGCAGCCCGCGTCGCGCATCTGCTGCACGACGGCCTTGCCCGCCTCCTTGGCGCCTTCGGCGTCCAGCAATACCCGCACCTGCACGCCCGCCCGCGCCCGATCGATCAGCGCATCGGCCAGACGCCGTCCCAGCGCGCCCTCCTTCCACAAGAAGGTCTCGAAGTGCACGGATTCTCGCGCCGCCTGGATGCGACCGATCAACACATCGAAGAATGCACCGTTCTCATGCACCTCGGCCTTGTTGCCGGCCACCGCCGTGCCCAGCGTCAACCCCGCGAGCGTGGGCATCAGCTCGTCGATGGGCCAGTCGCACTCGATATGCAGGTCAGGGTCCTTGTGGCGTCGGATCGACCAGATGACCAAGGCGAGGAGGGTCACGAGGCCGAGCAGCAGTCCGCCCCAGAACGCTCCACTCATGCGTGTTCTCCTTGCTCCATCCGCAAGCGGTTGTGTCCTTCGGAAGGATCCTACGGTCGACCTCAGCCCGCGGCTGACGGCGGCGCTGGCCGCGTTCCAGGCGTCACTTGAGGCCGACGCCCTCGTCACCGGACGGGACCACATCGCCCCGTGGATCTTCGCCCACACCCGCAACCTCCGGCCTCAAGGCGGCGGCACGCAAGCCGCACCCGGCACCCCGATCCGGCCCTACCAGGTCGGCCGGATCTTCGACCGCCTCATCCGCGCTGCCGGCCTCCCGCAGTTCCGGCTCTATGATTTGCGGCACACGTTCGCCTCCCACCTGATCGCCTCCGGCGCGACGGTGGACTACGTGAGCACGATGCTCGGCCACGCGAGCATGGCGATGACGCTGACCGTCTACGCGCACCACTTCCCGAACGGGGACCGCCAGTTCGTCGAGCGCATGGCCCAGGTCCGCGTCGCCACCACCCCCACCCCGACACGGACTGCCGACGACACCGCCATCCCGCTCACGCTCGCGACCCTCGCTGACCTGAACGCGCGCGCATGGCCCCGATATGGCACCGGCCCCGAGCAACCTGCTGAAAGCGTTGAGATCGGAGCGCCAGGTGGGATAAGTGCAGGTTACCACACGGCCAGTCGCGCGATCGCTCGCCGGCACGCGTCGAGTCCGTCTTCGAGGTAGATCACGCCGAGAAGCGCCTCGAGCGCGGTGGCGAGCACCGACTCCTTGGCGCGCCCACCCATCTGCTCCTCGCCCCGCCCCAGCCGCAGGTGCGCGCCGAGATCCACCGCGGTCGCCCACCGGGCCAGGTTCTCCCCCGACACCAGGGCGGCCCGGCGCGGGGTGAGCACGCCCACCGGCTCCTCCGGCGCGGCCGCGAGCAGGCGCTCGGCCACCACCAGGGACAGCACCGCGTCGCCCAGGAGGGCGAGGCGCTCGTTGTCCCGGCTGCCCGGGTTCTCGTTGGCGAAGGAGCGGTGGGTGAGGGCCTCCGGCAGGAGGCCCGGGTCACGGAAGGCGTGGCCGAGACGGCCCCCCAGCGTGGCCCGCGGGTCGGCCGCGGCCGTCAACTAGGGGCGATACTTCCGGAGAACGATGGTGGCGTTGGTGCCGCCGAAGCCGAACGCGTTGCTCAGCGCGACCTCCACGTCCTGCTTGCGTGCCTGGTTCGGGACGTAGTCCAGATCGCAGTCCGGATCGGGCGTCTCGTAGTTGATCGTCGGCGGCAGGATCCCGTGGTGGATCGCGAACGCGGTCGCGATCGCCTCGATCCCGCCCGCCGCGCCCAGCAGGTGGCCGGTCATGGACTTGGTCGACGACACCGCGAGCTTGCGCGCGTGCTCGCCGAAGACCCGCTTGATGGCCATGGTCTCCGACTTGTCGTTGTAGGGCGTCGAGGTCCCGTGGGCGTTGATGTAGCCCACCGCCGACGGCTCGACCCCCGCGTCCTTCATGGCCAGCGCCATCGCCCGGGCCGCCCCGTCCGCCTCCGGATCCGGCGCGGTCATGTGGTGGGCGTCGCCGGTCATGCCGTAGCCCACCGCCTCCGCGTAGATCCGCGCGTCGCGGCCGAGGGCGTGCTCGAGCGACTCCAGCACCAGGAGCCCGCCCCCCTCGCCGCAGACGAAGCCGTCGCGCGTGGCGTCGAAGGGGCGACTGGCCCGGCCCGGATCATCGTTTCTGGTCGACATCGCCTTCATCTGGCAGAAGCCCGCGAAGGTGAGCGGCAGGATGATCGCCTCCGACCCGCCCGCGATCATGATGTCGGCGTCGTCGCGCTGGATGATCTTCATCGCGTCGCCGATCGCGTGGTTGCCGGTGGCGCACGCGGTAACCACCGAGGAGTTCGGCCCCTTGGCCCCGAAGCGCATCGAGATCAGCCCCGAGGCCATGTTCACGATCAGCATCGGGATGAAGAACGGGGAGACGCGGTCCGGCCCCTTCTCGAGCAGGACCTTGTGGGTCTCGAGCAGGGTGGTGATCCCGCCGATGCCGGAGCCCACCAGCACCCCGAAGCGGGTGCGGTCCACCCGCTCGACGTTGAGCCCGGCGTCCTCCACCGCCATCGCCGCGCAGGCGATGGCGTACTTGAGGAACGGGTCGAGCTTGCGGTCGTCCTTCTTGTCGATGTAGCGGAGCGGGTCGAACCCCTTCAGCTCCCCCGCGATCCTGGTGGGCAGCGGAGTGGCGTCGAACCGGGTGATGGGGCCGATCCCCGACTTCCCTTGGATCAGCGCGGCCCAGAACTCCTCGGCCGTGTTGCCCACGGGGGTGACGGCGCCCACCCCGGTGATGACAACCCGCCGCATCTCCACCGTCTTCATCCCGCCCCGCCGCGCCTACGAGTTCTCTTTGATGTAGCTGATGGCGTCCCCGACGGTGGCGATCTTCTCGGCATCCTCGTCGGGGATCTCGAGGTCGAACTCCTCCTCGAAGGCCATCACGAGCTCGACGGTATCGAGGGAGTCCGCGCCCAGGTCCTCGATGAACTTGGCCGCGGGCAGCACCTCGTCCTCTTCGACTCCGAGCTGCTCCACGATGATCTCCTTCACGCGCTCTTCGACCGGCTTCGCCATGCCCTCCCCCCTGACTGCGAGTGATTCTGGATTCTGGTCAGACGTACAGCCCACCGTTCACGTGGATCGTCTGGCCCGTGATGTAGCTCGCCCCGTCGCCGGCCAGGAAGCGCACCACCTCCGCGACCTCGCGCCCCTGGCCGATGCGCTTCAACGGCACCTGCTGCAGCATCGCCTCCCGCGCCTCCGCGGGAATCGCGGCCGCCATGTCGGTCTCGATCAGGCCCGGCGCCACCGCATTCACCAGGATGTTCCAGTGCGCCAGCTCGCGCCCCGCGGCCTTGGTGAGCCCGATCACGCCGGCCTTGGCCGCCGAGTAGTTCACCTGCCCCGGATTGCCCATGGCCCCCGCGGTGGACGCGATGTTGATGATGCGTCCGCTCTTCTGCCTCATCATCACCTTGCCGACCGCGCGGGTCATCAGGAAGACGCCCCGCAGGTTCGTGTCGAGCACCTGGTCCCAGTCGTCGTCCTTCATGCGGACCAGGAGCTGGTCCCGCGTGATCCCGGCGTTGTTCACCAGCACGTCGATGCGCCCGAAGCGCTCGCGCGTCGCCTCCACGAGGCGGTCCGCGTCCTCGCGCTTCGCCGCGTCCGCCACCACCCCCATCGCGGGCGCGCCCAGCGATTCCAGCTCTTTGACCGCGGCCTCCAGACGCGCCGCGTCGCGGCCAGAGACTACCACGGAGGCGCCGTCCTCTGCCAGCAACCGGGCGATCGCGAGCCCGATTCCGCGGCCGCCGCCGGTGACGATGGCGACCTTGCCGGCCAGGGTCTTCGCCTCGGTCACGCCGGCTCCCCGGTCAGGGCGCCCACCGCCTTCTCGAGCGACGCGGGATCCTCCACCGCGTGGCCCCGCACCCCGTCGAGGGTGCGCTTGAGCAGGCCGGTCAGCACTCGGCCCGGGCCCACCTCGAGGAACCCGGTGGCTCCCTCGCGCGCCAGGCGCTCCACGCAGTCCGTCCAGCGCACCGGGCTCGCCACCTGCTGGACGAGGAACGGCTTCACCTCGTCCGCGGAGGTGGTCACCCCGCCGTCCACGTTGCGCACGATCCGGATGCGGGGCGCGGACACCGCGACCCGGTCGAGCTCGCCCGCGAGGCGATCCGCGGCCGGCTTCATGAGCGCGCAGTGGAAGGGCGCGCTCACCGGGAGCATCACGCTCTTCCGGGCCCCGCGCGCGGCCGCGCCGGCCACCGCGCGCTCCACCGCGCTGCGGTGGCCCGCGATGACGATCTGCCCCGGCGAGTTGATGTTGGCGACCCCGACCACCTCGCCCTGCGCGGCCTCCGCGCACACCTGCTCGGCGGCGGCGAGGTCGACGCCCATCAGCGCGGCCATGGCCCCGGTGCCGACCGGCACCGCCTCCTGCATGAACTCGCCGCGCCGGCGCACCAGGCGCACCGCCTCCGCGAAGCGCAGCGCGCCGGCCACCACCAGCGCGGAGTACTCGCCGAGGCTGTGGCCCGCGGCCAGGTCGGGGCTCACGCCGCGCTCGGCTAGGGCGGCCGCCGCGGCCACGCTCGCGGTCAGCACCGCGGGCTGGGTGTTGGCGGTCAGCCCGAGATCCTCGGCCGGCCCCTCGAAGCACAGGCGCGAGAGCGGGAAGCCGAGCGCGGCGTCCGCCTCGGCCCACACCGCGGCCGCGGCCTTCGAGGCCTCGGCGAGGGCACGGCCCATCCCGACCTCCTGCGAGCCCTGGCCGGGGAACAGGAAGGCGATCGCGCGCCCTACCATCGCAGCAGCGCCGCCCCCCAGGTGAAGCCGCCCCCGAAGGCGGCGAGTAGGATGAGGTCCTTCGGCTTCACGCGGCCGGTCGCCCACGCCTCCTCGAGCGCCACGTAGACCGAGGCCGCGCCGGTGTTGCCGTAGCGATCCACGTTCACCATCACCCGCTCCATCGGGACCTTCAGGCGCTTGACCGCGGCTTCGATGATGCGCAGGTTCGCCTGGTGGGGCACGAAGAGATCGAGGTCGGCGGCGGTGAAGCCGTTGTTCTTCAGAATGCGCTCGGCGCAGTCGCCGAACATGCGCACCGCCACCTTGAAGACCTCGTTGCCCTTCATCTTGGCGAAGTGCAGCCGCTGGTCGACCGTCTCGTGGGTGGCCGGGCGCAGGGAGCCGCCCGCCGGCTGGATGAGCAGCTCGCCGTACCGGCCGTCCGAGTAGAGATCGGTGTCGATGATGCCCGCCTCGTCGGTCGAGGGCCGCAGCACCGCGGCCCCCGCGGCGTCGGCCAGCAGGATGCAGGTGCCGCGATCGGTGAAGTCGGTGATGCGCGAGAGGCACTCCGCGCCGATGCAGAGCACGGTGCGGTACTTGCCGGTCTGCACGTACTGGGCGCCGATCGAGAGGCTGTAGATCGATCCGGAGCAGGCCGCGTAGACGTCCACCGAGCCCGCGTTGCGGCAGCCCAGGCGGTGCTGGACCAGGTTGGCGGTGGTCGGGAAGTTCATGTCCCCCGCGGTGGTGCCCACCACGATGAAGTCGATCTCCTCGGGAGTGACCTGGGCTCGCTCCATCGCCTGTCGGGCGGCGCGGAGGGCCAGGTCCGACGGCCCCTCGCCTTCCTCCACGATGTGGCGCTCGCGGATGCCGGTCCGCTGGACGATCCACTCGTCGGAGGTCTCGACCATCTGCTCGAGCTCCTTGTTCGTCAGGATCCGCTTGGGCGCGTAGGCTCCGATGCCGACGATGCGGGCGCGGGTCATTCCCGACCTCCCTCCCGCCCCTCGGCCAGGACGGCCTCGGCCTCGAGCGCGGTCTTGATGTGCTGGTTCACGTCGTTTCGAACCCACTCCGCCGCCACCCGCACCGCGTTCTTGATCGCCTTCACCGGCGAGGCCCCGTGGCAGATGATGGCCGCGCCGTTCATGCCGAGAAGCGGGGCCCCTCCCATCTCGGTATAGTCCACCCGCCGCTTCAGCCGCGCAAAGGCCCGCTTGGAGAGCGCGGCGCCCGCCACCGAGAGGATGTCGCGCGAGAGCTCCTCGCGGATCATCGCGGTCAGCATCTCGGCCAGGCTTTCGGAGACCTTGAGGCACACGTTGCCGGTGAAGCCGTCGGTCACCACCACGTCGCAGCGCCCGTTGTAGATGTCACGGCCCTCGATGTTGCCGATGAAGTTGACCGACGAGCCGCGCAGATACTCGAAGGCCTCCTTGGTGAGGTCGGTGCCCTTGCCCTCCTCCTCGCCCACCGACAGGAGCCCCACCCGCGGGTTGCTCTTGCCCACGATGTGGCGCGAGTAGACGTGCCCCATCACCGCGAACTGGAAGAGCTGGCGGGGCTTGGGATCCACGTTGGCGCCCGCGTCGATGAGCACGGTGTAGCCGGAGAGGCTCGGCAGCGGCGCCGCGATCGCGGGCCGGTCGACCCCGGGCAGCACGCCCATGACGAACATGCTGATCGCCATCGCCGCGCCGGTGTTCCCGGCGGAGACGAGCGCGCCGCACTCGCCCTCCTTCACCAGCTCCGCGGCCACGCGGAGCGAGGAGTCGCGCTTGCGGCGCAGGGCCTGCGACGGGGCCTCGGCCATGCCCACCACCTGCGAGGCGTGGCGCACCGAGACCGGCAGGTCCTGGGCGCCGAGGCGGGTGATCTCGCGCTCGATGGCGGCGCGATCGCCGACCAGCACCGAGGCGAGGCCGAACTCGCGGCAGGCCGCCACCGCCCCCTCGACCACGACGGCAGGGCCGAAATCGCCTCCCATGGCGTCGACCGCGATCTTCATGGCGCCGATCTTATGGCACGGCTCGGTCCAGCCGGAAAGAACTATTCTCCCTCGACCGAGATGACTTCGCGCCCCTTGTAGAAGCCGCAGTGGGGGCAGATGCGGTGGGGTGGCTTGACCTCGCGGCACTGCGGGCAGAGCGAGCGGCTCGGCGCGACCATCTTGTAGTGCGTCCGTCGCTTGCGGCCCCGCGTCTTCGAGTGGCGTCTCTTGGGAAGAGGCATCGGATCTCCTATCTGGTCCGCTCGGCCCAGTCCTTGAGGGCCGCCCAGCGCGAATCGAGCGTGGGCGTCTCGCACGCGCAGGCCGTGACGTTGCGGTTGCCGCCGCACACGGGGCAGAGGCCGCGGCAGCCCTCGCGGCAGAGGGGCTTCATGGGCAGTGCTAGGGTGGTCTCGGTCTCGAGCAGGGCCGTGACGTCGAGCTGGCCGTGCTGGTAGACGTCGGTCTCGAGGTCGTCGGCCGCGAGCTCACGCTCCTCGCCGCGGGTGGCCGGGGCGGGCACGAAGCGGGCGTCCACGTTGGGGTGCACCGTCACCGTGTAGGGCTCGAGGCAGCGGCCGCAGTGCAGCGGGACCCGGGCCTCGAGGTCGCCGCGCACGAAGACCACGTCGCCCTCTTTCTCGACGACCAGCGAGAGATCGTCGAGGGCCCAGCTCGAGTCCTGGAAGGGGCGCGGAAAGTCCGCGACGCCCTCGATACGCAGACCCTCGTCGGGGATCTCGGAGACCTGGATGAACACGTGAAGGACCCCTAACTTTCTGTCAATTAAGGCGTTTTGCTAAGGCCGCGTCAGTATAAGCGCGGGGTTACCCCTTGTCAACCTAATTGGCCCCCGCCGGGCCCGTTGCTTGACGGTCCAGAGGGCGACTGCTACCCTTCGGTCGGGAGGACACACCCCATGGGCAACCTCGTGAAAACCGGTGTCTTGCTGGCAGCCCTGACGGTGCTGCTCGTGCTCGCCGGCGGGGCCCTCGGCGGGCAGCACGGCATGCTGCTGGCCTTCGTGCTGGCCATGGTCATGAATCTGGGCAGCTACTGGTTCTCGGACAAGATCGTCCTGTCCATGTACGGGGCCCAGCCGGTGGACGAAGCCCAGGCCCCCGCCCTCTACCGGATCGTCCGCACCCTGGCCACCCGCGCCGGCATCCCGATGCCGCGCGTCTACATCCTCCCGCAGGAGACGCCGAACGCCTTCGCCACCGGCCGCAACCCCCAGCACGCGGCGGTCGCGGTGACGGAGGG
>Ga0310810_10011919_pt1 | contig 10184 bp, 9 predicted proteins | sample NCmetagenome_FD_207641 | JGI IMG/M metagenome (GOLD analysis project Ga0310810, IMG submission 207641) | Soil microbial communities from experimental microcosm in Duke University, North Carolina, United States - NC | ecosystem: Engineered > Artificial ecosystem > Soil microcosm > Unclassified ...
ATTCCTCGCCAACATGAGCCACGAGCTCCGCACCCCGCTCAACGCCATCATCGGCTTCTCCGATCTGATTCTCTCCGGGCAGGCCGGCGAGCTCGAGCCCCAGCACCGCGAGTTCCTCGAGGCGGTGCTGCGGAACGGTCGCCATCTGCTCTCCCTCATCAACAGCATCCTCGATCTCTCCAAGATCGAGGCCGGCCGGATGACGCTGGAGCTGGCGCACGCCGATCTCCGCGAGGCGATCACGGGGGCCGTGGCCGACACGGCGAGTCTCCGGAGTGCCAAGCGGCAGGAGTGCCACCTCGACCTGGGCGCGCCGCTGCACGTCCTGGCCGACGCGGTCCGGGTCCGCCAGGTCCTGTTCAACCTCCTGGCCAACGCCTCCAAGTTCACCCCCGACGGCGGGAGCATCACCCTGCGCGCCCTCCCCACCCAGGCGCCGTTGGCGCTCCCGGCCGAGCGCGCCGGCGAGGAGGCCCGGATGGTGACTCGGGACGTGGTCTGGGTCTCGGTATCGGACACCGGGGTGGGGATTCAGCCGGAGGACATGCCCAAGCTGTTCCTGGAGTTCAGCCAGGTGGACAGCTCGGCCAGCCGGCAGGCGCAGGGGACCGGGCTCGGGCTGGCCCTGTGCCGCAAGTTCGTGGAGATGCACGGTGGAACGATCGGGGCCGAGTCGGTACCCGGTCGGGGGACCACCTTCTGGTTCATTCTGCCGACCGAAGGGCCCACCCGCCGGCGGGTCGCGACTTGAACTGGCGGTCCGAGCCGCTAAGCTTCGCTCCGATGCGCCCGAGCCGCCTGCCGTCCCTGCTCCTGGCCGTCCTGTTGCTCTTCCACGGGATGGCCGTCGGCACGGTCGTCGGCCGGGGCGGCCCGCCGCCTTCCCGCACCGCCGTCGCGGCGACACCCGGCCAGCACGGTGTCCCGTTTCCCGAGCACGACGAGACCACCTGCGCCGTCTGCCACGCCTCGGTCACGCTCTCGACGCTGACCCTGGCGCGGGCCGTCCTGCCCGACGCGCCCATGATCGCCCTGCGCGCTCCCGCCATCGCTGAAGAGCGGCTGCCGCGCGCCCCTGCCACCCGACCCACCAGCTCCCGAGCTCCTCCCGCACTCCGTTCCGCCTGATTCCGCCGCCACCTGAGGCGGCGTCACTCATGCAACGGAGTCGCTCATGTCTGCCCGTGTTCGCACGGTCATTCTCCTCGCCATCTGGTGGCTGGGAGGCGCGTCGCCCGCGGCGGCCCAGGTCCCTGAACAGGGCCGGGCCGACTCCCTCGCGGCGGTGCTCAACCGACTGACCGCCCGGATCGATTCCCTCGAGTCGGGCCAGTGCCCCGACACCACGAGTCTCGCGCTCCCCGCTCCCAGCGGGAACGCCCGCACTGACAGTCTCCTGGCCGTCACGGCCGAGCTCGATCGCCGGCTGCGCGCGCTCCGCGACCAGCGGTGCGCGGGGGCAGCGCCCGCGCCCGCGCCCGCCCCGGCCGATACCACCGATGAGCTCGCCGCGCTTCGCGCTGCCGCGGCGGGGGCGGCGGGGGGCGCCGCCGCGGCCGCAGGCACACCGGCCGATACCAGCGCTACCCCGCCCCCCGCGCCCGAGCCGCAGGCGCCCCGCAACGCCTCGGCGCTCAACCCCGAGATCAGCGCGACGGGCGATATCCGTCTGGTCGCCCGCGACGGCCGCCAGCGCGACAACGGCGTGGCCCGGGAGTTCGAGGTGGGACTGCAGTCCACCCTCGATCCCTATTCCACCGCCAAGATCTTCCTCAGCTTCGAGAACGAGGAGGTCGGGGTCGAAGAGGGCTACCTCTACTGGACCGGGCTTCCGGGCCGGCTCCGGGTGGACGTCGGGAAGTTTCGCCAGCAGGTCGGCGACCTCAACCGCTGGCACCTGCATGCGCTCCCCGAGACCGAATACCCACTGGTCTACCAGCGCTTCCTCGCCCCCGAGGGGTTGAGCGGCGTCGGAGTTTCGCTCTACACCGCCCTGCCGGTGTCGCTCTTCGGCGGGACGCACGAGGTCTGGGTGCAGGGAACCACGGCCGAAAGCGAAACGATGTTCGGCGACGGCCACGAGCCCAGCCTGCTGCTCCGGCTGCAGAACTTCTGGCAGCTCAATCGCAGCACCTACGGACAGATCGGCCTCACCGGCGTGGGCGGCGACGATCACGACAGCGATCTGCAGAGCCGGCTCGCCGGACTGGACCTTCGCCTCACCTGGCGCCCGCCCGAGGCAGGCACCCGGCGCGAGGTGACCTTCCGGGCCGAAGGCTACCGCCTCCACGCCACCGAAACCGGGATCACCACCGATCGCTACGGCACCTTCCTGGACCTGACCGCCCGGCTCAACCGTCGCTGGATCGCGGCGACCCGGTACGACTGGGTCGAGGCGCCCCGCGGCCCCGATGACACCGAATGGCGGATCACGCCGTCCCTGACCTGGTGGCAGAGTGAATTCGTCTACCTCCGCCTGGAAGGGGAACACCGGGACAGCGAGCTCGAAGGTACCCAGAACATGCTGACCCTCCAGGCGGTCTTCGCCATGGGCCCGCACAAGCACGAGACCTACTGAAAGGGAGCCCTCACCGATGCTCATCGCACTCATCGCCGCGGCCCTCACGTTGACCGTTCCGGGCGGCCCTCCTGCCGCTCCGGCCGCGGAGGCCCCGCCGCTCAAGATCGTCACCAGTCTCACCACCTACGGCGCCATCGCGCGGGAGATCGTGGGCGACCGGGCCACGGTCACTTCGATCGCCCAGGGCGACGAGGACCCCCACTTCGTCCAGCCCAAGCCCAGCTTCGTGGCCGTGCTGCGCGACGCCGACATGTTCGTGACCACCGGCATGGACCTGGAGCTCTGGGTGGCCCCGCTGCTCGACCGGGCGGGGAACCGGAAGGTGTCGGAAGGCGGCCCCGGCTACGTGACCGCCTTCACCGGCATCCACCTGCTCGAGGTGCCGACCTCGCTCAGCCGGAGTCAGGGCGACATCCATGTGGACGGCAACCCGCACATCCACACCGACCCGCTGAACGGGATCATCATCGCGCGCAACATCCTCGGTGGACTCAAGCGGATCTCGCCGGACAACGCGGACTACTTCGCCGGGCGGGAGCAGGACTTCGAGAAGCGGGTGCTGGAGGCCACCATGGGCCAGGAGCTGGTGGGGATCCTGACGCCGGCCACCGCCTATTCGCTGCTGGAGAGCGACAAGCTGCTCGACTTCCTCGGCACCCAGAAGTACCAGGGCAAGCCGTTGGCCGATCGGCTGGGCGGCTGGCTCAAGCAGGGCCAGGTGTTCCGGGGGAAGGAAATGGCCTGCTACCACAAGGAGTGGGCCTACTTCAGCCACCGCTTCCAGGTCACCTGCGCCGCGTACATCGAGGCCAAGCCGGGCATTCCCCCGACGCCCGGGCACGTGCAGGACGTGATCGCGTTGATGCGGGAGCGGAAGATCCCCGTGCTCTTCGCGTCGAACTACTTCGACCGGAATCAGATCCGCCAGGTGGCCGAGCGGACCGGAGCCCGGGCGGTGATCGTGCCGGAGAACACCGGCGGCGCGCCGGGGGTCAACACCTATTTCGACCTGCTCAACACCTGGGTGAGCGGGCTGGCCGCCGGGTTCGGCGGAGGAGCGTCCTGATGGATCTCAGTCTCTTTCTCCCGCCGCTGGTCGCGTGCCTCGTCATCGTGGCGATCCATTCGTATCTCGGTCTCCACGTCATCGCGCGCGAGGTGATCTTCGTGGACCTGTCGCTGGCCCAGATGGCGGCGTTGGGGTCGGCAGTCGCGATCCTGGCCGGGAGCCAGCCGGATTCCACGACGGCGCTGCTATACGCACTCGGCTTCACCACCCTCGGAGCGGCGCTCTTCGCGCTGACCCGCACCGACGAGCGTGGCGTGGTGCCGCAGGAGGCGATCATCGGGATCGTGTATGTGGTCGCCTCCGCGGCCGCGATCCTGGTGGCGGACCGGACGCCCCGCGGCGGCGAGGCGATCAAGGACATCCTGGTCGGCAGCCTGCTGTGGGTGGACTGGCCCACCATCGCGCGCCTGGCCGGGATCTACGCGGTGATCGGGACCTTCCACTGGGCGCTCAGACGCCGGTTTCTGACCATCTCGTTCGAGCCGGAGACCGCCCTCGCCCGGGGATGGAGCATTCGCTGGTGGGATTTCCTGTTCTATCTCTCGTTCGGAATCGTGATCACCTTCTCGGTGCCGATCGCGGGCGTGCTGCTGGTGTTCTCCTTCCTCGTTGTGCCGGCCGCGGTGGCGTTCCAGTTCAGCAGCCGGCAGAGAACACTCGCCGCGATCAGCTGGGTCGCCGGGACGCTGGCCTCCGCGGGCGGACTCTGGCTGTCGTTCCGCTACGACCTTCCGACCGGACCCGTGATCGTCTGCATGTTCGGGGTGGTGCTGCTTGCCGCCTACGGACTGCGCCGAGCGCTTGGCCGGGTGCCGGAGGCGTCGCTCCAGCCGGTGCCCGAGCAGAGCTAGGATGGCGGGCTCGCTCGCTTAGGGCTTGTGCTCCCGCTTCCAGCCCGGCCTGAAGGGCTGGGGGAGCATGGCGGCTCGGCGGAGCAGCTCGAGGTGCGGGGCGATTACGTCGGCCAAACGCTGAGCCGGGCCGATATGCGCGGGATTCAGGACGGCGGGCGGGGCGGCGGTCATGACCAGCGCGCCGTGCACCCGGCCCTGGACCCGGAGCGGGACGATGAGCCGCGCCTCGCCCGCCACCAGCGCGAAGAGCTGAGGGACTTCGCCCGCCAGCACCTGGCCCAGGCCCGTGCCCGCGACCGGCAGCGAGGGAAGGTCGGGGATGGCCTTCCGCTCGCCCGGCGCGAACAGCACCGCGCGATCGCCCTCGCTCAGCCGGAGCGCGATGCGCAGGTCATCGAACGGCAGAAAGCGGCCCGCCCGCTCGGCCACTTCCCGCGCCGTTTCGGCGGGATCATTTCCCACCGCCAGGAGCTGGGCAATCTCCAGCAGCGGCTCGGCCGGGCTCACCCGGCCTGGGGGCGCCTCGCGGAGCAGGGCTCGCTCCACCAGCAGGGTCACCTCGGGCGCGATCAAAGCGCCGACCTTGGCCAGCAGGTCGGCATCGTGCTCATCGTAGAGGTCGGGTCCGACGCTGCCGGCGACGAGCCAGATCGGTGAGCGTCCCGGCCCTACGGTGCGGGCCGCCACCACCGCCCGGAGCTCCGCGCCGGCCGGATCGGCCACCGTGAAGTACCCCCGAGGCCACCCGCGCTCCCGGCCGACGTCGGCTACCACGATTTTCCCGTCGCCATTCGCCAGCGCCATCAGGTCGAGCGACTCGCGCTCGAGCAGCAGGGAGGGATCGGTCCACGGCCCGCCTCCGGCGTGCTCGCCCAGCCGATAGTACCGGCTGCCGGTGGCGTCTCCCAGCAGCAGCTCGAACCGGTCGTGCGGAAGCAGCGGGTCGAGGGCGTGACTCAATGCCTGCGCGAGCCGCTGCGGCGTCGCCGCGCCGGTGGAGACCTGCCCCACCAGATCGAGCAACGCCGCCACCCGCTCGAGCTGGAAGACCTGGGAGCCGTGCGCGGAGTTCCACTGCCGAGCGAGCCGTCCGAAGGTGGGGGCCAGACGCTGCGCCACGAGATGCAGCAGGCCGAGCGCGGCTTCGTCGTACCGCCGCTCGCGCAGATCGGCGACCAGCAGGAGGCCGACATCGCGACGGCCGAAGCGCACCGGCACGCAAGCGGTCGACGCGTATCCGGCGTCGCGGACGATTTCCTCGATCAACCCGAGCTGCGACGGCTGGAGCTGGGGCGTGGGCAGCGGGACGACGAGGTCGTCCTGCGCCAGCGCGTCGGGACCAAGCAGGACCGCGCCTCCCTCCCGCGGGTACAGCCAGAGCCCGAGGAGGTCGTGCGGCAGGTCGGCGCTCAGGGTGTCGGAAAGGACCTCGTGCCAGGTGGCCAGGGCGACGCGGTCGCCGAGCACCTGGTCGATCCGAAGAATCGGAACGAGAGGTCCGGAATGGGGAGGCTCCATGAATGGCGGGAAGAGGGCAGCAAGTGTGCCGGTTGGCCCTGCGAGGAAAGCCGTTGCGCCGAAGTCAGATAGCCGCGGGCGCTCGCCCGGGAGATGTGGAGTGTGGAGCGCGCCGTCGCGTCCCGCCCACAGGGATTGCAAGCTGCTGCACCCAGGTGCCATGACTTGCGCTGTTGACATACCCCCTCCCCCTATCTAGAATTCCCCGTGAACCTCATGGGGAGCAACCATGGAACGAGCCGTCCTCCACATCGATGGCATGAGCTGCGGACACTGTCTCAACGCCGTCAACCAGGCGCTCGCCCGGGTCCCCGGTGTGCAGGTCGACAGCGTGCGCATCGGACGGGCGGAGGTGAGCTACGACGGCGCGCGCGTGACCCCCGCCCTGCTCGAGGCCGCGGTCACGGACGCCGGCTACCGCGCCACCCTCCAGTCATGACCTCGCTGCAGGTTGCCGTCACGCTGCTCGGGATCGCGGCGACCGTCTGGGTGAACTGGTACTTCTTCCTCGCCGGCGCGCGTCCCGTCGCGGCGTCGGCCGGCGGCATCGGACCGCAGTCGGTCCGCATCGTGGTCGACGGCGGCTACAGCCCGTCCGTCGTCACGGTGGAGGCCGGCCGACCGGTTCGGCTCGAGTTCGAGCGGCGGGAAAGCTCGGGCTGCACCGAAGAGGTCGTGGTACCCGACTTCGGCATCCGGACCTTCCTGCCCGCACACCAGGTCACGCCGGTGCAGTTCACGCCGGTCCGCCCCGGTACGTACGAATTCACCTGCGGCATGGGCATGGTCCGCGGCCGGCTCGTCGCCCGCGCACCACGGGGAGCGCCGGCCTGATGGGCACCGCGCAGACCTCGCCCGAGGAGTGCACCATTCCCGTCACGGGGATGACCTGCGCCGCCTGCAGCGCGCGGATCCAGCGCACCCTCGAGCGGCGCGAGGGGGTGAGGGCCGCGAACGTCAACCTGATGACCGGCGCCGCCACCGTCACCTACGATCCCGCGGCAACCACGCCCGAGGACCTGGTGGCCGCGATTCGTGCCACGGGCTACGGGGCCGAGCTGCCTCGGCCCGGCGAGTCCGCCGAGTCGCTGGTGGCGCTGCAGGACGCCGCGCGCGGCGCCGAGATCGCCGAGCTCAAGGGGAAGCTGGCGGTGAGCCTCGCGGCCGGCGCGCTGGCCGCCATCGTCAGCGCTCCGCTCATGGTCGCAACCGATCACGCCAGAGACCCGCTCAGCGCCTTCATGGCGCCGCTCACCGCGGTGGTGCGGCGGCTCGCGCCGTGGGCGTACGACCTGAGCCCGATCCATCTCCGCTTCATCCTGCTGGGACTCACCCTTCCGGTAGTCGGCTGGGCCGGCCGGCATTTCTACACCCGGGCCTGGGCCGCCTTCCGCCATCACAGCGCCGACATGAACACCCTGATCGCGGTGGGCACCGGCGCCGCTTTCCTCTACAGCCTCGTCGCCACGGTGGCCGGCCACTGGCTGCTGGCCCGCGGTGTCGAGCCGCACGTCTACTACGAGTCGGTCCTCTGGATCATCGCGCTGGTGCTGCTGGGCAACCTGTTGGAGGCCCGCGCCAAGGGCCGGACCTCCGGCGCGATCCGCCGGCTGATCGGTCTTCGTCCGGCGACCGCCCGCGTGGTGCGGGACGGATCGGAGACCGAGGTTCCGCTCGCCGCGCTCCGGGCCGGCGACGAGGCGGTCGTGCGTCCGGGTGAGACCATTCCCGCCGACGGGGAGGTTCTCGACGGGGCGAGCTGGGTGGACGAATCGATGCTCACCGGGGAGCCGTTGCCGGTGCGCAAGGAGCCGGGCGACCGCGTCGTCGGCGCGACGCTCAACCGGAACGGCGCCTTCCGGTACCGGATCGATCGCCTGGGCGCCGACAGCATGCTCTCCCGCATCATCGGGCTGGTGCAGCAGGCGCAAGGCGCCCGGGCGCCGATCCAGCGGCTGGCCGACCGGATCAGCGCGGTGTTCGTGCCGGTGGTGCTCTCGATCGCGATCGCCACCTTCGTGCTCTGGTTCGACCTTGGTCCCGAGCCGGCCTTCCTCAACGCGCTGGTGGCCGCGGTCACCGTGCTGATCATCGCCTGCCCCTGCGCCATGGGACTCGCGGTGCCGACCGCCGTCATGGTGTCCACCGGCCGGAGCGCCGAGATGGGGATCCTGATCCGGGGCGGCGAGGCGCTGGAGCGGAGCGAGCGGCTCGACACCGTGGTGCTCGACAAGACCGGCACGGTCACCGAGGGTCGGCCGGCGGTGTGCCAAGTGGTGCCGCTGGCACTCCCCGCCGGCGAGCTGCTTCGGCTGGCGGCGTCGGTGGACCGCCTGAGCGGCCACCCCCTGGGCGAGGCCCTCGTCCGCGAAGCCGAGCGGCAGGGACTCCGTATGGGCGAGGTGTCCCAGCTCGACGTGCGCACCGGGCGCGGGGTGATCGGCAGCGTGTCCGACCGTCGTGTGGCGGTGGGAAATCGGGCCCTCCTGGAGGAGCTGGGCGCGGACCCCGGTCTCCTCTCGGCTGAAGCCGACCGGCTGGCGGCCGAAGGCCAGACACCGCTGTTCGTGGCGGTGGACGGCGTGGCCGCGGGACTCATCACCGTGGCCGATCCGATCAAGCCCGCGAGCGCCGAGGCCGTGGCCCGGCTGCACCGGCTGGGCATCGAGACCGTGCTCCTGACCGGCGACAACCGCGCCACCGCCGAGGCGGTGGCGCGCGCCGTGGGCATCGATCGCGTCGTGGCCGACGTCCTCCCCGAGGGCAAGCTGGACGAGATCCGCCGACTGCAGGCCGAGAGCCGTTCGGTGGCGATGGTGGGGGACGGACTCAACGACGCGCCGGCGCTCGCCCAGGCCGACGTGGGGATCGCCATGGGTACCGGGACCGACGTGGCCATGGAAGCCGGGGCCGTCACCCTCATGCGGGGCGATCCACGGGGGGTGCCCGACGCGATCGATCTCGCCCGGCGGACGATGCGGGTGATCCGCCAGAATCTCTTCTGGGCATTCGTCTACAACGTGATCGGCATTCCCGTGGCCGCCGGGCTCCTCTATCCGACCCTCGGCCTCCGGCTCACCCCGACGATGGCGGCGGCCGCGATGGCGGTCAGCTCGGTGACGGTGGTCAGCAACAGCCTTCGCCTCCGCCGACTCGGCGGGGCGGCATCCAGCAACGAAAGGGCGGCGCATGTCTGAGACGACGACGGCACCGTGCGCCTGCGGCGCCCAGCATCGGGACGGGCACCACGCGGTGGCGGTGGATCCCGAGATCAAGCGCTCCGTTCTCACCCGGCTCCGTCGGATCGAGGGGCAGGTCCGCGGGCTGCAGAAGATGGTCGAGGAGGAGCGGTACTGTGCGGACGTCCTGACCCAGGTCGCCTCGGTGCACGAGGCGCTCAGGGGGGTCGGGCGGGCCATGCTGCACAACCACCTGCGGCACTGCGCCACCGAGGCGATCGGATCGGGCGATCGGGAACGCGCCGAGGCGATGTACGACGAGCTCATGGACCTGATCTACCGCAGCGTGCGCTGACGTTGAACCGCCGGGAGCGGCCTCTGGTCTCCTCGCCGTTTCTACCCACCCCGGAGACGCCCGTGCCCCGATGGCTCCGCTGGATCGGCTTCGCGCTGCTCGGCCTGGTGACGGTCCTGGCCGTGGCTCTCGTCGTCGTCTATGTCGTTTCCAGCTCGCATCTGAATCGGACTTACCATTTTCCCGATGCAGGCGTCGCCGCCGCGACGGATTCGGCCGCCCTGGCCCGCGGCCGGCGCCTGGCGGAGATCATCGGCAAGTGTCCCATTTGCCATGGGGCGGACTATGGCGGGAAGGTCCTGGCCGACAATGCCGCGTTCGGACGGCTGTGGCCCGGTAACCTGACCGCGGGAAGAGGCGGGATCGGGCGATACACCGATGCCGACCTCGAGCGGGCCATCCGGCACGGCGTGCGGCAGGACGGCCACCCGCTGGTATTCATGCCCTCCGAGGCCTACGGCGTCATGGACGATCGCGACCTGGCGGCGCTGATCGGCTATCTGCGGAGCCTCGCGCCGGTGGACAGGGAGATTCCGGCACCGCGGATCGGTCCGCTGGCCCGGACGCTCTACCTGGTGGGCAACTTTCCCCTCCTGCCGGTCGAGGTGGTGGATCACACCGCGCCTCG
>Ga0310810_10011923_pt1 | contig 10181 bp, 12 predicted proteins | sample NCmetagenome_FD_207641 | JGI IMG/M metagenome (GOLD analysis project Ga0310810, IMG submission 207641) | Soil microbial communities from experimental microcosm in Duke University, North Carolina, United States - NC | ecosystem: Engineered > Artificial ecosystem > Soil microcosm > Unclassified ...
GACCGATGTTTCCGACGATCCGCACCGATTCCACCGTCTTCCCTGCAAGCACCAGCGCAAAAAAATCCGTCGTGTCGAGCCCCAGGCCACTCTCGTTGCCGGCGTTCGGCAGCTTCGTGGCAAACCGGAACCCAAACGCAGGACGCGAGCTGGTTTCGGCGGCAATCCGGACCTTCGTGCCGATAATCAGATCGTCTGCGTCGGTGGTCGACGAGCCGGTGGCCGTCACCAGATCCGACAGCGGCGCGCGGCGGCGGCTCGTAATCGAAAGCCGCGAAAAGGAAGCCTGATCGATCTGAATTTCCGCAATCGAGCTGATGCCGATGCTCAACCCGACGAGCGGCAAGCGCAACAGATCGCCGCGCAGTCCCGACACCGGATAGACCGCATCGTTGTCGTACTCGATCCCTCCCTCGACGAGGACTCGTCCAGCACCGATGGTCTCCGGATCTTCGGTGATAAGCGGCCGCTGTTGTGCGCTGGCGGTACCCGCCGCAAGGAGGAGGACCAAACCGGCAAGAATTATTCGCATCGCTGATCAGAACTGTCGTTTGCTGTCGATCAACACGGTCACAGGACCGTCGTTGACCAGCTCGACGTGCATCATGGCCTGGAATTCGCCGGTGGCCACCGGCAGTTGCCCTGCGCGCAATTCTCTCACGACGCTTTCATAGAGCGCCCGCGCCACATGTGGCGGAGCGGCGGCGTCGAATGCCGGCCGCCGTCCCTTGCGAATATCGCCGTACAGCGTGAACTGGGAAACCACCAGGACGCTGCCGCCGACGTCGGCCACGGATCGATCCATGTGGCGGCCGGCCTCCCCTTCAAAGACCCGCATGTCGCGAATCTTGGCGGCTACATAGCTGACATCGTCCGGTCCGTCTTCACGGCCAATGCCAAGCAAAACAACGAGACCCTGACCGATCTCGCCTACGACGCGGCTGGTCCCGAGCGGAGCCGAGGGGTCGTCCACCCGAACGCGAGCGCTGGAGACGCGCTGCACAACGGCGCGCACGTTACTGGCGGATTTGGAGCAGCGTCGGGGCGGCTTCGTCCGCGAGCCGCAACGCCGCACTGTCGCGCAGCTCGCCGCTTGGGTTCAGGCGAGTATCGAGGAGATGCCGTGGCATGACGTTGCCGAGCGCCTTGAGCATCGACTGCTTGACCCCGGGATGCTCCTGCTCGAGGTCCAGGATCAATCGCTTGACGCGCTGCCGCTGCAGGCTCAAGTCCCCGCATGCCGGACAGCAGCAGCCGATGATGGGCAGTTCGCATTCCTTTGTATAGAGACGGGCCTCGGCCTCCTCCACGTAGACCAGGGGGCGGATGACGACGTGCTCGCCGTTGTCGGAGACGAGGCGCGCCGGCATCGCCTTCAGCGCGCCGGCAAAGAACAGGTTCAGCAGCAACGTTTCGATGAAGTCATCCAGATGATGGCCGAGCGCGATCTTCGTCGCGCCGAGCTCGGAGGCGATCCGGTAGAGGACGCCGCGCCGCAGCCGCGCACACAGCGAGCACGGCGTCGCGTTGGCTTCGAGCAGATCGTCCATGACGTCGCCGATCGCCGTGTGTTCGATGCGGTATTCCCATCCGCGATCGCGGCAGGTCTTCGCGATGACGTCGTGCTTGAAGTCCTTGTAGCCGGAATCGACGTTGACGGCGACGAGCGAGAAGTCAATCGGCGCCCGCTGGCGCAACTCGTCGAGGATCTGCAGCAGCGCCCAGCTGTCCTTGCCGCCAGACAAGCCAACCATCACGCGGTCGCCGTCTTCAATCAGGTTGAAGTCTGTGATCGCCTTGGTCGTCTTCTTAGCGACACGCGCCTCGAGCGCACTCCGGTAACCCATCGTTACGAGTGTAACCCTGACTCGCGGATCTCCGCGACGTCGTAGAGATGCGGCACGGGGACTCTCGGATCGACGGCCTCCCGCATCAGGCGGCGCAGTTGCACCAGATCCGCGATCACGGTGAACGTCCGGGAGAGGTTGTATTTCGACCGCCCGTGCTGACGCGGTCGATGTTGCACCTCCACCTCCGCGACGCGTCCACCGAGCTGGCTCGCCAGCGCCGGCAGATACCTGTGCATCCCCGGCCGAAGCTTCAGTGGTTTGACGACGTTGGCGCGATAGACCTTCAACGAGCAACCGTTGTCGTGAAGCCGCACCCCGGTAACCAGGCCGAGGAGCCAGTTCGCAATCGCTGACGGCAGGTAGCGGGTGAAAAAGTTGTCTTTTCGCTGTCGGCGCCACCCCGACACGATGTCCTTGCGGCGCGCCAGCGCCAGCATCTTCGGTATGTCGTTCGGGTCGTTCTGCAGATCGCCATCGAGCGTGATGATGAACTGACCGCGCGCCTGGGCGAATCCTGCGGCAAATGCGGCGGTCTGGCCGAAGTTGCGCGTGAACCGAATCACCTTCACGTTCGCATCGCTGGCCTGAATGGCCGCCAGGCGGCCGAAGGTCGCATCCCTACTGCCGTCATCGACCAGGATGAGCTCGTACGAGACGCCGAGCTGATCGAGGACACCGGTCAACTCGTCGTGCAGCGGCACGACGTTGTCCTCCTCGTCTCGTAACGGGATCACGACCGACAGTTCAGGATCGAGCACGCGACGATCGTTTCAGCAGCCACCACGCGACGGCGGCGACGACGAGGAAAAGCGCGACTGCCAGCGCGGTTTCACGGCCATGCTGGCGGAGAACGTCGAGTGCGAGATCTCCATACCACACCGACACCGCGCCGATGAGCAGGTACCGCGAGCCGCGGGCGACGGCGATGGAGGTGATGAAGGCTATCGGCCGGACTTCTGCCACCCCAGCGAGCAATACGAACAGCTTGAACGGCGCGGGTGGCGGCAGCACGGCAGGAATCATCAGCGCCAGCACCCCACGCTTGCGGTAGAGCGCCAGTGCGCGGTCGATGTGACCTCGCTTCAGCCGCTTCGCCAGGAACGCCTCACCTCCCCGCTCGGCGATGACATACAGCACATAGCAGCCGGCGACCGAGCCCGCGGTTGCCATCAAGGCGTAATACGGCATCAGCGCCTTGTTGCGCACGACCATCAACACGACGAGCAGGTCGTTGATCTGCGGCAGCGAAATGAACGAAGAGTCGAGGAAGGCGACGACGAAGAGCCCGGGACCGCCGAGCGAGAGGGCGACCCCGTAGACCCATTTGATGAAGGACTGCACCTATTCGCGTTATGCTGAGCGGCGGACACGTGATTATATCGCGCGATTCCGCGCGCGCTTCCGCGCTTCCCTTGCTGCTCGCCGCCGGCGCCGGCATAGTCGGCTGCGCCGCCTGGGTCGTCTTCTTTCGCCACGGACTGGTTCTCAGCCACTACGACGCAAAGGCCCATCTCGTTGTCGCGCGACGCGTGCTGGACAACCTGACGCCTGGATGGCAGCAGATCGGCGCCGTCTGGCTGCCGCTGCCTCACCTCGTTGACCTGCTGCCGGTGCAGGTCGATCTGTTTTACCGCACCGGGCTGTTCGCATCGATGGTGTCAATCGCGTGTCTCGCGGTGACGTGTTATGCCTCGGCGCGGCTGATCCTGCTGGCGACAGGTTCTGCCGCCGGCGCGATCACCAGCGCCGCGCTGCTCGTTTTCAATCCGAATCTTCTTTATCTCCACACCACGCCGATGACCGAGCCGCTGCTGCTGGCGGCGACGTTTCTCGTCGTGCTGTGGCTCGTCGAATGGGTCGATAGTCGGGATCCGGGAACCGGGAACCGGGATCCGAGGTCCGCCTTGCCGCCGAAACTCGCGTGCGCGCTGTTTGTCGCGATGTGGACCCGCTACGAAGCGTGGCCCGTCGTCGCGACGGCGGTTGGTGCGACCGCGTTGGTGATGTGGCTACGCGGGGCCAGCCTGCCGGTAACTTTTCGGCGCACCGTCACGCTGGCCCTATGGCCGGCAATGGCCGTCGGCGTGTTCCTGATCAACAGTCGCATCACCATCGGCGCGTGGTTCGTGAGCGACGGGTTCTTCGTCCCGGATCCAACCTACGCGCGGCAGCCGTGGCGAACACTCGTGGGTGTCTGGTGGGGCGCGCATCAACTGAGCGGATATCTCGTCGAAATCGTCGCGCTCGGCGCGGCTGTGATCATCGCTTGGCGGGCGCTCGCGCGTAAACGAGACGCGTCGCTGCTGATACCGCTTGCGCTGTTCGCGACAGCCGCGCTGCCGTTGGCTGCCTTTTACGACGGCCATCCCTATCGCATCCGCTACATGATTCCGACGGTCGCGGCATGCGCGCTGTTTTGTGGGTTGGCCGTCGGGATGCTCCGGACATCCGTGGCGCGAACCTTAAAGGTTCGCGCTTCCGGTGATTGGCCATCGTGGATCGTCTCACTCGTCCTTCTAGGCTCGTTGGCGATCGAATCACCCCTCTGGAGTCTACAGGCGCCGATGCTTGTCGAGGCGCAGTGGGATCGCGGCGCCAGCGTTGGCCGGCGCGAGGTCACCGCCTGCCTTGCCGGCGACTACCACGGCGAGAAGGTGCTGGCGAGCATGGGGTCGCTCGCGCATTACATGCAGGAGCTTTCAGCGAACGGTTTCCGCATCGCCGATTTCATCAACGAAGGGAACGGCGAAATCTGGAACCTCGCGCTGCAGACGGGGCCGGCCCCGCACGCCGGTTGGATGCTCGTCGAAGAGGTCGCTGAGGGAGGCGACGTGCTTGCCACCCTCATCAGGAGCGATCCGGGATTCACCGCCGGAATGCGACGCGTGTGCGAAGGCGGCGGCGTCGCTCTTTACAAGCGGAATGTCACCGGTCAAATCGCAGGCCGACGGTAAAGAGATACGACCAGCCGCCCAGATCGATTCTTCCGCCGGCAAACGGCAGCGGCAAATCCGCCTTGGCGCCCTGATAGCGAAACTCCATTCCCGCGACCGCCGTGTCGCCGGCAAAGCGAATTCCGCCCATCGCCACCGGCCCCGTCTGCGTTCCGGATGTCACGTAGGAGTTGTTGAACACCGTGCGGTCCCGGCGATCGACGAACTGACCCGACTCGCTGTAGCGCCACGCGATCAGATTGAGGCCGCCTCCGATATAGGGCTGGAAACCGTGGTCCTGGCCGAGGGGCAACACCCGGAACGTGAACGCCGCCGGCAACATGCGCAGCCTGAGATCCTGCGTAATGTCAGACCCATCCACATTGCCGAATCTCGTATAGAACGACGGCACGGTGCGCCGCGTGAACGACAGCCCGGCGCCGGCTTCGATGAAGCGTCCAATGGGTAACAGCCACTCGCCGCCAATCGATGCGCCATTGAAATCGCTGACGTCAAAAGTCAGGAAATTGCGGTTGGCATTCAGCACGTCGCCGGCGATGCGCGCATCCTGGCCGCGAACCGTGAAATATCCGAGCGACAGGTTGACGGTCTGCTGCGCGCGCGCCGCCTGTGGAAACAGGGTCGCGCTGCACACAATGGCAATAATCAGTCGGCGTGTCATCTTTGTCGGATCTCAGCAACGGAAGTGCCAGTCAGCTCAGCTGCTTTTTCTTGCGTTCGTCGCGAAAGGCGCGGATCGTATCGACCACTTCCGCGTGCACATGACCGTTGGAGGCGATAAGGTGCGCGGCGGCAGGATCGAAGGGGCCGCCGTCCATTCCCGTGACGCGTCCGCCGGCCTCGGTGACGATCAGCGCACCTGCGGCAACATCCCACGGTTTCAGGTGTTGCTCCCAGAACGCCTCGAATCGCCCGGCCGCGACATAACCGAGATCGAGCGCGGCGGAGCCTAGACGTCGCACGGCCCGGGCACGTCCGAGAAAATATCCGAACAACGCAACGAGCTCCGCCCCCGCTTCGTGCACGTTGTAGGGAAAGCCGGTCACGAGGAGAGAATCGATCAGCGTCGTCTTGGAAGATACGCGCAGCGCCCGCCCATTGAGATACGAGCCTTCACCCCGCTCGGCCGTGAACAACTCCCTGCGCGTCGGGTCGTAGATCGCCGCGACCTCCGCCAGACCGTCGATCTCGAGCGCCAGCGACGAACAGTAGATCGGCAGACCATGCGCGTAATTGGTCGTACCGTCCAGCGGATCGAACACCCACCGGAAACGGGAAGGCGAAGCCCCGGCCCCGGCGCTCCCCAGCTCCTCAGCGAGCACGTCGTGACCGGGAAAGCGCTCGGCGATGGTGTCGCGGCACATCCGCTCGCAGGCGAGATCGACCTCGGTGACCAGATCGATGCTCCCCTTCTTCTCGACGCGAAAGCCTGATTGCTGGCCCGCCAGCTGAATGTCACCCGCGCGCAGCACGATTTCGACGGCTGTCGCCAGGTAGAGCGGGTCAGGCAAGTGTGGACTGCGGGACGCGCTTCACCATCCGGACCTGCATACCTCCCTGTTCCGCCCGCTCGAACGACATTTCGTCCATGAACGATCGCATGAGGAAGATGCCGCGTCCGTTGGCTTTCAGAAGGTTTTCAGGCGCCAGGGGATCCGCGATCGAGCTGGGATCGAAACCGCAGCCCTCATCGCGTACCAGAATCGCGAGGCCGAGCCCCTCATTGTCCTGCAGTGAAGTGAATTCGACGTGCACGCGTTTGCCGACGTCGTAGCAGTTGCCATGCTTGATGGCGTTGACGACCGATTCGCGAACGGCCACGGTGACCCAATGGACCGAATCGTCGTCGAGTCCGACGGTACGTGCGAGGTGCTCGCTGATCATCTGAATGAAGTCGAGCATCGCAAGCGAGCTGTGGAAGTCGATACGGACAGTGTTGCCGCTGGTCATCGGCCCGAAACGGAATTATAACTGTCTCATGTCCTCGTCCTTCGCCGTGACGGTGCAACCGGCGGCGCGTATGAGCGGTCGCGTCCGGCCTCCGGGCGACAAGTCGATCTCCCACCGCTACGCCATGCTGGCGGCGATCGCCGACGGACCATCCGTGATTTACGGTTATTCGACGGGGGGAGACTGCGCCTCCACGTTGGGCTGCCTGCGCGGACTTGGCGTGCCAATCGACCAGATCAGCCGCGACCCACGGACGGGCATCCACCTGGAAATACTTGGTCTTCAGGTCGGCGGCCTGCACCGTCCGTCGGCCACGCTCGACGCCGGTAACTCCGGCAGCACCATACGGATGCTGTCGGGAATACTGGCCGCGCACCCGTTCCGGACGACCATGACCGGCGACGCCTCGCTTCGGAAACGGCCCATGCGCCGCATCATCGTTCCCCTCGAGCGGATGGGCGCACGGTTTATCTCCGACGATGGCCGGCCTCCGCTCACGGTGATGGGCACCGATGATCTGAAAGGCATCGACTTCCAGCCAGACGTGGCGAGCGCGCAGGTGAAGAGCGCCGTGCTGTTTGCGGGTCTCCACGCTGACGGCATGACACGTGTCGTCGAGCCGATGTGCACGCGTGACCACACCGAGCGCGCGCTCGAGGCATTTGGCGCACAGGTCGGGCGTGCTGGCACTTCGGTGGCCATTCGCGGCGGCCAGCGGCTCATCGGCGGGACATTCCACATTCCCGGCGACATTTCGGCAGCCGCGTTCTGGATCGTCGCGGCGGCAGCCCTTCCGGGTTCGGACGTCACCATCGAGCATGTCGGGCTCAATCCCACGCGCACGGGCATTCTCGACGTCGTGCGCCGCATGGGCGCGGACGTGAAGACCATCACCGAGCACGCGCAGGCGGGCGAGCCAATCGGGATCATTCGTGTCCGCCATACCGACCTGCAGGCCGCGACGATCGCGCCCGAGGAGGTTCCTGGAGTCATCGACGAGTTGCCCGTGCTGGCGGCACTGGCCACCCATGGCGGCGAATTGAGCGTCACGGGCGCGCAGGAGCTTCGCGTCAAGGAGAGCGACCGCATCTCGGCGCTGGCGGACGGGCTGCGCTCGATGGGCGGTGAGATCGACGAACAGGCGGACGGATTCCACGTGCGCGGGCGCAGCCGGCTGCGCGGCGGTGACGTGGATGCGAAAAACGATCATCGCCTGGCCATGGCATTCGCCATCGCAGCGCTGGGCGCGACGGGACCTACGGTGATCCACGACGCCGGGTCCGCCGGTGTGTCGTACCCTGAGTTCTTCACGGTCCTCGAGTCGCTGCGCGCGTGAAGGCCGACAAGTTGTATCTGGTAGGTTTCATGGGCGCGGGAAAGACAAGCGTCGCGCGCGCACTCGGACGGCGAATGGGCTGGCGGGTGGAAGACATCGATCAGCGCATCGAAGCGCGTGAGCATCAGCGCGTCGCCGAGATATTCGCGCGGCGGGGCGAACCGTACTTCCGCAGCGTCGAACGTGAGGTCCTGCGCGATCTGCTCCTCGAACGCCACGCGGTCGTCGCCACGGGCGGCGGGACGTTCGTCGATCCGGACAATCGCGCAACGATGCTGTCGGACGGTGCGGTCGCGTGGCTCGACGTGCCGCTCGAACGGGTCATCGAGCGTGTTCCAGCGGACGGCCGGCGGCCGCTCGCCGCGGATCGCGAGCAGATGGAGCAACTGTTCGCGCGCCGCCGTGCCTCATACAGCCAGGCGCACGTCCGCATCGACGCGTCGCGCCCCGTCCCGGAGATTGTCGAGCGCATCCTGGAGTGGATCGGGTTTTGAGGTATCTCGTCATCAGCGACGTTCACGCCAATCTCGAGGCGCTCGACGCGGTGCTCGCGGCCGCCGACTCGTACGATCACGCCCTTGTGCTTGGCGATCTGGTGGGATACGGCGCCGACCCGAACGCCGTCATCGATCGCGTCCGAGCGCTGCCGGCGGCAACGCTTATTCGCGGCAACCACGACAAGGTCGGCGCAGGCCTGGAGAACACCGACGGGTTCAACTACCTCGCGCGCCATGCAATCACCTGGACCACCAACGCGCTGACGGCCGAGCGTCGGCAATGGCTCGCGGCGCTGCCGCAGGGCCCCGTGGTCGTCGATGACCTCGTCGAGATCTGCCACGGCGCGCCGTTCGACGAGGATGTCTACATCTTCGACGACCTCGATGCCATGCGCGCGTTGACGGTGGCGCGCAGGCCGCTCTGCCTGTTCGGGCACACCCACGTCGTCGCCGGCTACCAGGTCACCAGAGAAATGCGCAGCGTCGGCGGCATCCACGACACGCCGATTCACATTCCGACAAATGGCGGCGCCCGCTTTCTCGTCAACTGCGGCGCCGTCGGACAGCCGCGTGACGGTGATCCGCGGGCGGCGTATGGGATCGTCGACACGTCGACCAGGACAGTCTCCCTCGCGCGCGTCGAATACGACCTTGCCGCCGCTCAGGCGAAGATTGTGGCCGCCGGTCTGCCCGAGGTTCTGGCGCAGCGCCTCGCGGTCGGGCGATGAAAACGATCAAGCGCCAGCCTCCCACTCCTAAGGCGTCGAGGATCCCATCCTTGGACGTTCGACCTTGGCAATTGGCGTTGGTTGCATGTCTCTTCACCATGGCCTGCAACAACTCCGGACGTGTGACGGGCACCGTCAAAGAGATCGAAGCCGGACCGCTGCCCGGCGTCCACGTCACCATCGACGGCTTGAAGACACATCAGGAGGTGACGACCGACAGTACAGGGCGGTTCGCCTTCCAGAATCTCGGACCAGGCGCATACACGCTGAAGACCGATCTGGCGGATTACGTCGCCGAGACAAAGGTAGTGAGGGTTCCACGCGGCGGGGCGATGAACACCGAGTTCGTGCTGCACCCGGCCTGTCTGGAAGAAGGGTCGTATGTCGATGGCGGATTGAAGTGGGGACTACAGGCGGCTCAAGCCGTGTTGTACGTCCGCTTCGTCGCGGTCTCCGATCCTGATCGCTGGATCGTCAACAACCAGTGCATTGTCGGCATCGACCATACCGCAACCGTATTGAGCATCCTCAACATGGGCCCGGACAGCGGTTCGATTACGAAGACAATCCACATCGTGAGAGACGGGCGCGTCGCGTGGAATACCGGCGACGAGTACATCGCCTTCGTACGATGGGAGCCGGCGATCGGCCGCTACCGCCCGATCGCAGGTCCTCTCTTCATGATTCCCGTGCGTGACGGCAAAGTCGTATGGGACCGCACGGATGGACCGAACATCCGCAACGGGGATCCGGTGAGTAAGGCGATGGCGACGCTGTTTTCGTTGCTCCCGTCAGCACGCGGCGCCCGTTAGTTCTTTCTGGCGCTCCGCTTCTTCAACTCCGACGCGTAGGCGTCGGCCGCGGCA
>Ga0310810_10011924_pt1 | contig 10181 bp, 5 predicted proteins | sample NCmetagenome_FD_207641 | JGI IMG/M metagenome (GOLD analysis project Ga0310810, IMG submission 207641) | Soil microbial communities from experimental microcosm in Duke University, North Carolina, United States - NC | ecosystem: Engineered > Artificial ecosystem > Soil microcosm > Unclassified ...
GCTCCGCCGGCGCACCAGGTACAAGTACACGCGCTCCCAGGCACCGAACCGCTAACCTGGCAGGGGGACCTCTCGGAACGAATGATGGACGGGGCCCATCGGTTCGTCGAGCGACAGATCGACGAAGCCATCGGGAACCGTGACCGGTACTGGAATCGCGACTTCACTAGTCGTCAGGCGTATGAACGATCGGTTGAAGGCAATCGCCAGCGTTTCATGAAGAGCATTGGTGTGGTCGATCCTCGCGTGCCGGTGACCATGGAGCGATTCGGCGAGGACGATGACGCCGCGGTTGTCGCCGAGACCCAGGCCTATCGCATCTACCAGGTCCGTTGGTCAGTGTTGGACGGCGTCTCGGGCGAAGGGCTACTCCTCGAGCCCAGGGCGCGGCCGATCGGACACGTTGTTGTTCTCCCAGACGCCGATCAGACACCAGAACAGATCGTTGGACTGGCGCCGGGAATTGCGCCGGATGCGCAGTTCGCCCGCCGGTTGGCGCAGAACGGCTTCGAAGTGGTCGTTCCGGTCTTGATCGACCGAACCGCGCGCTGGTCGGGACACCCTGACATTCGAATGACCGACCAGTCCCATCGCGAATGGATCTACCGCCAGGCCTTTCACATGGGCCGCCACGTGATCGGGTACGAGGTTCAGAAAGTGTTGGCCGTCGTCGATTGGTTCAAACAGAAGAGAGGCAGCACGGCCAAAGTCGGCGTAGCCGGTTACGCGGAAGGCGGGCTGCTTGCGCTTTACGCCGCGGCGGTGGACACGCGAATCGACGTCGCACTGGTCAGCGGCTACTTCGATTCACGTCAGCACGTCTGGTCGGAACCGATCTATCGCAATGTCTGGGGATTGCTGCGGGAGTTCGGAGACGCCGAACTGGCGACGTTGATTGCGCCGCGGGCTCTCATCGTCGAATACAGCACCGGTCCAGACCTCACCGGGCCGAGGGGCACCTGGACGACTCCGAGGTTCGACAGCGTCAGGGCCGAGTTCGATCGAATCAATCGACTGACGCGGCCGGGTTTTCAGCCGAGGGAATTTGTGAGCGGCACCGGGAATACGACGGCTGGCCCGGGATCGAGAGAGGCGTTGCAACACTTCACGAAGTTCATGGCGACGGCTTCGTCGCTGTCAGCGATGGGCGCTGCCCCTGCAGACCACCGCCACGCCTTTGACGCGGCCAAGCGACAGAAGCGACAAATCGAAGAGCTCGAACGTCATGTCCAGCGCCTGGTTCGAGATTCTGAACACGTTCGCGATCGCTTCTTCCTGTACAAGGTGGCGCCAGAATTCGCGGACGAAACGTGGACCAGGGAGCTTCGTCATACAACGACGTCTCCGGACACCTTCATCGAAGGCTCCAAATGGTATCGCCAGTATCTTTCGGAAGAAGTCCTTGGCAGGTTCGATGAAGCTCATACGCCCTTCAATCCTCGCACCCGGCAGATCTACGACACCGAGAAGTGGGTCGGCTATGAAGTCGTCCTCGACGTGTGGCGAGACGTCTTTGCCTGGGGCATCCTGCTGGTGCCTAAGGATCTCAAACCCGGCGAACGCCGGCCCGTCGTTGTTTGCCAGCATGGCCGTGGCAGCGTGCCCAAAGATGTCGTCGAGGGAGACGACGCCTACTATCACAATTTCGCCGCGCGCCTGGCGGATCGCGGGTTCATCGTGTTTGCCCCGCACAATCTCTACCGCGGCGAAGATCGGTATCGTTGGCTCAGTCGCAAGGGCAATGGCGTGAAGGCCTCGCTGTTCTCCTTCATCATCGGGCAGCACGATCAACTGCTGCGATGGCTTGGAACCTTGCCGTTCGTGGACGCAAAACGGATCGCGTTTTACGGACTCAGTTATGGTGGTGAAACCGCCGTGCGCGTACCGACAGTGCTGGAGGGCTACAGCCTTTCAATCTGCTCGGGAGACTTCAACGACTGGACGCGAAAAGTGGCCGCCACCGACGAGCGGTTCAGTTTCATGTACACGATCGAGTGGGAGATGCCCTATTTCAACATGGGGAACACGTTCGACTATGCGGAGCTGACGTACTTGATGGTTCCGCGGCCGTTCATGGTGGAGCGAGGGCATCACGATCGCGTCGCCCGGGATCAATGGGTCGCGCACGAATACGCCAAGGTGCGATGGCTCTACGCCCAATTCGGGCTGGCCGATCACACCGCGATCGAGTATTTCAACGGCGGCCACACAATTAACGGAGAGGGGACCTTTGCCTTCCTGGAAGAGCATTTGAATTGGCCGGGCGGGCCATCGAGGTCCAGGTAATGAGCTCAAACGGGTCGGTGAACGCGTTATCTCTCGCGTAGAGTGCCTTGCAGTCGCTGCAGTTGCTCGCCGACGAGCGTGCGGGCGCGTCCGGCCACAAGTCGCCGTGTCATTCCGCCAAACATACCGTCGAACAGATCGATTCGGGATCGGTTCAAATAGACGACGTAAGTGGCCGGAGATGTGGCGGTCCGATCCGGCACCAGCAGTGTCAGTCCGAGCGAGGCGTCAAAGTAGTGCATCGCGTAGATCTGCTTCGAGCCGACGGCGTAGGCAACCGGTGAGTCGTCGACCGCTTGCGCAATCGCCACGTGGGTAATGCTGATGACCGGCCGTCCGCGCACGAGCTCCTTGGACCAGTAGACGAAGTCGGTCATCTTCTGAGCCGAGGACGCTGGATACTCGAGGAGATGACGACGGAGCTGTGGCGTGTACGACCAGGTGACCGTATCGGCATCGACCAGCGATGCGAACTCGCTCCCGACATTCACTCGAGGCGCCCGGTCCGCGTACTCCATCGTCGCGAGTGTTCCCTTCTGACCGTAGCGGGCGACGTAATCGGTGAGAAGTTGACGCATCAGCCGGCTTGCCTTGAGAGAGGCGTCGGTCGCGCGCCAGTCGATCTCGCGCTGAACGCGTTCGATGCCGTCGGCCGAGAGTCGAACCTCGCAGTCATCCACGCGACATTCTTGCAGCCGTTTCAGGTCGCCATCCTCAAGGGTCAGCGGTGCAAGGTCGCCTGGCTGCGCTGGACTGCCGAAGATTCCGATCTGCAGCACCTTGTCGGTACGTTTGAACGTCGCGATGTCAGCCAGACGCTCGACGTACGACGAGGGCGTCGTGTTGATTCGGACAATGCCGAGCGTGGCCAATTCGCGGCGGTTCTTGACCTCGAGCGTCCGCGACAAGACCTCACCGCCGTCGATCTGGCGGATCTCCGCCGCTGACAGACCGAATGCGGTCGTGAGAAACGTTCTCGCCGGATCGGACGTCGACGCCGGCGCGCCAGCCAGCGCGATCAGCGCAACCAGTGGGGGTAGAAGGCGGAGTTGCATCGGCGTCGCCTACTGTGCCAGCACGACGGGAAAGCGCTTGCCCACTGAGGCCACGCGCCTTGGCTCGCGCAGGGCCGGCATCGGACTGGATACGAAGAGCCGACGCGCCAGCCGCGCCAGCCAGCGCGCCCGTACTGCCGAGCGCTGGATGCGCGCGCTGTCGGTGGCAATTCCTGTGTTCGCGTACATCTGACGATACAGCTTCGAGATCAGCACGAACGCGAGCCGGGCGCGCAGGCTCTTCAGGAAACTCGAGCGGTGCCAGACGAGCGGCCACGCATAGAAGCGATCCCAGACATCCTGCGTGTAGGTACGGAGTTCGGCCGCCGTCATCATCGGGTGCGGCGAGTAGACGCGCGGACGATGCTCCGGCGGAATCAGCCAATAGCGAGTCAGCGGTATGCCATCGACCGACGGCACATCCACGGCGTCGCGCTCCCACTTGCCAAAATCGATAGTGCCGGGAAGCGGCTGCAGCATCACGAACTGCGCGAACGAGACGCCCGCGCGTTGTGCCAGATCCGCAGTGGCGGCAAACGTGTCGGGCGTGTCGGTCGGCAGGCCGAAGATGAACGAGCCGAGCACATGCACGTCTGCCTGCCGAAACGCTTGCAATCTGTTGACGAGACCTTCGCCCGCTTCGTTGAAGTTCTTGAACACCGCCTTCAACCCCTCAGCCGTCACCGACTCGACGCCGACGAGTGCGCCGCGGATGTGCGCTCGACGCATGGCCGACAGGAATGCCGGGTCCTCCGCCGCTTCCATCGTGATTTGCGTGTAGAAGACCATGTCCTTCGGCAACTGCTCGAGCCGTGCCATCAGCTCGAAACGTTCGTCTCGGATCTTTGTCAGTGCCGCGTGCTGGCGCTTGTCAGCACGACGATCGGCCGCTGCCAGATCGGCAAGTGTCACGGGGTAGAAGTTGTCGTCGGCGAGCACGATGAAACGGAACCCCTGGCGGCGCAGCTGAACGATCTCTCGGACGACGAGGTTCACATCACGTTGGCGAGGCTTCTGGCCGTCGGTGCGCCACACCGAACAGAACGAGCAGTGCTTCGGGCAGCCGCGCACGGTCTGCACGGATGCCCACATGTACCGATTTTTTGGCAGCAGATCCCATCTCGCTGGATAGAACGCCTCGCCCTCAACCCGCCCGCCGGAGTAGAGCGGCTGAGGATTCCCGTTGTCGCAGTCGTCGAGAACCGCTGACCATACGAGGTCGCCGTCGCCGGTCACCACGGCATGAGCGCCACCGTGCTCCCGCGCTTCGTCCGGGAACAGTGTCGCGTGTACGCCGCCGAACACCACGAAGGCGCCGCGAGCCCGTGCGGCCTGTCCGATGCGATATCCGCGCAAGGCATTGCCGGTGTGGATGCCGATGCCGACCACGTCACCTGCTTGGACCGAGTCTGCGTCCATCGGCTCGAGCGTTTCATCGATGAGCAGCGGTGTGCCGTGACGCGCCGGCGTTGCCGCCGCGAGGACGTACTGCCACCGCGGCGTGACGACCGCCGTACCGAAAGACACGTCGCTCGGATTGACGAGGTGAATGCGCATGATTGGTCTCTAGAACGAACCGGCGACACGCCGGGCAAATCGGGCAAAGAAACCCGCGGTCGCGACGCTGGCGTCTTTGGACTTCCGGCCCAGCGCGACACCTTCGTCGGCGGCCGCGCCCCACGGAGATCGAGGCTGCTCTGCGGTGACGGCAGGCAGCGCCGGCCCCGGGTTGCGAACCATCGCCGGTGTTGCGGGCGCCACGGTGCCGTCGCCGTGAGGTTCCGCGGCGGCGGGCGTCGAATCAACGCCGTTCACAGCGGCGGGTGCGATCGGCGCGTCTGACGCCGGTGTTGGCGGTGGCGAAGGCGGTCGTGCAGGGTCTTGTGCCGTCGCGCCGTGAGGAGATGGCGTCGATACCGTAGCACGTCGCGGCGACCGCTTGATTTCCTCCGGCAACGACGGAGTTGGCAACGCTGGCGGTGCGAGCCGCTCCAGATTCGTGGTGAGCATCCGAGTCGGCACCACTGGCAACGCGAATCCGGCCGCGGCGACCAGTTCCATTCCCGCCACGCCCGCCGACGTGAGGCAGAGGACCGATACGATAGCCGCGGCAATGCCCCGAGACCAGATCGGCGCAATGACACGATGAGGGCTGACGATTTTTGTGACCCGCGCACGCAGACCCGACATCGTGAAGAGTGCTGGCGCACCTTGCACGGCTCGCGCGGCACCTTTGACGCTGGCGAGCTTCAGCAGGCACTCTGCATACGATTTCGGAGAGCCAGTGATCGCCACCGTCATCTCGTCGCAGGCAATCTCGCGTTCGCGCTGAAGGCGCCGGTCGATCCACCAGACCGCTGGATGCCATCCCGCGATGATGCGGATAACAATCTGGACAGCGCTGACGACATCGTCACGCCGCTGCACGTGCGCCCACTCGTGAATCAGGACGCGATCCAGTTCGGCAGACCCAAGCGTCGTCACCAGCGACGGCGCCACGGCAATCATCGGCGCTCCCCACGGAAGCACCGCGGCCGTGGTCACGGAGTCCGAGAGGACCAACGTCGCGCGACGACCTTCGGCTCGGACGCGGCTCCAGTGAGCCAGAGTCGATTCCACCTGTGAGGGAAAGGTACAACCGCGAACCCGCGCGCGACGAAGCGCCAGCATGGCGGCTCCGAATCTGACCGTGCAGACGCTCGCCCAAATCATCCAGGCAGACAGCATCATCATCGCCGACGCCCACCACGAGTCGGGCAACGAAACGATCGCAGCGCGTTGCGCCGACTCCGAGGCGTCCACGGAAACCGCCGACTGGAACGACGGAAGCGCCGGCAACGCGACGATCAGCAACAGCGCCGCCCAGCACACGACGTAGCGCACATTGGCGTGCGCGCGATCGAGCACGCGCAGCATCACGAACGTGGCCGCCGCGACGACGCAACCTTGCCATACCCAGTTCAGCACAGCGTCCATTCGGGGCTCCTGCTTCAAAACCGTTTTTGGTTTTGGGTTTTGGGTTCTCGGGTTTCGGTTTTTCGTTTCGGTTTTTCGTTTCGGTCTTCTGTTTTGGTTTTTCGTTTTTGTTTGTCGTTTTCGTTCGTCGTTCGCGTCATCCCAATAGAACCGAGAACTCAAACAGAAAACTCAAACCAAAAGCTCAAACCGACAACTCAAACCAAAAACTCAAACCCAAACCCAAAACCCAAAACCCAAAACCCCAAAACCCAAAACCCAAAACCGATACTCGACCCCATCAATCCCTAGGCCCGTTCGATCAGTTTCCTGAGCTGTTCACGTTCCGCAGGTGCGATGTCCTCGTCCTCGAGCACGTTCAGCACGAGCAGGCTTGGCGAGCCCTCGAAAAGGCGGCCGACGAGATGGCGCAGCGCGCGCCGGCGCGCCTGACGCTCATCGACCACGGGCGTGTAGACGAACGCACGGGCCACCTTGTCGTGCGTGACGTACCCCTTCGTCTCGAGAATCCGGAGGATGGTCTGGACGGTGCTGTAACTGACCACCCGTGTATCGTTCATCGCGCTGACGACGTCGCTCACTGACGCGCTGCGCAACCGCCAGAGGACCGCCATCACCTCGGCTTCGGCATCCGTGAGAGCAGGAGATTGTCTTCTGGCCATGGCGTAGTCTTAAAGAATTAAAAGTTACGAACGACACTCTAGCAGGGTGTGTCTGGGGTGTCAATTAAAGAATTAAGAGTTCGGGCAGAGACATCGGAGGTCACGGAGGAAACGAAGTTCACAACGAAGGAACGAAGTCAACGGAGACGAACGAAGATCATTTGTCAGGAAGCGAGATGACGAAGGGGTATTCGTGGCCCGAGTCGGGATCCTTTGGCCGCTGGAACGGTTTCCTTCGATCCGGATTCAAACGTCTTGCTTCTTTCTTCGTTCGTCTTCGTCACTTCGTTCCTTCGTTGTGCACTCCGTTTCCCCCGTCACCTCGGATGCCCTCACTGGCCGTCGCCGACGCGATAGATGCGGAGCGCGGCGATCGCCCACTGTTCGTTGTTCCTGGCCGGCGCGGTCTCGGTGATTCGGATGAATCGCGCGCGCGTCGGTACGAATGCCATCACGGTTGTGGGTGACTGGCCGTCGCCCTCGGCCGCATCCGACCACGTCGTGCCATCTATCGACACTTGCAGTTTGTAGGCGACGGGTCCGCTGGCTGGCGCGGGTGGGGTGAAGCCGCGTGCGCCGCCTGCCGGGAACCCACCACGTCCGGCTCCAGCGCCGCGTCCACGGCCGCCGCCTCCAAACGAGAACGGCACTGCCGAGTCGATTTGCACTTCGCTGATCGTCGTGGGCGCCGGTAGCTCGATCTGGTACCACATGCCCGGCTGCTGCGGAGCGCCGGTGTCCCAACGACCGCCGCCGCTGACGGGGGTCGCGGCGTTTTCGGCGTTGTGACTCGCAGTGAGTTTCCAGCCCGATGCGTCCTCGATGCGAGCGGGTAGCGTCGGTTCGAGGTCCGAGAGCGTCCACGGGGTCTTCCGTTCGCCGAGTTTGCGGACCAGTTCGACGTCGGACGGCTTGACGAGGCTGCCGCTGTTGCCGAATCCAAGCCGCACGAAACTCGCGACGTCGGCGATCCACTCGTCACTGTTCGCTCCCATGGGCACCATGACCGCGCCGTAGTCGGTGCCATTGACGGGACCCATGAGCCCGTTCATCAACACTTTTATGACGTAGTCGCGATGCCCCTGGACGCGCGGCGATCCGGCGAGCGATGGCGCCAAAGTCGTTCCGGCAGGGGCCCCCGCCATCGGCGCCCCTTTTCCGTCGACGCCGTGACAGGAGGCACAGATCTCCCGGTACGTGGCCTCGCCACGCTGCACCGAACGCCGGGCATCAACGGAGAGGTTCACCGCACCCGCGCCCGTGTCGCTGAGCGACGGCCGCTGCCCCTGCGATGTGGATGCACCCTTCAAAATCTGACCGCCGATTTCCCTGATCCCGCGCGCCGGCCTTCCCGCAGCCGTCGACTTGATCAGCGCAGCACTGTCGGCCACCTTGTGCAAGTTGAGGGTGAGCATTGCCTGAATGACGACGTCGGTGTCGGCATCTTCGAGAAAGTTCCGATAGTCAGCTGCGAACGACTTGTCTCCCGCCTTGTAGAGCGATTCGCTGGCGCGGATCGCTTGAATGCGGATCTTCGGATCCGGGCTCTTCATCAGCTCTCGGACCAGCGCCGCATCGAGTGCGTCGAGCCCCTCGATGGTCCACAGCGCGTGGATCCGGGCGAGCTGGTTGGTCGACGACCTCGCCATCGTCCGAAGCGCCGGGACGACGGATTTGTCATGACGGAGGACGAGCAGCTTCTGCGCCGTGTCGCGCCACCAGCCGCTGCCGTGGGTCAAGTGCTGGACGAGCCGGGCCGGCGTTTCGCCGTACATCCGCGGCTGCGTACGATCTGGCGGCGTCCCTTCGTAGGTGATCCGCCAGATCCGTCCCCAGTTGTGCTGCTTGTCCAGCTGATACTGCTCGACTTTCTTGCCCAGATATGAATTCGGACCAACGAACTGCGCGTCCTGAATAATGCCGGTGTACATATCCATCAGGTACAGCGCACCGTCGGGTCCGGTGGTTATCGACACCGGCCGGAACAGCGGATCGGTCGAGCCAACGAACTCGGACCCCGCGTACGCGTTCTTCAGCTGGGTGATGCCCTCGGAGACGACGACCTTGGCGCGCCGGACGATCCGGCCGACCGGCTCGGTGAAGAACAGATCGCCGACCATGTCCGCCGGCATCCGGTCGCCGCGGTAGATCTCGACGCCCGCTGCGGCAGTAAAGTGGTTGAGCGTGCCATCCGGCAGGCGGACTCGGCGCATGCCTCCCTGCATGTCCGAGATCCCTCCGGGGGCCGGGTTCGGCACCTGGAAATCTGGCTCGAAGTTGTCGGGAACGTTGAACGCGCCGTAAATGATCGGCGTCTGGAAGTTGACAGGGCCGATCTCACCGCCACCGTCGACCCACCACATCTTGCCGTAGTTGTCCTGCGCCGACCACCACTGACCGCCGTTCGGTTCGGTCTCCTCGCGCAGGATCTTGCCGCCGGCAGCGATGCGGAGACGGAATGGGTTGTAGGTCGTGTACAGCCAGTTGTCGAGCGCCCACGTCATGCCGCCGGGCTGCCATTCCATGTTGGTGACGCGGCCGTAGCCCGGATAGAACACCTCGCGCTTGTCGGCGACGCCGTCGCCGTTCGTATCGGTCAGCTTGTAAAGGTCCCGATTGTCGGTTTCGAGCGCGAGGATTTCACCGTCGCCGAGTGGAAACGCAATGCGCGGCAGCACCAGCTTATCGGCGAACACCGTGTGCTTGTCGTAGACTCCGTCCCCATCGGTATCCTCGTGGCGGGAGATCCGGCTCACTGGCTCGCGGGAGTTGGAGCCCTCGACATCGCGCATATACGACCGCATCTCGAGCACGTACATGCGACCGTTGCCGTCGAACGTGATGCCGACAGGATCCTGGATCAACGGATCGGTGAGCACCGGCTCGATCCGAAATCCCGCCGGCAGCTGGAAGCGCTTCTGCTCGTCGCCGGGATCGAGCCGCTTGACCGGTGGCTTTTCGCCGAAATCAGCGCCCAGATCGATTTGCGCCTGAAGCGGATTTCCCGGCTGGCCGCCCTGCGCCTGCGCGGGCGGTCTCCCACGGGTGTCAACGATGGCGCCGCCGACCAGGCATGCCATTCCGAAAGCGCCGAGGCGCCGAGTGACCGTCTTCATTGGTGAACCCTCGAGAGCAGAATCCGCCGAGCTGTGCCCGCACCGCTAGACGCTCGCTCAAAAACGCCTGTACTGTAATCGATTTC
>Ga0310810_10011925_pt1 | contig 10180 bp, 6 predicted proteins | sample NCmetagenome_FD_207641 | JGI IMG/M metagenome (GOLD analysis project Ga0310810, IMG submission 207641) | Soil microbial communities from experimental microcosm in Duke University, North Carolina, United States - NC | ecosystem: Engineered > Artificial ecosystem > Soil microcosm > Unclassified ...
CCGCCGTCACCCGCCGTGTTGTCCGCGATGGTGCTGTTGCGGATGATGACCGTTCGGCGGGCGAGAAGGCCACCGCCTTCAAACGTGGCGACGTTCCCCGAGATCGTGCTGTTCACGATCGTCGCCTGAGTCGCACCGTCGGCCATGAACAGACCGCCGCCGTCCTCGGCTTCGTTATTCGCCAGAATCGTATGGTCGATCGTCACAGTCCCTTCGTTCAACACACCGCCGCCCCTGAGACTGCGACCATTCACGATCGAGAGGTTGCGCAGTACCACGTTGGTACCCTGCGCTACCCGGAACACCCCCGAGCTCAGGTTGCCGCTGATCGTCATCCCGGCAGGTACCGGCGCTTCGATCGTTAGGCTCTTCGGGATCGCTATCTGCCCTGTCGTCAGGCCGATCGTCTGTCCGGCGATCGCCGCATCGAACCGAATCACAGCGCCGTCCGGCGCATCGATGACCGCCTGACGCAGGGATCCGGAGCCAGCATCGTCGGTATTGGTCACGGTGACGACGACCGGCGCGAGCAGGTCGAGTGGCGTGGCCGCGTTGCGGGGAGGGAGTGCGGTCGGCGCATCGCTGCACGCAGCGAAGAGCGCGACGGGCACCAGCAACATGCTGGATCTGACGACACGGACGGGTGATGGCAGCATAGGCGGAGCCTCGAGTAGTAGTTGGCTGTTCGCGCGCGAGTGATGCGCGCGTGGTGCGCGTTCGAGAGGTCAAACGCGGAAAAGGGCGATTCCCGGCCATCCGGGTTGCCGATGACCCCGCTTGCTCTCGCGGAGTCGAACTAACCGAGGCGCGAGAGGTCTTGTAGGGGCGACCAGAACGCTCCAGCTTCTCGATCCTCGCCATGCATCTCGGAGGTCGTCATGAAGCTCGACACCGCCCTCTATCGACTGAAGACCGACCCGCTCGGATTCCTGCGCAGCAACCTGCTCTCCATCGCGGGCCACAGTCAGTCGAACTCGCGCATCTTCTACTTCGGTTTCTACGACACCTTCGCGCGAAGCGCGACGACCAACGAAGGGTTCAAGTTCGCGGCGGATGCGGTCATGGCCCGTTCTTCCACGGCAGGGATCGACGGGAAGAGCGTGACCGCGGTGTCGGTGCATAACGTGCGCATGATCCCGAGTGCCGAGGACGTCGACCTGTCCGACATCGAGTCGTACACGCTCGGCACTGGCGGACCGGATCTGATGATCACCGGTCAGCTGAGCGGATGCGTCTTCGTCGTGCAGCAGATCCCGACTGGACTCGTCGTCGCGCACATTCAACCCGGCGGCAAGCGACAGGCGGGGCCGATGCTCCGCGAGTCCATCCGCCTCATGGGTCGCTTCCGAGGCCACGGCCGTGTGACGCGCGTGTTCGGTGTGGGAAAGGACTACTCCGCTCGTGCGCATGTCGTCGGCGTCCGCACCGGCGGTACGTGGCATCTCTACGCGCAGCAGGTCGCGACAGGCGTGGGGCCAGTCACCGGTTCAGTGCAGATCATCTGAGGCCGGACATCGCGAGCTGAACGGGACATTTTGCGTTCCGCCATGCGCCGCGACAGGATTCATACGGCATTCGGTGCAGGAGTATTTCATGACAGACGAGCGTCGCTACCAGGACGACGAGGTCGCCGCGATCTTCGAAGCCGCGTCGACGCCCACCGCTTCGAATGACGATGATGTCGCCGCGGAGCAGGGACTCACGCTGGCCGAGCTGCAGGCGATCGGACGAGAGGTCGGGATCGACCCCGAACGCATCGCACAGGCGGCCGCATCACTTCAGCGAAGTCGACCGACCATCCCGCCGCGCACGGATCTCGGGCTCCCCGTGACCGCCGCGCACATCGTCGACATTCCTCGGCCGCTCACGGACCTGGAGTGGCTGCTCGTCGTCGGGGATCTGCGCGAGACGTTCGGCGCATGGGGGATGGAGAGCTCGCAGGGCGAGACGCGCATCTGGCGAAATCACAACCTCCACGCCGTCGTGGAGCCCACGCGAACCGGATATCGTCTGCGCCTCGGCACCCTCAAGGCGGACGGCCTCGCCATGAACCGCATGGGAGCGTTCGGGGTCACGATGGGGCTCGTCGTCGCGATCGCGCTGGGTGGCGATCCCGCCGCCATTCCCGGCGTGCTCATGCTTGCCACGATGGGCGCCAGCGCGTTCGCGTTCAACGCGCTCCGCCTGCCGCGCTGGGCGCAGCTCCGCGAGCGGCAGATGCGAGGGGTCGCTGACCGGACGCTCGGACTCCTGACAGCGACGCCGAGGTTGGACGGGGCCTAACGCCGTTGCTGGCGAGCCTGGCGTTCGCACTCGCTGCGATCGCGTTAGGCCTGTGGACCGCGCCGCGCTGGCTGGTTCCGTGGATCGCCTCGCGGTCGCCGCGCTGCCTCTACGCCGTCCCGACGCACGAGAAGGTCGTCGCGCTCACGTTCGATGACGGCCCCGACCGTACGTCCAGTCCGGAGATCCTGCGGCTGCTCCGTGAGCACGACGCACGGGCGACGTTCTTCTTCATCTCGGGGAACGTCTCCGGCGCGGAGCACATCGTCGCCGACGCAGTCGCGCAGGGAAACGAGCTCGGAAATCACCTGACGCGCGATGAGCCGAGCATCCGGCTGTCACCATCGGCGTTCGTCGCCGCAATACGTGAAGCGGGTGCCGTGCTCTCGGGCTTCGGTCCGGTCCTCTGGCTGCGACCCGGATCCGCGTGGTACAACGACGCGATGCTCGACGCGATCGAGCGCGAGGGCTACCGATGCGTGCTCGGGTCCGTGTACCCCTACGACCCGTACGTCCCGATAGTCCGCCTCACGTCGGCGTACATCCTGGCCAACACGAGGCCCGGCTCGGTCATCGTGCTGCACGAGGGCGGCGCCCGCGGCGCGCGCACCGTCGAAGTCCTCGGCCGAGTGCTCCCGGCGTTACACAAGCGGGGGTATCGCATGGTCACGCTCTCGGAGCTGGCCACCGTGGGTTACACCACGTATGGGGATTGCCCATAGGGTGTTGGTCGTACGGCCCTGGCGCACTACCATGGCACCGGTCGCGTCACGTCACCTAACGACTCACACCAGCCCTGACCCATGTTCAAGGTCCTATTCCTGATCCACGGCATGGGCGCCGGCGCGCGGCCCAGCAACGACCCGCACTGGCACACGGACGTCGTGGCCGGACTGCGCCGGAACGCCAAGCCATTCGGCCACGACAAGGACCTCGTGCTCGCGTCGCCGAAGGCCGGCCAGGTTCTGGTCGTTCCGCTGACCTATCACCAGTTCTTCGACGACATCCGCACGAAGTGGTTGGCACAGTCGCCGAGTGAGGTAGGATGGCTCCCGTTGCTCCAGGGGCTGGCGATCTCGGACCCACAGGCGATCGCGAAGCTCCCGGGCTGGGTTGCCACGGCGGGAAAGTTCTTCTGGACTCACGTGCTCGACGTGCTGCTCTATCGCTACGTCGCTGATTTCACCGTGCCGATTCGTGACGAGATCGCCACGCAGATCGCCGAGGCGTGGCACAAGGCCGATCTCGACAACGGCGCGAACACGGACGTGCACTTCGTCGCCCACAGCCTCGGCACATCGGTGCTGCACGATTCGATCGCGACACTCGCGAGCGAATCGTCGTTCGGGGCGGGAACGCATCTCATCTCGACGATCATCACCTGCGCGAACGTGTCGTCGGTGCTGGAGACGAACTTTGGTGCGTATACGTCGGCCGACCGGCCGATCGACGCCGCTCCGCCGCCCGAAGGCATGACGGCGATGCAGTACTCCTACCGGCACGAGCTCGACCCGATTGCCGCGGTGAAAGCGTTCCGTGGCGACCTGCACGGATGGCCGGCGAGCGGCTATCACGACGAAGTGCCCATCGACGTGAAGGACTGGAACGTTCACGGGTACTCGCACTACGTGGACAACCCGATCACGCACCTTCGTCTCTTCCAGCGACTGTGGCCGAAGGAGCCGTGGGCGGCGCGCCGTGACCCGGCGATCCAGGCCTACAAGGACTCGCCAGGTACGCCCTGTCCTGTCGCGATCGCGCAGGCGCGACTGGAGCTGAAAGCCATTCTCAACAACCCGGTGCCCGAGACGCCGATCGGTCTTCTCGATGTCGTGGCCAAGGTCGTCGGCGTGTTCCAGGACGCTCGCTCGGCCTGCGAGCAGGAGAGTCAGCCATGACCCGGCACTTCATTGCCTGCGCATCGGCGCTGATCTGCCTGGCGCCGGTGGCGGCGCGATCGCAGATCGCCGGCGCGCGCTACTGCGACCAGGACGTCTATAACGATTCGCCGTCGGTGGAGAGCGCCGATGTCATCAGCCGCATGCACCCGCTCATCTCGCGCGCCCGATATGCCGAGGCAGTCCGCAACGGCCAGTGGGAGCTGACGCTGCGCGGACTTCGCGATGACGCGATGCAGGCGTTCGTCCAGGCGAACGTCGCGGAAGGAGCGCGGCGGGGGTTCCTCGCTCAGGTGGACTCGGTCATCGCCGTCGTGCCGCGGCTGCCCCGCGTGGACGATCCCGCCCGCGTGAGCTTCGTGAGCGATTCCGTGCGACCGATCCGGTTTCTGCCGGTGATGGGCGATGCCGCATTCCGCCTGTTCAGGCGTGCCGATACGATCAGCGTGGCGGGTCTTCCGGATGACCAGACGAAAGCGCTTTGCTGGAGCGCGATGAGCATCGACGCGGTGCTGTTCCGGCTGCAGAAGCCGTTGGAGCTCGAGGCGCTGGCGCATCTCGCCCGGCTGAATACGTCGTGGTCGAACTACCGGACGTACGGGTACACGCGGCAGCCCCTCGAGCTGCTGCTCTTTCGCGGGAGCGTCCGCGACTCACTGCCGCGGAGGTTTCAGCCGCTCGTCGCCCACCTGTCGTTAGGCCTCGAGCTGCGCGGTCCGGTGAAGGACTCGGTGACGACGAACCCTGCAACCGTGCTCGAGGTCGGCGGGATCTGGTACTACAAGAACTACACGCAGTACTCGGGCGCGTCGCTCATCGCGTCGCTCGCGTCACAGGGTACCATCGGGTACGGCGCGATGATCCACGCGGCGAGGAGCCTCCGTGCCGGCGTGCTGTTCCGCCGGAGTGGCGGCAAGACGCGGACGGGCATCGTCGTGTCGACTGATCTGTACGGGTTCCTGGAGCGCTCGAAGAAGTCAGTGGAAGAGGGGCTCGCGGTAGCCCGGGGCATCGTCGTGCTGCCTAAGCCGTCGCGTTAGGCGTCGAGCCGCACGACGCGCCTCCAACCAGGGTTACATAGCGTATCGCCATTCCCCCTGGCGAATGCCTGTGAATGGCCAGGGCGGCGTAGACTGTGTCCCGGAACCGCGACGACGCGACGTCCAGCTCACTGATTCCGTCCCGGACAGGGAGACTACGAATGACCGAGAGTGAGAAGTCACCCGTCGACCCGCCCCGGTTGGGCCTGTTCGCCCGGATGTACAGCCGCGCGGCGCTCAAGCCGCTCGAGTTCTCCATCCCGCTGGAGCAGGTGCTCGAGGAGGAGTTCGACCAGCTTCATGCGAGGGAGACGCCGGAAGACCAGCGTGGTGTCGCGACGGACCCCACCCTGAAGTGGAGGTTCCTGGAGAACCAGGTGCTCGACGCAGCGCGGATCGTCGAGCGTCTCCGTGAGTCGACGAAGGATGCCCCTCGGGGATCGACGGCACAGGTCGCCGCCGTCAATGCGCTACGGGCAGTCGTTAGGCTCATCGAGTTGCAGGCACCGGGACGCCTCGCCACCGCGCCGGCAGCCGATGCAGCTGCCAGACAGTGGGTTGCCGCTGAGCTGAACACGCTGCTCCTCTCGGAGCTCGCATCGGACACGTGCTTCAACGACTTCCCACTGACCGATGTGCTGCGCGTCGCTCTCGAGCAGTACGCGGGAACCAAGGATAAATCGCTCCAGGCTCGGCTCAACCGCGTCCTGCTCGAGGCGATCTTTCCCACCGAGTTGAAGCGCGTGAGCGACGTGCGACTCGAGCGCGTCTTCGAGCGGATTCGTCCGGCACGCCACGCGGCGCTCTGCCTGAGCGGCGGCGGCATCCGCAGCGGGACGTTCGCGCTCGGGTTCGTGCAAGCCCTGGCCGAGTGCGGCCTGCTCCGCCGGTTCGACTACATCTCCACGGTGTCCGGCGGTGGCTACCTCGGCGGGTGGCTGAGTGCGTGGATCCGACACGCCGACCCGGACACGGTCGTCGCGCAGTTGCGTTGCGCCCCGCAGTCGAAGGTGGATCCGGAGGCCGCTCCCATCCGCCACCTTCGCGCGTACAGCAACTTCCTGAGTCCGAGGGTCGGCTTGTTCACCGCCGACATGTGGGCGCTCGTCGCGACGTACATTCGCAACCTGCTGGTGAACTGGATCGTGCTCGTGCCGCTCCTCGCGGCCGTGGTGATTGTCCCGCATCTCGCGGTGGCCGTCATACGCACCTCCCCGGCGCACTGGAACGTCGCATCATCACCCAGGTTGCTTCCAACGATCCTGTTGGTCATCGGCATCATCGCCGGATCGCTCGCCGTACGGTTCGTGCACAAGAACCGCCCGGAGAGGGAGTCGTCCAAGGCGGACGGGAAAGCACCACTGTCGGCGCGCGATCAGAATGCGTTTCTCGTCTGGTGCCTCGCGCCACTGCTGCTCAGTGCCGTCACCCTCACGACCGCATGGACGTGGTTCGACCGGTGGCGTCTGATTCAGCCCGGAGGACGCGCGCTCGCCACGTTCATGGGCGTCGGGGTTCTGATTCACGTGATCGGGTACTTCTCGACCGGGCGAAGCGGACGGAATTTCGGGGAGTTCATCGCCATCACGGTGACGGGCGCGGTGGCGGGCGCGATCGCCTACGCGAGCGCGATGGTGCTGCGCCGTGTCGAGATCGATGCCGACCAGCTCTACGTGGTCGTTGCCGCACCCATCTTCCTCACCACCATCATCCTGGCCGGTAACCTGTTCCTCGGCCTGACGAGTCGGGTGACGAAGGATCCCGAGCGCGAGTGGTCGGCGCGCTACAGTGCGTGGGTGTTCATCTCCGTGGTGGTGTGGACGGTCGTCAGCGCCATCGTCCTGTTCGGGGCGGACTTCGTCAGGACGCAGACCGAGGCGGCGATTGGCACGTTCAGCATCACGGGGCTGGCGGGCCTGATCGTCGCGAAGCTCGGATTCAGCCCGAAGACGAAAGCGAAGTCCAGCTCCAACACTCCCGCGCCTAACGCCGGGATGATGACGAAGCTGGCTGCGCTCACGGGTGGCAACATGCTGGCGATCGTCGCGGCGATCGCGCTGGCGGGCGTGGTCGTGCTGCTGTCCGTCATGGATGTCCAGCTCATCGCGCTGACATGTCGCTGGCTCACCGCGACCTGCGTGCAGGGAGAACCGGTCCAGGCGCTGCCGGCCGCGGTCGCGCTCACCGGCATTGCGCTGGCCGTGGTCGGGCTGGGCGCCGGGCGCCTCATCGACACCAACAAGTTCTCGCTCCACGCGATGTACCGCGCTCGGCTCATCCGGGCGTACCTCGGCGCGTCGCGACCGGCGGGCGAACGCAGTCCGGATCCGTTCACCGGGTTCGACGAGCAGGACAACCTGTTCATGCACGAGCTCCGGCCGACCAGGGAGAAGCCTAACGAGCGGCCCATCCACCTCGTCAACATCGCGCTCAATCTCGTCGGTGGAGACAACCTGGCGTGGCAGGAGCGCAAGGCCGCTCCGTTCACCGTGTCGTCGCTGCACGCCGGATCGCACCGCCTCGGGTATCGGCGGACGAGTCGGGGGCCGGGTGGCGCCGATCAGGACCGGTGGCAGCGGGACCAGGACAGGAAGAAGCACCTGCCAGTCGACGGGTACTACGGCGGCGACAACGGCATCAGCCTTGGCACGGCGATGACGATCTCCGGAGCCGCCGCGAGCCCGAACATGGGCTATCACTCCTCGCCCACCGTCACGTTCCTCATGACGCTGCTGAACGTGCGGCTCGGATGGTGGCTCGGAAATCCCGGCCCGGCTGGCGATACGACGTTCGACCGCGCGAGTCCCCGGCTCGGCATCAAGCCGATCATTTCCGAGATGTTCGGTCGGACGAACGGCGCGAACTCGTATGTCTATCTGTCGGACGGCGGTCACTTCGAGAACCTTGGGCTCTATGAGGCGGTCCTGCGCCGGTGTCGCTTCGTCGTCGTTTGCGATGCGTCGTGCGATGAGAAGTGCGAGCTGAGCGATCTCGGTAACGCGATCCGGAAGATCCGAATCGATCTCGGCATCCCCATCGAGTTCGAACAGCCGTTCGGTATCCGCTCCCGTAGTGCGATGGCCAGGACTGACGTGCACGACGAGTACTACGCCGTGGCGACCATTCGCTATTCCGCAGTCGATGCGCCTTCCGGCGCGAGTGTGTCGCCGGCCGACTACGACGGGACGCTGATTTACGTGAAGCCGGCGTTCTACGGCAGGGAGCCGCGTGACGTGTTCAACTACGCCACCGAGTCATCGGCATTCCCGCACGAGTCGACGGCCGACCAGTTCTTCAGCGAGACACAGTTCGAGAGTTATCGCGCGTTAGGCCACTGGGTAGCCAAGTCCATCCTGCGCGAGAAGCCTGTCGCGGACCGCGTCGCCGAGCTGGATCGCGGGGGCGTGGCGTAGCGAGCTGATCCGGAAACATCGAGCGCGACGCCGTGCCGCCTGTTAGCTTGTCCAGCGCTCGCTGTTGGCTTCCCAAGGTTCCTGCACCATTCGCTATCCGTGCCACTAGTCCGTATCGGGATCAGCTTAGTCGTCATTTGTTCGGTACACGTTTCCGCGCAGCGGCCGGCCGGTAATTCATCGGCGATACTGGTCAGCCGGCCGCTCGCGCCTCCCCCGGATTCGAGCCCCGTCGTACGCGAGTCACTCTCGCGTGGTGCGGCACCGCCGGCGATCGCGGAAATACCCCGGCACCTGCCCGCCGTCATTCCCGTCGACCACTATCTGGTCATCGCGTCCACGACCTGGTCCCACGACTGGGCCGCCACGCGGGACAGTACGGCGTCGCACCTGATGCGGTGCGCAGCAGCGTTAGGCGTGTCGCCCGTCACGACTCAGGCTTTCCTGGACGAGCAACCGTGGCGTGCATTCGACGCCGAGGTCAGCGGCGTGCCGTACGTGCTGTTCCAGGCAATGCCGCTGGACATTCCGGCGGTGGAGTGCCTTCGCGATCGGCTGTACGATCCACGATATCTCCAGCGCGGACTGCTGCTCTCGATGGGCTCGTCGCTGGATGTGGGGAACAACGTCAGCGACGTCGACGTGTTCGCCAACGAAACGTTCCTCACGCCGTCGATATACGGCCGCGTTCCCAGCGTGGCGATGGAATGGCGTCCCTCGCCAGCCGCGCAGGTCATTCGGCAACCGGCCCTCAACCAGGTACGCGTCTATCTCCCAATGGACGCGCTCGACCCACACGATGGGCGGTTCCCGGCCGTCGTTCTTCGCGTGTGGAACGCGCACCTCAGGATGATTCCGGTTCAGGTGCCCGATACCCTGACGAAGCGTCTGTGGGGCGAGCTGCTGCCATGGCGTATCGAGCAGCGGCGCTCCGCGCTGACGGGTGGAGCGGCCGCCGTGCCCATCGTCCCGCTGCCTAACGATCAAACGCTCGCGGTGGCAGTCGCGCGCTACGGGCAGGGTGACGTCGCCGGCGGAGCGGAGAAGGCAGCGGCGTGGCGGGCGCTCGATCGCGCCCGGAGCGGCGGCATCGAAGCCGATGCCAGGCCGGAGCTGCGCCGCGACCGCCTCATCGCTGACGTGATGGTGGGCGGTGTCCTGGCGGCGGCCGGCGACTCCGTCGCTGGTACGGCGCTCGCCGTCGACGCGCTCGCGACGGCCCCCTGCCTCGTCCCCACCACGTCGGCCACGGGACCGTATGCCGCAACCCTAACGAGGCTGCGGCCCAACGTGCGTTGCTCGGTGCTCCCGTCATCTGCGGTCGTGCGCCGAGGGCTGCTGTTCCCAGGCGGCGGGCACGCGGTCGTGGGGGACAGAGCGCGGGCCAACCGCGCGATGACGGTCGTTGGCCTCGCGTTCGGGGGAGCAATCACCGCGGCCGTCGCGTCGTCGCAGCGGTACAGTCACTACGAAGAACAGACCAGTGTGGAGGGTGCTCAGAAGCAGTATGACCGCGCGGCATCGATGCGCACTCTGGCCACGGGTC
>Ga0310810_10011926_pt1 | contig 10180 bp, 10 predicted proteins | sample NCmetagenome_FD_207641 | JGI IMG/M metagenome (GOLD analysis project Ga0310810, IMG submission 207641) | Soil microbial communities from experimental microcosm in Duke University, North Carolina, United States - NC | ecosystem: Engineered > Artificial ecosystem > Soil microcosm > Unclassified ...
ACTTCTGTTCTTCCTGCGCTACTGCGATGCGCTTCGAACGTTTGCCGCCGAGTTCGATGGGAATGTCGAGGGAAACGCCTTCGTGCGGGGTGTCGCGCGCCGCGGTAAATCCGAGCGTCGGGTTCGGTAATTGGCGCGCCGTGGTCAGGCCCGCGATCGCCATCGCGCGCTGCTGGCGCGCGGCGCGCAGTTCGAGATTCGCTGCTTCCGCGGCGGCCAGGGTTCCGCGCAAATCGAGTGTCTGCTGCGCGCGAGCGTCACTCGCGAACCCACATACGCACAAGAGCGCCGCGCAGAGTGCCGCCGGCCGGATGCGAAATCGAATATGGCGACAACTCGCAGATGAGAGCACTCGAGGCATCTCCGAAATGCGGGTCCCTGACCGACCGGCGCGCTCGCCCCAGCCGTTTCGAATTGTAATGGACAGTGGCAGTTAATGCGGTCTGGCCGTCAACATTGCCACCGCGCGCCGCATCTTTTCGGCATTCACGACGCGCCCTCCTCCGTCGAAGTCCTTGCTGCACGGTTTAGCGTGTACGGTTCACGCCTTATCGACGAGCCTGATCGATCACCCAGGTCGTCCACAGCGCCGACTCGCCGGTAGAGACGAGCGGCGCTTCACCCAGCACCGCGCTGACGAAGTTCTCGACCATCGGGAAATGCAGGTTGGCATGCGGCGCGATCTCTTCGCGTGTCTGTGGCCCGATCAGGCTCGGACCGTTCAGCGGCGACATTTCGAGTTCGCCGGCCGTACCGCGGATGCGGCACTCATCGCGGTCGACCTTCGAATGCCAGCGCACGTCGACCACGCCCCTCACGCCGTCGCCATACTCGATCATCACGGTGGCATTGTCCTCGACGGCGTAGCGGTGCACGACGTTGGAGAGCTGAGCCATCACCGACTTCGGCTCGCCGAACCAGAAGTTCAACAGGTCGATGCGATGCGACGCGATGTCGAACAGCGGTCCGCCGCCTGCTTTCGCGGGATCGACCAGCCAGCTTCGCGGGCCGGTGCCGTCGAACCATCCGTGGTTGGTGAGTTCGGCGATCACCGGCTTGCCGATCGCGCCCGATTCGATCAATGTCTTCGCCCGCAGCACCTTGGGATACGTCCTGCGATAGTACGAAATGCCGAGTACCTTGCCGCTCTCTTTGCCGGCGGCAACCATGGCGCGCGCTTCGGCCACGTCCATCGCCATCGGCTTTTCGCAGAGCACGTGTTTGCCAGCGCGCAAAGCTGCGATGGTATGCGGCGCATGAAGGAAGACCGGCGTCGCGATGTACACGCAGTGCACTGCGGGATCGGCCAGCGCTTCGTCGAGTGACGTCCACGCGCGCACGTCGCCGAACCGCGCCGCCTTCACGGGGTCGCGCGTGACGATCCCATACAGCCGGCTTCGCGCCTCCGCCTGGATCGCCGGAATCACGCGCCGCACGGAGATGTCGCCGACTCCGACAACAACCCAGTTCAGTTTGGACATCGGGTGCCGGTCACTCTCCCGGCCGGTATTCGCGCTCGGCGTGCTGCTTCACATCTTCGCGATAGAAGTAGACGGTGCGCAGGTTGCCGGTCGCGTAGCGCGTCGCCTCGTCGTTGAAGTGTTTCGACCCGGGTATGCCGCTCTCACCGCCGGCGGTCACCGCTCGAGCGCGAACGTGCGGCCCGAACTCGACCGCCGCGACGAAGCTGTTGCCGCTCGAGCCGTACCACTTCTTCGTGTTCTGGTATTGCCGCGCGCCGAACGACGCCAGCGATCCCCACGTTGCGGACGTGAACCCCACGGGAGTGCTCGGCTTCGAGTCATCGAAGTGCGGCGTGATGGTGTTGTCGACGCGCTGAAAACGATTGATCTCGCCCCACGGCGTCTTCCACGTCCCAAAGTCGGCGTTCAGCTTGTCGATGGCCGTGCCCAGCGCTTCAAGCAGTTGCCGCGGCTGGATCTGCGTGGCGACGTAGTCGTAATCGGGAATCGCGGAGCGCCGGCCCTGCCCGCGCCTCAACCGTTGCACCTCCGTTCCCCAATAAACCGCGACGCTGGTCGGCACGGAATCTTCCGCCCACCGCATGTTCCACTCGCGCAGCATCCTGATCTGCTCGGCGGTCTTGTTCTTCAGCGGATCGGAAGCAGGCGCTTCGTCCCACGCCTTCAGCAGCCCGGGCAACGTCTTCTCGAACCACGGCAGATAGCTGTCGTACGCGGCCGAGACGAACGAGTCGAGTGTGAAGCTTCCTTTGCCGTCGAACACGCGCAGCGCGTGCAGCCCTCGCGCCGACTCGCCACCCTGATCGACGTATGCAGGGAAGTCTTCCTTCTTTGGGCTGCTCGCGCCCGCCGCCGACCACGGCGCATTGTTCGAGTTATAGAGCCATCCGCTCTTCGGATTCAGCAGGTGCGGGCTCTGATCGACGGTGAGCGTGCCGCTCCACTCGGTTGCGGGATCGCTGCCATCCACCGGCTTGGTGAAATCGAACCGCGGGTCGCGTTTGGGAATGAAGTTTCCGTGGAAGTAGGCGATGTTCCCGTCGGCATCGGCGTAGATCGTGTTGTTCGACGAGTTCGCGTACAGCTCCATCGTCTTCACATACGCCTTGTAGTCGCGCGCCTTGGTCCGCAGGTACGATTGCGAGAGCTGCTCGATCGGCTTCTGCATCAGCTTCACCGCCACCCATCTGCCGCCCTGCTCGCGGATAACCGGCCCGTGGGTGGTGCGGTAGACCGTGAACTTCCTCTCAGCCATGCCGCTGTCGGTCTTGTACGGAACCGTGATGATGCTCGTCTCCACCGGACGCTGCTCGCTGCCGTACTTCGACACATAGCGGTCGCCCTGCTTGACCACGGTTTCCAGGTATTCGTCGATCGCGTCGACGCCGCTGGAGGTATGCATCCATCCCGCGCGCTCGTTGAAGCCCTGATAGATGAAGAACTGCCCCCACGTCGAAGCGCCGTAGGCGTTCAGCCCTTCGTCGCTGACCATCTGCAGTTCGGAGCGGAAATAAAACGAGGTGTGCGGGTTGATCAGCAGCAGCGCGTGGTGCGCGGTCGTATTCGCCGGCGCCACTGCCGCGCCGTTGGAGCCACGCGGCTCGGTATCTTCGTCACGATTCCTGACCGCGGCCATTTCCTCGGGCGAGGACGCGCGCTCGCCGGCTTTACCGTAAAACGCCTGCAGGTTCTGCAGGCTGATGCTCTCGATGTCGCCGCCGATGCTGCCCTCGGTGAAGCTCAGCGCCATCCACGGCTCGAAGTGCTGGATCACGCGTGGCTTCACCTGCGGATGCTTGTAGAGATAGAAGTTCAATCCGTCGGCGAACGCGTCCATTAGTTTCTTCAGCCACGCGGGACTCGCGTCGTAATTCTTCTTCAGGTCGGCGGCATCGACGAAGAGCTTCATCCGCAGGTCCTGGTAGATCTTCGACTCGCCCTCGGCCTCCGCCAGGCGTCCCATGGCGTTGATGTAGTTGGTTTCGACGCGATTGAAATCGTCCTCGGCTTGCGCGTACTCGGCGCCGAAGACCACGTCCGCGTCGGTCTTGCCGTAAATGTGCGCGATGCCCCAGTCGTCGCGGACGATGGTCACGTTCCGTGCCTGTTGTTCCCACCGCGCAATCTCCTGTTTCGTCGCGCCCTGCGCGCCGATCGACGCGCATACCACCATGACGGCTAGAAGTAGCTTCTTCATGAATGCACCGGCTCGGAGAGCGGACAACTGCGTCCGCCCGGAATGAGTTGGATTTGCACGAGGATATCACCGCGCTCAGCCGTCGCGGCGAACGGTTTCGCATTTCAGAGCATGCCGCGCTGCCGCATCTCCGCGATGAAATCCGGCACGGCCTCGCGCCATGGCCGCGCGGGAATGCCAATCCGGTCCAGTGACGTCACCGACAGCGGCGTATTCGCGGGACGTGGGACGTCGTACTCCTTCGCCAGCGTCGTTTCGATGAAGCGCACGTCGCGGATCCCTGCGTGGTCGAGCAGCGCCTGCGCGAACTCGAGCCAGTTCGCCGCGTCGCGGTTGACGCAGTGAAAGACGCCCGAAGCACCACCATCGATAAGCCCGATCAGCATCTGTGCCAGGTCACGGCCGTACGTTGGGCAGTTGTACTTGTCGATCACGACTTTGAGTTCGTGCTTTTCTTTGCCTTGCTGAAGAGCCTTGGTGGCAAAGCAACTGCGGTGCACTCCAAAGACCCAACTGGTTCGCGCGATGACGGCATCGGGCAGGATCGCGCGGACTTCGTCTTCGGCGGCGATCTTGGTCTCTCCATAGACGTTGATCGCGTGCCGTGGCATATCGACCTCGTAGGGCACAGATGCCCGGCCGTCGAAGACGTAATCGGTGGACAGGAAGACGAGTCGCGCATCTGCCGCGCGAGCCGCGGCGGCGACGTTGCGAGCGCCGTTCACATTCACTTCGTGCGCGAATTGAGGGTCACGCTCGCACGGCCCGACATCGCTGATCGCGGCGGAAAGGATCACCCAGCTCGGACCATGCTTCGCAATGAGTGCGTCCACCTGCTCTCGCCGGCGAATGTCGGCGTCGCGGGAAGTAGTGACGACCGCGCGCTGAGGCGCGAGTTCGCCGACCGCCGAGCCGACCTGCCCCGCGCCGATGACGAGAATCTCCATCGCTCGATGACAACAGAAAGCGCGCCAAAGCGCAAAAATAGCGGTGAACACCGCCGGCGGGCGATTTCACAGCTGCCGATCAAGGTAAACAAGAAATGATCTGAAGAAGTCCGCGCAACTCCGTGTTCATTCGCGTAAATCCGCGGTAAGCCTTTTTCGTTTTCGGCTAACGAACTACATCCTCGACGCCGACGCCCCGCCCGCCAGCTCGCTCAGCACGTCGAAGAACTCCGTCACGCCCGCGGCCTTGGGATCGAGGGACTCGAGCGGCAGCGTCGCGGTGAAGTGCGGCGACAGTCGTCGGTAATTCACCGAGAGGAAGTCGCGCTCGCGCGAAGCGATGAGCGCGTCGAGCATGGAGCTCTGGTTCTGCCACTCCGCGCGGGTCGTGATCATGAACGGCGTCGTCCGCATGGTGTGCAGGACGGATGACGGCAGGCGGCGCCGCGTTCGCCCGCACCAGCGGTGGTTTTCCACTTCCAGATCGAAGTCTGGCGGCAGTTCCAGGTCGGAGGTGAACGTCAGGATCTCGCGTTGCTTGCCCCACGCGGCACGGAGCCAGCCGAGCGGCGACTCCCGCGGCAGCAGGTGCACCGCTACCGAGGCACGCTGAAACGGGTGTTGCCCGAGCCGGAGCTGAACCTGGAAGCTCGACGGCTTGGCCCATTGAACGCCGGCCACCTGGCCATGTCCTTGGAACGCGACCTCGATCCAGTGCAGCGCCCGCTGCGAGCGGCGGCGGTTCTCACGGCGGAACCACCCGGCCCACGCGACCCATACCAGCAGCGCCAGCGCGAGATACATCCCCAGGAGCGACATCACGAAAACGTAAGATGCGCCCCGCCCCGCGACAGATGTTCAGCCGGGCAGCTTCAACGCATTCGCGTGCGTCTGAGGTTCACCATCAGCCAAATCGATGCCGCGATGATGAATGGAGACGAATAGAACCCGGGCATCGGCCGCGGCCACGTGATGTCGGGAAACGAGTGGCCCCTGATCGTCCCCGCCGTGTGGGCTAAACCATTGACGAGCATGAGCCCGGCGAAAAACCAGCCAAGCGGACGCCAGCCCCGGCTGTTGCGGAAGGCGAAGGGCGAAAACGCGAGCAGCACGCAAACGCCGATGATCAGCCCCGTCAGCCAGTCGCGAAATTCGAATGTGGGAGGGCCAAAGCCGGCGCGTCGGGCGATCTCGCGGGCGGTGGGGTTGTAGACGTTCAGGAAGCCTGTGAGCGCCTCGTCGGCTACGTGCAGCGCCAGGCCGAAGCAGAGCAGCACCCAGGCAACGCCAAGGCGGCGGTTGCTGCCGCTGGACGCCGCCGGCCGGCCCTCGTCACGAAACGTGACCGGTGCACTCATCTCACACCCCCTTGTAGCTGCCTCCGTCTACGAGCACAGTCTGGCCTGTGAGGTAGGAGGAGCGCTCCGACGCGAGCCACACGATCACGTCTGCAATCTCCTCCGGCCGCCCGATGCGTCCCAGGGCCGATCCGGCCGCCCACTGGCCCTTGACGTCATCTTCGCTGACGCCCCCGGCCTTCGCCTTCACCGCCGCCAACTCCTTCACCCTTTCGGTGTCCGTATACCCGGGGCCTACGTTGTGGAACAGGATCCCATCCCGGCCGTACTGGTTCGCCAGGCTCTTGATGAGCCCGACCACCGCGCTGCGCACGGCATTCGACATGATCAGCTCGGGCACCGGCTGCTTCACCGCTACCGACGTGATGCTGATGAAACGTCCCCACTTGTTTCGCTGCATGTGCGGGATCACCTCATGCGCGAACGCAACCACGCTGAGGAAGTTGAGATCGACGGCGCGCCGCCAGTCGTCCATCGTGATCGCCAGGAAGTCTTTGCTCGGCGGGCCACCCGCGTTGGTGACGCAGACGTCGATTCTCCCGAAGCGCTTCACCACGTTCCCGCAGAAACGCTCAACGGCTGTGGGGTCGGCAACGTCGAGCGCTTCGGCGATGACGTCGCTGTTGTATTGCGTGTAGATCGCGTCAGCCACGCTGCGGATCTTCTTGTCGTCGCGCGAGCAGATCGCCAGCTTTGCGCCTTCCGCGGCAAATCGCTCAGCTGCGGCGCGGCCAATCCCCTGGCTCGACGCCGCCACGATCACAACCTTGTCCTTGAGCCCGAGATCCATAGCGCACTAGCCTACACGGAATACGCGGGCCACCGGCAAATGGACTCGGAGAAAGAGATCAGCTTCTTTCCCGCAATCCAGCCCGCAGGGCGACACCGCTTTTAGCCCACGGCGTCAGCCGTGGGTAGATCGCAATAAGAATTTTCCGAACCGGCTTCAGCCGGTGACACTCCCTGGGCGAGGGCGTCAGCCCGAGCCCTTCAACGTGAACACCGGGTCTACTTTGTGCTCGCTGACCAGGAACTTCTCCACGTCGATCACGAACGGCATGGCCGCACCGATCTGCTCTCGCGCTTGCTCGACCTTAAACGTCGACGAAATCCCCGGCCCGTCGGAATAGGACGAAGACGCGAGCAGCCGCGCGACGGCCTCTCCACATTCCCGGCCATGCCCGGCGGCAAAAGCGCTTTTGATCGTCTCGATCGCACTTTCCGCGCGCATGACCGTCTTCGCGTAGGCCCCGCCGCTCCCGCGGAAGTACCACACCAGCCCCAGCAACAGCAGGAACGCTTCGACAACCAGGAACGCGATTCCCACACCGCGCGTCATCGCCTGCACGCCGAGCTTCCGCAGCATCGGCGGCACAGACAGAAAGAGCACGACCGCGACAATCAGCATGACGCACCCAGGCGACGACGTGTTCACTCCCGCAGGAATGGCATTCGTCCTGTCGACCTCCGCGACGATCGCCGCGCGGTCCTCGGGCGTCAGGCTTGTGAATTCCAGGCTCACTTGCTCTTTTGCTTCTCCGTTGCCGGGTCGATGACGTAGAGGTGGGTTGGCCGCGCCGGCTCGACGTTGTTCTTGTCGAAGCACTCCTTGATGCGACGGCGCAGTTCGCGGCTGACCCGGTACTGGTCCGACGGACGCGTCCTGGCGATCATCAGGTAATCGACTTCGCCGCCGCTCACCCGCTCGATGCCCGGCACCTGCGGTTCCGCGACGAGCGCGTCGGTGAACGCCGGATCGTTGCGGATGTCTCGCGCCACCTCCTGCAACAGCCCGATCACGCGGTCGCTCGGCTCCTTGTACGCGACGGCGACGTGGATCGTGATCTGCGTCCAGTCCCGCGTCAGGTTCGATACCACGTGGATCTCGCTGTTGGGGACGATATGGACCGAGCCGTCGACGTCGCGCAGCATCGTCCTTCGCAGCGTCATCGTCTCGACCGTGCCTTTGACGCCGCCGATCGCGATGGTGTCGCCGATGTCGTACTGGTTCTCCATCACGATCAGGAAGCCGTTGAGCACGTCCTTGACGAGTGTTTGCGCGCCGAACCCGATCGCGATTCCGGCGATGCCCGCGCTGGCCAGCAGCGGGCCAATATTGATTCCAAAGGCGGGCAGCACCTGCAACGCGGTGATGAACAGGATCAGGGCGATCCCGAAACTGTTCAGGATGGTCGCGATCGTTCGGAGCTGTTGCCGGCGACGGCTGGCGGGCGGTGTTTCGCGCTCTGCAAATTTGTTCAGCCTGTGGGTCAGGGCCCGCAGCAACTGCACCAGGACAACCGCAATCAGGATGGAGACGGCGATCTTCGGCGCGTCGTGGCGAATCCACCAGAGCGTGTCGTGCTCCCAGTTTCGCCAGAACTCCTGCAGTTCCACATCCGGTTGCACGTACATTGGCGCGGATTATAACAGCGCATTCCCGGACTGGCCCTGCGCCTCCCGATGTAACCAAACCACCCGCCGCCAAGCCTTATAATCGGGAAATTCCGATCGCTTCGAGGTCAACGTGAAGTTCGCACATCGTCTGGCGGCCTGTCTCATTGTCCTGCTTCTCAGCTTGCCGGCCCTCGCGCAGCGGCCCGGCGCCACCACGCCGGCCACCCAGTTGCCCGATGCGTCGCAAGAAAGCGACCGCCCCATCCGGCCCGGCGACCGCGCGCTCGAGGACATGCTCAAGGACAACGAAAAGAAGCTGAACAAGCAGCGCCAGCAGGACCTCAAGCGCGACAGCGATAAACTGTTCGACCTCGCCACCGAACTGAAGAAATACGTCGACAAGTCGAACGAGAACGTTCTCTCGCTGGAAGTCCTGCGCAAAGCCGAAGAGATCGAGCGGCTTGCCCGCAGCGTCAAGGACAAGATGAAAGGACAATAGTTGTAACGCGGGCGCCCGGTTGTCCCTCTAGACTCGGAGGTTTCGTGCCATGGCGCAAACGGATGCGGCCCCGATCCGCATACGCGATCTCGCGGAAGAAGAACTCGTCTCCCGCATGCTCGTCGCCGACCCCTCTTTGTTCGCCGTCTTGCGCGCCGAAACGCTGGCCGCCCACGACGCCCGCTGCGACCGCATCGCCCGCAAGGTCATGCATCGCATCGCCGGCCTGCCACTCGCGGCGGAATAACAATCAGGAATGTCATCCTGAGTGCGCTTCTTTTGCGCACCCAGGATCTCTAGGTTTCTTCGATGGATTAGTCCGCCGCGTTGGAATCGAGCGCTCGTGTCTTCGCCGACTCGATCGCCCCGATCCGCATTCCGTAGAACGACCGGTAGACGAACAGCAGCGATACCACGAAGAACGCCAGCGCGATGCCGCGGCTGATCCCGACGCCGGCGCTCTTGGTCACCTGCACCGCCAGTTCGACTGCCAGCAGACCAAACAGCGTCGTGAACTTGATCACCGGGTTCATCGCCACCGACGACGTGTCCTTGAACGGGTCGCCTACGGTGTCGCCGACAACCGTAGCGTCGTGCAGCGCCGTGCCTTTTTGCTTCAGCTCGACTTCCACGATCTTCTTGGCGTTGTCCCAGGCGCCGCCGGCGTTGGCCATGAAGATCGCCTGGTACAGACCGAAGATCGCGATCGAGATCAGGTATCCGATGAAGTAGAACGGCTCCACGAACGCGAACGCCAGCGAGGCGAAGAACACGGTCAGGAAGATGTTGAACATGCCCTTCTGCGCGTACTGGGTGCAGATCTCGACCACCTTCTTGCTGTCCTGCACCGACGCCTTCTCCACGCCTTCCAGCTTGATATTCGCCTTGATGAACTGGACCGCGCGATACGCGCCGGTCGTTACCGCCTGCGTCGACGCGCCCGTGAACCAGTAGATGATCGCGCCGCCGGTCACCAGCCCAAGCACGAACGGAGCGTGCAGCAGCGACAGGTTGGCGACGTTCTCCTTCAAACCACTGGTCAGCGCCATGATGATCGAGAAAATCATCGTCGTTGCGCCGACTACCGCCGTGCCGATGAGCACCGGCTTGGCCGTCGCTTTGAATGTGTTGCCGGCGCCGTCGTTGGCTTCGAGCAGGTGCTTGGCGCGCTCGAAGTTCACGTCGAACCCGAAATCCTTCTTGATCTCCGACGCGATGCCCGGCACGTTCTCGATCAACGACAGCTCATACACCGACTGTGCGTTGTCCGTGACCGGGCCGTAGGAATCGACCGCAAT
>Ga0310810_10011929_pt1 | contig 10179 bp, 7 predicted proteins | sample NCmetagenome_FD_207641 | JGI IMG/M metagenome (GOLD analysis project Ga0310810, IMG submission 207641) | Soil microbial communities from experimental microcosm in Duke University, North Carolina, United States - NC | ecosystem: Engineered > Artificial ecosystem > Soil microcosm > Unclassified ...
GACGTGAGAGGCCGGCCTCTTGCCATGGCGCTGGCGCCGCCCCCGGGCCGCGAGCGGCGCGATTTCGCGCGCCGTGAGGCGGTCGTCCGCCGGATCATTGCCGAGTTCCACGACATGCCGGGCCTCGTCCTGTCGCTGAAGCAGGCGAGCCGCTTCCTCGGGGTCGACGAAGCGGCGTGCGGCCGGATCCTGGCGACGCTCACGGAGAGGGGCGTGCTGCGCCGAAGTGCGACCGAGTACTATTCCAGGCGTGAGTCGGGTCACTGAGCGCCACCACGCGATCGGCCTCGCCATTCTCTTCACCTCTGCGCTGACCGCAGGCGCGTGCCGCCAGCCGCCTTCGCCGGCCGCCACCCCGCCGCGGTCGCCGGTGACGTTCACCAAGGACATCGCGCCAATTCTCTTTGCCAATTGCGTCTCGTGCCACCGGCCGGGCGAAGTCGCGCCTTTCTCGCTTCTGACGTTCGCGGACGCGGTCAAACACGCCGACACCGTCGCAAAGGAAACGCGCGCGCGCCACATGCCGCCGTGGCTTCCCGAACCCGGCGAGTTTCCGGTTCTCGGGGTGCGCCGGCTGCGCGACGATCAGATCGACGCGATCCAGCGATGGGTGAACGGCGGCCTCGTTGAAGGGAACCCTGCCGACCTCCCGGCAGCGCCGGTGTGGACCGAGGGCTGGCAGCTCGGGCGCCCGGACGCCATCCTGGCGCCCGAACGTCCGTACACCGCGCAGCCCGGCACCGAGGACATCTATCGCAACCTGGTGCTCCGGACGTCGCTGACGTCCGCGGCGTTCGTCCGCGCAGTGGAGTTCAAGACCAACGGCGCGCCGATCCATCACGCCGTGATCCGCGTGGATCCGTCGCAGGGTTCCCGCCGCCGCGACGGCGCGGACGGCCAGCCGGGCTTCGACGGCATGGCGTGGGGGATCGTGCAGGATCCGGACGGCCACTTCATCGGCTGGGCGCCTGGCCGCGGACCGATTCTCGCGCCCGACGGCATGCCGTGGCGTCTGGAGCGCGGCGCCGATCTCGTGATCGAGCTCCACCTGGTTCCCTCGAAGACGCCTCGCCTGATCCAGCCGACGGTGGGCCTGTTCTTCACCGGCACGCCACCCTCGCAGACACCCGTGACCGTGAAGATGAGCGCGAAGATGATCGACATTCCCGCGGGTCAGCCCGACTACGTCGTCACCGACACCTACGAACTGCCGGTGGCGGTGGACCTGATGGGGGTGTATCCGCACGCGCACTATCTCGGGAAGGAGATGCGCGTCACCGCGGCGCTGCCGGACGGCGCCGTCAAATCGCTGCTCTACATCAAGGCGTGGAGCTTCCACTGGCAGCAGGATTATCGCTACGCCGCCCCGATCCCGCTGCCGGCGGGAACGAAATTGACGATGCGGTACACGTACGACAATTCGGATGACAACCTCGAGAACCCGCACCATCCGCCGGTGCGCGTACAGATCGGGCCCAAGTCGACCGACGAGATGGCGGAGCTCGGGCTGCAGCTGCTCCCGAAATCGCGCGCGGACGCCGCCCGCCTCGTGGAGTCGTTCGAGACGCGGGACAATCTCGCGAACGTGGCGATGGGGGAGCTGCGCGTGCGGCAGGCGCCGGGCAACGCCGAGTACCAGGCGTTTCTCGGCGCCAGCTACGTGGAGGTCGGGCGATTTGCCGATGCGATCCCGCCGCTCGAAACGGCGCTCCGTCTCGATGAGCGATCCGCCACGGCGCACACCGACCTCGGCACCGCGCTCATGGCACAGGGACGGCTCGACGCGGCGCTCGCGCAGTTCCGCCGGGCGGCGGCGCTGGCGCCGCGCGACGAGCGTATGCCGTTCAACCTGGGTAATGCGCTCGTCCGCGCATCGCGGCCCGCCGAAGCGAACGCCGCATACGAGCGCGCGCTCGCGCTCAACCCGGACTTCCCGGACGCGCACGTCAATCTCGGCACCCTGCTGTCGTCGCACGGCCGGTACAGGGAGGCGCTGCCGCATTTCGAGCGCGCCGCGGACCTGGCGCCCGAGTCGCCCTTCATGCAGAACAATCTCGGCAGCGCGCTGGCTGCGCTCGGGCGGTTTCCCGAAGCCGTCCGCCACGTCCGCCGCGCGCTGGAGTTGCGGCCGGATTACGCGCCCGCCCTCGAGAACATGCGGCGGCTGGAGCAGCTGGGCGTCCGGTAGCGTCCGCCCCGGGCTACAATCGCGGCCGCATGACTGCACAGCCCGCCATGGCGGACGTCCGCGTGAACTCCCCCCGCCAGGTGCTCTTCGCAAGTCTGATCGGCACGGCCATCGAGTTCTTCGACTTCTACATCTATGCGACGGCCGCGGTGCTCGTCTTTCCCCGCCTCTTCTTTCCGGCGTCGGATCCGGCGGCGGCGACGCTGCAGTCGCTGGCGACGTTCGCCATCGCGTTTTTCGCACGGCCGATCGGCTCGGCGCTGTTCGGGCACTTCGGCGATCGCGTCGGCCGCAAGACCACGCTGGTCGCGGCGCTCCTGACGATGGGCCTGTCGACGGTCTTGATCGGGATGCTCCCGACGTATGCGAGCGTCGGCGTTGCGGCGCCGCTCCTGCTCGCGCTGTGCCGCTTCGGCCAGGGGCTGGGGCTCGGCGGCGAGTGGGGCGGAGCAGTGCTGCTCGCGATCGAGAACGCGCCACCCGGCCGCCGCGCGTGGTACGGCATGTTCCCGCAGTTGGGCGCGCCCGTCGGGTTCGTGTGCTCCGCGTGCATCTTCCTGGTGCTGTCGGCGCAGCTGACCGACGCGCAGTTCTTCAGCTACGGCTGGCGGATCCCGTTTCTGGCGAGCGCCGTGCTCGTCATCATCGGGTTGTACGTGCGGCTCGCGATCCACGAGACGCCGGTGTTCCGCGAGGCGCTGACGCGCCGCGAGCGCGTCAAGGTGCCGATGTTCGTCGTCTTCCGTGAATATCCGAAGGCGCTGGTGCTGGGGACGATGATGGCGCTCGCGACGTTCGTGCTCTTCTATCTGATGACCGTCTTCGCGCTGTCGTGGGGCACCACCGCGCTCGGCTACACCCGCCAGCAGTTTCTGCTGATCCAGCTGTTCGGCATCCTCTTTTTCGCGGTGACGATCCCGGTGTCGGCCGTCTTCGCGGATCGCCACGGCCGTCGGCGCACGCTGCTATGGACCACCGCCGCGATCGGCCTGTTCGGTTTCGTCCTGGCGCCGGGCCTCATGGCGGGCACCGCCGGCGCGATGTTCACGATGGCGCTGGGTCTGGCGCTGATGGGATTCACGTACGGTCCGCTCGGGACCGCGCTGTCGGAGCTCTTTCCGACGTCGGTGCGCTACACGGGTAGCTCGCTGACCTTCAATCTGGCGGGGATCTTCGGTGCGTCGCTCGCGCCGTACGCCGCGACATGGCTGGCGAAGAATTATGGGCTGGCGTACGTCGGGTATTACCTGATGCTGGCCGCGGCGCTGACGATGATCGGCCTGCTGGCGGCGCGGGAGACGAAGGACGACGACCTGAGGCGGGCCGCGTGAAGAGTCTCCGTGGCTGACCTCATCGGCCTGATGCTGGGCACGTTCTTCCTGACCCTGGGGCTGGCCGCCAGCATCGCGGCGGCCCTCCGCGCGTCGCGCGGAGAGCGCGACCTCCTCTGGTTCGGGCTGTTCACCGCGCTCTACGGCCTGAGGATAATCGCCCGCAACGACATGGTCCACGTTGTGGTCCCGTCGTTCGACCATGGCCTGGACAACGTGGGCGATCAGATCACCTATGTGATTCTCGTTCCGGGGGCGCTGCTCGCGTCCTCCGCGCTGAAGAACGGCTGGCGCGGTGTGCTCGCCTTCGTGTGGCGCGTCGATCTGGCGTGCGCGTTGGTCGCGATCGTCTGGGACATCGCGGCCGGCCGCTCCGGCGCCGCGATGTCGTTCAATCGGGTTGTGGTGGTCGCCAACATCGCGACTGCCGTGCTGTCGGTGGCGCTCGACGCCCGATCGCGGCAGTGGACGCGCGACGGGTGGATCGTGCTTGCAGGGGCGGCCGTGTTCGCGGCCACCGCGCTCTTCAAAACGGTTCGCCCCGACGGCGCCGGGCGGCTGGACCCCGAACCGCTGGCGATGCTCGTGGTGGTGGTCTGCCTCGGCTACGTGGTCGTCAAGCACGTCTTCCACTCGGAGCGCCGGATGGCGGCGGTGGGGCGCGAGCTGGAGACCGCACGGCAGATCCAGCAGTCGATCCTCCCCAAAAACGTACCCCTCGTGCCGGGTCTCTCGGTCGCGGCGCATTACGACTCGATGAGCGAGGTCGCCGGCGATCTGTACGACTTCGTGATCACGCCGTCGGGGCAGCTCGGCGTGCTCGTCGCCGACGTCTCCGGCCACGGCGTGCCCGCGGCCATCGTCGCCTCGATGGTGAAGGTTGCACTTGCCGTACAGGAGGGTGACATCGGCGATCCCGGCGCCGTCCTGACGCGGATGAATCGCGTCCTCTGCGGGCGCTTCGAGCTGGCGTACGTCACCGCCGTGTTCGCGCTGATCGATCCCGCCGCGCGGACGCTCACCTATGCGTCGGCTGGCCATCCCTCCCCGCTGCTTCTCCGGTTTGACGGCCGCGTCGAATCGCTCGACCACCGGGGGATGGTGCTCGGGTTCCTGCCGGCGGCGACCTACACTTCAGCCGTCGTCCGCGACATCTCCGTCGGCGACCGGCTGGTGCTCTATACCGATGGGATTACCGAGGCCGAACGGCCGGATGGGGAGTTCTTCGGCGACCGGCAGTTTCAAGAACTGTTCGTGACGAGCCGGGAGCAGCCGGCCGACCGCTTCATGGCGACGCTGGTGGAAGCCGCGCGCCGGTGGGTCGGGGCGGACTTCGCCGACGACGTGACCGCCATCGTGGTCGATCGAGTCTGAGGCCCTTCGATCCGTTTGACGGCGGCACTCGAGGAGGCCGTCTCGACAAACTGCGTCGGGTTGCAACGGTTTTGGTTGGCGTCCCGTCCAAGCCATCATGATCGAAACCCTTCGCCACGACGTGCGGTACGCCCTGCGCCTCCTCGGCCGCGCGCCTGGCTTTACCGTTACCTCAGCCTTGACGCTGGCATTGGCGATTGGCGCCAATGCGGCGACGTTCAGCGCGGTGCGGGGCGTCCTCCTCGCCCCCTTGCCGTATGCCGACCCCGATCGCCTGGTGCGGCTGTTCGAAGAAGCGCCGCGGACGCCGCACTTTCCCATGGCGCCCGCGGACTTCCGAGACTATCGCGAGGAGCTGCGGACGTTCGAGGCGCTGGCGGCTTACATGCGCGCCGATTTGCAGCTCGGCGACGCCGGGCGGCCGGAGCAACTGCGCGGCATGCGGATCACCGCGGGCTTCTTCAAGCTTCTCGGCTATGAGCCTGCGCTCGGACGCGAGTTCACGGTTGACGACGAGCTTCCCGGCCGCGACGACGGCGTGATTCTCAGCCATGGGTTCTGGATGCGGCGTTTCAACGGCGATCCGTCGATCGTGGGACGCACCGTTCGTCTGTCCGGGCGGCCGTTCCAGGTAGTGGGCGTGCTGCCCGCTGGCGTGCAACATGTCGGCGGCGCTTATCGATCGTATGGGCATGGCGAGCCGGTCGACGTCTGGTCGGTCCTCCCGGTGCCGCGGGAGCAGCAGCCGCGGCTGCGCTTCTCGCATTACTTCAACGTCGTCGGTCGCGTGCGTGCGGGCGTCAGCCAGGCGGAGATGGAACAGGATCTGCGCGAAACCGGCAAGATCGTCGCGAAGCGCTATCCCGCGCCCAACAGCCCGTGGCACCCCCGCGCCGTTCGGCTCAAAGATGAAATCGTCGGCTCGACGGAGTCGACACTGGTCGTGATTGCCGCGGCGGCGGGCGCCGTCTTGATCCTCGCCTGCGTCAACGTCGCGTCGCTGCTGCTCGGACGCGCCGTTGGACGCTCGCGCGAGATCGCGGTGCGCGCGGCGCTCGGCGCCACGCGCGGGCGGCTCGCGCGCCAGTTGCTGATCGAGAGCCTCGTGCTGGCGGCGATCGGCGGAACTGGCGGTGTCGCGCTGGCGTATGCGGCCACCGCGGCGCTGGCGCGTTTTGGCCCAGCGGATTTGCCGCGGCTGCAGATGATTGCCGTCGACGTGCGCGTCCTGTTCTACACGGGCGCGGCGACGCTTGGCAGCGCCGTGCTGTTCGGACTTGCCCCGGCGGTGCGGCTGGCGCGAACCGGCGTCGGCGGCGCGCTCAAGGAAGGCGGCCGCACCATAGCCGGATCGTCGCATCATCTGCGCCGGATGCTCGCGGCGGTCGAGCTCGCGCTCGCGTTTCTCCTCGTCGTCTCGAGCGGCTTGCTGCTGCGCAGTTTCGTGTCGATGCTCTCGACCGATCCGGGCTTCGAGCCGGCGGGCGCGATCACCGCGTCGCTCGAATTGCCGACGGCGCGCTATCCAACCGACGCAGCCGTCGATCTCTACACCCGCGTCAGGGAGCGCGTCGGCGCGCTGCCCGGCGTCCGCGCCGCCGCGTTCAGTTCGGATCTGCCGTGGACCGGCTATGACGAGAACACCGGGTTCGACATCGTCGGCCGCCCACCCGAGAATGTCGGGCCGGAGGCGAGGTATCACTTCATCACGCCTGGATACACGCGCGCGATCGGGACGCGTGTGGTGGCCGGGCGCGATGTGACGGCGTCGGACGTGAAGGACGCACCGCTCGTGGTCCTGGTGAACGAAAGCGCCGCGCGCAAGTACTGGCCAAGTGCGGAGGCTGCCATCGGCGCGCGCCTGGATCTCTGGGGCGCCGAGCGCACGATCGCCGGCGTCATTGGCGACGTGCGCGACATGCCCTGGCACGAGCGTGCCGCGCCAGCGCTGTACTTTCCACAGGCACAGATGTGGTACCCGCAGCCGATGTTGCTGATCGCGCGGAGCGGCGTCGACCCGTCGTCACTGGCGGAGCCAATCCGGCGCACGTTGCGCGACATCGATCCGGAGCTGCCGCTGGCCAATGTCACGCCGCTGAAGGCGGTCGCCGGCGCGGCGATGGCGACGCGCCGGCTCACCCTGTGGCTGGTCGCGACGTTTGGCGCGACGTCACTCTTCCTGGCCGTGGTCGGTATTTACGGCGTCATCGCGCAAGCCGTCGGCGAACGCGCGCACGAGTTCGGTGTGCGCCAGGCACTCGGCGCGATGCGCAGCGATATCATGCGGCTGGTGTTGTCGAGCGCCGCGGGGATCATGCTGACCGGGCTGGCGGCTGGGATCATGCTCGCGCTCATCTCCACCCGGCTGCTCGCGTCGATGCTGTACGGCGTAACCGCGCTGGACCCGATCACGTTCGCTGCCGTTGCGGCCATGCTCGCGGTCGCCGGCTGCGGCGCGTCGTACGTGCCGGCACGGCGCGCGACCCGCGTCAGCGCAGCGGTGGCGTTGCGTCCGATGGACTGAACACGCCGCGATCGACCTGCGGGCGGCGGAACACCTGAAATGCGAGCGGAATGGTCGTGATCGCGCCGATGGCCAGGAGCACGCGACCGACGGCCCGCCGTTGATCGTTCGAGAGGCGTCCCGCTGCCAGCAGGCCGATACCCACCCCCAACACTCCGCGTGTGCCCGCGATCAACGCGAGCTCTGGAACCGTGACCTTCATTGACGACCTCCAGGATTGCGATTGCAACGTGCATGCCTCCCAGCTTCCCGGAGCGGCTCTTGCAATTCCGAGTCATCGGCAACCCTTGCCAAACACAGCCAGAACGACTCCTGTGCCGCGTTCGTGTGCGCATCACCGCAGGCGATGCGCGTGAGCGTGGCACGGTGTGCAATGATTCGCCCTTGGAGGATCAATGGACATGCGCGGGTGCGTGGCCGGGCATTCCGTCGCGGCAGGGTTCGCGCTGCTCATGGCCGGCCCCTCACCCGCCGGACAAACGATCGGCAGGTCCGCCGGGGATCAGGTCGTTCAGATGCTCGCGGAAGACCGGCCCTACCACCGGGTCTCGCCTGAACTGTTCGATCGGCTCGGCTGGAATCTGCCAGGGCGGTTCGACCGTGAAAGGACTGGCGGACGCAGCCCTAGGCGGGGCGTTCGATCCGCGCCAACTCGAGTCGGCGAGGACGGTGCATCTCGGATACCGGGCGAAGTGGCACGTGCTGCGCTACAAAATGTACGGGCTCGATTGGGATATCACAGCCCTGCATCTGACGCCCAACCAACCGACCCGTAATCTGCCGACGGTCGCGATCATCAACGGCGGCTCGGCGAACTGGTACGAATTCTTTCTCGATCCGCTGAACAGGCCCGGCCTCGGACAGTATCTCGCCCAGCGCGTGCCCGTGCTGCTGGTGACGATTCCCGGCAACTACCGCCATGGCGGCTGGACCGAGCCGGATCTCGCCAAGCGGATTCCGGGCTACCTGCAGGATCGCGACGTGCCGCCGGACGAGGCCAGAGTTCGCCATTCGGAGTACACCTTTCGGCTGGTCACCGAAGGTGTCAGGCGTCTGATCGAGACGGTGACGACCGGGCCGATCGTGCTCGTCGGTCACTCCACCGGTGGCGAGATCCAATTCCTCCTGAAGGAGTCGAGCCTCGAGTCTCGACTGCAAGGCCTCTCACTCGGGTGGGGAACCGGCGGTCCCGCGGCACTCAGCGGCATGCGCGAGTTTCGTGGGCCGCGAACGGCCGACGACTATCCACCCGTGTGGGAACTGAACCCGCGGCCGCCGAGCGCGTATGCGCGCGGCTACCTCGGTTCCCTGAATCCGGTCTGGGATTCCAGCAGAACCCGTCTCGAGATCGCGACCCGGGATGGCGCTCGAAAACACGCGGCGGCCGCAGTTCAAGCAGACGCTGCAGAACGTTGAACACAACAGCGCGGACAATCTCCGTGAGCACGTCGCCGCCGAGATCCGGAGCGCGCTCCACGGAAACCGGTTTGGCGTCAACCCCGACGAGGTCATCGCCGATCTCTTTACAACCATGCGCGCACCAGTCAGCGGCTACCGGAAGATGATCTGGACGGTCGCGGGACTGGACGATGGGCACTGGCACGCCGACCCAGCTGAAGCACGCGAGCTGCAGGTCGCCAATGGGTTTCGCAGGGCGAATCCGAAGGCGTCGATTCGCGTGCTGCTCTTCGATCTGCCGATGACGCACTATGGGCATGTCGAGAAGCCGCGCCAGCTCGCCGGCGGGCTGGTGGCCGCCCTGACGTGGCTGGCACAACGCTGAATCGTGTCTACTTCCCGATCATCAGAAGTGTGAACGAGCCCGGTACGGCCACTCCCTTGGCTGGGCGGCCGCCCGGCGGGGTTGGCGGCGGCGGGCCGCGCCGGTCGCTCATCGTGACGATGTGGCCCGTCTTGCTGTCGAACGCCAGCGTCCGGGCGCCATCCATCGTCTGAAGATTCTGCTCGACTTCGAAACGCGTCGGACTCGCCTCCTTGACGACGGTCAGCGTGCCATTGCCTTGTGTGCTGAAAACTTCCCTGGTGGCCGGGTTGAAGACCGCGCCGTCGGAGGCTCCCGCCAGCGGCAGGGTCGTGATCACCTGTCCGTCATCGGCCCGGAGAATCACCATCATCGGCTGCGGCTGCGCCGGGGACGTGTTTCCTGAGGTCGCACATGCCGCGAAGAGTACGCGAGTGCTCACGTCCAGCGCCAGTCCGTTGCAGCGCCCGTGGTCCCCGAGGGGATAGTGGGCCGTCGCCTTCATCGTCTTGACGTCGACCACGGTCACGCTGCCGGGCGTGTCCTGCATGACGACGTAGAGGGTGCCCTTGCCGTCGGGGACGCCCTGCTCGGGCACGCCGCCGAGGTCGATGACGCCGAGGATGGTACCGTCTTTGGCATCCATCACCGTCGCGTCCTTCGTCGGATGACTGAAGACGTAGACGCGCTGGTTGAAACCGTCGAAGACGATCCCGTCTGGCTCCGCGGCGCCGACGTCGATGGTTTTCACGATCTTCATCGTCCTGGTATCGAACATCGACACCGGCTTGCTGCTGGCGAATCCGTGTCCCGTCGCCGGGTCGATCGCCACGCCATGGCCGCCGATGCCTTCAATCTCGCCGGCCGGATCGAGCGTGTCCAGGTCGTAGACCTTGAGCCGCGTGGGAATGGCCTGTGGGCCCGGCTTGGCCAACTCGGCGGATGAAGGGTGCCGCGGAATGTACAGCCGCCGCGCCGCGACGTCGGCATAGATGTAGTC
>Ga0310810_10011930_pt1 | contig 10178 bp, 8 predicted proteins | sample NCmetagenome_FD_207641 | JGI IMG/M metagenome (GOLD analysis project Ga0310810, IMG submission 207641) | Soil microbial communities from experimental microcosm in Duke University, North Carolina, United States - NC | ecosystem: Engineered > Artificial ecosystem > Soil microcosm > Unclassified ...
GGCGTTTGCAGAACCGCCGGATCGAAAAGCGCGTGCGGACCGAGCAGACCTCGCTCTGGCAGCTTGTAGCTGCCGTTCGTGGATTCGATCAGCAGCGCCGCGGTTGGAGCGCCGGCTTCCAATCGCCACATGGTGCCGCGTGGCAGCAGGAGATAGTCGCCCTCACCATAGGACAAGTGTCCGAAATCGCAGAACAGGTCGCCCGCGCCCGCATGGATAAACAGCAGGACATCGCCATCGGCATTGCGCTGCAGGCGGGGCATTGCCTCGGCCACGCGCCACAGCAAGATGCGGCAGGCCGCGTTCGACAAGAGCAGCGCGCCGCGGAACGGCTCGGTCGTGGACTGTGCGGCGGCCACCGCGTCGAACGCGTGCGGCCGAAGCGGACCCTCGAACGACGTCCAGCCCGTGGGGGGATGCCTGTGGTAGATGTGCGCCGCCGGTCCGTAGAACCCGTCACGTCCGATCTCGCGTTCGTAAGAGTGGGGCGGCAGGTCAGCATGCGCCTGGCGTGACGTTTCGCCCTCCGTGCGCGGAAATTCGATCCAATTGCGCATAAGCCTCACCCCTTCTGCAACACGCCACGCCGAATCTGGTCGGCCTCAAGGCTTTCGAACAGGGCCCGGAAATTCCCTTCTCCGAAGCCCTCGTTTCCCTTGCGCTGGATCAGTTCGAAAAAGATAGGGCCGATGGCGTTCTTCGTGAAAATCTGCAGCAGCAGATTGTTCTTCTCGCCATCAATCAGGATGCGGTCGGCCTTTAGCCGCGGCACCTCTTCGCCGTGGCCTTTGATGCGATTGTCCAGGCGTTCGTAATAACCGTCGGGCGTGCTCTGGAAGGCGACACCGTCCGCGCGCAGCCTCTCCACGGTGCCGTAGATATCGTCCGTAGTAAGAGCAATATGCTGAATCCCCTCACCGTGATAGGCATTCAGATATTCCTCAATCTGCGATTTGTCGTCGGAGGATTCGTTGACAGGGATGCGAATCTTGCCATCCGGACTTGTCATGGCCCGAGATTTCAGGCCGGTGAGCTTGCCCTCGATGTCGAAGTAGCGGATTTCGCGGAATTCGAACAGGCGTTCGTAGAAGCCCGCCCATGTGTCCATATTACCGCGAAATACGTTATGAGTGACATGATCGATGCTCGCGAGCCCGGCGCCTTCATGTTCGAAACCGCGCTCCAGCTCGGTGGGGAGGAAGTCCACGTCGTAGATCGAGTGTTCGCCGTAACGGTCGACCAGATAGATCAGACTGCCGCCCACACCCTCGATCGCCGGAATGTTGAGTTCCATTGGGCCGACCGAGTTGTGAAACGGCTTGGCGCCACGCGCGAGCAATTCCCGATAAGCGGTGCCTGCATTCTTGACGCGAAACGCCATCGCGCAGGCGCTCGGACCGTGAGCTTGACTGAAGCGCGCGCCGTGACTGCCGGGCTCGGCATTGACGATGAAGTTCACATCGCCTTGGCGGTACAGCGTAACCTGCTTGGAGCGGTGACGGCCCACCGCGCGAAAGCTCATATGCTCGAAAAGCGCGTGCAGCTGCGTGATGTCGGGTGCGGTGTATTCGACGAACTCGAAACCATCTGTGCCGATCGGATTGGGCCAAAGTTCCATGGCGTGTCTCCACTTGCTGAAGATAGTTTCATATGTAACTATGTGGAGTCAAGATGAGCACGGCCGCGATACCACCGACGGGCGCAGCCCCGGATTGGACGATCCCGCAGGCTTGGGAGAGCTACACCGCGCGGGAACACGCGCTTTGGGATCAGCTGTTCGCGCGCCAGAGCAAGCTGCTGCAGGGCCGCGTGACGGAAGCTTTCCTGCAAGGCTTGGACGTGTTGCGGCTGTCGCGTTCGGGGATACCCGATTTCGAGGAATTGTCGGAGCGGTTGCGCACTCTCACCGGGTGGAGCGTGGTTGCTGTTCCGGGTCTGGTGCCAGACGAGGTGTTCTTCGAGCATCTGGCGAACCGTCGTTTTGTCGCCGGGCGCTTCATGCGGCGCCCGGAGCAGGTGGACTATCTGCAAGAGCCGGACGTATTTCACGATCTGTTCGGGCACGTGCCCCTGCTGGGTCACCAAGTATTTGCCGATTACATGCAGGCCTATGGCGAAGGCGGCTTGCGCGCGATGCGGCTCGGCACCTTGCATAAGCTCGCGCGGCTCTACTGGTACACGGTGGAATTCGGACTGATCCGCGAGCGCGGCATCCTGAAAATTTACGGCGCCGGCATCGCGTCGAGTTATGGTGAATCGAAATATGCGCTCTACGATCCGACGCCCAACCGCATCGCGTTCAATCTCGAGCGCGTAATGCGCACGGATTATCACATCGACCGTTATCAGCAGACCTATTTCGTCATCGACAGCTTCGAGAATTTGCGGCACCAGACGGCCGATGCGGATTTCGGCCCGCTCTACCGGCGGCTGGAAAGCCTCGCCGACATCGCACCCGATGCCGTTTTGGCGTCTGACAGGCTCATTTCGCTCGCGCCGGCGTCGTAAAGCTTCGCGCGGCGGCATTCCCCGGCTATGCGCCGAAGGCGGCAGGTGCAAAAATGCAGACCTGCCCTCTTCCGAGGTGACGCCATGATCGATCGCCGTGCGTTCACCAGTCTGATTGCCGCCGCCGCGTTCGCGCCCGCCGCGCGCACGTTTGCACAGCCGCAGCGCCGCCCCATAAAACGTATCCGCACAGCAACGCTCGAAATTGCCTACGAAGAAAGCGGCCCTGCCAACGGATACCCGGTGGTACTTGCGCACGGCTTTCCCTACGATCCGCGCGCCTTCGACGAAGTGACGCCGCCGCTCGCATCCGCAGGCTACCGCGCCATTGTGCCTTATCTGCGCGGTTATGGCGAAACGCGCTTCCTTTCCGCATCGACCCTGCGTTCCGGCCAACAGGGAGCCATGGGGCGCGACCTGCTCGATTTCATGGATGCGCTCAATCTGCGCACCGCCGTGCTCATCGGATTCGATTGGGGCGGGCGTGCGGCCTGCGTCGTGTCAGCGTTGTGGCCGGAACGCGTCCGCGGTCTGGTCTCATGCAGCGGTTACACGATCCAGGACATCGCGGCGTCGGTGAAGCCCGCGCCGCCGGAGCAGGAAAACCGGCTCTGGTATCAGTACTATTTCCACACCGAACGTGGACGCGCTGGGCTCACCGCCAATCGGCACGATCTCTGCAAGTTACTGTGGCGATTATGGTCACCGAATTGGAAATTTGACGATGCCACTTACGACCGCACGGCGGTCTCGTTCGACAATCCCGATTTCGTCGACGTCGTAATCCATTCCTATCGTCACCGTTTCGGCTACGTCGCCGGCGACCCCGCGTTCGAGCCCATCGAGCGCGAGCTCGCAAAGCAGCCGCCGATCCGCGTGCCATCCATCGTTCTTCAAGGCGGCGGCGACGGCGTGAATGCGGCGAATACCTCCGCGGGACAGGCGCGCTATTTCACTGGCCCTTACGAGCGCCGCGTCATCCCGGTGGTCGGCCACGACGTGCCGCAGGAAGCACCGATGGAAACGGCCAAAGCGGCGCTCGATCTGCTTAAGGCATGACGCCCCCGCGAAGACCTACCGCCCAGTCATATAGACCGCGGCGCTGCGGCGCAGTTCGCCGAGATAGCTCTTCGCGTAAATCGTCATCTGCTGGACATACAGTTGCTGCCGCAGCTCGTCGCGCGTGGGCAGCGCGACCGTGTCGAGCGGAGCGGGCGCGCCATCACAGCGCACGATCACTTCGACGCCGGCCGGCGAGAAGAACGGCGGCAGTGCCTCGCCTGGCTTGCTCTTGGCCAGTGCCGCCCGTAGTTCCGGCGCCAAATCCTTCGGGTCCAAGGTGCCGAGCCGCTGATAGACTGAGCCCGTAACGCGCCCCGCAACGGCGGGAAGATCGGCGCAGCTCCGCGCTTGGCTTGAGGCGGCATTTGCGAGAGTCATCGTCCGGTCTTTGAGCACTGCGTCGGCATCAGGGGGCAAGGGAAGGAGAAGCCGGTCCAGCGACACCGGCGCGTTGGGATCAGGCGGCGGTGCCACGGCTTGCACCGGAAGAGGATTGGCGCCTGCGTTGGCACTCACCGGCTCGCGCCGGTCGCGCAGCATCAAAATATAATACCCGCCTTCTGCGCGGATAGGGCCGACGACCTGACCAGGCCTCAGCGTCAGCAGCGCCTGATCGATTTCGTCGGCCAATTGGCCCTGCACGATCCAGCCGATATCGCCACCATCGGCCGCGGAAGGCGACTGGCTGAACTGGTTGGCAATCGAGGAAAAAGGTGCGCCTTGCTTGACCTGCTGCGCGATCTGTTCGGCGCTTGCCTTGATATTTGTCTCTTCCTCCGGCCTGTCGACGCCGACATAGATTTCCGAAATTAGAAATTGCGGCTTGTCCGCGCCCTGGCGCAGCCGCGCCATGGCCTCGTCCACCTGCTGATCGCCGACGAGGACGTCCGTCCCGTAGCGCGCGGCGACCAGTTTTTGCCAGATCACCTGCGAGCTAAGTTGCCGGATGAACGTCATCGTGGTCACCCCGGCCTGGTTCAGGGTGGCAAGGATTTGATCAGGGGTAAGCTTGTTGTCCGAGGCGATGTTTTGAAGCGCCTTCTGGATTTCCGCTTGCGAGGCGCCGATCCGGCGCTTGCCGGCCTCCTGCATCTCGATGGTTTCATCGATCAAGGCGCGGAGCACCTGGGCGCGGATCTGCGGCATGCTCTCTGCCGTGGGACGCACCCCGGAGGTTGCTACGAACAGCGCGGTACGCTGGTCCAGATCGTAATTCGAGATGACGGATTCGTTGACCGTGGCTGCGACCCCGGTTGAGCTCTGTTGAGCCTGAGTGGCGTGCGGTATCCCCCCCGCAAAGAGGCTCAAAATTACGATCGGCAGTCGCTTGCGACGGAACACTACGTCCTCCCGCCCCGTGAAGAGCGAAATCTACGCCCCCTGCCCGAAGCTGCAAGCCTCGGAAGCGGGAATGATATCCTGGCCTCCGGCGATGAGGGCCTAAATTTTGGTCGTAATCAGGCCATCATAGAGTCGCGCATATTGCTTTGCCGGACCTTTCCAGGAAACGTCGGTGCGCATGCCGTTGACTTGCATTTGACACCAAGCCCTGCGGTCGGGCCACACGTTTAGGACGCGGGCGAGCGCTGTCTCCAAACCTTCCCGGGTAACCGGCGAGAACAAGAACCCTGTGGCAGAATCGCCGCCCGTGGCTTCCGGATCGACGATTGTATCGGCCAAGCCTCCGACCCGCGCCCCCACCGGAATGGCACCGTATCGAAGCGCACAGAGTTGGGTCAGCCCGCACGGCTCGAACCGCGACGGGATTAGGATGGCGTCGGCGGCCGCCTGAATGAGATGCGCCAGGGGCTCATCGTAACCGAACACGCAGGCGATGCGGCCGGGATTCTCCGCGGCGAGGGCGGCAAACCGCTGTTCCAGAGACGCATCGCCGGAACCCAAGACCGCGAGTTGTGCGCCCCTCTCAAGAAACGAATTCGCGGCATCGGCTACGAGGTCCAAGCCCTTCTGGGGAACTAGGCGGCTCACAACGCCAAGCACCGGCGAGCGCACCTCCTCGACCAGCCCCAGCCGACTGCGAAGCTCGGTTTTGTTCTTCTCGCGCGCGCGCAACGTGGACCGTCCATAGCTCGCCGGTATCAGCGTGTCGCGCAAGGGATTCCACACGGTTATATCTATGCCGTTCCGGATTCCGAAAATCACCGGCGCACGCGCGCGCAGCAGCCCGTCAAGGCCGAACCCGAACTCGGGTGTTTGCATTTCTTGGGCGTAGGTCGGCGAGACTGTCGTGATGCGATCCGCAAATTGCAACCCGCCTTTCAGGAACCCAATGGAGCCGTAATACTCCAGCCCATCCAGGTGAAAGACCTGATCGGGCAGCCGAAGCGCGTGGAGAAGACCGGCGGGGAACAGGCCTTGGTACGCGAGATTGTGCACGGTCACTACGGTCGGCGGCGGGCGTCCTGCGCCGTAGGCGAGATAGACCGGTGCAAGCGCCGCGTGCCAGTCGTGGCAGTGGACGACATCGGGAATGTAACCGGACAGGTCTCCCAATCCGATGCGTGCAGCAACCCAGCCAAGCGCTGCAAAGCGCAACGCGTTGTCGGGCCAATCACGCCCGTCGGGACCCAGATACGGACTGCCGGGACGCTCATAAAGGTGCGGTGCGTCAATCGCCAGAATCTTGAGACGGTCCGCCCTGCCGGATAACAAGCGTGCGCTGCCGCCAAAGAGATCGTCGAAGGCCAGCACCGCCTGTCTTTTTTCGAGCCCGGCAAGGACGGCAGGATAGCCCGGCACCAAGGTCACTGTGTCCACGCCCTGCTCTTCCAAAGCAGCGGGAAGCGCGCCGATGACATCGCCGAGGCCGCCCGTTTTCACCAGAGGATAGATCTCCGAGGCGACCGAGAGAACCTTCATGCTCGCGTCATCCGAGTCTGTCGATCATGTTCTGCGTAATCAGACAGATGCCGTTTTCCGTGCGGCGGAACCGTTGTGCATCAAGAACCGGATCTTCCCCAACCACCAGTTCTTCCGGAATACAAACGCCTCGATCGACGATCACGTTGTGCAGACGCGCCGCTCGTCCGGCCTCCACTTCCGGAAGAATGACCGCGTTCTCGATGTGCGAGTAGGATTTGAGCCACACCCGGGTGAACAGCAGCGACTTCTTCACCGACGCGCCCGAGATGATGCAGCCGCCGGAGACCAGCGACGACACCGCGTGGCCGCGGCGGCCGTCTTCGTCATGAACGAACTTGGCAGGCGGTGTGACCTCGTTGAAACTCCAGATCGGCCATCCTCGGTCATAGATGTCGAGCTGTGGGACGATATCGGTCAAGTCCATATTCGCGGCAAAATATGCATCGAGCGTGCCGACATCGCGCCAGTATGTGTTCGTCTCGCCCTTCGATCTTATGCAAGAGCGTGAATAGTGGTGGGCGATCGCTTTGCCCTCGCGCACGAGATACGGAATGATGTCCTTGCCGAAATCGCGATTGGAATTGGGATCGGCAGCGTCGCGGTTCAGCTGCTCGATCAGGAATTTCGTGTCGAACACATAAACGCCCATGCTGGCCAGCGAACGGTCGCTTCGCCCCGGCATGGGCGGCGGAACCTTGGGTTTTTCGACAAAGGAAAGGATGCGGTCAGAAGCGTCGACGTGCATGATGCCAAAGCCTTGCGCGTCCTCGACAGGAACCTCGATGCAGCCGATGGTCACGTCGGCGCCGGTGTCAACGTGCTGCTGCAGCATCACCTCGTAATCCATCTTGTAGATGTGATCACCTGCGAGCACGATCATGTATTTCGGGGCATAGCTCTCGATGATGTCGATGTTCTGGTAAATGGCGTCCGCGGTTCCGGCGTACCAGTCCGTGTTGCCGCGGCGTTGGCTGGCCGGAAGAATATCGAAGCTTTCATTCCGTTCGGGGCGAAAGAAGTTCCAACCGTTCTGCAGGTGACGGATCAGGCTGTGCGCCTTGTACTGGGTGGCGACGCAGATGCGCCGGATGCCGGAGTTGAAGGCGTTCGACAGCGCGAAATCGATGATCCGGGATTTGCCGCCGAAGAACACCGCGGGCTTGGCGCGCTTGTCGGTCAGTTCGAGCAGACGGCTGCCGCGGCCGCCCGCAAGCACATAGGCCATAGCCGAGCGAGCATAAGGCGCAGACGGAGATCTTGTGACCACGTTCGCCACCTTGAACCGTGCCTACGGAATGAGCAGATGCGTCTAAAGTTTCGGCGAGAAAACCGATTCAGCAGAGCATATTTCGGAGGAAGGCGGCAACGTCCCCGGGGAGGACCGCCAGCCCGTCTTCGGACGTGCAGAATGGCACCTTCCGCACAAACGGAAAGCCCCCATGCTCGCGCATGAGGGCTTTCGCATTCGTTGGAAACCGCGGCTTAACGCACGCGTTCGGTGCTGCCCACCGAGCGGTAGCGGATGCGCACGCCCTCATCGTCGAGCACCTGCAGCGAGGCCTGGTACTGGGCCGGCGGCGGAGCGTTGAGCGCCGTCTCGGCCTCTGAAATGTAGAGGCGCTTGTCCATAGACACGAGAATTTCCGCGAGCAGGCGGCGCTGGGCCGGCGTCTCCACCGTGATGCGCTGGCTCTTATGGTTGTCGAGCATGCCGGTGCCGTCATATTTGACGGCGCCTTTGGCGCGGACCGCGGCGGCCGCGTCATCGATGGCACTGGCGAGTTCGTCGGGTGCGTTGGCGTAGTTCACGACCGTCATGGTGTAGCGGCCGCGCTGATCCTGCGCCGCGTAAACGTGGGCCGGAAGCGTGGTTCCCTTGGCGGTCTTGTAGCTAAGATCGGATTTGGCCGGATCGCCCGGGAAATTGACCGTGAAATGGTCGGCGCGGTCGACGAACTCCGCCCATTGGGCGTTCGCTGCGCCCGAAATGAACAGAGCCACCACGGCCGGAATAAGACCCATCATACGCATGCGTTTGCCCTCTTTTGTACTCCGCTGGGGCGGACATTGGCACAAAACGCCCGTCTTGTCGCTAGATCAGGAGCAGCAGCGCCGCCGCATAAATGACAGTGCTCACGACGAACGTGATTACGGTGTAGCCCAGCACGCGCTGGATGCCGATACCGGCAATCGCGACCACTGGCAAAGCCCAGAACGGCTGAAGCATATTGGCCACTCCCTCGCCCATGGCTACCGCCATGGTGGTGGCCGGAATCGAGGCATGGAGAGCGACCGCCGCGGGAATGGTGAAGGGCCCCTGTACCGCCCAATGACCTCCGCCGCTGGGGATCACCAATGAAATGAATATGGAGGAGACGAAGCTCAGGATCGGCAAAGTGTCCGCAGACGCGGAAGCTGCAATCGAGCGGGATATCTGCTCTGCCAGTCCGGTCGCCGTCATGATGCCCATGATGCCGCCATAGATCGGATACTGCAGCATCATGGCGCCCGTCTGCCGGGCTGCGTTCTTGACCGCATCGCCGTATTGCACCGGTGAGCCGTGCAGCGCCAATCCCGCGATCAGGAAAACGAAAATGACCAGATTAATGTCGACCGCAAGGCTGTCGCTCGCGGCCGCCACGATGAGGTAGGCGATTCCCGCGGCAACTAGGAACAGGCTGCCGATGCGCGAACGGTCGACCCGGCGCGCGAAGGTCGTGTAGCGGGCGGGCGGCACCGCTGCGGGCACTTCAGGCGGGGGGACGAACACGCGGGTCTCCTCAGGTGATGGCCGCGTGAGAATGAGCACGAACGGCATGACGGCCAGAACAATCAGCGTGGGCACTACGTTGAATGCAGCGAAGATCGAGTCGCCGAAAGGTAGGATATGGCCGGTAATCTTTTCGACGATATTCAACGCGTTGCCCGCGGACGCCTGCGACAGCGGAATCGAGGCCGACGGTCCACTGGCGTAAATCACGAAGCCGGAATAGGCCGCCGCAACCAGCCAAGCGAAATCGACGCGCACCTGTTTAGCGATTTCGCGCGCCAGTACCGCGCCGACTACGAGACCGAAGCCCCAATTGATCCAAGACGCGATCGCGGCCATGAGGAACGTGGCGACGACTGCCTGGTTCGGCGTGCGCAGAAACGAGACAACGCCCTTCAGCCCGCGCTGCACCAGCGGCGAGTGCGCCAGCGCGTGTCCGGTGACGAGAATAAGGATCATCTGGAAGGCAAAGCCGAGGATTCCGAATGTGCCGGAATACCAGGACGTCAGAATGACGTTCGGCTGGCCTTTGGGCGCGACCAATGCGGCGGCCACCGCGACGAGCGCTGTCAAAGCGATCGCCAGGACGAAAGCGTCCGGCATGAAGCGCTCGAACACAGCGACCGATACCGCGGTGAAGCTGCGCGAGCGTTTCGCCGAATCTGTTTGTCCCGTTGCCCTTCCGTTTTGGTCGATTTCGGTCATACGCACCCGCCTTCCTCGCGCAACTGCGCAATAGCTTCATCGGATAGACCCGCAGTGCGCAACACTTCGTCCGTGTGCTGACCGAGTAACGGAGCTGGACGCCGCCACGCGCCTGGCGTTCCGGAAAGGCGCGGCACGATGTTGTGCATCGGCAACGGACCGAGCTCCGGGTCTTGCGTTTCGACAAAGATTTGCCGCGCTTGGAAATGCGGGTCGGCCAGCGCGCCCTCGATGTCATAAACGGGGCTGG
>Ga0310810_10011931_pt1 | contig 10178 bp, 8 predicted proteins | sample NCmetagenome_FD_207641 | JGI IMG/M metagenome (GOLD analysis project Ga0310810, IMG submission 207641) | Soil microbial communities from experimental microcosm in Duke University, North Carolina, United States - NC | ecosystem: Engineered > Artificial ecosystem > Soil microcosm > Unclassified ...
CGTTCGTCTGCACACGGAGTCAATCACTACCCGCGACGCGTCAGTGCTGCCGTCGTCGACGACGATCACTTCGAACGGATGCCCGTCAGCCTCGCGCAAGATCGCGTTCAGCACCTTCCGCAGATGGCGGCGGCCGTTCAGAACAGGCACGACGAAACTCACGCCTTTCGTCGTCATGCGCAGACCTCTTCGTAAACGGTCTGAAGCCGGGCGCACACCGCGTCGGCGCCAAAGAGCGTCCGGACGCGCGGCGCCGCATCACGTGCTTTCGTCGTCCACAGGGCAGAATGCGCCAGGACTGTGTCGATAGCGCATGCCAGTGCCACCTCGTCGCCGTACGGGACCGTCAGGCCTCCGCCTGTTCGACCAATGACCTCGGCACATCCGCTGTCGTTGCAGACGACGACGGGGCGGCCGCACAACAGGGCTTCGAGCGGCACGAGGCCGAAGATTTCGTCACGAGACGGATAGACGACCACGTCGGCCGCCGCGAGCGCGTCAAGGCGGTCCAATCCGCGCAGGAGGCCAACCCGTGTGACGCGGACGTCGGAACCGGCGCTCCGCAGCGCGCGATGGAATGCCGATCCCGCGCCCATCTCGTTGCCCGCGATCACGATGCGGGTATCGACAGCTCTGAAATGGCGCGCCGCGCGCACGAGCGCGTCGACGCCCTTTCGCGGAGTCACTTTGCCAAGGTACAACACGAGCCGGTTGTCGCCCAGCTGCCACGCGCGACGGAAACGCGCGCCATCGGGGTCGTGATTGAACTCGCGCAAGTCGAGCGGGTTCGGCAGAAGAGCGATCTGCTGCTCTTTCACGCCCGCACGACGGAGCTGGCGCCGCTCGGATTCAGTGACCGCCAGCACGCGGCGGGCGTGCTGGAGCAGACCGCGCCCGAACACGTTGTCGAACAGGAGCTTGGCCACTCGTCGGCGCTCGATTCGCAGCGCCGTGCCGTTCGGAGATACGACGTAGGGTACTTCCGCACGCGTCATCTCCTTTGCCGCGATGACGGAAGGGAAGTTATGGCACGCGTGGATGTGGCAGACGTCGAACGAGGCCGCGCGGCCGCGCAGAAAGCGTCGCAATCCGATCGGCGTGAACAGCTGCCACTGATACGCCGCGCGGTTCGACAGGTTCGGAAACACGCGCACGTCGACACCGTCTGATGTGCGTGGCCGCGCGGACGCTCGAGTACCGGCATCCGCGACGTCCGTCGTACAGACTGTAACGTCGTGTCCGCGGGCGGCCAGTGCTCGCGCCATCGCGGAGGCCAGGCGAGGAATGCCGCCGTAGGCCCACGCCTCGGTGTAGTACGGCACCACGTGCAGGATGCGCACTGCGCCTATAGTATGAGTCATCCATGGGGTTTTCCGACGCGGTCGCTGCCAGAGATCTCGTCTGGACGCTGGTGCGTACGGACTTCAAGACCAGGTATCACGGCACCATCGGCGGCTTCGTCTGGGCGCTGCTGAAACCACTGTCCATGTTCGTCGTGCTGCTCGGGGTGTTTTCTTACATTTTCGTATCCGATCCGCAGTACAAAATCGACCTCATCATCGGGCTTTTCCTGTATGAGTTCTTCCAGGAGGCGACCAAGACCGGGCTCCTGTCACTCAAAGCGAAAGGATACTTGCTGACGAAGGCGCGCTTTCCGTCATGGGTGCTCGTCGTCTCGTCCGCATCGAACGCCCTGATCACGTTGATCCTGTTCTCGGTCGTACTCGTGTTGTTCCTGGCCAGCTCGGGACGGCCGCCGTCCATGGCTGCCGTCGGCCTGTATGGCGCGTACGCTCTGCTGCTCTTCTGCATCGCAACCGGGTTCTCGCTCGCCGCGAGCGTGTTGTTTCTGCGCTACCGCGATCTGAATCAGGTCTGGGAAGTCGTTACGCAGGCCGGCTTCTTCGTTGCCCCGGTCGTGTATCCAATCGGCGTGCTGCCGGAGCGGCTGCACATCTTCCTCTATCTCTGGCCGCCGACGCCCGTCATCCTCTTCGCGCGCGGAGTGCTCGTCGATGGCCGCGCACCATCGCTGCTCGGACACGCGCTCCTGTGCGGAGAGGCCGCCGCGGTCCTCGCGATCGGAACGCTCATCTATCGTATGCACGCCCCGCGCGTCGCGGAGGCGCTGTGAAACGCCGCACTGTGCTCGAAGCAAGCCACGTCTCGAAGGCCTTCGAGATTCCGACGCGCCGGCGCGATACCGTCCGGGCGCACGCGCTGGATTTGTTTCGACCACAGCCCACCGAACGACTGCAGGTGCTCGACGACGTCAGCCTTGCGCTCTCAGCCGGAGAAAGCCTCGGCCTGATGGGGCGCAACGGTTCCGGCAAGAGCACGCTGCTGAAGATCGTGAGCGGGATCTACGTCGCCGACGCGGGACACGTGCGCGCGTCCGCCGGAATTACGCCGATTCTCGAGCTGGGGATCGGGTGGAACCCGGACCTGGACGCGATTGACAACATCGAGCTGCTCGGAACGGTGATGGGCATGACGCTGCGCGAGCTGCGCGGCGCAACCGATCGGATTCTCGAGTTCGCGGGTCTGGAGCGTTTCGCGCGGCTCGAATTGCGGCATTACTCGAGCGGGATGGCGGCACGGCTCGCGTATGCCGTCGCGTTTCATGCAGTTCGGGACGTCCTGCTGCTCGACGAGATCTTTGCCGTGGGCGATGCGGAGTTCAAGGACCGCTGTCAGCAGCGATATCGCGAATTCCACAGGTCCGGCCGCGCGCTGCTGCTCGTCAGCCACGATCCCAGAGCCATCGCGGAGTTCTGCGATCGCGCGCTCCTGCTGGAGCAGGGCCGGATCGTCTTCGAGGGTAGTGGATCCGCCGTGGCGGCCGCGTATCTGGATCTCCTCACCGATTCGTCCAACATGGCGGCGTCATGAGAGCGCCCGCCGTGTCCGTCCTGATTCCGTGTTTCAACCACGGCCACTGGATAGACGAGGCCGTCGACAGTGTGCTGCAACAGACGATGCAGGATTTCGAGATCATCGTCGTGGACGATGGTTCGAGCGATGTGCCAACGATCGAAAAGCTCGCCGCATACGATCGTCCGCGTACGCGCATCGTCCGCACCGACAATCGCGGGCTCCCGGCCGCTCGAAACCACGCCGCGAGTCTCGCGACCGGCCGGTTCTATTGCGCGTTGGACGCGGACGATCGCCTGGCGCCACGCTGGCTGGAGTCTGCACTCGGCGCGTTGCAGGACGATCCCGGACTCGCGTTCGTGTCGCACTGGCTCGAAGCGTTCGGCGACGAGCAATGGTCGTGGCAGCCGGTGCGCTGCGATCTCTCAAGCCTGCTGGCGCGCAATGTCGTGAACAGCGCGGCTCTCATCCGCCGAGAAGCTTTCGAAGCGGTTGGCGGATTTGACGAGACGATGCAGGCGGGGTGCGAAGACTGGGACTTCTGGCTGCGCGTCGTCGAGGCAGGGTTCCGCGGCAGGATCGTGCCGGAGGTTCATTACTTCTACAGGCGCAGTGCCGGATCGATGAGCCGTCACATGACCCGCTCGGCCGAGAGCTATCGCGTGCCGCTCGAACAACTGGTACAGAAACACGTCCAGGCGCTGCGCGACCATGCTCTCGACGTTCTCGTATCGAAGGAAGCCGAAGGGTTTGAACTGGCGAGAGAGATCCACCGCCTCGAACGTGACTACGTCACGGAGATCAGGCCTGCGCTGGCCGGAGCCCGCCAAGGGGCTGTCGCGGCACAGGAGCTCGCCGCGGCGGAATCGATGCGCCGCGACGATCTCACGCAGCTTGAGGACCAACGTGCGCAGCTTGAGGCGGATGTCACCCGGCTTCGCGAAGAGAACGGCCGCCTGCGCGACGAGCTTTCCAGCGGCAGCCGGGAATTGATGTCGGTGCAGTCGAGCATCGTGGCGCTGCAAGCGCATGCGGCGGAGAGGAACCGCGAGATCGAGAGCTTGCGGAATTCATGGAGCTGGCGGCTCACCCATCCCATGCGTGCCCTCGTCGCCCTCCTGCGGGGGGAACCGTGACGGCGGGCACTGTTTCAGCGACGCTCCCCGATGTCTGCGTTTTCAAGACATCCGGCTACGTGGTGAACCGGGAGGCGAATGCCGCGGCGGCGTGGCTGCTGCAGCAGTCCGGCGTGACCGCCGTCACGGGGCCGGTGATTTTCGGGTGGCTCGACGGACTTCAAACCGGCCAGTGGCATCCCAGCGCGCTGACGATCGCGTCGGTGTTCGCCAACCCGCGCGGCGTCCCCCCGGTTTGGCTGACGCGTGCGAGCGGAGGCGCACGCGACCATCTAATGGAGGACCCCCTCGACGCGGTCGATGCGTGGATCCGCTGTCTGAACGAATCGCCGGGTACCGTCGCATTGCTCGATATCCCGGTTGCCGAGCGGACCGCGGATGTACCCAGCGCATGGGAGCAACTCCTGAACCAGGAGGGATACCTCCTCGCGTTTCGACGGCTTCTCGAGCGTCATCGCGCGCTCGTCGAACAGAACATCGGCGAGATTCTGATTCTTCGCGAGACAGAGTTTGCGGCGCTTCGAGCCGAGCACACGACGCTCGTGTGCCGGCACGAGGAGGCCGTCACAGAGATCGCGAACCTCAGCAGCACGTCCTCGCCGAGCCAGATCCAGTGGGGATCGTTCAATCGTACGAGGCCCATCGCCAACGACTGGGGCTACGGCCGAGGCGGACCCGTCGATCGCCGCTACATCCGTGACTTCATCGCGGCCCACTGCTCCGACATCCGCGGGTGTGTGCTGGAAATTCAGGAAGACGATCTCACGCGGGAGTTCGGCGGCATCCGTGTAGAGCGTGGTGACGTGCTCGATGTCTCGTCGACGAACTCACGCGCGACGGTCATCGCCGATCTGCGGGGCGCCGGACATATTCCCGACGGACGATACGACTGCATCGTGCTCACGCAGACGGCGCACATCATCGACGACATGCCCGCCGTCATACGCGAGTGCAGTCGGCTGTTGACTCCAAACGGCGTCCTCCTCGCGACCTTTCCGAGTCTGAGCCGGGTCTGCCTCGAATACGGTCCTCACGGGGATTTCTGGCGCGTCACCGCCGCGGGCGCCCGCGCGCTGCTTTCTGCCGCCTTCGAGGGAGTCACGATCGAAGCATTCGGAAACGTCAAGACGGCGATTGCCTTTCTGCATGGTCTCGGCGAAGGCGAGTTGACGGAAGCCGACTATGCCTTCCACGATCCGTACAATCCGGTGCTCATCGGTGCGCGCGCGCAGAAGCGGCGCGCCGGCGGCGCTACCGGAGTCCGAGGCGTCGTCCTCGCATATCACCGCATCGAGCAGGATTCGTCGGGACGGCTCGATCTCAACGTCGTGCCCCAGGTATTCCAGGAACATCTATCCTGGCTGGAAGACAACGCATCCATCGTCCCGCTCGAGGATCTGCTCGAATTGGATCCCGAGCGGCTGCCGCCGAACGCCGTTGCCTTGACGTTCGACGATGGCTACGTCCACCACCTGGAATCGATCGCACCGCTCCTCGCGTCGCGACGGATTCCGGCAGCATATTTCGTGACGACTGCCGGGTTGCACCAGGCGGCCGAACACTGGTGGGATCTGTTCGAACGTGCGGATGTGCCCGATAGCGAAGTCGCTCAACTGCACGATCGCTTCGTCCATGCATCGCTCGAATGCAGAGAGCAGTTCATGGCGGATCTGCGCAAACGCGCCGGCCAGCGCGCGACCGGAATATCGTCTCGACGGCCCCTGCTGCTCGATGAGGTTCGCCGCCTCGCCGCAATTCCTGGCGTCACCATCGGCGCACACTCCGTGCACCACCTGCACCTGCCGGATCAGCCTGACGACGTGAAACGTTCGGAACTTCTGGGGTCGCGACGATCCCTGGAGAGCGCGATTGAGCGCCCGGTGCGCCTGTTTGCCTATCCGTACGGCGGCGTTGATCGACGCACGGCGCAGTGTGCGCGTCAGGAGTTTCGGTGGGCGATGGGTTGTCATGCCGGGGTCGTGCGGCAATCATTCGACGCCGGCAACGTTCCGCGGCTGGATGTGAAGGAGTGGTTCGGTCACGATTTCGGTGAACGGGTAACGGCGCTGCGCCGAACCGTCGTTCCAGGAGAACGCGTCAGACTCTTGCCATGAGGTCGGCCGTCGCCTCCGGCCAGCGCGTCAGCGCCCGCTTGACGACCAGGTGCCGGCGCGTCAGTCCTTCGCGCCGGACGATTGCCCGGAACGCGGCGGCCACGTGTTCCCGCCACCACAGGTCCGCGCTTCGAGACGACGCATCGTACGCGTCGGCGAGCGCTTCGACACAGCTCGCGTCTCCGATCTCTTCGAGCGCAGCGAGGAACGTCACCGGGAGCGCTCCGTGTTCCGACAGGCTGTCGCGCAGATCGTAGAGCGCCAGCCGGCTGCCGCGGCTGGCGAGCGCCTGATGGAGGCTGCCGCGGACCGCGCGCCACTCTGCGCGGACCTCGGGGTCCGTCTCGGCGCGCTCCCGCGCGCGCACGTGATCCACCAGTCGCTGCAGTTCCGTCAGCCGCGCGTCCGACTGGTGAGCGGCAACGAGTTCCTTGAGAGATGCCGCTGTCGCCGGCAGTTCTCCTGCCGCCGCCATGTGCCATTCGTCGACCCGCGCGGACTCGCCGCGGGCGGCCGCGCGCACGCCGGCATCGGGATCCGCGAGAAGAGAGGCACGGATGGGCGCGAGCACGTCTGTCGGAAGGTCGCGTAACGCTTCCAGCGCCGCCAGCCGAAGCTCCGTTCCGAGACCGCGATTGAGCGCCGCGGCGACGAGTACATCGAGCGCATCCTTGGCTGCCTCGGTCGTCGCGAGCAAGCCGCGCAGAACGCCGACGGCTGCCAGCGACGCGTCGGCAGGACCCGCGGACAGTGCGTCGCACGCGGGCGTCAGAGCGCGCGGATCCGCGATCGCTTCGAGCGCGCGGAGAATCCCGACGCGGCCCCGGGTAGTGGCGTTGGTGTAGGCCTGGAGCAGGTGATCGACCGTTCGTGGGCCGATGACGGCGAGGCGGGCGATAGCCGCCTCGCGTTGCACCTCGTCCGTTCCTCCGAGCGCGGCGATGAGAGGTTTGACCTCCGCGCCGGAGGAAGGACGAATCGGCATCTCGTGATTATCGCTGCAACCGCACAGTCAGAGCCGCGCGGCGGTTCAGGCGACGGGTTTCTTCACGGCTGTTGTCGTACTTCGGGCGCTCTTCGCCGTAGCTGACGGTTTGGAGACGGCTGGCGGAAATGCCACGTCCCGTCAGGTAGTCGCGGACGGCACTCGCACGACGATCGCCCAGCGCCAGGTTGTATTCCGCCGTTCCGATGTTGCACGTGTGGCCTTCGATCTGGATGCGCAGATCCGCGTCCTCCTGCATCGCCCGCACGACCTCGTCGAGCAGGCGGGTGGCTTCCGGACGCAGGCTGTAGCGGTCGAAGTCGAAGTGCACGTCCTCGAAGACGATCTCCTTGACGGCCGGCTTGACGACCTGGATGGTCACCGAATCAGAGGCGGTTCCACCCTTTCCATCGTCGACGGTAACGGTGACCTGCACCGGGCCTTCCTGCATGGGCGCTGTCCACGGCGTCTGCCGCGCGGTGCCATTCGTGAACGTGCCCGCGGGCGCGCTCCAGCGATAGGCCAGCGCGTCGCCGTCGGGATCCTGCGCATCCGCCGTGACCGTCGACGTCTTGCCCACTTCGACTGTGCACGGCTCGCAGCGCGCGTGAACCGTGGGCGGCTGGTTGCGTGGTGTCGGCGCCGGTGGTGGCGGCGGGGGAGCCGGCGCGACATATACGCGAACGCCGGGGTGATAGCCAATCCGCCCGACGATGTCCATCCGGTCGCCGGCGCCATTGGTGTACTGGCTGAGGAAGTGATCGCGCGAATCCATGTTGACGCGCCACGTCCACCCCGCGCCCGCGAAGAACCCGCTCCGTCCCTGCCACGTCAGACCGAGACCGACGTTCACCGGCGACGTGACCTCCGATTGAAACCCTTCGGGAAGAATCGATCCGTCTTCGGCGACCAACTGGCTCTTCGTGGTGAGCGTGCTCTTCGTGTACGCCTCGCCGGTCAGTTCCGCCGTAAACCGCAGCGATTTCCGGCTCGGGAACCCCGCTCCGAAGCCCCACCGGAATCCGTTGGTCTCCTCCACCTCCGATGGCGCTCCGCGGACGATGAATCCGGCGTAGCCCGACACCTCGGCGCGCTCGTTGACTTCCTTGCTGACGACCCCGTCGAACGCGAAATCGGCCTTCCCGGTGCTCGCGCCGCTGTCCGTGTCGCCGGTGGGCAATTTCACCATCGCCCGGACGGCGAATGCCGCGGGCTGCTGCCGCCACTGCGACGTGAGGTTGAACTTTGCTCCGACCCAGAGGTCGCCGAGGTTATTGCCACTCCAGCCCTTGCGGGCGAGCGGATTCTGCGGCACGACCCCTGAGACGCGTGGATCGCCAGCGACTGCGTTCGCGGACGGACCGCCCGACGCTGGAAACAGCGGGCGGATGTCGCGATCGATGCGGTTGACGAGGACCCACGAACCGAACAGCTCGGCACGATCCGCGATGCCGACCCCGAACGTGACCGGCCAGTTCGAGACGTCGCTGAAGCCCTGGTTGTCGTCGAAATTGACTCGATAGGCGCTGACCGACCAGCGGCGCGCCGGCAGGACCTCGCCGGTCGGCACGTTCCAGAGTCCGGTATCGCCAAGAAAAGTCGTCGTCGCCGGCCGGGTCTCCACCTGGGTGCTGCTGGCGGTTTGGGTGGAGGTGCCCTGAGTCGACGGCGCGGGGGTGGTCTGCGCGAGGGCGGGCGTGGCAAGCAGAGCCACAAGTCCCAACGTGCTCGCTATTTGTCGCATGAGTTGGCCTCTTTCGGCGGGCGCTGTCGGGGAGCTTTACGGAAGTCGAATGCCGTGGTGACGACCGCCCACCGCCTCAACAGTATATCGCGGAAGAGGTTCGGGTAACAGATTTGTTTTTCAGGCGGGGTCCGGCCGCTTCCGCTTCTTTCCGAAGATAAAAGCGATCGCGATGCTGATGATGTAAAGGCCCCACATCGGGACCGCCATGATCATCATCGACATCATGTCCGTGCCGGGACTGACGACGGCGGCGACAATCGCGATGATGAGGATCGCGTATTTGAAGTACCCCCACAACATGCCCGCCGTAACGACGCCCATCCGCGCCAGGAAGAAGACGAGGGTCGGCATCTCGAAGACAAGACCGAAGCCGAGCAGCATCTTGGTGTAGAGGCTGAACGCTTCGTCGATCTTCGGCAGGAAGACCATGTAGTCCGTGCTGAAGCTGATGAAGAACTTCCAGGTCCACGGGAAGGCGATGTAATGGGAAAACAGCCCGCCGAGGACGAAGAAGATCGTCGAGAGCAGCACGAATGGGATCGCGAACTTCTTTTCGTGCGTGTACAGACCCGGAGAAATGAATTTCCAGACCTGCCAGATGATGAGCGGCGACGAGAAGAAGATGCCGGCGATGAGTCCGATCTTCAGATACAGCATGAAGGGCTCGGCGCCGGCTGTATAGATCAGCTTGTTGCCGCCTGGCAGCATGTGCTGCATCGGCAGCATCACGAACGTGAAAATCCGCTGGATGAAGAGATATGCGACCGCGCAGCCGGCCAGCAGCGAGTACGCCGAGTAGATCAGCCGCTTGCGCAGTTCCTCGAGGTGCTCGAGGAACGACATCTTCGCGGAGCCATCGCTGTCCTCGTCGTCTCGATCGCGGAGCGCGGAACGGGTATCGTCGGGCGGAGCGGCCTTCTCGGCGCGCGGAGACGTGCCCGGGAATGGAACGAGCGCCATGGGCGGCGAACTTTACGCGCTGCCGTTCTGACGCGGGATGCTGCCCGCGATTGGGGATTCGCCCACCGATGACACGTTTGCGGCATCAGGCGGCGGAAGGGCCGCCGGCTGCGAGGGGCGCGTCGTGCGCTGCTCGTCGAGCCGGATTTCCTCGTCGAGCGTATTCCTCAGCTCGTTCGAGGCGCGCTTGAATTCCGCCAGGCTTTTGCCCAGCGACCGTCCGAGCTCCGGCAGTTTCCGGGGCCCGAAGATGATGAGCGCGAGCGTGAAGATGATAATCAGCTCGGGAAGCCCTACAGAGCCTAGCATACGCAAAATTATACACCCGCTGGGCCGCGCCGTGGAGCGGAGGCCTCTGGCCC
>Ga0310810_10011932_pt1 | contig 10178 bp, 11 predicted proteins | sample NCmetagenome_FD_207641 | JGI IMG/M metagenome (GOLD analysis project Ga0310810, IMG submission 207641) | Soil microbial communities from experimental microcosm in Duke University, North Carolina, United States - NC | ecosystem: Engineered > Artificial ecosystem > Soil microcosm > Unclassified ...
TTGGCGCCTCATCGCAGGATTCTGTCCACGTTGACTGCGCGAAGACGGATTCCTATCTTACCCACCGCGGTGACGGAGAGCCACATTATTGAGCCAACAGGTCCAAGGATGGGCCCGAATGCCGTGGCCGATGTCAGGCCCTTCGGGGAAGACAGGAGTCAAGGTGAGGGCGCCGAGCGTTTCCATTGGGCTTCAATAATCCTCTTCGTTGCCGTCCCGACGCCGACCTCTCTGGGGTCGGCGTCCCTCGTTCCGGCCCCGCCGCACGGCCCTAGCCCCCCGCCCCCGATCCCGGCATCTTCCTCCGAGCCCATGCACGGACCGGTTGGATGCCGAGAGCGAGCGTGACCCGGCGGGTGCACTTCAACGCCGCCCACCGAGTACATAATCCAGATTTTTCCGACGATTGGAACCGGAAGACGTTCGGAGTCTGTAACAATCCGAACTATCACGGTCACAACTACGAGCTGGACCTCACGGTCGAAGGCGAGGTCGATCCGGCCACGGGGTACGTGCTGGATCTGAACATCCTGAAGGAGTTGGCCCAGGAGCGCGTGCTCCGCCACCTGGACCACCGCAACCTCAACCTCGACGTCGACTGGTTCCGCGAGCTCATCCCGACGTCGGAGAACATCGCCGTGGTCTGCTGGCGCGAGCTCCGAGCCGCCCTTCCCGATACTCTCACCCTGCGTCTCCGCCTCTGGGAGACCCCGAGGAACTACGTGGACTATGCCGGCGCGTAAGGATGTGTCCAAGGCCAGGCACCCGGAGCCGTTCGCCGATCACGTCCGCGACATCCTGAGTGCCCTGGGCGAGGATACCGCGCGGGAAGGGCTGGTCAAGACCCCCGAGCGGGTCGAGTCCTCACTCCGCTTCCTCACCCAGGGCTACCGGATGACGGTGCAGGACGTCGTGGGCGACGCGGTGTTCGAGGAGAGCCACCAAAGCATGATCATGGTGCGCGACATCGAGCTCTATTCGCTCTGCGAGCACCACCTGCTCCCGTTCTTCGGCCGGGCTCACGTGGCCTACATCCCGGATGGCAAGATCCTGGGCCTCTCCAAGGTGGCCCGGATCGTGGACGTCTTCGCCCGCCGGCTGCAGGTGCAGGAGCGGATGACCGACCAGATCGCCGACGCCGTTATGGAGGTGCTGCGTCCCACCGGCGTGGGCGTCGTCATCGAGGCGGCCCACTTCTGCATGATGATGCGGGGGGTGGAGAAGCAGAACTCGCGCACGGTCACCAGCGCCCTGCGGGGCATCTTCCGGGACGACTCGAAGACCCGGGTCGAGTTCCTCCGCCTGGCCCACGGCGGCCGCAGCGGCGGCGAGTGACCGCGCTGGCCGGCCGCCTCGCACTGGTGACCGGCGCCTCCCGCGGCATCGGTGCGGCCGTGGCAGAGGGCCTCACCGCCGCGGGCGCCACGGTCGTGCGGGTCGCCCGCTCGCTCGACGATGGCTGGCACGACGGCCGACTCGACATCAAGGCCGATGTCACCGATGCCGCGCAGGCCGCCCGAATGGCGGAGCGGGTGCGCGGCGAAGCCGGCGTGCCGGACGTCGTGGTGCAGAGCGCCGGCGGCTTCCTGCTCGCGCGACTCGCCGACACCAGGCCGGCCGATTTCGACCAGCAGGTGCGGGTGAATCTGCGGGCCGCCTTTCTGGTGGCGCGCGAGCTGCTGCCCCCGATGGCCGCGCTCGGTCGAGGCACGTACGTGAGCGTCGGCAGCGTGGCCGACCACGTCGGCTTTCCCGAGAACGCCGCGTATGCGGCGGCGAAATACGGGTTGCGCGGGCTGCACGAGACCCTGGTGGCCGAGTATCGCGGCACCGGCGTGCGCCTCAGCTTGGTGTCGCCCGGGCCGACCGATACGGCGATCTGGGATCCGTTCGATCCCGACCATCGGCCCGGGTTCCCGCCGCGCGCCGCCATGCTCCGGCCCGCGGATGTGGCCGACGCGGTTCTCTTCCTGGCCACCCGGCCTCCCTCGGTGCACGTGGACTGGCTCCGTCTCGGTCCGGTCTGACCTGTTCTCCCGCTGCCGTCTTTCGACCTCGATGCGACTTCTCCTCTCGCTATTCGCGCTCCTTCTCCTGGGCGGCCGATCGCTGGCCGCGCAGGCCTCCGGCCCCACGCCGTCCGAACCACCGGCGCTGCCGGACAGCAGCGGCTGGGGCGTTCACGTGCTCGCCATCGCACGGGATCCGGAGGGTGCCCTCTGGGTCGGTACATATGGCCAGGGAATCTTTCGCCTGCCGACCGGCGCCACCTCGTGGGAGCGGATCCGCAGCGACACGGTGGCCGGGGCCATCTCCTGGGATTTCGTGAACGCGTTCGCGTTCGGTCCGCGGGGACAGGTCTGGTACGGCACGGTGGGCAACGGCTGGGGCCTGTCCACCGACGGTGGGCGGAGCTGGCGGAACTGGACCTACGATCAGCTCGGCCCCGAGTGGCAGTACGTGGTGCCCGACGGCATCGTCACCCGCGGCGACACCACCGTGATCGCCACGGCCGATGGCCTCCAGATCACCACGGACGACGGGGCCCGCTGGACCGCCATCGGCGACACCGTGGGGCCGCCGGCCCGCGGCCCGGCCGACACCGCGCTCCCGCTGCTCGCCAACGAGTACGTGCTCGGCGTGCGTGCCGCCACGAACGGATGGCTGATCCGGACCCAGCGGGGCGCGCAGCGCCTGCGGCACGGTACTCAGGGATGGATCACGTCGGCGATTGCGGAGCCGGCTGGGCGTGCCGGCGGCCCGGAGATCACGATCGCGGGGGTGCGCCGGGTGGGAACCCGCTGCGGGCTCCAGCCTGCGGGGAAGGTGCATGCATGCCTGACCGGCGAGGCTCCCCCGGCGGACCCGCCGGTGGCGCCGCGCACCGCCTGGCTGCGGCGTCCCATCGCGGCGCCGGGCAACGTCTATCTCGACCAGACCTATCGCTACGGCTCCACGATGGGCGGCAACTTCCAGCAGCACCAGGGTGTCGAGTTCAACAATCCCGACGGGACGCCGGTGCACGCGGCGCTGGGCGGGACCGTGGTCTACGCGGGGCGGGCGGAGCAGGGGGCGCTCACCGTCGCCATCCGCCACGATACGACCGTCACCGCGCGGGACACGACGTTCCGGCTGTATTCGATCTACTTCCACAACAGTGCGCTTGAGGTGCAGCCAGGCGATCGGGTGACGACAGGGCAGGTGATCTCCCGGGTCGGCAACACCGGCCGGGCCACCAACGACCACCTGCACCTCGAACTCGCCATCTCGCCCACCGACTCGATCGGCGCGATCGTGGATTCGCTGCAGCGCTTCCCGCCGTTCACCACCAATCCCGAGCTCTGGCTCCGCCCGCTGCCGGGAACCGGCGTGGTGGCAGGGCAGGTATTCGACAGCGCGGGCACGCCGGTGCGTCAGGCGCGGATCTACGGTCTGGCGAAGCGGGTGCCGGTCGAGACTCCCTTCTCCTACATCGAGACCTACGGCGACAAGGGCCACTCCCATCCGCTCTACGGCGAGCACTTCGCGCTGGGGGACGTGCCCGCGGGCACCTACCTGATGGGCACCGAGATCGACGGACAGCGCGTGTTGCGGCGGGTGACCGTCGCCGCCGGCCGGCTCACCTGGGTCGTCTTTCGGCCCTGATGTTCATCGAGCTCACCGATCACCTGCGCTGCCCGGCCGACCACGACGAGAGCTACCTGGTTCTCCTGCCCGACCGGGTGGAGGACCGCTCGGTCCGCACCGGGCAGCTCGGCTGTCCCGTGTGCGGCCGCACCTTCGCGGTGGTCGACGGCGTGCTCGACGTGGGTGGCGCGCCGGAGCTGCCCGCCACCGGGCCAGGCCCCGGCGCCGAAGCGCTCACGGCTCTCGCGGGGCTGAGCGGCCCCGGCGGCTATCTGGTCGTGGTCGGCGCGCCGGGCCGGGACTGGCGGGAGCTGGCCGAGCGGAATCCCGGCGTGGGCCTCGTGCTGGTGAACCCGCCCACCGCGGTGGGTGATGAGCCGGGCATGAGCGTGCTCCGCGGTGCCGTGCTGCCGCTCAAGTCACGCACGATGCGCGGCGCCATTCTCGGTGAAGGCTTCGGAAGTGATGCGGGCTGGATCGGCGAAGCGACTCGGGTGGTGCTGCCGGGACTGAGGGTCGTGGGGCAGGGGCCCGATCCCGCGCCGGAACAGGTCGACTTGATGGCTTCTGCCGCCGGCCTCTGGGTGGGCACTCCGCGCCGCTGACGGCCCCTCGGGTCTACGCGGCGCCTTCGTGGTACAACCGCTCGATCGCTTCCCGGTGCCGCTCTTCCACGATCCGTCGCCGCACCTTGAGGGTGGGCGTGAGCTCGCCGCCCTCCACGCTGAAGTCGCGGGGCAACAGCAGCAGCTTCTTCGGCAGCTCGAAGTGCGCCAGGTCGCCCAGGACCTTGCGGATCTCCCGATCGAGCTTCTGTACCACCTCCGGCCGCGCGACCAGCTCCTCCAGCGACCCCTTGGGCAGGCCTTTCCGCGCCAGCCAGGCCTGGAGCGGCGCCGGATTGGGCACCACGAGCAGGATCGGGAACGGCCGGCGGTCGCCCAGCATGACGGCGTTGGAGACGAACCGGCACGTCTTCACCAGGTTCTCGATCGGCTGGGGCGCGATGTTCTTCCCTCCGGCAGTGACGATGAGATCCTTCTTCCGGTCGGTGATCCGGAGGAAGCCGTCCGGGTCGAGGGCTCCGATGTCGCCGGTGTGGAACCAGCCATCCGGATCGATCGCCTCCGCCGTCGCCTCCGCCTTGCCGTAGTATCCCCGCATCACGTTCGGTCCCCGGGTCACCACTTCGCCGTCGGGGGCGATCCTCACCTCCACGCCAGGGTACACCCGGCCCACCGTGCCCAGCCGATGGTGCTGGAGCGTGTTCACCGCCATGACCGGCGAGGTCTCGGTCAGTCCGTAGCCCTCCAGGATGGGCATGCCGGCGGCATAGAAGAACTTGGCGATCTCGGGCGCGAGGGGGGCGCCGCCGCTGATGAAGAAGGTGATCCGGCCCCCGGTGCGGGCCCGGAGGGTGGCGAAGACCAGCCGATCCGCCACCGCCCGCTGCAGCGCCAGCGCCGGCGAGATCGGCAGCCGGTCGATCGTCCGCTCGGCCCAGGCCTCGCCCACGCGGCGGGCCCAGGCGAAGAGCGCGCGGCGCGGCGCCGATGCCTTGCCGACCGTCTCCAGCACCCGGCCGTAGATCTTCTCGTACAGCCGCGGCACCGAGGCCATGAAGTGCGGCCGGCGATCCGCCATGTCCGCCGGCACCGTGTCGATGCTCTCGGCGTAGTTGATCACCACGCCCACGTGCAGCATGAGGAAGTGCCCGAACATCCGCTCGAAGATGTGCGACAGCGGGAGGAAGGAGAGGCAGTCCTGCTCCGGGGCAAAGGCAAACAGCGTGTCCGCGGTCGTCACGTTCGAGGCGATGTTGCCGTGGGTGAGCATCACGCCCTTGGGGTCACCGGTGGTGCCCGAGGTGTAGATGATCGTGGCCAGATCGTCGGGGCTGGCGGACTCCGCCTCCGCCCGCCAATCAGGGTGGCGCGCCCGTTCCGCCGCGCCGCGGGCCTCGACCTCGGCCAGGGGGGTCACCCCCGGGCCGGCGAGCGCGGGGTCGAAGACGATCACGTGGCGAAGCGCGGGGAGCCGCTCGCGTGACCCGACGACCTTGGCCAGCAGCACCGCGTTCGACACCAGGACGACGGAGACCCCCGCGTCGCGGAGGATGTATTCGATCTGGCGGGCGGGCAGAGTGGGATAGATCGGAACGTCGGTGCAGCGTGCGGCGAGACAGGCGTAGTCGGCGATGGCCCACTCCGGCCGGTTCTCGGAGAGGATCGCCACCCGGTCGCCGGGCGCCACCCCCAGCGTCCGAAGGCCGAGGCTCAGGTGCTGCACCCGATCGGCCAGCTCGCGGTGGTTGATGTCGATCCATCGGCCATCCCGCCTGGCCCGCATCGCGACCGGCTGGCCGCCATGGCGGTCGATCGCGTCGAAGAAGAGAGCGGTGAGGGTCGGGGGAGGCTGGGCCACCTACTCGAACCGGATGACGAAGCGCTGGCCCGACCCCGGCACCGGGGCGCCACGGGTCCGCTCGGCGCTCACGGTGACGACGGCGCTGTCCACCGGGGGCTGGCCGGGTACGTGAATCAGCCGCATGCCGACGACGGTTCCGTCGATGCCGGTGCTCACGGTGGCGGTCTGGGCACCGCCCGTCAGAGTCACCCCGGGTGTAGTGCCGCCGACCGGGGAGGTGATGTCGTAGGTGACCGCGTGGCCGTCGACCGGGCCTTCAGGAGTAAAGGTCCGGAGCTCGGTCACCAGGTCGCCGCTATTGCCCGAGTCCACCGGGATGGTGCGGATCGAGTCGCCCACCAGGAGGAGCGTATCCGCCCTGGCGACGACGCCCAGGCTCACCACGTTCGACGCCAGGGAGCCTTCCCGGGCCTGCACCCGCCCGTTGCCGGGGCTGACCCCCGTCACCAGGCCGGTGGCATTGACGGTCAGCGTGGGATCGGCGGCCGTCCAGCTGATCGCCGCGTCCACCGGGTCGCCATTGGCGTCGAGGGCGATCGCGTGGAGCTGGAGCGTGTCGCCCACCTCGACGGTCGGGGGCACGGGCACCTCGACCTCCAGCGCCACTACCCCGCCTTCACCCTGGTCGAGGCCACTGCAGCTAAGCACGGCTAACACCGGCAGCAGGCGAGGCCAGCGGGTCACGTCGTCTCCGGCGCTGGACTGCTGGCGATGTCCCGCAGCGCGCCTTCCGCGTGGCGGATCCAGCGGTCGGCGTCGGGTCCCTTGGGCGGGCGCGCCAGGAACGCGCGCAGGTGGTCCGCCGCCTGCTGCGCGTCGCCCCGCTTGAGGAGGAGGAACGCGACGCCGTAGTGCGCGCCCACCAGGCTGGGGTCCAGCTCCAGGGCTCGCTTGTAGTGGCGGATCGCCTCTTCCGGCTGGCCGGTCTTGGTACAGGCGATCGCCATGTTGAGCAGGATGCGGGCGTCGGACGGGTTGTCCCGGTAGGCCAGGCGGTAGGAGGTGAGCGCGGCCTCATAGTCCCCCTGCCGCTCCAGCGCCAACCCCTCGTTGAGGTAGTCCAGGCGCTGGGGCTGGAGGCTCTCGCGGGATTCCTTTCCCGTCAGGCGTCGCCAAAAGCTCATCGGGACCCGAAGCTCTCCGAGCAAAGTCGAACAGGGACAACATGTTGGCCAGCGCTCAATTTATCGTCGGCGGGATGGCCCCGCAACGCGAGCAGGTGAGTTGCCCGCCCCGCGAGGCAGGCGTAGGTTGGGGAGAACTCCGCGGAGGTGTGCATGCGTCGGCCATCCTCGCCAGGACCTCGAGGGGTGCTCGAGGTCGATTGGCCCTTCTTCGGCGAAATCTGCCGCGCCCTCGCCCTTCGGGTGGCCAGGGAATACCAGCCCGAGATCGTGCTCGGCATCGCCAAGGCCGGGGTCATCCCGGGGGTCGTGGTCGCCTCCATTCTCCAGTGTGAGTTCAGCAGCATGGCCGTCACCCGGCAGGATGACGATTCCTCGCCGGTGCTGATCTCCGGGCCGCCGCCCAGCATCCGGGGCCGCCGCGTCCTGGTGGTGGACGAAACCTGCGAGAGCGGCAGCACCATGCGGCTGGCGCTCAATGAGGTGCGCGCTATCAAGCCCGCCGAAGTCCGCTCCGCCGTATCGTTCAAGACCGGGGAGTACACCCCGGACTTCCACGCCTTCGCGACCGACAACTTCATCATCCTCCCCTGGGACCGCGAAATCATCCAGAACGGCGAGATCATCGTCCGCCCCGACTACGCCGCCCGTCTCTGAGCCCGTTGCAACCCCGGGCGGGGCGGCGCCTGTCTAAGCGGCGTCCCCTTCCCGGAGTGCCGATGCGCGCCGCCCTGTTCGTCATCCCCAGTCTCATCGTCGCCGGCTCCCTCGCGGCCCAGCAGCCCGAGCGCTACCAGCTCCAGGGCGAGGACGTGGCCGTGTACAACCTCGTGGGTGCGGTCTCGGTCGAGGCCGGCACCGGGGAGGTGGCCGTCGAGCTGACCCGGACCGGCCGTGACGCGGCCAAGCTCCGGGTGGAGCAGGGGGAGGTGCGCGACGCCGAAACCCTCCGGGTGATCTACCCCGCGGAGGATGTGGTAGCCCCGGCGATGGGGGCCGGATCCTCCACCACCCTGCGGGTCCGGGAGGACGGGACCTTCGGCGACGGTGACTGGGACTGGGGCCGGCATCACCGGGATTCGGAGAGCCACGGCCGCAAGGTCGAGATTCGCGGTACCGGGTCGGGGCTCGAGGCGGGGGCCGACCTCCGCATCCGGGTGCCGTCGGGCCGCCGGGTCGCCGTGTACCTCGCCGTCGGCAAGGTGTCCGTCGCCAACGTGCAGGGCGAGCTCAGGGTGGACGCCCACAGCGCGCCGGTCACCGCCACCGGCGTCAAGGGCGAGCTCACCGTGGACGTAGGCTCCGGCGAGGTCCGCGTCACCGACGGCGAAGGGCTGCTCAACGTCGACACCGGCTCCGGCGAGGTGGAGGTGTCCCGCTTCAAGGGCCGCGACCTGACCGTGGACACCGGCTCGGGCAGCGTGCACGGCACCGATCTCACCGCCGAGCGGCTCTCCGTGGAAACCGGCTCCGGCGACATCGAGCTCGCCACGGTGAGCGCCCCCAGTCTCTCCCTGGAGACCGGGAGCGGCACCGTCCGGGCCGATCTTCGCACCGCGGTCCAGTCGTTGAGCGTCGAGACCGGCTCGGGCGACGTGGCCCTCACCGCGCCTCCGACCCTCGACGCCGAAGTGGTGATCGAGACGTCCAGCGGCGACATCGAGAGCGATTTCCCGCTCCAGGTGACCCGACACGCCCGCGATCACCTGGTCGGGCGGATCGGGTCGGGCAAGGGGCGGATCGCGGTGGAGACGGGCTCGGGCGACGTCCGGCTGATCAAGCGTCCGGGCTGACGCCCAGCGCCTCGAGGTAGGAGGCGCCCGCGGCCATGCGGTCGTAGAGGGCGCTGAGGGTCTCGGGGGCGCCGGCCAGGAATCGGCACCTGCTCTCCCCCCGGGAGCGGCACTCCACCTCCATGACCGCGACCAGCCCATTGGACATGCGGCCGAAGAAGTCGGCCAGCATCCCGCAGGTCACGTGGCAGGAGGGAAACTCGCTGGAGGCGCCGCCGGCCTCGGCCCAGTCGGCCGCGTCCAGCGCCAGCACCGCGCCCAGGTGGCGGGCGGTGAGGGCCCCCCAGCCCTGGTCGGTGAAGAACTCCGCCAGCACCTCGCTCAGGTAGGCCATGTCCAGCTCGCCCGGCCGCTCGACGCCGCGGGTGCCCAGCAGCCACTCGGCGAACTCGCCGTAGAGCTCCTCGCCGCCCGCGAAGCCGGCCTCCTGCAGATAGCTCGAGGCCTGCAGGCCGGTGTCCCGCTCGAGCGAGGCGCGCAGCTGGTGAAGGACGCGGCGGCCGATCCGGACGCCGCCGTGCGGGGCAGGGCTCTGGCTGGTGCTCATGGAGTGTCGGGTTGAAGGTGCTGCATCTTAGGACCCGCGTCCGAGGCGACGCAAGAGCTCGGCCTCGTCGATGACCTCGACCCCCAGCGCGCGCGCCTTCTCCAGCTTCCCGCCGGCGTCGTCGCCGGCCACCACCGCGTCGGTCTTCTTGCTCACGCTCCCCGCCACCCGGCCGCCCGCCTGCTCGATGAGGTCGCCGGCCTCCGAACGGCTCAGGGTGGGGAGCGTCCCGGTGAGCACGTAGGCCTTTCCCGCCAGCGCCCCGCCCGCTTCGGCCGCGCGCGGCTCGGTGAAGGTGAGGCCCGCCCGCTCCAGCCGCTCGACCAGCCGCCGGTTCCGCGGCTCGCCGAAGAAGCCCACCACCGCCTCGGCGATGGCTCCGCCGATACCGGGGACGTCGTTGATCGCCTCTTCCGAGGCGCCCATCAGCCCGCCCATGGTCCCGAAGCGCCGGGCCAGCAGCTGCGCCACCGTCTTGCCCACGTGGCGGATGCCGAGGCCGAAGAGGAGGTTGGAGAGCGGCTGCCGGCGGGACGCGTCGATCGCGGCGACCAGCTGCTCGGCGGACTGTTTGGCGAACCGCTCCAGCTCCACCAGCTGGGGGGCGGTCAGGTCGTAGAGGTCGGCGACGTCGTGGACCAGCCCTTCCTCGAGCAGCTG
>Ga0310810_10011935_pt1 | contig 10177 bp, 7 predicted proteins | sample NCmetagenome_FD_207641 | JGI IMG/M metagenome (GOLD analysis project Ga0310810, IMG submission 207641) | Soil microbial communities from experimental microcosm in Duke University, North Carolina, United States - NC | ecosystem: Engineered > Artificial ecosystem > Soil microcosm > Unclassified ...
GGAGCACCGTGACGATCGCCGGCTTCTCGAGCGTGGTCCCGTTGAACTTCGGTCCCCGGAACACGATGTCGTAGGACTGCCACTCGCCCGGCGGACGCGACGCGTTCACCATCGGCGGAACCTGGCCGTACATCGCCGACGCCTGGCCGTCCGCATATGACTTGTTGTTGTAGCTGTCCAGCACCTGGATCTCGAAGACGCCGTTCAGGAACACCCCGCTGTTGCCGCGCCCCTGGCTGTCCCCTTTCACTTCCGACGGCGTGGCGAACTCCACGTGCAACTGATAGTCGGTGAAGTCGTCCTGCTTCGTGCGGATCATGCCCTTGCCGCTCGAGAGGACGCCGTTTTCGATCGGCCAGGTGACTGCTCCGCCGCCCTGCGTCATCTGCCACTTGCTCAGATCCTGTCCGGCGCCGAGGAGGACGATCGCGTCAGCGGGCGCCGGCAGACCGACGAACGGGCCCGGCTTCACGACGACCGGCCGCGGCCGATCGTCGTCGTGGACGTGCCACTTCCCGTTCGGCTGCATGGGCGTGTCCTTGTAGCCGGTCGGCGCGGGCGGAGGTGTCTGCGGCGGCGGCGGGGTCTGTTGCGCGACGGCCGCGGCCACGGCGACCATGACGAGCGCGAATCCGAGGAACGAAGCGCCGAAACTACGAGCGTGCCGCGAAATCATGCTGGTTTCTCCTCATACCTGCTTACTGCAGCTCCCTGATGCGGATGTTGCGGAGCGCGAGCGTGCCGGGGTGATCGCCTTGGATGCCCAGATAGCCCTTCGGCGCCTTGCCGAAGTTCGGGTATTTCTCGGGACTGAATTTGCTCGCCTTGATGGCCGCATCCCAGTCGGGACTGCCGACGTCGTAGGACGCGACCTTGATGCCGTTCAGCCAGTGCTCGACGTGCTTCCCCTTCGCGACGATCCGCGTCTGGTTCCATTCGTTCGCGGGTTTGGCGGCGTCCTTCGGAACCGCGAAGAGGTCGTAGACCGACCCGGCGAGGTGGTTGTCCTTCTTGTTGTCCGCCGCGTTCAGGTTGTCGAGCAGCTGATACTCAGGCGCACTCCAGTAGATCTGGTTGAACTCGTCGGTGCCGCGGTAGAACACCCCGCTGTTGCTCGCGTCGCCGATCTTCCATTCGAGCTCGAGCTCGAAATCGCCGAACTGCTCCTTCGACGCGATGTCGTTGGCGTGGCTGTCCTTCTGGAGCACGCCGTCCTTGATTTCCCAGCAGTCCTTCGCGCCGGGGGTCTCGCACATCTTCGGCGCCTTGTCGGTCTTGAAAATGCGCCAGGCGTCGAGGCTCTTCCCGTCAAACAGGGACTTCCACGGACCCGGTTTTCCGGCCGGTTGGGCGGCGGCGGTCAGGACGAGACAGAGCAGGAGCGGGATTATCGATGCCATGCCCGAAAGGTATATCATGACCCCGCGAAAAGGGGGCGGTATGGACGAGACGAAAAAAGGAGTATCCCGCCGGCATTTCATCGAGACGGCGGCCATCACCGGAGCCGGGATCGCGATCGTGCCACGGCACGTGCTGGGACGCGGGTACACGCCGCCCAGCGATCTGCTGAACATCGCGTGCGTGGGGATCGGCGGCATGGGCCGCAACAACATGCGCGCCGTCGCGAGCCAGAACATCGTCGCGCTCTGCGACGTCGACTGGGACTATGCCGGCAAGTCGGTCGACCGGTTCACACGGGACCTCGAGCAGCGGAAGAATCCGCCGGCAGGCGGGCGGGGCGGACGAGGCGGACAGACCGCGGCGCCGCCGATCACCGATCCGGTGCGCCAGGGCGAGCCGGTCGAGGTGCTGCAGCGCCTGGTCGATCAGCTCCCGAAGGCGAAGCGCTACTCCGACTATCGCGAGATGCTCTCGCAGCAGAAAGACATCGACGCCGTCATCATCGCGACGCCGGATCACATGCACGCGACGATCGCGTCGGCGGCGATGGACCTTGGCAAGCACGTCTACGTGCAGAAGCCGTTGACCTGGTCCGTCGAAGAGGCGCGGCTCCTGGCGCGCAAGGCCAAGGAAAAGAAGATCGCGACCCAGATGGGCAACCAGGGGCACTCGGGCAGCGAGTCCCGGATGACCGTGGAGTACATACAGGAGGGGGCGATCGGCGACGTCAAGGAAGTCCACGTGTGGACGAACCGTCCGCTCGGCTACTGGCCGCAGGGACTGCCGCGTCCCAACGCGGGCGCGATGGCGCCCGATGCCAACGGACAGGCTCCCGGCTGGAACGGGCCGGGCGTCGAAAAGCGGCTCGCGGCGGCGATGGCGGGCAACTACCCGGTGCCCGACAAACTGAACTGGGATCTGTTCCTCGGCGTTGCGCCGCACGTCGACTATCACCCGGTCTATCACCCGTTCAACTGGCGCGGCTGGGTCGACTGGGGCCAGGGGGCGCTCGGCGACATGGGCGCGCACCTGATCGACTTCCCGTTCTGGGCGCTCGAGCTCGGGATGCCGACCAGCGTCGAAACGATCTCGACGCCGTTCAACGACGTCTGCTACCCGAACTCGACGACCACCTATTACGAGTTCGCGGCGCGCGGCAGCAAGCCCCCGGTGAAGCTGACGTGGTACGACGGCGGGATGCTGCCGCCGCGTCCGGCGGAATTGGGTGACGAGATGGTCGAGCGGAACGGCCGGATGGTTTACAAGGAGCAGGTCAGCGGCGAAGGCGGCGTGATGTACTTCGGCAGCAAGGGCAAGCTGATGCACGACACGTACGGCTACAAGCCGCGCCTGCTGCCGCAATCGCTGCACGACTCGTACGGCACGCCCAAGCAGCGCATCAAGCGCATCCAGACGACACACGAGATGAACTGGGTCGAGGCCGCCAAGGGGACGACCGAGGCGTCGAGCCCGTTCGAGTACGCCGCGCGTCTCGTGGAAGTCATGCTGCTCGGCGTGGTCTCGCTCCGCGCGCGGACGAAGATCTACTACGACGCCGAGAACATGCGCGTGACCAACTCGGCGCTGGGGAACGATTTCCTCCGGCGCGACTACAAGAACGGTTTCAAGCTGACCCTGTAGACCCAGGCGGCGGATCGATCTCGCACGAGGCCGGGAGATCAAGGTTGATCTCCTGGCCGCTCCTGCCTCAAGAAACCGCACCTCAGCTGAGCCGGGCACGGGCCGTGCACCTTCCAGGCTCAACGCCCGTTTTTCGAGCAAAACCACGGTGAATCCCAGGCGACGATGCCGCTTTTGTGCGCCGGTGTCGAAATCTGTTATTCCCGTATTCGCGCCGTGTGCGGTAACACGCGTCTTTCTGCGGGAGGTCCTATGTTCGGTCTCAGGCGATCGGGCTGTGTGCTCGCGATCCTTCTCGGAACGGCAACGCCGGTACTGGCCCAGCAGCCCGCGGCTGCCGGGCACATCAAGACGTCGTCCGGCGCCGCCTATATCGTGCGCAACAACGCGACGATCGCGGCGCGGCCCGGGACGGCGATCTTCGAGACCGACGCGCTGCGAACCGGCGCGGACGGCACCGTCGGCATTACGCTCAAGGATGACACGCGGCTGTCGCTCGGCCCGGACAGCGAGGTCCGGCTCGAACGCTATATGTACGCGCCCGGCGAAGGGGGCTTCGCGATGGTGCTGAAGTTCGCGCGCGGCGTGGCGGCGTACGTGTCGGGCCGCATGGCGAAGCTCGCACCCGACGCCATCCGCCTCGAAACACCGTCCGCCATCGTCGGGGTTAGGGGCACGACCGTGGCGATCCGCGTCGAGCAGTGAAACAGCGATCGTCGGCGCTTCTCGTCGCGATCGCGGTGGTCCTGACGGGCGGATGCGCGACGAGGCACGTCCGCAAGGCGGCGGAGCCACCACGCCCGGTGCCGCCGGCGTTGATCGTGCTGCTCCCGGATCCGGAGAGCGGAACGACCGGGCGAATCCGCGTCTCCAGTCCGCTTGGGGTCGTGGACCTCTCCGTCCCGCGGACCGCGACCCGCGTCACCGGGGACGCCCGTCCCGGCGCGGTCACCCCGATGAGCGAGGCGGACGTCCAGCGGGTGTTCGGCGCCGCGCTCGCGGCCTTGCCGCCGGCGCCGCGTCACTTCACGCTGCAATTCCGCTTCGAATCCGACACGCTGACCGCGGAATCCACGGCGCTCGTTCCGGAAATCCTGAGCGCCGTCAAGGCGCTGCCGGTCCCCGAGGTCGTGGTCGTCGGGCATACCGATACGATGGGAGAGCGCAAGGCGAACGTCGCGCTCGGCCTCAAGCGTGCGAAGAGCGTCCGGGAGATTCTCGCGACGGCAGGCCTGCCCCGTTCCACCATCGAAGTGACCTCCCACGGCGAGGGGGACCTGCTCGTCAAGACACCGGACAAGACGCCGGAGCCCCGCAACCGGCGTGTCGAAATCACGGTGAGGTAACGGCGCCGTGTCGCTCACGCATGCCGCGTCGCGCCGCCGTTTCGTGTTCCTCTGTGGAATCGCGCCGGTTCTCGTCCTCGCCGTGCTCGGAGTGTTTCGCCCGGCGTTTCTCGCCCGTCTCGACGACTCGGTCTACGACATCCTGCTCCGATCGGCGCGGACCCTGGCGCCCAGCCCGAACGTCGCGATTATCGACGTCGACGAACGGAGCCTGTCGGCGCTCGGTCAATGGCCGTGGCGTCGAGATGTCGTCGCCCGGTTGATCGCCCGCCTGCGCAGCGAAGGGGCCTCGGCAATCGCGCTGGACATCGTCTTCCCGGAATCCGATCGCAACGGGCCGGCGGCGGACGGGGCGCTGGCGGACGTCCTCCGCGAGGGCCGCGTCATCCTGGGCTACGGCCTCACATTCGATCCGGCGCCGAGTCCGCACAGCGCGTGCATGCTGCATCCAGTCGGGCTCGCCATCATGCGGCCTCCCGATGAACCGTCGCACGAGCCCCTGTTTCACGCGACGGGCGCCGTCTGCAACCTGCCGATGCTCGACGAATCCGTTGCCGCTTCCGGTTTCCTGAACGCGGCGCCCGACGCCGATGGCATCCTCCGGCGCGTGCCGCTGCTCGTCGAGCTCGACGGCCGGGTCTATCCCAGCCTCGCGCTGGCGGCTGTCACGGCCGCGACCGGCGCACACGACATGGCGCTGCGGATCGCCAACGTGAATGCCGCTGTGTTCACGCTCGACGACCGAACCGTGCCGGTCGACGGACGCGGGAACCTGTTGCTCCGCTACCGTGGGAAGAAGCGTACATTCCCGTACTTCTCGGCGGCGGATGTGCTCGCGCAGCAGCTGCCTGCCGATGCGCTGCGCGGCAAGATCGTTTTCGTCGGAACCACCGCGCTCGGCACGCGGGAGGTAGTGGCGACGCCGCTCGACACGCTGTTCGCCGGCGTCGAGGTGCAGGCGACGGTCGCCGACAATCTCCTGCAGCAGGACTTCATCCGTCGATCCGCGCTCGGGGCGACCCTGGAGAGTCTGCTGGCTCTCGCGCTGGGCGTGGCGATGACCGCGGTCGTCGCGCGAATCGGCGTCAGCCTTGGCCTCGCGGGCGCGGCCGCCGGCATCGCGGCGCTGTGGTCGGGCGCCGTGTGGCTGCTGTCGTCACGCGGCGTGTTCATCTCGCCACTCTTCCCGACGGCCGGGATGCTGGGGGCGGTCGCCGCTGTGACCATCGCCAAGGTCACGGTCGAGCGGCGTCGGGCCGACACGGCCAGTCGTGACAAGACGGCGGCTCAGCGCTTCATGGTGCAGGCGCTCCTGTCGCTGACCGAAGTGAGAGACGCCGAGACCGGGCGGCATTCGCGGCGGACGCAGCAGTACGCGCGCCTCCTGGCCGAGCAGCTCGCGACACAGCCGGAGTTCCGCGCCTATCTCACGCGCGAACGCATCGATCTGCTCTCGAGCCTGGCGCCTCTGCACGACATCGGCAAGGTCGGCGTGCCCGATCAGGTCCTCAACAAGCCCGGCGCGCTGACCCCGGCCGAGCAGGTGGAGATGCGCAAGCATCCGGCGCTCGGCCGGGACGTCATCCTCAAGGCCGAGGCGAGGGTCGGCGTGCGCGACGATGCGACGCTCGAGATGGCAAAGGACATCGTCTACACCCACCACGAACGCTGGGACGGCGGCGGCTATCCGCAGGGCCTGCGCGGGACGGCGATTCCCGTGGCCGGGCGGGTGATGGCGGTGGTCGACGTGTACGACGCGGTGCACGCCCGCGCGCTGTATCGAGAGTCCAGGTCCCACGACGACACCGTCGCCTTCATCGTGAGCGGTAAAGGCACCCACTTCGATCCGGCCGTCGTCGAGGCGTTTCTGTGCGTCGAGGCGCGGTTCAAGGCGACGTCGGAGGAGCCCACCCCCGTCTGACCTGAAGCGGCGATCGGGACATCGCGGAATCGGATAATCTCGTCCGATGGACCGCCGGGATTTTCTCGAAGCCTCCGCTCTGGTCGCCGGCGGCGCGCTCCTCACGCGCGTCCCCGGTGTTTCCGCCGCCGAGCGGCCGATGATCGGCATGCAGGCGGGCGCTGTGTCCTTCGTCGATGAAGGCACGGACAAAGTCCTCGACAATCTGCAGGAGATGGGGACGGTCAATACCGTCTTCCTCGCCACGTTTACCTACGGCCGCGGCATTGCCGGCCGCCAGGTGCCAGGTCAGCCGCTCCCCGATCACGGTAAGCAGGAATACGACACGGCGACCTTCCGCGGCGGCAATTTCGCAACGCCGCATCTGCAGTACTACAGGAACACGTCGATCAAACCCGAGAAGGCGCCGGACCACGGCGCATACGACGCGATCGCCGACGTGCTGCCGGCGGCGCACCGCCGCGGCATGAAGGTGATCTGCTGGTTCGAGGACGTGATCGCCGGCGACGTGCCCGGTTTCGACGAGGCGCGCGAAGTCGTCCACAGCGGCCCCGCATCCACGTTCGCGTGCTCGCGCAATCCGAATACCCGCAACTTCTGGCTCGGACTGGTCGAGGACTACCTGCGCTCGTACGACGTGGACGGGCTCATGTGGGGCAGCGAGCGGCAGGGACCGCTCGGAAACGCGCTCGTCGCCAACCACGCGGGGGCCGGCGCGGGCGGCCGCCTTGCGTGCTTCTGCCGTTACTGCCTCGACGCCGCCCGTGCCCAGGGCATCAGCATCGATCGCGCGCGTGAAGGGTACACGCAACTCAGCGCGTGGGCCACTCGTCTTCGCCAGGGCTCCGGAGGAAATAGCGATAAACCAGTCGACGGCGCTTTCGTGACGTTCTGGCGGCTGCTCGTCAAGTATCCGGAAATTCTGGCGTGGGAGCGCCTGTGGAACGAGGCGCTGAACGATACCTATCGCGACATGTACCGTCTGGCCCACGAGATCGCGCCCGCCAAAGGCATCGGTTGGCACATCTGGCACAACAACTCGTTCTCGCCGTTCTACCGGGCGGAGCAGGACTACGCGGAGTTCAGCAAGTACTCCGATTTCCTCAAGGTCGTCATGTACAACCTGTCCGGCGGCGAGCGGCTCGCGCAGTACGTCCGGGGGGTGAATCGATCGGTCTTCGCGGATCTGACGCCCGAGCAGGTTCTCGCGTTCACCTACGATGTGCAGCAGTACCACGACCAGCCGCTCGACACGATCGCCGCGGCGGGCCTGAGCCCTGACTACGTGTTGCGCGAGACGAGGCGCGCCGTGGCTGGCGTGGGGCCCACCGTCAAGGTGTGGCCCGGAATCGACATCGACATCCCCACCGCCGCCACGAGCAAGAAGACGCAGCCGGACGACGTCTATCGCGCGGTCAAGGCTGCGTTCGAGGGCGGAGCCCACGGGGTGCTGCTGTCGCGGAAGTACTCGGAGATGCGTCTCGACAATATCCGCGCGGCCGGTCGCGCGGTGCGGGAACTGAAGCTGGCCTGACGCTCACGGTGTGGCCAGCCGTCGATCGCGAGCTTAAAGCCGGCACCGCGGATCAATCTGAAATCCGGCGTTCGTGCCGGATCGCCAGCCGCGCACCGACGTAGACGAGGGCCAGCGTAAACGCTGCCTTGACCACCAGGGCTCCCAGGGCTATGAGTGCGAATCCAAAAGACTCCAATCTCGCCTCCAGCCTCCAGCATACGCCCCGGCTCACGTATGCTGGGGGCATGAACGAACCCGGCGGCGCCGACGGTCCGGTAACCGTCTTGACGGTGCGCGATCCCGGCGTCCTCGCGCTGGCGCAATCACTGCTCGACGACGCCGGCATCCAGTACTTCGCGAAGGGCGAGGACACCCGGAATCTCTATCCGTTCCTGAGCTGGGTCGAGCTGCAGGTCGCGACGGACGATGCGGAGAAAGCGCGGGCGCTCCTGGCAGATCTGGCAGAACCGTGACCCGCTCGCAGTCCACAGACTAGAACTGGGTTCAAAACCGCCGATGCAGGAGGAAGGTTTTGAAACCGATCCTCGCCGGTGCGCGAGCGAGCACCGCGAGCGAGCCACGCGAACGGAGCGCGCCGACGAAGCGGCGCGCGAGAGAGCGTGTCGGGGAGTCCGAGGGGCGAAGCCCCTCGGATGAAAAACGGAGCGCGCCGACGAAGCGGCGCGCGAGAGAGCGTGTCGGGGAGTCCGAGGAGCGAAGCCCCTCGGATGAAACTAGAAGATGAACCTCAACCCGATCTGTCCCTGACGGGCGAAGTTGATCTGGCTGTTCGTGACGACGCCGAAGTTCGCGCTTGTCGGATCGGTGTTTGGACCGCCGTACAGCCGCGTGTTGAGCACGTTGAACACTTCCGCGCGGAACTGCAGCACTCGCGGACCGCCCACGCGCGTGTTCTTGAAGAACGAGATCGACCAGATCGGCTTGGAGTCCTGGCGAACGTCAGGGAACCGGAACCTCGACACCCTGAAATCGTTGGCGCCGATCACATCCCAGGCATACGTGCCGTCGGGCCGCGGATTCGATTTCGTGCTGTTGTCGAACCATTTGCTCAGGGTCTGCTCGTTGCCCGGCAGCGCGAAGTGATCCTGCTGCGGCACCGCGGCGCTGTTCATGTTGATCGGCGTGCCGGATGAAATCTCGCCGATGACGTTGAATTGCCAGCCCTCGATCAGCCGGGCGACGACGCCGGTGGTATTGCCGCCGAATGTCTTGCCTGGACCGAACGGCAGCCCCCAGAGGGCGGTGATCGTCAGCCGCTGCGGACGGTCGTCCGGGTCGATATCCTCGAAGGTTTTCTCGTCCCAGGTATTGAGCAGATCCGTCGCCTGGCGGCGGCGTGACCAGGTATAGGTTACGTACGCGGCCAGATCGTGCGCCAGACGCTTATTCAGGGTCGTCTCCAGCGCGCGATACGTTGCGTAGCCGATGTTGGTGAAGTTCTGATTGATCGCGCCGGCAAACTGCGGGAACGGACGCAGCAGGTTCTGGCGGCTGACCGTGGCCGTGTTCAGGCCGGTGCCCGGCAGGAGCCCGGCAAAGGGATTGGTCAGCTGCGTGCTGAGATACGTGGCGTTGCCGCCGAGACGGACAATCGCCTTGATGCGCTCGCTGAGCGGCTCGGGATTGATATTGCGCGTGACCGGCAACTTGCTGACCTTGTTGCCGACATATGCCGCATCGAAGCCGATGTTGCCGGGCAATTCCATGTTGACCCCCGCCATCCAGAGATCCGTGTAAGGAATCTCGAAGTCGGGATTACGGAACGAAAATCCCTGGCCGTTGGCGGTCGCGAGTCCCAGCGTGTTGCCGATCGGCTGCAGGAACCCGGTCGGGAAAAGCGCCGGGGGATACGGGTTGTCGAACGTCGTAATCGGCACGCCGATGAGGGGCCCCGCCGTGATGATGTTGGTCGTCTGGCTGAAGCCGTCCTGCTGCACGCCGCCGCAGCACGCGGTGAGTCCAAGGTACGACCGTCCGTAATTCGCGCGTGCGCTGATCCGATTCGACACCTTGTACGCGAGACCGACGCGAGGCTGAATGTTGTTCCAGTCGCTCTTGTAGGGGGTGCGCGGCGCGCCGTTCGCGCCGGCGTACATCAGTCCGCCCCGCAGCGTGCCGAACGGCTGCCCGGTCGCAGGATTGATCGTCCCGGCCGGCAACTGCAGCGGATTGGGCGACGTCATGTCGAACCCGACGGTCTGACGATCGTGGATTTCGGTGACCGGCTTCTGATAGTCCCACCGCAACCCGACGTTGATCGTCGCTCGCGATGCCAGCTTCCAGTCGTCCTGAATGAAGACGCTGTAGTTCGAATAGCGCTGATCGCTTTCG
>Ga0310810_10011938_pt1 | contig 10176 bp, 5 predicted proteins | sample NCmetagenome_FD_207641 | JGI IMG/M metagenome (GOLD analysis project Ga0310810, IMG submission 207641) | Soil microbial communities from experimental microcosm in Duke University, North Carolina, United States - NC | ecosystem: Engineered > Artificial ecosystem > Soil microcosm > Unclassified ...
TGCGGGTTGCTGGTGATCTTGTCCTGCACGGCGGTGATCTGCTTATCGAACGCATCAACTGCGGCCTTGACTGGTTGCTCGTCGGCAGTTCCCTTCACTGCCATTTGCAATGCCTTGACCTGCGCCCGAATTGCATCCAGACGGTTGAGCGCAGTGTCCAGTTGCGAGAGTTCGTGAATCACTGTCTGCGATGCCTCGTACTGCGCTTGCAGGTCGGAGGCCGACACCTTGCTGCGAGGGTCGTTCACAACCTCGACCTTCTGTGACATGGTTTGTCCTGCTACCGTCATGCTTGCCGTGTAGGTGCCGGGAGGCACCATGGCTCCGCTCTTGGGACCCTGCGCGAACTCTCGCGCGCTCTCCCACCGAACCGGACCTTGCGAGCGCAAGTCCCAGTACACGCGGTGCAACCCGGGCTCAACCGGAACCCACGGCGTCTTCTTCTCTTCTTCTTCCTTCTTCCCGCTGGGGGTCGGCTGAACCTGCTGTTGCTGCTGGGTCGCCGGTGGAGTCGTGGTGGAGCGGCTCTCCTGGGCCTCGGGCTTGGCCTGCTGAGCCCCGGCTTGCGCCGGAGTCCCTTCGTCCGGCGGCTCTTCCCCACGCTCGAGGTCGCGCATGCCCTCCAGGGTTCGCACCACTCTGCCCTGGCCATCGGTGATCACCACCTTGCCGGCTTCCTTCACGCCCGGCCCGACGTAGTACTGCAGCATGGCGCCGTAGTTGGGGTTCTTGCCGTAGAAGGCTTGATCTCCCAGCCACTCCACTTGCGACCAGTCCCAGAACCGCAATGCCGATCTCACCGGGAACAGGTGAGCGGCTGCCCCGCCGATCTCGGGCGTGAACTGCTGCAGCGGAGTCAGGTCGTCGAAGATCCAGATCGATCGGCCGTGTGTGCCGACGAGCAGGTCGTTCTGTTCACGCTGGATGTACAGGTCATAGACCGATGCGTTGGGAAGCCCAAGCCCCATCAGGTACCAATGCGATCCATCGTCCCACGATACGTAGACGCCATTCTCCAGCCCGGCGTAGTACAGGTGGGGGTTGCGGCTGTCCTGGCGTGCAACGTGAGCGTAGACGTTCGCCGGCAGATCGCCGGTGATGGATTGCCATGTGGCGCCGAAGTCGGTGGTACGCAGCAGGTACGGCTTGAAGTCGCCGAGGTAGTGACGGTTGATGGCGATCACCGCTTGCCCGGCGTTCTCCGGCGACACGTCGATGCTCTCGACGCGCCCCCACTCGGGAACGCCGGGAACCTTCAGGTTGGTCCAGTGCGACCCGCCATCACGCGTGAGCTGCACCAGTCCATCGTCGGTGCCAACCCAGATCACGTTGGCATCCTTCTGGGCAGGCGTGATGGTCAGGATCGTGTCGTAGGTCTCGGCGCCGGAGTTGTCTTGCACGATCGGGCCGCCGGAGGCCTGCTGCTTGCTCTTGTCGTTGCGTGTCAGATCAGGGCTGATGGGCTGCCACGTGACCCCGTGATCCTCGCTGCGGAACACCACGTTCCCCCCGGCGTACAGCACCGCGGGATTGGCCGGCGAGATCGCGAAGGCAGCGTTCCAGTTGAAGCGGTATGGCAGCTCCGCGACGCCTCCGCCGGTGAAGCTGCGGGTAAACTGCTGGATGTCGTGCGGCTGCTGGGTAGAGCGATCAAAGGCCATCAGCACGCCATTCTGCGTGCTGTTGTAGATGATGTTGGGATTGTCAGGAGCGGGTATGGCGTGGATGCCGTCGCCGCCGTTGAGCGCGAACCAGTCCCGGTCGAGGATGCCCTTCTTGTCCTGACTGGCGCCGGGACCGCACCATGCGCTGTTGTCCTGCAGGCCGCCACACACCAGGTACGGACGATCGTTGTTCGCATACACGTGGTAGAACTGGCCGATGGCGATGTTGTGCAGGAACGCCCAGTGCTTGCCGTTATCGCGGGAGAGGATCACGCCGCCGTCATTGCCTTCGATGATGCGTCCGCTGCCTGCCGGGTCGATCCACATGGCGTGGATGTCGACGTGAGTCTGCTTGGCAATCGGCTTCCACGTCTTACCGCCGTCCATGGACTCCATCAGATCGTTGGATAGAGCGAACAGGTGTTCGGCAGTCTTGGGATCAACCGCAATGCGGGAGAAGTAGAACGGACGAGCATCGGCTTCCTGATCCTTGCTCACCAGGTTCCAGTGCTCGCCGGCGTCATCGGACCTCCAGACTACCCCTTCGTTCGAGCCCATCACTGCATAGACGGTATTGGGAGCGCTGGGCGCAACGGCGAGTCCAATCCGGCCCACCGGATCTTTGGGCAGACCATGACCGAACAGGCGCGTCCAGGTTGCCCCCTGGTCGGTGGACTTGTAGATCGCGTCTTCAGGTCCGCCATCGGAGTAGTTCCACGGAGTACGGCGGAACCGGTAGGTTCCGGCATAGAGCACTTGCGGGTTTTGCGGATCCGTGGCCAGGTCGGACACGCCGACACTGGGGCCCGTGTAGAGGACCTTTTGCCAGGTTCTGCCCCCATCGGCAGTACGGTAGACGCCGCGGTCAGGACTGTCGGCCCAAGGGCTTCCCATGGCTGCAACCACAACGTTGTTTGGTTCGTGGGGATCGATGACAATGCGCGCAATCTGAAACGTGTTCTCCAGACCGAGATGCTTCCAGTGGTTGCCCCCGTCGGTGGACTTGTAGACCCCGTTGCCGAAGGAGACGTCATTACGAGCCTTGGATTCGCCGGTACCGACCCACACGATTTCCGGATTGAGGGGATCGATTGCGATGGATCCTACCGAGGCCACGGTTTCGTGCTGAAACAGGGCCTTCCAGGTGATGCCTCCATCATTGGTGCGGAATACACCCCCATCGGCTGTTCCGACATAGTAGGTGAATGGCTGTCCGGGAACGCCGGCCACTGCCGGGACGCGGCCTCCGCTGATGGAAGGGCCGATCTCGCGAAAGCCGATTGTCTTGGAGATCTTCAAAGGCAGTGCCGTGCGGCCTTCGTGGTCGGCGGTCTGCGCGCTGGCGGCGCGAGGGGTCATGACCTGTGACGGCGCTTCAGTTGGATTCTGTTCAGCGGTGGCCGCAAGTTGCGGGCGCCGCTGGCGGGCGCGTACAGATTGTTGTGCGGAGACTGGGAGGGTAGAAAGCATTAGAATGAACAGCATCAACCGCCGTGCCATAACACCTCGCTAAGTGAAACTCGGAATCATTTCAGTTTTGATGTGCGAAGTAAAGAGCGTCGTGGTACGACATTCGTCAATTCCTCGCCAACCCTCCACGCGGCAATACCCTCGGAACAACCATCTGCAGTAAAGGCGGCTCCGAAAGATGAGTCTTGAGAATTGTCCTTCGGATGGTTCCCCTCGAGGAACTCGGTTGACTGAGTGGCAAATCAGGGTAACCACAGGCAAAGGATTCGCAAAGGCCGACATCTGAAATGATTAAAACCTGACCGGGAGCTCAACTGGCTGGTTGTACACAATCTGACATTTAAGAAGTGCGGAACTGCTGCTCTGGAATTGGGCGGCATGAATTAGATTTCAGGATTGTCATGGATTCATTTGCACCGTCCCGCGTTGTTAACAAAGAGGAGGTCGAACCTCGAGTTCGCGAACAATTCAGCGTCGCAAATCGTGAGACACAGACGATAGGTCCGCCCTCTTTGCTCAACGCATCGGAGCGTCCGTGGCTGCTGGTTGAAGAGGGGTTCACCCTCGCGCGTGAACATGAGGTCGAGTCGCTTTTTGCGATTGGCAACGGTTACGTGGGGAACCGCGGGTCACTGGCGGAAGGCAGCCCCTTGTCGGCGCCTGCAACTTTTCTGGCGGGGGTTTTTGAGCATTCCGACAAGCCGGGAGCTATTCCACAACTGATGACCCTGCCGGACTGGACGTGTGTGCGCGTCTGGATAGACGACCAGCCCTTGAACATGCAGGAGGGGGAAGTGCTTGAGCATCGTCGCATTCTGGATATGCGGCGAGGAATCCTTTGGCGGGAGTGGCGGCATCGCAGTCCGGATGGCCGGATCACACGGATATTGGCATACCGGCTGGCTTCGTTAGCCGACCGTCATCTGCTTTTGCAGTCAGTAATTCTGACATCTGAAAACTACACGGCCGTTCTCCGCTTCGAAAGTTCGATTGAAATTCCGCCGAATGCGACGGCGGCTTCATCCCCTAAATGGAAGACTCGCCGCAGCGCCGAGCGCACAAACGTGCTGCCTCTGGCTCTGAAGTGTCCAGGACGCGATATTGAAGTGGCGTTCGGCGCAGCCAGCCAAATGCTGGGTTCCACCTCTTCGCGTGGAGAGCGCCAGGTTGAGATCGATGATCGGAGAATTCTCGAACGTTTTCAGATCGTGGCCGGTCTCGGGAGTGAATGCCAGCTGCATCGCGAGATTTCAATTTACACGTCCCGGGATGTAGAGGAGCCACTCGAGGCAGCAGTCGCCCATGTAAATCGTGTGCTCCCTTCCAACCTCTCAGCCGCCATTGAGGCACATCAAGCAGAGTGGAGCAAGCGCTGGGCACGGGCGGACATCAGGCTGGAAGGAGACGCCTCACTCCAAAGGGCTCTACGATTCGCTGAATACCACCTGATAAGCGCTGCCAATCCGGAGGACACACGGGTCTCGATTGGTGCGCGTGCGTTGAGCGGAGAAGCTTATAAGGGGCACGTTTTCTGGGATACCGAAATCTACATGGTTCCTTTTTATGTGTTCACGCATCCGCCGTCGGCACGCGCGCTGCTGGCATACCGCTACCACGCGCTGGCGGCAGCTCGAGAAAAGGCAAAGCTGGCAGGATTTCGCGGCGCAATGTATCCATGGGAATCGGCGGATACGGGTGAGGAAACGACTCCGAAAGCTGTAATTGCGCCCAATGGCGAAGTGATTCCGGTCCGGAACGGAGAGTTGGAAATTCACATAACGGCGGATGTGGCGTTTGCAATTTGGCAGTACTGGACGGCGACCGGCGATGATGATTTTTTCCTTTCCATGGGCGCGGAAATCCTGCTGGAGACGGCGCGTTTCTGGGCCAGCCGTGGAGAACTCGACAAGGACGGGACTTGCCATATCCGGAAGGTGATCGGCCCGGATGAATATCATGAGAATGTGGACGACAATGCTTACACCAATCTGATGGCTCGGTGGAACTTACTTCGGGGTTATGAAACGGCAGAGTGTCTGCAGCGGCGCTGGCCAGATCGGTGGCGTGATTTGCAATCGCGCTGCAAGTTTACCGAGCAAGAGATATCCGCCTGGCCGAAGCTGGCGAATTGCATGTATACGGGATTCGATCCCAAGACGTTGCTTTTTGAACAATTCCGCGGGTATTACGACAAAGAACCGGTAGACCTGAAGCGTTATGAACCCCGGTCGGCCGCAATGGACGTCATACTCGGGCACAAGAGGATCAACGCGACGAATGTAGTCAAGCAGGCCGACGTAGTGATGGGGCTGTATCTTTTATGGGATGACTTTCCCGCCGATGTGCGGAAAGCCAACTTCGATTATTACGAACCTCGGACCGGACATGGAAGTTCGTTAAGTCCCGCTATGCACGCTCTGGTAGCCGCTCGCCTTGGGGACGCAGAGCGCTCCCGGAAGTATCTGAAACAGGCTGCAGAAATCGATCTCGGAAATAACATGGGGAACGCGGCTGGGGGCGTGCACGCAGCCGCGATCGGCGGATTGTGGCAGGCCATGGTTTTCGGATTTGCAGGCTTGCAAGTTATGCCAGATGGCTTGAGTTTCACCCCGCATATGCTGAGACACTGGGAAAGCCTATCGTTTCCGCTCGAATGGCAAAGGCGCAAACTGCAGATGACTATCGAGAAGGAGCGAGTACGCGTCACGGTTCGAGGCAGCGAACCCTTGAAGGTCCACTTGACTGGGAGTGGAGAAACATTGGCTCTACCGGATCGAGAGTACGCGGCGGAACGGCGCGACGGTAAATGGTCGAGCTGGAGCGCCGTGGCTTGATCGCAAATGAGAAGGAGGTGCGTTGTGACCGCAGCATTACCGGATTGGCATGATGCGCTGCATAAAACGAAGTCAGAGCCCAGTTCTGTCAAGAACGTGTTGCTGCCGCTGGATGAACGGGGAGCATGGCGGAGAGCAAATGAAATTGCGCGGCAATTGGCAAATATGTATGCAGCTACGCTTCACCTGGTGTATCCGGGTGAGACACTCGCGACCCCGCGAGAGGTCGCCGAACGTCTAGGCCTCCGCCATGAAGATTTGCAGGGAGCTGTTCTCGACTGTCGGGAGGGCGAATCCGCGAAGGTGATTCTGAGTGCAATCCAACAGACTGAGAGTCCCATGCTCGTAATGTGCGCAAATCCCGGAGAGAAAGAAGGAATGGATTGCTTTGGTGCATTGATAGACACCGTTCTGGCAAGCACTCCGGCAAGGATCGTGTTGGTCGGGCCTGAATGTGATCAACGGAAATGGCAGCTGCGGCGGGTTTTGCTGGCACACGATGGAACGGCGAGTTCCGATCATGCGACAGCTCCAGCAGCAGAACTAGCGCAGCGATCCGGAGCCGAAGTCATCGCTCTGCACGTGGCATCCGGAGGAGAGAGATACCGAAAGCAACCGCGAAGTCTGCCGTCTCCACAATACATAGATCAGCCGCAGCACGAGTGGCCTTCCTGGGCCAATGAATTTTTAAATCGCATGCAGGCCATAGGAGCTCCTTTATCTTCTGTTTCTTTCAAGCTGGTTGTCACGGGCGGTCAACCAGGATCGGAAGTGGCAGAGGTCAGCCGCGAGCGAAACGCCGATTTGGTCGTTATGGCGTGGCACGGGAAGTGGGACGCACCGCAGAGTCCCTGCAAAGTTGTGCTGCGGAATGCAGGATGCCCAGTGCTGCTCATTTATTCGGCATGAACCTGAAGAGCTTCGAGGAGACAAATGTGCACCGCAGCCCTGACGCAATGATTTTTGATCTTGATGGCGTGATCACTTTCACCGCGAGAGTGCACGATGCGGCCTGGAAGGAGCTGTTCGATTCTTTCCTGCGAAAGCGCGCCGCTGAGCGGGGCGAGCAGTTTGTGCCATTCGATCCTGACTTGGATTACCACCGATACGTTGACGGGAAGCCGCGGTACGACGGAGTAGAAAGCTTCCTGCAATCTCGAGGTATCAAATTGCCGTTTGGAACTCCGGCGGATTCCCCGGCTGCCGAAACTGTGACTGCGCTTGGAAATTACAAGGATGAGCTGTTTAAAGAGAAGGTGCGGCAACTGGGAGTAGATTGTGATGATCAGGCGATCCGCCTGGTTCGCGAATTGCGCAATCGGGGTGTGCGCGTGGGACTTGCTTCATCCAGCAAAAATGCTGTGCCGATCCTCGAAAAAGTTGGAGTTCTGAATCTGTTTGAGGCCCTGGTGGATGGGAATGTTAGCGAGCGGCTTGGCTTACACGGAAAGCCTGCGCCCGACATTTTTCTTCAGTGTCTTTCTCAGTTAGTGTCTGACGCGAATCCTCGAAAATCAGGCATCGTGGAGGATGCGATTGCGGGAGTAGAGGCAGGGCGAAATGGAAACTTCGGACTGGTGCTGGGCGTGGATCGGAATAATACCGGTGAGTTGGCACAGCACGGAGCTAACTGGGTTGTGCGGAATTTCAGCGAGATCACGGCCGAGCAGATCGATCAATTCTTCGCGGCGCGGGAACAGGCAGCTTGAGCCCAGGAGCCAGAATTGCACTGGCTCCCAAGCAGGTTAAAGTTTATTGAAAATCCCGATCCGAGTCCGAAGCAGCAAGGCGGCTCAGAAACTTGAAACTGTTTCTCAGGCAGCTAATGCGCCGTCGGCCCAAGGATCCAGAACAACCTTGGTGCAGTTATCTTCCTTGTCGCGGAAAATCTTGTACAGTTGCGGTGCCTGGTGGATCGGAACACGATGACTGCGGATGAAGCTGGGATCAATTTCGTTCTTCTCAATGCGGTCCAGCAGAGGCTTCATGTAGCGCATCATGTGGGTTTGGCCGGTTTTCATGGTCAACGCCTTGTTCATGTATGCACCCAGGGGAATTTTGTCGTCGAAACCTCCGTAAACCCCCGGCACTGATACGGTGCCACCTTTGCGACAGCCCTGAATGCATTGACGGAGAACTATAGGTCTATCTGCTTCGACTCGCAGTTTCTGCTTGGCCTTGTCCATTGCGGCCATCAGACCATGACCATGAGCTTCCATGCCGACCGCGTCCATGCAGGAATCCGGACCGATATTCGCGGTCATATCTTTCAGGGTCTGAACGACGTCATCCACCTCTTCGTAGTTGATGGTTTCAGCGCCCGCCTGTTCGGCCAGCAGTAGACGGTATTCGAAGCGGTCGATCGCGATTACTCGCTCCGCCCCCAGCATGAAGGCGCTTCGAATAGCGAACTGACCTACAGGACCGCAACCCCAAATAGCAACTGTATCGCCGGGCCTGATATCGCAATTCACGGCGCCCATGTAGCCGGTAGGAAATATGTCGGACAGGAAGACCAGCTTGTCGTCGGGAATTCCCTCCGGCACTTTCAGGGGTCCCACATCAGCGAAAGGTACGCGCGCGTATTGCGCCTGCCCGCCAGCATATCCGCCCAGCATATGGGTATAGCCAAACAGACCCGATGGAGAGTAGCCCATCAACTGCTCCGCCATCCAGTAATTGGGGTTCGAGTTATCGCAGCACGACCATAGTTCCTGTTTGCAGAAGAAACAGTTTCCGCACGCGATGGTGAATGGAACCACCACGCGGTCGCCTACTTTCAGCGTCTCACGTTCAATGCCGGCGCCCACCTCCACGACTTCGCCCATGAACTCATGGCCCAGAATGTCGCCCTGCTCTAACGTTGGCATGAAACCGTTGTAAAGATGAAGATCGGAACCGCAAATGCAAGTGCTGGTGATGCGCACGATAGCGTCCCGCCGATTGATGATCTTCGGATCAGGAACGTTTTGCACGCTCAGCTTTTCTTTGCCCATCCAACAAACTGCTTTCATGCTATCCTCCGCTTCGCGGTAAAGACTTCCTGGAGTCCTCCCCTCGATCTAACAGGTCTGGTGGGATCGATCATGCGCAGGGCCGCAACTTTGGCCGAGCGGGGACCGTGAGTCTGGCCCTCAACTGTTGGAATTTCTCCTGTTTCGGCCAGGGCTTTCATGCGACGTAGATCCTGGCGCAAGAGGAAGCTTGGATCTCTTCCCAACATTTTCCCGACTGTCTGAGCCAGAGAACCGGCAACTGAGTTGTACATGATTCGAACGGCGACAATCGTCCCACGATTGGCGGGAGCAGGACGGAATTCCACAATACCCTGTACGCTGATTTTGGAATCGGGCAGCGACCTCCACGCAATCGACTGATTGGGCCGGTCAGAGATGATCTCGGCGTCCCAGGTAATGCGACGGCCAAACGGTCCAACCACCACCCATCTGTATTGTCTGAACTGTGTGTTTCCGATGGGTGTGATCGCTTCAACACGGTTCATGAATGCGGGGAGTTCCTCAAAGTCCTGCCATAGGGCGTACGCCTCTTCGGGAGAACAGTTCAGCAGCATGCTGCTTTCAGCTAGTAACTCCTTAGTCGCTGAAGTGGTTTTGGCGCCTATGTAGGCGAGAGCTCCGCCTACGGCAGCCAAGGCGACACCCGCGGCCGAGCGACGGCTTAACCCGACCAGTGTAAGCGCGCCTCCTCCGAGCAGTGTGCCCCAACGCTGGATTTGTCTTTTTCTTGTTCTCTGATCGTGTGCATCGGCGCGAGTTAGGCCGGTGCTTGCGAGTTGATGCATAGTTTGACCCTCTCTTTATCGGATTCCTTGTCAGATGCGATCCATCCCAGCAAGGTGCTCAGCTCAAGAAGTTTTTCCAGAATTCACGCTGGATTGATTCGAAGGCCCAGACATAGTGTTTCGCGCGCGGTTCATTCGATTTCCGATCGGCATAGAAATAAACGGAACGCCTTTTCCACCGACTACGGTATTAACCCCACTTGACACGGCAACGCTCCCGGCGTTCGACCTGGGTTTTGGTGCGATTCATCACTGTGTGCGCGCGCACACAGTGTCTTCTTTCACATACAGGAGCTGGCGTCTACACATCCTTTAACCCGCGCCGAATCAACGGAACCTGCTTGGGACGGTATCGTGCTTTTCATCTTCACAGCTGCAGATGCAGCGGAGGTGAATAACATGACAC
>Ga0310810_10011939_pt1 | contig 10175 bp, 7 predicted proteins | sample NCmetagenome_FD_207641 | JGI IMG/M metagenome (GOLD analysis project Ga0310810, IMG submission 207641) | Soil microbial communities from experimental microcosm in Duke University, North Carolina, United States - NC | ecosystem: Engineered > Artificial ecosystem > Soil microcosm > Unclassified ...
TCCCGGGGCAGAGATCGTCGCATAACCGTTCGTTCCTAGTGACATATCGCGGCCCGAGTTGCCTGCCGCCACCACCACCACCAAGCCGGCCTTCCAGGCCGATTCCACTGCCTGGCACAAAGGATCCTGCGTGAAACTTTCGTAGACCGGTCGCCCGATTGAGAGGTTCACGACGCGGATGTTGTACACGTTCTTCAGCGCGATCGCCTGCTGGAGAGCGGCGATCACATATGAGTCCTGGCCAAACCCGTTGGCATCGAGAACTTTCAGATTAATCAGGCGGACGTTGGGGGCTACACCGTAGATGTACCCGGACGATTGCGCGCCGTTACCGGCGAGAATGCCTGCCACGTGCGTTCCGTGACCATATTGATCGGAGGCATCGGTTAACGGAACAAAGCTGCGGTTATAGACCACCCGCGACGCGCCAGTCGCAGGATCGTGTAAATCCGGGTGATCGCTGATGCCGCTATCGATAACTGCAACTCCGATACCGGTTCCATCCCACTTATAACTTTGCGCAACATCAGCGCCAACCGTCGCCTCGGCATAGTCAGCGCTGGCGTGGAGGCCGCGGTCGTTGGAAATGTAAGCTACTTCAGGATCTTCGATCAGCCGTTCAAGAGCCTTCAACGGTACATTGAAAACTGCGCCGTCGATGACTTGCAGCTTGGCCACGTGAACGCCGCCAGCCTTGGCGATCGCCCGCAGCTGGCGCTGCGTGGGAGCGTGCCTGAACTGCACAATAACGGGCACCGGGCGATTGCCGGATCCGTTCGCATGCGCCACGCGGGCAGCCTGCAGCAGTTCCGGTGAAATCCGATGTCCCTTGCCGTCGGCAGCCCCACTTTTAGCGGCAGCAGTTAACGACGAAAGCGTCAGCACGCCGAGCAGGAACAGGCTTGGAACCTTCGCAAATCGAAGCCGCCTTGAAGAACCCGTTATTTTGCTGTCTTTCATACTTTTTCGAGACACATTTGATCGGGTAAATAGAGCAAATAACGCTTTACCCAATGCAGGTCGGCCACCAATCCTGCGCCATGGGTAAAACTGCCCAGAATGAATGATTTAAAACCGGACTGGCGGGGCCTGACAGGACAGATTGTCCCTTTCAGAACTGTTGCCAAAGCGGATTTTGTGCTGCAACTCCCGATGCTTCAGTTTTTTGCGGGCAATCCAGCGGGCTGTGACAGATTGTCCGGCAGCATGTCACGAACGATGACGCGCGTGATTACTAAAGTTCTCCTCCAACTGCGGTAAACATTGGTTTTCATGCGCTTAATTGATATCAGTTAAGAGCACAACTACGGTTGCAGGATCAGTCTTTAGTGTCTAACCGAGCTCAAACTTGGCGAGAGATGACGTGGTCTGCCCGCGGGTTCATCATCGTGGTCACTATCGCGGGTTTATGCGTTCTGGCCTGGGGCGCTCTGCACTGGACGAGTCACGACCCTCTGCGCTTCTGCTGCTACCTGGCGGTTGCCATGCTCGCGTCCCGGCTCAAGGTACACTTGCCGGGAATCACCGGCACCATGTCGGTGAATTTCTTGTTCATTCTGCTCGGCATCGTGGAGATGAGCCTGAGCGAGACCCTGATACTCGGCTGCGCCGGGATCCTGATGCAATGCTTTTACCGGGATAAGCCTCGCCTGGTGCAAGTGATCTTTAATGTCTGCGCCTCAGCCTGGGCCATAGCGGCCGCTTATCAGGTCTATTACATCTCGACCCTTCACGGGCAGGTCCGCAATCCTTCCCTGCAGTTGATTGCCGCCGCAACCACTTACTTCCTTTCCAACACTGTACCCGTAGCCGCGGTGATCGCTCTTACCGAGCAAAAGTCATTAATCCGAATTTACTCCGAATGTTATTTCTGGTCCTTCCCGTATTACCTGCTGGGTGCGGGTATCGCCGGCATGGTGAATTATGTCAACCGAACCCTGGAGTGGCGTACCTCGCTCCTCATCTTGCCCGTGGTGTACATCATCCACCGCTCGTACCGTTTATATCTGGGCAAGCTGGAAAATGAAAAGCGCCACGTTGAGGAGATGGCCAACCTTCACCTGCGCACGATCGAGGCGCTGGCTCTGGCTATTGAAGCCAAGGATCACACCACTCACGACCACCTGCAGCGGGTTCGCGTCTACGCTATCGAAGTTGCCAAAGAACTGAAGCTGGACCGCGAGAACACCGAAGCGCTTCAGGCCGCAGCTCTGCTTCACGATATTGGCAAACTGGCGATTCCTGAACACATCATCTCCAAACCTGGCCGCCTGACCACCGAAGAGTTCGAGAAGATGAAAATTCACCCCGTGGTCGGGGCCGAGATTCTGGAACGAGTGCGATTCCCGTATCCCGTGGTCCCGATCGTTCGAGCCCACCATGAAAAATGGGACGGTTCTGGATACCCTTACGGGCTGAAGGGGGAAGAGATCCCGATCGGCGCGCGTATCTTGTCAGCCGTCGATTTTCTGGACGCTCTGGCCTCGGACCGGCAATACCGTCGTGCAATGCCTTTGCCGGAAGTGATGCGCCGGCTGGATCAGGAGTCGGGAAGATCTTTCGATCCCAGGATTGTCGCCATTCTGCAGCGTCGTTACGTCGACATGGAAAGAATGGTGCAAGGACGTAGACCGCAGATTGCATGGTCCAAGCTCTCCACTGACGTTAAGGTTGATCGCGGCGCCGCGCCCGCTGCCGGTTTTGCCCACAACGAACCCCGCAGCAACGAGGCCACCTTTTTGTCCTCGATCGCCGCTGCCAGGCAGGAGGCCCAGGCTCTCTTTGAACTCAGCCAGGATCTTGGCGCTTCCCTGAGCCTGGGCGAAACCCTGTCCGTCTTCTCGGTCAAGCTAAAGCGTTTGATCCCCTATGACTCGATCGCCATTTACATCCGCCGGGACGACGAACTGACGCCGGAACATGTTAGCGGCGACAATTTTCGTCTCTTCGCCTCCTTGCGAATTCCCGTAGGCGAGGGTCTCTCCGGCTGGGTTGCGCTAAACCGGAAACCGATCATTAACGGTAATCCCCTGGTCGAGCCGGGTTACACCACCGACGATAAATACACCGCCATGCGTTCCGCACTTTCGGTTCCCTTGGAAGGCTTGGACGGAGTAGTCGGCGTGCTCACTCTCTACAAATTGGAAAAAGATGCATTCACCGCCGACCACCTTCGTATTCTGTTGGCCGTAAGTTCGAAGATGGCGCTGGCTATTGAAAATGCCCTCAAGTACCAGCAGGCGGAGAATTCCGCAACCACCGATTATCTGACCGGCTTGCCCAACGCCCGTTCTCTGTTCCTGCAGTTGGATCGTGAACTTTCGCGCTGCAAGCGCGCCAAGTCCACACTCACGGTCATGGTGTGTGACATGGATGGTTTCAAGCAGATCAACGACCGCTTTGGGCACCTGGAAGGCAACCGCGTCCTGAAGCTGTTCGCCCAGCGATTGAAAGAAAGTTGCCGTGAGTACGACTACGTTGCCCGCATGGGCGGGGACGAATTCGTGGTCGTTGCCCCGGGTCTTACTCCCGACGCGTCGCGCGCCAAAATGCTGCTTTTGCGGGAAATGGCCAAAAAAGCCGGCTTTGAAGTTTGCCGCGAAGACCTGCTCTCGCTCAGCATCGGTCAGTCCGTCTATCCGGAAAACGGACTCGATGCCGAACAACTGCTCGCGGAAGCCGACCGTCGCATGTACATGGAGAAGCAGCAGCAGCCGGGACGCAAGAATCGCCGCGGCCATCCGCGCATGGTCTGTCGCCTGACGGTGACTCTGCAACCGGCCGACAGCAGCATCCCCGTTCTCGGCAATTTGTCCAATGTCAGCCTGACGGGATGCTATATCGAAACCTCGGCGCTCCTGCCCTCCGGAAGCAAGGTTACGGTCTACTTCTCGGTGGATGACAACACTCTGCAAAGCGAAGGCATTGTGCGACGCAGTATCCCGGGTGCGGGCGTCGGGATTGAGTTCCTGGAATCAGAAGACCGCGCTCGCGTCCACCGCATTCTGGAACACGTCGAGAGCGCGACCAAGTACTACGACCGTCAACTCGGCTACGCGGCGAGAATGGCCTCGCACTGAGCAAATTGTTCGCTTTTTGGAAAGGAGACCCTGTGCGCCGCGTGGCCCAGCACATCGCCACGATCCTGCTGACGGTTGTTCTGGGCGGTCTGCTCGGCGCGACCCTGGTGCGCTTTGCCCCTGGATTTGGCGTTGACGAGGAAGAACTGGACGCGCGCCGCAGCGCTGCCAGCATTGAAGCCCTGCGTCAGTCCAACCGCACAGAAAGCAATGTGCTGAGCTTCTACGCTCATTATCTGGGCGGCATGGCTCACGGCGATTTAGGTTTTTCACGAACCCTCAACCGTCCGGTCTCAGAACTGGTTTCCGACCGCATGCCAGAAACCCTGAAGTCAGTAGGATTGGGGCTGATTCTCGGGTGGATTTTAGGATTGGCGTTCGCCATTCCGGTCGCCATGTCCCGGTCCTGGGCGCTTGATCTCACGGCCGGCATCCTGACTGGAGTTCTGCTTTGCCTGCCTGCGGCTGTTCTGGCTTTGCTTTTCCTGCTCTCGCGGGCGCCCGCCAGGTTGGTAATTGCGCTGATCATCTTTCCGAAAGTCTTTCGTTACTCGCGAAATCTACTAGTGCGCACTGCCGGGCTTCCACACGTGCTCACCGCCAGGGCAAAAGGTTTGGGCGGTCTCCGAGTTTTCCTGTGGCATGTCCTGCCTAATGCCGGACCCCAGTTGCTGGCTCTCGCCGGCGTCTCGGTCAGTCTCGCGTTTGCCGCGGCCATTCCGGTAGAGGCGCTATGCGATCTACCCGGCATTGGACAACTTGCGTGGAAAGCTGCACTCGGTCGAGATCTGTTTTTGCTGCTTAATCTCACCATGATCGTTACGGTTGTCACTCTTATCGCCAACTCATCCGCAGACCTGCTGGCGCGCAGGAGTGCGGCGTGAACTGGCCTCGCACTCTGGCTGTCGGTTTTCTTTTGACGCTGGCTCTGATGTGTGGACTCGCCGCTTTCATCGCTCCCTCGGGCTACGCGCATCAGTTTCGCGATATTCCGTCTGCGCCGCCCTCGCACCAGCATTGGCTTGGAACCGATGACCTGGGCAGAGACCGCCTCTCGCGTCTGCTGTACGGAACGCGCGTTTCGCTTCTGCTCGCGCCAGGCGCTGCCCTTCTGTCGAGTTTGCTGGCAGCGATTATTGGCGCCACTGCGGGATTCCTCGGCGGATGGATCCAGCGAGTCGTTATGGCGGCGACTGATCTTTTCCTTTCTCTGCCCTGGCTGTTCCTGCTCATCACGGTGCGCGCCCTGATGCCGCTGAATGTCTCGCCCGTCTTTTCCGTAGTAATTACCTTCGCCATGCTGGGCTGCCTGGGGTGGGCCGCCGCCGCCCGCGTGGTTTGCGCCGATGCGCGGGCGCTGAGCAATTCTGATTTCATTCTGCTGGCGCGCGCTTCCGGCGCGAGCGGGTTCCGTCTTTTGCGCCGTCACCTTTTACCGAATCTGATGCCGCTGATTTTTGCGCAGTTCTGGATTTCTATTCCGGTTTTTATCTTGGCGGAAGCGAATCTCGGCATCCTGGGTCTGGGCGTCGCTGAGCCTCTGCCGTCATGGGGCAGCCTGCTGCGTGAACTGGAAAGCTATTCGTCCATATCGTCGAGTCCCTGGCAGTTTGCCCCGTTGCTGCTGTTGATCGCCGTTGTCAGCTGCTTCCATCTTGTGATTACCGATCGGGAGTTACCCGCATGAAAAAACCTGGTTTGGGCGCCGTATTCACCATCCTCCTTTTGCTGAGCTCTGGATTCGCGCAATCCGGCAATGTATTACGGTTTTGCCTGCGCTCCGAGCCAAAGACTTTCAACCCGCTGCTGGTCGAAGAAGATTCTTCCGACACCATTCGCTACCTGACCGGCGGCGTCCTGATTCGCGTCAACCGTGACACTCAGAAGTTGGAGCCTGGACTGGCGACTTCGTGGAAGGTAAGCAAGGATGGCAGGACGATCACCTTCACTCTGCGCCACAAGCTCAAGTTCTCCGACGACACACTCTTTTCCGCCGCCGACGTCGCCTACACCATCCAGCAAATGATGGATCCATCCTTGCATTCTCCGGTAGGCGATTCCTTCCGCTCCGGCGATGGAAAGACCGAGACCAAGATTTTGTCTTCTGAGAAAGTTGCAATTACCTTTCCGGCTCCCATCGCGGGGCTTGACCGCCTCTTTGACCAAGTCGCGATCATGTCGGCCAAGTCCCCCCGGAAAGAGATGGCAGTTCTGGGGCCTTACTACATTGCAGAGAACAAGGCAGGCTCATACCTCGTTTTACGGCGCAATCCTAACTATTGGAAGCACGACGCCTCGGACAGGCCGCTTCCCTATGTGGACACCGTACGCCTCGATATCCAGCAGAACCGCGACCTTGAACTTCTTCGCTTTCTTCGTGGCGAAATTGATTTCGTAAATTCCATTGACGCCGAATATTTCGACAAGGTAACTACCGAGAAACCCGCCCTGGCCCATGACGCCGGTCCCTCGCTGGACTCCGAGCATATGTGGTTCAACCAGGTGCCTTCATCACCGATTCCCGACTACAAGAAGGCGTGGTTCCGCTCCACCAGTTTCCGCCGCGCCGTGTCCGAAGCTATCAACCGTGAGGACCTGGCGCGAGTGGCGTTCCGTGGCCATGCGCGTCCCGCCGTCGGAATCTTCTCCCCCGCGAACCAGTTCTGGTTCAACAACAAACTGCAACCCCATCCTTTCGACCAGAAGTCGGCGCTGAGCCGTTTACAGCAGGATGGCTTCAAAATGCAGAGCGGAGTACTCCGTGACCGCGCGGGACACGAAGTCGAGTTCTCTATTATCACCAACGCCGGAAACAAGTACCGCGAGCGCATGGCAACCATGATTCAGCAAGACCTCGCCGGCATCGGAATGAAAGTAAACGTGGTGACGCTCGACTTCCCTTCTCTGATAGAACGGATCACCCGCAATTTCAATTACGAGGCTTGCCTGCTGGGATTGGTGAATACTGACCTGGATCCGGCTTCGATTATGAATGTCTGGCTGAGTTCCGCCGAGAACCATCAATGGAATCCCAACCAGAAAACGCCGGCCACCCCTTGGGAGGCTGAAATCGACCGCCTGATGAAAGCGCAAGCTTCCACCCTCAACGACCACAAACGGAAACAGTATTTCGATCGGGTTCAGGAAATCGCATGGGAGCAGGAACCCTTCATCTATCTCGTTACTAAGAATGGACTGTCGGCGGTTTCAGCTTCCATCCAGAACGCTCGTCCCGTGGTGTTGAGGCCGCAGGTGTTCTGGAACATCGACCAACTGGTAGCCGAAAAACGCTAGCTGAAAGTGCCGGGTATTTTCCCAGAGCCGGCACTCAGGCCTTAGAAGAGCAAAATGACCTCGCCCTTGCTCAAAATTCGATTGGATGCCGATTACCGGGGAAAGCCCGGCGCTCTCCACGACGTTATCCTTGAGATCGCTCCCGGCGAAATCCTTGGATTGGTCGGAGAAAGCGGATGCGGCAAGAGCACTCTTTCTCTCGCTCTGCTTGGCCTGCTCTCATTGAAGGGTGGGACTGCTCGTGGGGAAATTGCATTCAAAGGACGAAACCTGGTCAGCCTTCCCGAGCGCGACCTCCGGAAACTCCGCGGCAAAGATCTGGCACTGGTCCTGCAAAGCCCCATGTCGTCGCTGAATCCGGCGCTCCGCATAGGCTCACAACTGGCGGAAGCCTGGATGGTTCACAATCGCAGCGGCCGGGAGCAATGTCGTCTGGCCTTGAGCGATGCTCTGGCCAACGCCAGCCTGCCGCAAGACGAAACGTTTCTTCGGCGCTATCCCTCGCAAATCAGCGTCGGCCAGGCTCAGCGTGTTCTCATCGCAATGGCCATCCTGCATCGCCCAGCGCTGCTGATCGCTGACGAGCCTACCAGCGCGCTCGATCTCATCACCCAATCGGAAATCCTGCGCCTTTTCGCCGATCTCAATCGCAGGCTGGGAACCAGCATTCTTTATATTTCCCATGATCTGTTGTCGGTTGCGACGATCAGTCAACGTATTGCAGTCATGGAAAAAGGGACGATCATAGAATGCGCACCTGCCAGTGAGATATTCCGCAATCCGCAACATCCCTACACGCGCCAACTGATCGGCGCCTTGCCGGTCATACCGCAAGCGCTGTCAGCCGCCGCCGGTAAGTGAGTCCAGGAAACGGCAAGGAAATGATGAGCGCGGATAGCTGAGCGGTTACCCGATGTTCAATGCGCGCTTGATCGTGCCGCGCTCGCCTTGAATCTTCTCTTGCAGAAGGTTGATGGCGTAGATCAACTGTTCCGGCCGAGGCGGACAGCCGGGCACATACACATCCACCGGAATCACCTGGTTTACGCTCTGCACCAGCGCGTAATTGTTGAATACCCCGCCTGAAGTAGCGCATGCCCCCATGGAAATCACCCACTTCGGCTCCGGCATCTGTTCCCAAAGCAAGCGGATGACGGGCGCCATCTTTTGCGACACACGACCGGCGATGATCATCAGATCTGACTGCCGGGGGGACGGTCGAAATACCTCGGCCCCAAAGCGGGCAATATCGAAGCGCGACGCCCCCATGGACATCATCTCGATCGCGCAACATGCCAATCCGAATGTCATGGGCCAAATCGAGTTCTTGCGCATCCAGTTGACGGCATTATCCAGCGTGGTCAAAACAACCCCTTCCGGCGTGGGATTGCCGTACGTAAGTTCCTTGACGACCCGCTTTCCCTCTTCGATCTCGACGTAAGGTCCGAAACTGATTTCTTTGGCCATTCTTTTGTATTTTACCCGTTACATTGTCATTCAAACCACCAGCACAATCTTCCCGAACATCTCGCTCTTTTCCATGTATTCATGAGCAGCCCGTGCCTCGGAAAGAGGAAAAGTCCGGTCGATAACCGGTTTTAAGCGACCGCAGAAGACGTGCCTGAGTACTTCGTTCAACTCCCCCATCGTTCCCATGTAGGACCCGAGGACATTCAACTGGCGGACAAATACAAATCGGAGATCTATGCCCACCTGCGGACCGGTGGTCGCGCCGCACGTCACAACCGTTCCTCCGGGCTTTAGCGATTTGAGGCTGTGTTCCCAGGTAGCTGCTCCCACGTGCTCAATGACGATATCCACTCCTTCGCGGTCCGTAATTTTCTTCACTTCGTCGGAAATGTTCTGGGTGTAGTGGTTGATGACGTAGTCGGCCCCAATCTCTTTGGCATGGGCTACCTTCCGCTCGTTCCCCGCCGTGGTGATCACAGTTGCGTTGAACAGTTTGGCGATCTGAATGGCGGCGATTCCTACACCCGAGTTTGCACCCAGCACCAACACGGTATTTCCCGGCCGAACTGAGGCTCTACCCGTCAGCATGTGCATGGCGGTTACAAAGACCAGTGGTATGCTGGCGGCCTGGTTGAAATCGAGCGCGTCGGGAATCGGTATGACGCTCACCTCCGGCACCGCGATGAGTTCGCAATTCCCGCCGTCTACTCCATTGCCCACAACGGTGAACTCGCGGCACATATTCTGCCGTCCCCCGACACACTGCTGGCAGTGATTGCAGAAGTGCATGGGAGCGATTAGAACCCGCTGCCCAGGTTTGACGCTGGTAGTGTACTCGCCCGCTTCCACCACCTCACCCGAGATATCGCTTCCCAGGATATGAGGCAGCTTTACCCCAGGCAGTCCCTTCCGTACCCATAGGTCGAGATGATTCATGGCGCATGCTCTTACCCGCACCAGAACCTGGTCCTTGCGTGGCCTGGGATCGGAGACCTCCTCGAAGCGCAACACCTCGGGGCCGCCAAACTCATGAATACGGACAGCTTTCATCTTGACATCTCCGGTGTGTCCAAATCACTCAATCGAAACTCCCTAAACTAGCACAAAACCCGGCTCGCTCGATTCCTGGACCTCCTGACGCAGTGATGGTTTGACTTGCCCTCCTGAAACCCCAATAATCATGCAGGAATGGACCTGTACGAAGAAATAGTGAAGCTCCGCCAGGAAGGCCGCCGCGGCGCCGTCGCCACCATCGTGAACGTGCGTGGGTCTATTCCTTCATTCAAGACGGCCAAGATGTTGGTCCGCGATGATGGCTCAATTCATGGGACC
>Ga0310810_10011940_pt1 | contig 10174 bp, 10 predicted proteins | sample NCmetagenome_FD_207641 | JGI IMG/M metagenome (GOLD analysis project Ga0310810, IMG submission 207641) | Soil microbial communities from experimental microcosm in Duke University, North Carolina, United States - NC | ecosystem: Engineered > Artificial ecosystem > Soil microcosm > Unclassified ...
CTGGTTCTGGCCGAAGCATCCCGGGGATACCGGCACGCAGCTATGGCCGATTCGGCACCGCACGCTGCCGAAACCTCACGAGGCGCCCGGTGCGGTGCCGGCGAAATGAGCACCGACAGAGCGACCCTTGACGTCTCTGAGCTGCCGCCGGGCGCCTTTGGCTACCGGAGCCTGATGTGGTGGGGCACGATGGGGATGATCCTCATCGAAAGCACGGCATTCGGCCTCGCCATCGCGTCATATTTTTATTTCCGTACGCGGTCGCTCACGTGGCCTCCCTCGAACGTCATGCCGCCGGCGCTTCGCTGGGGCACGCTCAACACATTCGTGCTGCTTGCCAGCGCGATCCCGAACGAGCTCGCCAGGAAAGCGGCTGAACGCATCGATCTGCATGCGACGCGGGTGTGGCTGGTCGTCTGTCTTCTGTTCGGCGTCGGATTCAATGCGGTGCGCGTGATGGAATTTACGGCCCTCAACACCATGTGGACCACCGACGCGTACGGTTCGATCGTGTGGCTCCTGCTCGGGCTGCACACGACGCACATCGTGACCGATTTTCTCGATTCGGCCGTGCTGACGGTCCTGATGTTCGTCGGTCCCGTCGAGGAACTGCGATTCGTCGACGTCAGCGAGAACTCGGTTTACTGGTATTTCGTCGTGTTCGCGTGGCTGCCGATTTATGGAGTGATCTATTGGGCCCCCAGGCTGATGTAACTGCTGCGGCGGCGCCGCCCGGTGCGGCCGTGCTGTGGATCGGCATCCTGACGGGGCCGATCGCCTGGGCCTGCGATCTGCTCATCCGCTACGCGCTCGTCCACTGGAGCTGCGGCGAACGGCACACTGCCGCGCTCAGGCTCATAAGCCTCGCTACGCTCCTGCTCGTCGTCGGCGGCGGCGCCGCGGCGTGGCGCGCCCTTCGGCAGACGCCATCTCGCGCGCCGACCGACGGAGGCAATCCGGTCAGCCGCGCGCGCTTCATGGCGATGCTTGGCGTGCTGACCTCCGTGTTGTTCGCTGTCGTCGTCGTGGCCGGCGCCGTGCCGCAGTGGGTGCTCGATGCTTGCGATTAGCCTCGCCGTGTTCGCGTCCGTCTTCGCGATCGGGACCGCGAGAGTCTGGCGCAGCGCCGGCGTCGGGCGCGGCATCCTGCCGAAGGAGGTGCTGGCCTTTTTCTGCGGCTGGCTCGCCCTCGCCGGGGCGCTGCTGTCGCCGCTCGACGAATGGAGCGAAACGCTCTTTGTCGCGCACATGGCGCAGCACGAGCTGTTGATGGTCGTGGCCGCGCCGCTCATTGCCCTGAGCAGTCCGCTCGTCGCGCTGCTCTGGGCCTGTCCCGCCCCCGCGCGCCGGCGATTGATCGACGTTGTCAGGCGTCCCGCTGTCGTGACTGGATGGGCGGTGCTGACCGCTCCGCCGACGGTCTGGATTCTGCATGCGGTCGCGCTGTGGATTTGGCATTTACCCTCGCTGTACGACGCAGCCCTCGAGCATGAAGAGGTGCATGCGATCCAGCATCTGTGCTTTTTCATGACCGCCGCGTTGTTCTGGTGGAGCCTGGTGCGGGGACGATATGGCCGGGTTGGATACGGAGCCGCCGTCCTGTACCTGTTCGCGACGTCGCTCCACAGCGGCGTGCTCGGCGCGTTGATCGCGTTTTCTCCGGACGTGTGGTATCCGCTGTACGCGTCGAACAGCGGAGCGTGGGGATTGACGCCGCTCGAGGATCAACAGCTTGCCGGTCTGTTGATGTGGGTGCCGGCCGGCCTGGTCTTCACCATCGGTGGGCTGGCGTTCTTTGCCGCGTGGCTGCGCGAATCGGGGCGTCGCGCGCGGCTGGCCTCGTTCGTCTGGCTGCTCGCGCTCGTGTCCGGCATAAGCGGTTGCCGCAGCCAGGATGACATCTTGTCGCAGCAGAACAAGCAACTCGCGTCGCTTCGCGAAACCGTCGCGACGCTCGGCGACGCATGGCTCGCCGGGAACATCTCCGCCACGTACACGCGCACCGCCCTCGAACAGACGCTGCAGCTGCTCGAGACCCAGCGCACCGAGCTCGTCGCGTCCCCTGAGCTGCTGGCCGATCCTCAGGGTGCAGACATCTCGCAAACATCCGATCGGCTGTCGCGCGTCGCTGCGCTCGTCTGGAAGGATGTCGGGGACGGCGATTCCGACGCGGCCCGCCGGCACCTTGGCGAGATCGGCCCGCTCCATTCCAATCAGCCGTGAAGAAAATAGGCAATCTTCTGCTGGGGGTCGTGACCAGCATCGGCGGCTTCGTCGAGGTCGGATCAATCTCCACATCCGCCCAGGCAGGCGCCGACTTCGGCTTCGCGCTGCTGTGGGCGCTCGCTGTGGCAGGCGCGCTGCTGGCGATGCTCGTCGAGATGTCGGGACGCCTCGCGTCCGTCAGTAAACACACGGTTGCCGGCGCGGTCCGGGCGCGATTCGGGTTTCATTTTCATCTCGTACCGCTCATCGCCGAGCTGTTGACCGACACGCTGCTGCTCACGGCCGAAATCGGCGGCGTCGCGATCGCGTTGAAGCTCGTGAGCGGCGTCGGATTTCAGTGGTGGCTCCTGCCAGTGGCGGCGGCGGGATGGCTGATCATCTGGCTCGGCAGCTTTGCCGTGATCGAAGACGGCCTCGGGCTGCTCGGGCTGGTCACCCTGTCATTCGTGATCGCGGCCTGGCGCCTCCACCCGCCGGCGGCGGCTCTCGCGCGCGGTTTTCTGCCGACTGTCCCGGATCACGATCTGGCGCGATATGGCTTCCTTGCGGTCAGTATGGTCGGAGCCACCGTCAGTCCCTATCTGCTCAACTTCTATGCGTCAGGAGCGGTGGAAGAGAAATGGACGGAGCCCGATCTGTGGATCAATCGCACGACCGCGTTTGTGGGAATGGGCTTCGGCACCATCGTCTCGATGGGCGTGCTCGTCACGTCCGCCGTCGTCCTGGGTTCCAGGCACATTCAGGTTGATTCTTACGAACAGGCGGCGCTGATGTTCGTCCCGGTCTTCGGCCGATGGGCGGTGCTGCTGTTTGCGCTCGCGCTCGGCATCGGCTGTCTCGGCGCCGCGGTCGAGATCGCGCTCAACGCGGGATACCTGCTGGCGCAGGCATTCGGCTGGTCGTGGGGCGCCGAGAAGAAGCGTCGCGAGGCGGCGCGTTTCAGCTCCGCCTTCACCCTCGTTCTCGTTCTGGCTCTCGCGATCGCGCTCACCGGGTTCGATCCGCTCCGGCTGACGCTGATTTCGGTCGCATTGACCGTCGTGATCATGCCGTTCGTGGTCCTGCCATTCCTCGTCCTCATGAATGACGAGGATCTCGTCAAACACCATACGAGCGGGCCCGCAGGCAACGCCGTGCTCGCCGCGCTGACGATCCTGGGCGCGATTCTGGCCCTCGTCGTCATCCCGCTCGAAATCGTCGGAGGGTGAGATGGACCTCGTGTGCGACCTGCTCGACAGCCTCGTGATCGACCGGAACGGCCGCGAGATGGGGCGTGTCGACGGGATCGTGCTGGAGCTTCGCGATGGGATGCCGCCCCTCGTGTCGGCCCTCGAGATCGGACCGTCGGTGCTCGGCTCCAGGCTGCATCCGGCACTCGGCCGCTGGATCGCCGGCCTCGAACAGGCCTTCGGAGTCGCCAATGGGCGGCCGGTCCGGATTCCGTTCAGGCACGTCCTGTCAATCGGGCCGGACATCAAGGTCGATCTGGCGATTGGCCAGACGGCTGTCGGCAACATCGAAGATCGTCTGCGCGCGTGGATCGAAAAAATTCCTGGAGCAGGATGACATGGAGTTGCGTCTCGATCGCCTCGTCGGCCGGATGGTGATGACCGCGAACCACCGGTCCCTCGGCCGCATCGAGGAAATTCGCGCCGAAAGGCACGGCGCCGGATGTATCGTCACCGCTTACGTCCTCGGCCGCGCCGGCCTCGCCGTGCGCCTCGGGGCAGGCGTGCGCCTGCTCATCGGACGCGAGCTGGCGTCCGGCTATATCGCGCGATGGGACCAGCTCGACATCTCTGACGTCGAACACCCGCGGCTGTTGTGTCCGGTCGAAGAACTGGTGAGGGAGTGAATAAACTTCAAACTTCAGACTTCAGACTTTCCTAGTCCTCCGTCGGGTGCTCGACGCTGTCGATCACGACGACGTCCACCGGGCCTTTCGTCGAATCCAGTTTCAGACCCAGCTGCTCCTGCAGCGCCGCAAATATTGACGGACCGTTCGGATCGATTGGCGGCAGTGGCGGCGCCCCGGGCGGAGGCGGACCCGACGGCCCCTGCGGAATCTGATCCGGCGTCCATGTCAAATCAAGGTCAAAGTTGCCGGTGATGCCGGTGCGATCCACGACAACGCGTCCAACGCGGCCCGACAGCAGCGTGGCGAATTGCTCGATCCTCGTCCCTCCGCCCGCGATATTCGCAGGGCCAAGCATGATGCCGCACACCGGCCGGCCTCCCGGACCGAGACCCGGACCGCCCGGGCCCGGACCGCCAGGGCCGCCGCGTCGATCGGGACCTCCGCCTGGGCCCCCAGGATCGGGTGGGGGCGCAGCGCGGCCGCGCGCGGCTGCGAGCGCGGCACAATCGACCGCCGCAGGACGCAACTGAGGGCCCAGTTTCCCGTCGCCTCTCGCCTTGACGAGCGCGTAGATTGGCAGCTCGCGGCTCTCGGTGTGCACGACCAGCTTGAATCGATCCGCCAGCATCGCCCGTATCATGAGCGGGAAGGGGTTATTCGGCCCAGGCGGGACATCGCCTTCCGCTTTCGCCACGATGTCAAACCGATCTGAATTCATCCAGCCTGGCCCGCCGATGATCCGAAAGGTCGGAAGCGGTTGCGGCGTGCCGTACGCATCCGCAATCAGCATCCGCAGCGTGACACCGGTCGCCGTGAATCGGCCGCCTGGCTGAAACGCGATCGCGATGCGGCCATCGCCGGATTTATTCGGCTTGATCGACACCACGTCGAACGCTGGACCGGGCGGCGGTGTTTGCGCTGCCGCGGCGACGGTGGCGGCGACGATCGAAATGATGAAATATCTCATGGCGCTCCTGATCGACCACGACCCCATCGTGGACCTTTCCAGTTGGAAGTTTAGACCCCGAAAGGCTGCGATTGGCCGCCCCTCTTCCTGCCCGTCGCGCCCGTCCCGCCCGGCCCGCCCGTCCCGATGCCGGGTCGCGTTGTGGTCGTCCCAAGGGTATATTCTTTGTCTTATGAAACGTGCTTTCTGGCCCCTTTTCCTGTGCGCCGCCGGCGTCTTCGCGGCGACGCTCGCGCCGCACGCAGCCGGCAAGGACGTCGACGCGGTCTTCAAAACGTTCTGGGACGCGCACAACCCCCAGGCTGCGGCAAAAGTGGTCCCCGACATCGTCGCCAGCGGCATCGGTTTCGACGAGGCCTTGAAGCGATTCAAGGCGGGGCGGCCGTACGCCGCGAAGGTCAGAAAGGGTGTCGTCACGACGAGCTACCGCGCGAACGGACTCGAGTTCTTCTATGCGCTGAACATTCCCCAGTCCTACGATCCCGCTCGCAAATACCAGGCTCGCATTCAGCTGCACGGCGGCGTCAGCCGCGAGACGAACGGCGTCCGCGGCGACGGCACGATCGGCGCGCTCGCCGGCGCCGAGCAGATCTACATCATCCCGTACGGCTGGAACGAGGCGCCGTGGTGGGCCGACAATCAGATCGAGAACCTCCGCACGATTCTCGACACCGTCAAGCGGACGTACAACGTCGACGAGAATCGCGTCGCCGTCGCCGGGGTCTCTGACGGCGGTACGGGCGCGTACTACATCGCGATGCGCGACACGACGCCGTACGCGAGCTTCCTGCCGTTGAATGGTTTCATCATGGTCCTGCCGTCGGTGAACGCCGGGGATCTGTTCCCGAACAATCTTCGCAACAAGCCGTTCTTCGTGGTCAACGGCGGAAGAGATCCGCTGTATCCGATTCGGACCGTCGAACCTTATGTGAACCACTTGAAGACGCACGGCGTCACAGTCGAATATCACCCTCAGGTGAACGGTGTGCACAACACGGCGTGGTGGCCGGACGTGGTTGACAGCTTCGAAGCATTTGTCTTCACCCACCCGCGCAACCCGCTGCCCGACAAGCTGACATGGCAGTCGAGCGCCACGCCTTTCGACGACCGCGCCCACTGGCTGATCATCGACGAGCTCGCGCCACGCAACCCCAAGGAGCCGCCGCTCGAGGACCTGAACCACATCGGAGATGTCGGCCGGCTGATGTTCGAGAATATGGATCCGAACGGCCGCGTCGATCTCGTGCGGACGGGCAACACCGTGAAGGCGACGACCAGAGGAGTTGCGGGGTTTACGCTGCTCTTGTCACCCGATGTGTTTGATTTCAGCAAGCCTGTACGGATCGAGACGAACGGCAGCGTCGCCTTCGAGGGAAGCGTCGCGAAGAGCGTCGAGACGCTGTCGAAATGGGCCGCGCACGACAACGATCGGACGATGCTCTTCGGCGCCGAGCTCCACATCAAGGTGCGGTAGGACTTCGGGCCTCGGTCCTTTGTCCTTGGGCCTCAGTCCGTTCCTCGTCCTCGGTCCCGGGTGCCTCCAGGCGTTTCAGGACCATGGACCTGGACCAAGGACCCTAAGCATCAAGGCCCAGGGACGACCAGGAACCAAGGACGACCAGGAACCAAGGACGACCAAGAACCAAGGACCAGGAACCAAGGACCAGGAACCAAGGGCCCGGAGTTCCGACATACAATTACTCTATGCCTTATCCTGAAATGTTCGTGGCGCCGATGCGCGAGGAGCTGACCCGTTTCGGCGTGAAAGAGCTGCGCACGGCCGACGCCGTCGATGCGGCTGTCACCGCGACCACCGGAACGCTCATGATCATCGTCAACTCCGTGTGCGGCTGCGCCGCCGGCAAGGCACGTCCGGGCGTCGCGATCGCGCTCAGCCACGCGAACCGACCGGATCTCGTCGCGACCGTCTTCGCGGGCGCCGACGTCGAAGCCACCAACCGGGCCCGCAGCTACTTCACCGGTTACGCTCCATCGTCGCCATCGATCGGGCTGCTCAAAGACGGCAAACTTCTGTATATGCTCGAGCGAAGCCAGATCGAGAATCGCAATGCCGGGGAAATCGCCGCGGTGCTGACGTCTGCATTCGACAAGTTCTGCGGGCGGCCCGTTCCTGCGTAGCTCGATATGGCGTCCTACGGTTCACCCATCACCACGGAACAGGCCAAGAGGGCCGTCTCGGCCGCGCTCGCCGAAGCGCGCGCAAACAACTGGTCGATGGCCGCGGCGGTGGTCGATCCGGGCGGCATCCTCGTCTATTTCGAACGGATGGACGACACGCAGAACGCCAGCTCGAAAATCGCGATCGACAAGGCCGTGTCCGCCGCGCTGTTCAAGCGGCCGACCAAGATGTTTCAGGACTCCATCGAACGCGGCGGCGTCGGCGTTCGCGTGATGTCGCTGCGAGGCGCCATGCCGGTCGAAGGCGGCGTGCCCATCGTCATCGACGGAAAGATTGTCGGAGGGCTCGGCGTATCGGGCGGCACGGCGGAACAGGACGGCCAATGCGCCAAAGCCGCCACCGACGCTATGTGACCGGCATCCGAGCGACGCGGCGCGTGTTCTGGGCCGCCGTCTGGCTGGCGGTTGTCCTGGTCACGGTCAAGGCCTACTACCTCGGCGTTCCCGCGACGCTCGCATTCTCCGACTTCGGAAACGACTTTCGATCGCTCGCCGCGATCTCCTACGTCGACGTGCTGTTTGCCGCCATCTGCTGGGCGGCCGCACGGGCGATCCTTGCAATCACCGTGGACCGGAAACGGACGTCGGCGGCGATCTCGATGATGTTCGTCGGATTCGCGGCGTTCGCCGCGATTTACGCTGTGGCGAACGTGATCTTCTTCGGCATCTTCGGCGGATTTCTCACCTATCCGCTGCTCGCCCTCGTCGGCAACCTGCGCATGTTGAGCTCATCGGTCGCCGCCACCGTCACGCCACGCGTGATTCTGGCGCTCGTCGGTCTGCCGATCATCTATACCGTTCTCGTCGAAGTCACCGTCCGCCTCGTGCGGCCGAGAAGCAATCCGCCCAGGATTGCGTTCGTTCCGCTCGGAGTGTGGCTGATTCTGGGCATCTACGGCTTCTCCGCGGCGTGGACCACCCGTCAGGACCGCCGCATCGCCGAAAATCCCCACTGGGTTCTCATCTCGTCCTGGTGGCAAGCGGTCAGCGGAGACGGAACGGTTCGCCTGACCGATCAATTCCCCGCCGCGGATCTCGCGGATTTCGATCCGATCGGACCGCGGCCGCTCTCGCCCGCATCGATCGTTCGGCAGGTCTCGCAGGGGCTCGGCCGAAAGGTCGCGGTTCCGCGCCCGCCGAACGTGATCGTCATCGTCCTCGAATCGGTTGCGGCGCGATGGGCCGGCTTGAACGGCGGGCCGTACGACTCCACGCCAGTGCTCAAGGCGGAATCCGCTCATGCGCTCGTCGCCGACAATTTCTACGCGCACATCGGCCGCAGCTCGAATTCGCTGGTCGCGATCCTGCTGTCTGCGTATCCCAAGCTCGGTTTTCGCGACGTCACCGAAGAGTATCCGCATCTGGCTGGAACATCGATGGCGTCGGTGTTTCGCGATCGCGGGTATCGCACGGCGTTTGTCACGCCAAGTGATCTGAGCTGGGCGGAATGGGGACCGTTTCTGAAGGAGCGCGGCTTCGCCGAGCTCCGTGATCTTCACCAGTTGGCGTGCCCGCTGATTTCTTCCTGGGGCGTCGAAGACCGCTGCATGGTGGACGGGATGATCGACTTCATCACGCAGGCGCCGGGCCGGCCGTTCTTCCTGTTGGGATGGACGACGCAGACGCATCATCCGTATGAGCCGACCGATGACGTGCCGGTTCTGACTTTTCAGCGCGAACCGGTGCCCGACCAGTACGAGCTCGAACGGTATCTGAACGTCCTCCACGAGACCGATCACCATCTTGCGCGTCTCTTCGACACCGTCCGCCAGCTCAAGCTCGATCAGGACACGCTCATTGTCGTCATCGGCGATCACGGGCAGGCGTTCGGCTATCCCCACAACACGTACATCCAGGGGCGAACGATCTACGAGGAAGATGTGCACGTGCCGCTTATGTTCTGGTTCCCGCGGCGGTATCCCACGACGATGCGCTCGAAGATTGTGGGGAGTCAGGTTGACCTCGCGCCCACGATCACCGATCTCGCTGGCGTGCCGCCGGCGCCGGACTGGCAGGGGCGCAGCCTGTTCGATTCAACGCGTTCATCTCGCGCGTATTTTTACGTGGCCGAAGATCACTTCACCCTGGGCCTGCGCGAGGGCGACTGGAAGTACATCTTCGCGCTGCGGGAAGGCGTCGAGGAGTTGTACAACCTCGCTCAGGATCCTGACGAGCAATACAATCTCGCCAGGGCCGAGCCGGCACGCACGGCGCGCATGCGCCAGCGGCTCGCCGCGTGGACCGAGGCCAACCGGCGCCAGTACGAGCGCGCCGACAACCCGCTGCGCTCTGCATCCGTCACGTCTACGCATTAGCACCGTGTTCAATCCGTCTGCGGGTCGATCCGTAGGTCCGGCTCTGCGCGGATCGGCGCGGGTCGGACGCGCTAGAACGCAAATCGCACGGCGAGGCTGCCCGTGGCGCCGTCGAGCCGATTGCGCAGCGCGTCGGCTTGACCGGCGACGCGGTATCCGGCCGACCAATCGACACTGAGGTGATCGGTCAACCGCGTGTTCAGATTCGCCTGCGGCTCGAAGACGAAGAAGTCGTCGCGCACGAGGGCTCTGACGACTCTCGTCCCGCCTGATGTGGTGATCACCGTGGGCCGGAACCCATCTCGGAGACCGATGCTCCGCTGCAGCAACGTGAAGTCGGTCGCGAGTCGAGCGGTACCGACGCCGACGAGGCCACTTCCGCCAACGCGGATTCGATGCCGCGGCGAGGAGAACCATCCGAGGAGCGCACCGCCATACGTCAGCTCCATCCGGTTCGGACCGGCCGGCAGCCAATAGACCGCCCCTCCAGCGAAAAAGACATCGTCAATCAGGCGGCCGGCATGTACGCCGGCCATATGTGCCAGGTCCTTGTCGACCTCGGTGACTTTGTAGTCTCCAGCGACAACGAACGGGCTGCGAAGAGGCTCG
>Ga0310810_10011941_pt1 | contig 10173 bp, 7 predicted proteins | sample NCmetagenome_FD_207641 | JGI IMG/M metagenome (GOLD analysis project Ga0310810, IMG submission 207641) | Soil microbial communities from experimental microcosm in Duke University, North Carolina, United States - NC | ecosystem: Engineered > Artificial ecosystem > Soil microcosm > Unclassified ...
GACGACGGCTTGTCGATGCCGGCGATCAGGTTCAGCAGCGTCGACTTGCCCGAGCCGGAGGGCCCCATCAGCGCGATGAACTCGCCCGCGTCGATCAAAAGATCGATGTCGACCAGCACCGGGATCACCTGGTCGCCGCGCACGTAATACTTCGACAGGTCGCGGATTTCGACGAGCCTGCGCTGCACCCCGATTGCAGCACCGGGGTGGACGCGCGTCTCGATGCCGCTCGCGGAATCCGTAGCTCGCGGCTCCGTCATTTCGCCGCCGTCTTCACGAGCGCGCCGCTCGCGAGCGACGGAGCAGGTTTCGCAACCGCCTTCTCGCCCGACTTGACGTCGCCGTTGATCGCCGTGACGTCGCCGACCTTCACGCCGGTCGTGACCGGCACGGCCACCGCATGGCCGTCCCGCACCACGAAGACTGTGCTGCGGCCGTCCTGCTGCACGATCGCGTCGGGATTGACGGCAAGCAAGGGCTTCTGCTGCTCGGGCGTTACTTCCTGCGACAGGAAGCTTACCTTGGCGCTCATCTCCGGCAGCACGCGCGGGTCGATCTCGTCGAACTTCACCTTGGTCATCACGGTCGCCTTCGCGCGGTCGACCGTCGGCACCATGCGGCTGATGTGGCCGCGGAAGCGGACGTCGGGCAGCGCGTCGAGAACGATCTCCGCCGGCTGGCCGACGTGCACCTTGGCGAGGCTCGATTCGGAAACATCGGCCTCGACTTCGAGCGTGCTCATGTCCGCCATCGACACGACGGCGCCCTTGGAGTCGGTGGCGTTGGAAAACGGCGTGACGAGATCGCCGACGTTGGCGCTCTTCGACAGGATCACGCCATCGAAGGGGGCGCGGATTTCGGTGTAGTCGACGGACACCTGCGCGTTGCGCGCGTTCGCGACTGCAGCGTTCAGGTTCGCCTGTGCGCTGGCGACGCCCGCAGCCGCGCGATCGAGGCGCGCTTTCGAGGTGTCGAGCGCCGAGCGTGAGATGAAGTTCTTCTCGACCAGGTCCTGATTGCGCCGGTATTCGACCTGCGCATTCTCGCGCTCGACCTCCGCCTGCCGCACCATCGCCTGCGCGGAGCGTACCGCTGCCTGCGCGCTTTGCGCCTGCGCGACGACGTCGCGATTGTCGATGCGCGCGATGACGTCGCCTTCCTTGACGCGCGACCCTTCGGCAACGCCCAGCCATTCGAGGCGGCCGGTGGCCTTCGACGAAATGGCCGCCTTGCGCTGCGCGACGACGTAGCCGGTGGCGTTCAGCACGACGTACTGCTGCGACGGATGCGTCGTGACGATCGGCGTCGTCTGTACGGTCGCGGCGCGCGGCTGCAGCAGGAACCACGCAGCGGCGGCGACCACGAGCAGAGCGACGATTGCGAGCACGATCCACCGACGGCGGCGCCGGCGTCGGATCGGCGCGACATCGCGGTCGATTCGCAGCTTGGTGAGGTCGGGCGTGGGGGCGGTCATGGACCCGGAAACGAAATCGCCGGCAATCACGGCCGGCGTGAGTCCATTCTACCAATTCGGCGTGTCGCGCCCGCGCGAACGCCGCGAAGATCAGCGTTCGGTCAGTGGCGCTCCGCGCGCGGCACCGGCTGTCCTCCGTGCGGCTTGGCGATCGCCGAAGGCGCGTGTCGCGCCGACGATCGCCGCAGGACTATCGACACGAGCCCCCAATAGACGGCGAGCGCGAGCAGCGGCGACAGCGCCGGCCGCGCGCGATAACCGGTGAACGACGCGATCAGCCCTCCGATGCGTCCCGAATCGTCGAGCAGCGCCGACGTATCCCACACCGGGTCGACGAGCGCCGGCACGACATCGAGGGCGATCAGCTTCTCGATCGCGGACACGAGCAGTGCGCCGGCAAGCAGCAGCAACAGGATCTCGCTCATGCGGAAGAACACCCGCCACGACAGGATGCGCAAGCCCTGCTGCAGCGCCCAGAATGTCGCAAGTGCCGCGCCGATCCCGAGGATCAGCACGATGGGGAGATCGGTGATGCCGCCCTTGTCGGCGCCGAGGCCATAGAGGAACACGACGGTCTCCGCCGTTTCGCGTCCTACCGCGAGCGCGACGACGACGAGCAGTCCCCACCAGTTGGCGGTGGCGGCGTTGCGCGCAATGTCGGTTTCGAGGTCGCGCTTGAACGTGCGGCCATGCCGGCGCATCCAGAACACCATCTGCACGATCAGTCCCGAAGCGACGAGCATCATCGCGAGCTGAAACCATTCGAGACCGTTGCCCGACAGCGACGACATGATGCCGAGCATGACCAGTGCCAGCGCAACGGCGAGGCCGACGCCCGCGACAACGCCGCCCCACAGGTAACGCATTCCAACGGCCGCGTCCGGGCGCTTGCGCAGCCACGCGAACAGGATGCCGACGACGAGGAGCGCCTCCGCCGATTCGCGCCAGACGATGAAGAGTGCGTTGCCCACGTGGCTTCGGATTACTTTGCGATCACCTTGCCCTGGCCGGTCTTCTCGTGGAACTCGTCGAAGAACTTGTACTCGCCCGCCTTCAACGCGTTGATCGTCACCGAGGCCTTGCCGCCGGGTGGAATCACCTTTTCCTGCCTGAGGTCGCGGCTTTCGAACTCGATCGCGCTCTTTCCCTCGTTGACGATGTCGATGCGAAAGCGCTTGCCGGCCGGCACTTCGATCGTCGAGGGCTCGAAAACGCCGTTACGAGCAGTCAACTTGTAGGTAGCGGCTTCCTGCGCGAGCGCGCCGGAGGCGAGCAGCGCAGCCGCGGCGAATACGAGCGTCCGCTTGAGCGGGATCGTGGGAATCATGTCAGCGTCCGATAACGGGTCGATGCTCGTGGTTTGGAGGTCTCGCTTTCGCGCCGGGGACGACCCTTCCGGACAGCATAGCAAAAGCAAATGCGCGTGTAAATAATAATGGTTCGCATTCACCGTAGTCGAGCGGGTGACCGCGCGCCACAACCCTGACCCCCCGTCAGCGTCGGCGTCGTCGATCGTGTCCCGCTCGGAGCAGGCATAATTTGCCGATGCTCGACTCCCACCTCGTCCGGGCCGAGCCTCGAAGCGCGCAGTCGTCTGCGCGCGCGGATATGCGGCAACCCCGGGCGTTGGACGCATGAGTTCGGCGAGCGCAGATCGCGCGTCGGTCGCGATTGTCGGCGGAGGCGTGCTCGGCTGCAGCATCGCCTGGCATCTGGCGCGCAAGGGTGTCACCGACGTGCTCGTGCTCGAGCGCAACGACCTGGGCTCCGGCGCCACCTCGCGCTCCGCGGGCCTGGTTTCGCGCGGCAGGCTGCACGCACCGGCGATGGCCATGGTTCGCCGCACGCGCGAGGCCATCGCCGAGCTCGAATCGATTCTTGGTGAGGACGTCGGCTTTCGCCGGGTCGGCAGCGTGCGCGTCGCCCGCAGCGCGAACGGCGCGGACGATCTGGTCAACATGGATCGCATGCTCGCCGATTCCGGGATCGACTTGCGCAACATCGACGAGGCCGAAGCGCAACATTGGGTGCCATGGCTCGACGCGACGGGCGCCACTCGGATTTCGTATGTGGAGGACGACGGCTACGTCGATGCCTACCGGCTGACGACCGCGTACGCGCGCGCGGCACGCGCGCTGGGGGTGCGGTTTCGCGTGCGAACCGGGGTCCATGCAATCCTGCGATCCGGCGACCGCGCGACCGGTGTTGCGACCGATGCCGGACCGGTGCATGCCGATGCAGTCGTCAACGCCGGCGGCGCGTGGGCGATCAGCCTGGCCGACGGCGCAGGTCTTTCGATGGCGACCGCACCGGTCCGCAGCCACTACTACATCACGGCGCCGCAAGCCGACCTGCCGCGCGATCATCCCGTCGTATACCTGCCCGATGCATGCGCTTATGCGCGACCCGAAGTCGGCGGGCTGCTCATCGGCGTCCAGGAACCGATGTCGCGAACTTACGACGCACGCACGCTTCCACCCGACATCGCGGATTTTCCGCTGTCGGATGCGAGCGACGAGTGGACGGTGCTGAGCGAGCACGCGGCGAGGTTGCGTGCCTACATTCCGCGGCTCGATACGCTGCCGCTCGCGCACCACGTCAGCGGTCTGTCGACGTACACGCCCGACGGCCGATTCCTGATCGGCCAAGGCGGCGCGCTGGAAGGTTTCTACATCGCAGGCGGCTGCTGCGGCACCGGTGTTTCGGCTTCCGGTGGCATCGGTGCAGCGGTCGCCGCGCTCGTCATGCGCGAGCCGACCGAGTTCGATCTCGGCGATTTCGCGCCCGATCGGTTCGGTGCTGTCGACCCTTACGGCGCAGCGTTTCGCGAGCGCTGTGCCGCGGCTCGCGCCAGCAAGCTGCGGCTGGGGTAGAGCCTACCGGGCAGACAACTCCGCTCGCGCGGCAAGTGATCCGCGCGCATGCCACGACGTTAGAGCCCTATTTCCCCGCGGCATGTAGCATTTCGTCTCGGGATTTGCCTCCGGCGGCCATCGCCTGCAGCGTCAACAGACCGAGCCCGACGCCGATGGCCGCGATTCCAAGCCACTCGATGCGCGTGATGCGCTCGCCGAACACTGCCATCGACGACAGGATTGCGATGACGGGCACCGCGAACAGATTGAGCGACGCGGTGCCGGCCGGCAGCCAGCGGAGGATCTCGATCCACACGAGGAAGCCGCCGGCGGTCGCAATGGCGCCGACGAAGAACATCAGACCGGCGTGAGCGATGCTCCAGTGTGTGGGCGGAACGTCTAACAGCCAGGGCAACGCCGTCAGCGGCAGCACGCCGATGATCATCTGCCAGGCCATGAAGCTCAGCACGTCGAAACCGCGCTCGCGCTGAAAATATTTCATCGCCACCGCCCCGGCCGCCCAGCCGAAACCGGAGAGCACGGCCCACAGCTTCGGCGCGAGGTCGCCTTTCCATGCCCAGGGCTGCACGACGAGCACGAGCCCGGCGAAAGCGAACGCGATCGCGTAGCGCTGGGCGCCTTTCACGCGTTCGTGCAGCACCGGCCAGGCGATGACGAGCGTCCAGAACGGCATCGTGTACACGAGCACCGACGTGCGGCCGACGCCTCCGCCGGCCACCGCCATCATCGTCGCGCCCATGTTGAGCGTCGTCTGCAGAAACGCGGTGATGACGACGGCGCGCCAGTTTCCCGGCCAGAAGCGGCCCCGGCGGGCGACGAGTGCCGCGAACAGCACACATATGGCGAGCCACGTGCGGTGCATGTTGAACTCGAGCGGATCCGCGTTGATCAGCGCCGCCTTCATGACGATCCAGTTGAAGCCCCAGACGAGCGTGAGGGCGGCGAGCGCGACGTACGCCGCGCGCCGCGAATGCACGTGTAACAACGACATCTCAGGCGGCGAGGAACGGCTCGATCACAGCTGCGACCGCGGCAGGTTGGTCGTGATGCAGCATGTGGCCGGCGTCGTCGATCGTCACCAGCTCGCCGTTGCGAATGTTCGAAAGACGCTCGCGCACCGCGTCGAGCCCGTCCGCACCCGCCTCGCCTTCCGGATGCCGCGCGAGCCAGCGCGGGATCTCCGAATCGCTCGCGGCGACCCAGAGCACCGGTGCGGTGACGTTGCGCCACGTCGCAACCGATTCCTCGATGCGATACACGTGCGGGAACGGCAGCTTGTGGCGTGGATCGGAGCGCAATTCGGCGCGGCCGTCCGCGAGCGTTTGCGCCCATTCCTGCGCGAGAAATTCGGCCTTGTCGCGCGGAAGCCGCGGATTCTTCTTCTGCAGGCGATCGGCAACCTCGCCAAGATTGGCATACGGCTTGAAGCGCGGCGCGTGCGCGAGGGCGTCGAGCCACTTCGCGATTTTCTTCGGCGCATCCTCGGCGGGCTCCGCCGGAATGCCGAAGCCTTCGAGCGAAACCGCGCGGAGCACGCGCGCGGGACGCGCGCCCGCGTAATTCATCACGATGTTGCCGCCGAGGCTGTGTCCGACCAGGCGGATCGGCGCGTCGCCGGCGTAGCGGCGAACGAGCGCCTCGAGATCGGCCACGTAGTCGTAGTACCAGTAACCCTGCGGCTGCCAGTCCGAGCGGCCGAAACCGCGCAGGTCCGGCGCGATCGCGTACCACTCTTTCGTGAGCGCGTCGACGAGGAACTGGAACGACGCGCCGACGTCCATCCAGCCGTGCAAGAGCAATAACGGCGGCGATTGCGGGCTGCCCCACGTGCGAACGTGATGGCGCGCGCCGCGCACGTCGACAAACTGCGACGTCGACGACTTGCGCGCTACTTCTTGCGGCAAAGCGCGAGACCGTCCTGCCAGCCGGTGCGGTAATTCGGATCGCCGGTGAAACGCGCGGCATCCTTGCGCTCGGGCCCCTGCACGCTCGCGCAACCGTCGGCATAGCCTTGACGATAGGGAAGCGGAAATCCCGACAGGTTGATCGTCGGCGGTGGCGGTTCCGCCGTGCGGGGCAGCGGCGGCGCTGCGGGCGGTGGCGGAGCAGGTGCGGGGCCGGGCGGAACCGTTGCGCATGCCGCCACCAGCAGCGCGGCGGCGATTGCGATTGCGCGCGTCGAATGCGCGGCGGGGCGGATGATCGTTCCGATCGCGAAGAGTGAACGGAGTAGAATTCTAACTCACCGTTCGTCAGGCGTTTCATGGCGTCTCCCGGTTTTGTTCATCTCCGCCTGCACAGCGAATTCTCGATCGCGGACGGCACGCTGCGCATCGACGACGCTGTCGCCGCAGCGGCGGCGGACCGGATGCCGGCGCTCGCGCTCACCGATCTCGCAAACCAGTTCGGGCTGATCAAGTTCTACACGGCAGCACGTGCGCGCGGCATCAAGCCGGTCGCCGGCTGCGACGTGTGGATTGCCAACGACAGCGAGCGCGACCAGCCGGCGCGCATCCTGCTGCTCGCGGCCACACGCGACGGCTACCTGCGGCTTTGCGACTGGCTGTCGCGCGCCTATCGCGCGCATCAGCATCGCGGCCGCGCGCAGATCGACCGCAAGTGGTTCGACGAAGGGACGGACGGCCTGATCGCGCTGTCGGGCGGGCGCGACGGCGACGTCGGCAACGCGCTGCAGCAGGGCAACGCGCCGGCCGCGAAGCGGCTCGCGGCCGAATGGCTCGCCCGCTTTCCGCAGCGTTACGTGCTCGAAGTGCAGCGCGCGGGCCACGCGGACGAGGAGGCGCTCGTGCACGCGACCGTCACGCTGGCGCGGGAAGTCGGCGCGCCGATCGTCGCCACGCACCCGGTGCAGTTTCTCTCCGCCGACGATTTCCGCGCGCACGAGGCACGCGTGTGCATCGCCGAGGGTCACACGCTCGCCGATCCGCGGCGGCCGCGGCGATTCACGCAGCAGCAGTATTTCCTGACGCAGGCGGAGATGGCGGTGAAGTTCGCCGACCTGCCGCAGGCGCTCGCCAACAGCGTCGCGATCGCTCAGCGTTGCAACCTGACGATTCCGCTCGGCCGCAATCACCTGCCGCGCTTTCCCACGCCCGTCGGAGGCACGCTCGACGATCATTTGCGTGACGAGGCGGCACGCGGCCTCGAGCGGCGACTCGCGCAGATCTATGTCGATGAGGCCGAGCGCGAGCGCAGGCGCGGCGAGTACGCGGAGCGTCTCGCGTTCGAGACGAAGACGATCGTGCAGATGGGCTTCTCCGGCTACTTCCTGATCGTCGCCGACTTCATCAACTGGGCAAAGAAAAACGGCGTGCCGGTCGGGCCGGGGCGCGGGTCGGGCGCCGGGTCGCTTGTCGCGTATTCGCTCGGCATCACCGACCTCGACCCGCTGCGCTACGCGCTGCTCTTCGAGCGCTTCCTGAATCCCGAGCGCGTGTCGATGCCGGACTTCGACATCGACTTCTGCCAGGACGGCCGCGATCGCGTCATCGATTACGTGAAGGACAAGTACGGCGCCGAGTCGGTGTCGCAGATCGCGACGTTCGGCACGCTCGCCGCGAAAGCCGCCGTGCGCGACGTCGGCCGCGTGCTCGACCTGCCGTATTCGTTCGTCGACGGCATCGCGAAGCTGATCCCGTTCCAGCCCGGGAAGACCGTGACGCTGCGCCGGCGACAGGGCGAGCCCGAGCCGAACGTCATCTACGCGCGCGAGGTCGAGCCGCTGATCGACCAGCGCGAAGCGGACGAGGAAGAAGTGCGCGAGCTGCTCGCGCTCGCCTGCGAGCTCGAGGGATTGCCGCGCAACGTCGGCATGCATGCCGGCGGCGTGCTTATCGCGCCCGGCAAATTGACCGACTTCTGCCCGCTGTACGTGCAGCCGGGCGCGCACGCGCCGGTGTCGCAATTCGACAAAGACGACGTCGAGGCGGTCGGCCTCGTCAAGTTCGACTTCCTAGGCCTTACGACGCTCACGATCCTCGACTGGACCTTGCGCTACGTGCGCGCGCTCGATCCGCGGTCGACGATCACGCTCGAGACCTTGCCGCTCGACGACGCCGCGGCGTTCGACATCTTCCGCAAGGGCAACACGACGGCGGTGTTCCAGTTCGAATCTCGCGGCATGCGCGAGCTGATCAAGCAGGCGCCGCCGACGCGCTTCGAGGACATCGTCGCGCTGGTGGCGCTGTACCGCCCCGGCCCGATGGAGCTCATTCCGGATTACACGGCGCGCAAGAGCGGCCGCGAGCGCGTCGAGTACGTCGACCCGCGCCTCGCGCCGATCCTGGAGCCGACTTACGGCGTCATGGTGTACCAGGAACAGGTGATGCAGATCGCGCAGGTGATCGGCGGCTACACGCTCGGCGCCGCCGACCTGTTGCGGCGCGCGATGGGCAAGAAGAAGCCCGAGGAGATGGCCAAGCACCGCGACATCTTCGTCGCGGGCGCCGAGAAAAACGGTCTCTCGCACGCGAAGGCGGTGCAGCTCTTCGGCCTGATGGAGAAGTTCGCAGGCTACGGCTTCAACCGCTCGCACTCGGCTGCGTATGCGCTCATCGCGTACCAGACGGCGTATTTCAAGGCGCATCATGCCGCGGCGTTCATGGCGGCGAACCTGTCGCTGGTCATGGACGACACCGACAAGGTCAAAAGCTTCTACGACGACGCGCTCGCGCAGGGACTCGTCATCCTGCCGCCGGACGTCAACGCGTCGCGTTATCGCTTCGAGCCGGTCGACACGAAAAGTCTTCGGTACGGCCTGGGCGGCATCAAGGGCACCGGCCAGGCGGCGATCGAGGCGATCGTCGCAGCGCGCGCGACGGGCGGCCCGTTCACGGACCTGTTCGATTTCTGCCGCCGCGTCGACAAGCGGCTCGTCAATCGGCGCGTCGTCGAGGCGCTGGTCCGCGCTGGCGCATTCGACGCGATCGATGCGCGTCGGGCAACGCTGTTCGCGTCGGTCGGCCTCGCGCTCGATGCCGGCGAGCGCGCCACGGCGTCGGCCGCGCAGGTTTCGCTGTTCGGCGAAGAGGCGGCGGAACAGATGGCGGCGCTGGTCGCGACGCGCGAGTGGACCGAGGCCGAGCGCCTGATCCAGGAGAAGCTGGCCATCGGCTTCTACCTGAGCGGACACCCGTTCGCGGCGCATGCGGCGGAGCTCGCGCCGATCGTGCGCACGTCGCTTGCGGCGCTCGCGCCGCGCAACGACAAGGTGCTCGTCGCGGGCATCGTCACCGCGCTGCGGGTCCAGACGAGCCGGCGCGGCAAGATGGCGTTCGTGACGCTCGACGACGGCAAAGGCCGGGTCGAGGCGATGGTTTACAACGAGACGTTCGATGCCGTGCGCGCGCTGCTGCGCGAGGACCAGCTCGTGCTGATGGAAGTGCGAGTCACGCAGCGGATCACCGAAGACGGCGAAGCGCAGGGTGTGCGCGTCATCGTCGAGAACGCGACCGATCTCGCGACGATACGCAAGGAGCGCGCGAAGGGCATTCGCATCGCGTGCAACGGCAACGCATCCGCGGATCGACTGGCGGAGATCCTGCAGCCGTTCCGCAACGGCCGCACGCCGGTCAGGATCCGCTACTGGAACGACCGCGTCGACGGCGAGCTCGAGCTGCCCGAAGCGTGGCGCGTGACGCCGGACGACGCACTGATCGACCAGCTGCGCGAATGGCTTGCGCCGGAGAACGTGCAAGTCGTCTACTGATCACGTAGGGTCAGGGACGACTTTCGAAATCCGGGTCAGAGATGTATTTCGCATCGTCGACCGGCCGAATGTCGGCAGTTCTCCGCGAAATACAT
>Ga0310810_10011944_pt1 | contig 10172 bp, 10 predicted proteins | sample NCmetagenome_FD_207641 | JGI IMG/M metagenome (GOLD analysis project Ga0310810, IMG submission 207641) | Soil microbial communities from experimental microcosm in Duke University, North Carolina, United States - NC | ecosystem: Engineered > Artificial ecosystem > Soil microcosm > Unclassified ...
AGCCGATCTCACATCCAAAGAGTGAGGGCCTTCTTAGGGATTTAGCTCCCGGTTTTCGCTTAGCGCTCCTTCCATGCTCCTGTGGGGTGTTTAAGCGGAGGAGAGCCCGCTCTTCGGAGGGCGGAGGCGGGCTTATTTGTCACTGCGCCGCTGTATGCCCCAGAAGCCCAAAATCACGCCTGACATAGAACAAGAACGAAACGCCAGGGTATAAACCAGAAACCCCAGGCCGCCTCTCGGGCGCTAACCTGGGATTCTGTTCCAGTGGTTCCTAAGCTGCGGTCATTCTACACCGCAGAATGCTTTCAGTAGCAAAACACGAAAGAGGCCCCTGCGAGCTGCTGTGGTAGACCTGCAGGGGCCCGGTGACGGAGAGTTGAACACTTGGATATCTCTATCGCATGCGGATGCAATACCGGAAATTGCGTAGTTCGCCCGTTGTTTTACTCTTGGCAGCAGGACATCATGCGCGGGCTGCCTCGGGCCGCTTGACCGCGCACAGTGGGAATGTAGAACATTACTTAAACACTTGACCACATCATCGGCGCAAGGGCGGACGAATACTATCGTTCCAAGAATTACTTGCAAACAATTTTCTCGCAGCAACTTGCGATCATCGGCCTTGGTAAAGAATCGAATGCGCAGGGCATTCTACGCCATTGCTACTCCAAGCTCAGCCCGCACAGTATCAATCAGGGCTTCAGCTCCTTCCATGCCGTAGAACACTATATCGCCGTAGAACTGGGATGCTTCAACGTTTTCGTTGGCGATAGAAATGATCCGCCCGCTGGGGCAACAATCTCGAAATCGTCTCGCAAGCCGCTGCCGCGCAGATGTGGCATTGAATAACAAAGCAGCATCAGCCCCAGATTCGCAGGCTGGATCCGCACATATGCCTCTTCGGGATCGGTCGTGGAGAACACGTTAAAGCCGGCGTTTCGTAGCACAGCGTGTCGCAGCGATACGAGTTCAGGGTAGGCCCCGACCGAGAGAATGGTTTGCGGTCGTCGCATGGAGTCTTGATGATTGCGAACTGCCTAGAGGCTTGCGACTGCCGCGAGCCACTCCTCAGGACCGTTTAGGGGGATGTTGTAGTCTGCCCCTGTGACCCTACCTTCAAACGGTGAATTGAGAGCTAGAACTCGTGTCGTGGGAAATCTCTTCTTCAACCAACGCACCACTACGCCGAAGCGGCGCGCAAGGCTTCGTCAACGTCACCAGCCTCCAGAATGCTGCGCTGCGCTGTGGAATGGCACCATACGCCGGCCGGGCAATCGGCCTGCAGCTCAAGCCGTACTGACAACTCGTTCCGTTCGTCTGGATGTGTGCCCAAGGCGCGCTGCACCTGCGTCTCCATACCCAGCAGTTTTTCTACATGATGCCCGATCTCATGCGCCAAAAGATAGGCTGCGCGAAATCTCCGGGCGCACCGAAGCGTCGCTTCAGTTCATCGTGAAAACTCACGTCGATATAAACCTTCTCATCGTCAGGACAGTAGAACGGCCCTGTCGCGGACTGTGCCATGCCGCAGGGGAATTGACTGATCGTCGTCCCTGCTGCTGAAAGATTTGGGTCCACGTGCGCTGCGTGCGCTCATCGTTTGGCAACAGCTGACGAGTTGTGCGACACGCGACCTCGGCGATCCTGACCTCGGTGTTCTATGGGAGCTTGCGCGATTCGCGTTCCAAATCTCCCGCCCTCTTTTTTCATGCGCAGTACAAGTTGTTGTAGACCGGTTCGCGAGGTCACCTGGACCGCTGTCTCCTTCTGGGGCAACCGGCCGAGTGCCAGGTCAGCGAGATACAGCCAGTGGCCCTCCCGCCGCCCGTAGGCCTGAATGTAATCAAGGTATCCTTTCATTCGCTTTCGGATGCTATTTCACGTCGAGGGGAGTTCTTCCTTTTCACGTTGGGGATGGCTGCACACTGACCGCGGACAGTGTCCAAGCCAGAATCGCAGGAACAGCGCCCGCTTCTGTCCAAGCAAACGATTTCGCCGTCGAGAACAGCACCGCGCGGCATCAGCGCGTTACCAATTCTCAAGGCAAGGTCCGCAAATAAAGCAAAGGGATTCCCATTGCGCGAAAAGAGAGTGCAGTTTCCGTGTTCAATGACAGCCAAGGCGTGGAAGCCGTCATATTTCAGTTCGAAAATGCACTCGGGATGGTCGAACGGGCGCGGCTTTCGGCCCAACGGCATTGGGGTGAATGGGATTCTAACAACCAGTAGTGGGATTAACTGCTCTGCGAAGCCTTTTGTCTGCCTGCTGTGCCGTGACCTCCAGAACAGCAATAGCCTCCGAATCCAGCCCCTCTGAGCAGAGGAAAGAACAATTCCTTTTTCCGCTAGTTCAGAAAGGCGCTTTTCGGTCTCTCGTAGATTTTAAGTAGCGTCTTCACTTGGGGCTTTCCCCCGATTCAAAGGTGATTTCATGGGCCAGCGCTGCACCCTCCCCCAGAATACAACGTTGGCCTCTTCGTTCTGACTGGGTCCCACATTCGTGAGACTTGTTCGCACATTAGCGTGGATCGGAACGCGGGTAAATGTCTCGGCGGTCACGCACGTTTGTTACCGTCGTGCGGGGCTACAGTACCTTCTAGCCATTTACGCAACACAACTTGCTCGGTACGCTTGCCCAAGCTTGTTGCTCCTGGACGACAAGCTTTCGATCACACTGCTTGGTTGTGTGATTCTCGGCCCGATGCTTGGATTTAACCTCTTACCCTCCTGAAGCTCGGGCCTTTTTCCTAGATGCGAGACCGATAATGTCAGTGACGAGAAGGCGGCCTCTTATGCAACTTTCTTTCCCGGTAGCTCACGCTCACAACGATGCTGTTCGAACTGCTCCCGAAGATTAGCTTCCGCACCCGAAGTCTTGCCTATGGCAGTCATCGGAACTCTAAATCTCGATTGCATTGCAAACATATGGCTGCAATCGGAATACCTCCGAGCCGTTTGATAATGCAGAGGGCGCGTCGCGGCGGCATGTGACGAAAGGGTGGCACAAAACCAGAGTAGGTAAAAGATAATGTGCCGTACAACAAGTAAAAGATGATGTACTGCACAAAAAAGGGCGGCTCCTTCGGAAGCCAGCATACCTATGACGATTTGTAACGGCGCATACGCCGGGTTTTCGCAACCACCTTCGCTGGAACCTCCTCCTCAACTACCACTTCGGCTGGAACGGTTCGCTCGACTACTACTTCGGCGGGTTCAGTACCAAATAAACGAGCCATATATTCATTCTTACACTGAATTGAGCAGAAGTGGACGGCTAACGGATGTAGAGCAGCTTCTCTCGTCCAAGTCGACTGTATGTTAACTTCTCTCCGGGCCGAAATGACTCCGACCGCTTCTGCGGCAAGGCCGACAATCCACGTATCATCCGCTTCCTTTACTGCGGAACAGGTGTCACAAACAAATTCGATCATAACGAAACTCCTCCCCAGCGAACGAACTACGCTCGCTTTCTTTTTACAACTACTTTTGTGGTGGTGGCCGGCGCCTCTACAACGGCAGCTTCGCCCAAGGCTCTCGAGAGCGTGACAGGTTGGCGCCTAACAGCAACCACGCGAGTTGAAGGAACGATATAGGTGCGCTCTTCCACTACTACCTTGCGCTTGGCTCGCCTGTTCTTGGGGCCAGCTTTCTTCGTGTTCTTCTTTGTCGTACTTTTCTTCTTGTCCGGCATACACACCTCAGAATCAAAGGTCACGTCTCGCATGGAACAGGAACAGGGGTATCGTGATTTGGATATTGCAGTGTGACGGCATTGCGCGCTAGACCGACGTTCTCAATGCATTGAGTGCTATTCACGGTACTTGCGATGTGAACGACGCGACCGCAGTTCGGACACACAAAGTTCCCTGCCAGGATGTTTTTGTCGCCCAGGTCGGCTCGGAAATTCACAACGCTTTGATGGTTACTTGTCGAGGATTCGTTGGCTGGCGAAAGCAAGGGTGCGCTGATTGTGTGACATTGTTCTCGGTGTTTGCTCCGCCGGGCGCGCAGCGTTGAATCCGTTTAGAAGCAGCGCTAGCCTATAGTGGTCAAGAAAAAAGGAGGCATGAATGTATACGACCCTGCGTGACTACCGCTTTAAGCAAGACATTGACGATATTCGTGGGTCTGCTGTGTACGGTCCTGGGGACGAGAAGCTGGGCAAAGTTGACGATTTTCGATTCTGACACTGGCCAGATTCGTTACGTGGTTGTTGATACCGGCGGCTGGCTGAGCAGTCGTAGGTTCTTGGTGCCGCCAGAGGAATTGCAGCCCTCGGCTGTGCACGAAAAAAACTTCAACGTAAACATGACGAAGGCGCAAATTGAACGCTTCCCTGCATTGGATGAGAAAGTGCTCGACGACAAACACAAATTCGAGGATTACGACCGGCAGTATCGCACTTCGTGGACTGTGGAACCCGCAACTAGGAAAGAGCCCGCGACGAACAGTCGGTTGTCGAGCTTCCAAACGCACATCGTTCAGAACCGCAGCAACATCTGTGAACCAAGCGTCCGCAAAGTAAGCTGAAGATCGCGGAGGATAGGGGCGCGATACCGCGCCTCTTTTTTGAATACGAAGCGACGAGTTGGATTCGTGGCATGAGGTATGCATCCGAGTAATTCCAGCAATGTCAATGTCTCGGCATTACCGAAGATAAAGGTAATCTCAGTTGGCATCTTGCCCGAACTTTTAGCTCTGAGAGAAGCCGTCTTGGAAACGGCGGGCTTTCAGGTATTCACCACGAGCAGCGAGAAACATGCACTATTGAGGATTGAGAATTCTGGCTGTGCAGTTTTGCTCCTGTGTTATGCCCTGGATGACGAAACGCGCGAGCGACTTATCAAAAAATTCCGGGAGAAGTGCCCTACCGGTCGCATCGTAGCACTCGCCAATTCGCCGATGTCGCAGCCCCCGGCAGAAGCGGATGCTTTTGTTTACGGCGTCGAAGGCGCTGAAGCCCTTATCGAGGCGGTCAGCGGCAAGAACCCCATCCGATAAGCAAAGCCGGATGAATCTCATCAGCTTCAGCCAATGCGTCAACCGATGGGGTTAAAGGGCTACACATATCCGGTCATTGTCTCTTTTTTCTCTCTCTTCTCTTCCTTGGTCTTTGGCGAATGTCGCTACTCAGGTGTGACAACCACCGCATCATGTTAAAGTACAAGGCCGGAAAGTTTCCGCAGATCCCACCTTTGTTTTCCACCACTGCACAATTCTTGAGCGATTGACGTTCCAGCAAAGCAGGCGTAAATCAGAATCCACCTTCGCCAAGGCTCGCGAAGGTCCAGCCTTTCGCCTAAATCTTCAAACGCCTGGAGTGTCTCTATGGGCCGGAAATACACGTATGCCAAAAAAACGGATCTCGAAAAGCTCGTCGCGAGAATGCAGGCCATTGGCGGGAATCTTAGGACGAAGCTGGGGCACGGTCAACTGGCTAGCGCTTCGTAGAAAATCGCAGAGTCTGCAAGTAATTGCGGGATTGACAAACGGCTATTGTGGCAGCCCTACCTTTCGCACCAATTCAGCAAAGCGTGTCTCGGAACGCAATGAATCGAGTGCGAAGTCAGTCTTCATCGCGATTAGCCCCGCATCACGCTCCTGATAAGCGGTGTTGAGCCACTGGAAAGCCTGATCTTTGTCGCCCAAATCGGCATAGAGCCGAGCAATGTCAAGGGCAGACGAGTAGCCAGTCTTGCGTTGCCGTTTTTTGAGTTCAATGCCTTTTTCGAGAGCGCCTTTCCAGCCGCCTAAACGAAATCCTTGCTCCATGGCGGTGGAAAACTCAAGTATGCGTGGCTCGCCTGTGAGCTGGCCGAGAACCTTCAATTCTTGGATGACCTGCGGGTACATGCGTTTGGCACGGTAACCATCCAGTAGACAAGCATGGATACCGGGGAACGTCGGGTTTTCGTCTGCGAGCTTCTTGCAGATAGCGATGGCTTCATCGTATTGCCGTGCCATTAGGTGAACGTCTCCCAAAAGCCTACTGATCGTCAGTGACAGCGGATCGAGCTGGTGAGCACGGTTAATTTCAGCAAGGGCTTCTTCTTCCCTACCGCCAAGCGCCCCAATGTCTTGTGCATACCATTGGTGGGCCGTAGCGTCATCGGGGTCGAGTTCAAAAGCCTTCTTGTACTCAGCTTCGCCTCCTGCAAAATCCCACTCGTACTCCATCTCATTGCTTGCCAAAACGGCATGCGGACGGGCCAATGAGGGGTCTAGCTCCAATGCTTTACGGGCAGCGGCACTCGATTTTGGGTAATTTTCGCTTGGACTGCCGCCATAGCTAGGCAATACGCTATAAGCATCAGCTAGACCCGCATAAGCCAAAGCATAGGCCGGGTCTTTGGCGATAGCTTGATTGAAATAGGCGATTGCCGTCTGAAGGTCTGGAGGTGTCCGTTTGTTCCAGTAGTAACGACCCTTCAAATACAGTTCATGGGCTTCTATATTTTTTGTACCCTGATTCGTAACCTGCTGTTTTTCAGAACTGTTCATGCCGGAGCGCAGCTTCTCTGCAATGTCACCTGCAATCTGCTGCTGCAGCGAGATGATTTCCGCCCCTCTCGCCGTGTAATGTTGGCCCCAGATTTCAGTGTTGTCCCGAACATCGGTCATTTCCGCACTCACCTCGACGTTATCTCCGTGCGGCGTCACCCGTCCGGTTACAAGCGCAGTGACGCGCAACTCACCGCCAGCCTTCTGTACATCCACCTCTTTCCCCTTGTACCGAAATACCGAGTTGCGTGATTTCACCTTCAGCTGTGGCACATGGGTAAGGTTCGCAATCAAGGATTCCGTGATGCCGTCGCTTAAATAGTCTGATCTGCTGTCTCCACTCACGTTGGCGAAGGGGAGTACCGCAAGAGAATCGATCTGTGACACTCTGCTAGACCGCAACAACCAAGTGCCAGCTGCGGCCAAGCCGATGACAGCTACGCACGCTGTTATGAGCAGCCAGAGCTTGCGACTTTTCAGTGCCTTGTGGGGTGATGCTTGGATGACCGCGATTCGGCTGGACTCAGTGTCGCGTCTCAGACGTTGCAAATCGGCGCGAATCTCAGAAGCATGCTGGTAACGAAGGCGGCAATCTTTTTCCAGTGATTTATTGATAATGTCTTCTAGCTGACGTGGCAAGTCGGGGTTGATCCGAACTGGCGCCACCGGCGGACGTTCCAAAATGGCATTGAAGATCAGCGCCGAGGTGTCGCCTCGAAAGGGCAGCATGCCTGTAGACATTTCATATAGAACGGCTCCGAACGAGAACAGGTCTGTCCTAGCGTCGAGTTCCTTACCTCGCACCTGTTCGGGTGACATGTATGCCACCGTGCCGAGGGTGACGCCCGGACTAGTAAGGTGAGCTTCAGCGTCTAAGGTGGGCATGCCGGCGGAGCTGGCGGTTGGCAATCTTTCGTTTACCTTTGCAAGCCCGAAATCGAGAATCTTTGCTTGTCCGCGATCGGTGACGAAGAGGTTTGCTGGTTTGATGTCTCTATGGATGATGCCCTTGGAATGAGCAGCATCCAAAGCGTCCGCAATCTGAACACCCAAATCGAGAACCTTTTCGACCTCCAGCGGCTTTCCAGTGATTAGGTGTTTGAGCGTCTGTCCCTCCAACAGCTCCATGGCTATGAAGGTTTGCCCATTCACTTCATCGATTTCATGGATGGTGCAAATGTTCGGATGGTTGAGTGCAGAGGCGGCACGCGCTTCCCGGCGAAATCGCTCGAGTGCCTGCGAGTCTTTGGCCAGCTCTTCGGGCAGGAACTTCAAGGCTACGTGGCGACCCAGCTTAAGGTCTTGCGCCTCATACACCACTCCCATGCCGCCGCCCCCAATTTTGCGGAGTATGCGGTAATGGGAAACGGTCTGGCCCACGGGTTGTGAGGGAGTGGCCATTGGCGGGAATGTTAGGACGAAGCTAGCGAAGCGTCAACTCGCTAGGTTCGGATCGGGATGGCAATCGAAGTTTGCAACTCATTGCGACAGTTGACAAAAACCGCGACAAATCGCTTCGGTGTGAGGTGCGGATCGCATCTACGCTCTGGCGCGTCCGCTAGGCCGACCCTGAGCGCTGGAACGGACGGAAGTGCAGCTTCAGGTTCCGGAAGTCTGACCAGTAGTGATGGCGTGACCAGCGATAGTCTCGTAAGCAAAACCTCGAAGTCTAACGCTAAGCCCACTCCGAAGACTCCCCGAGATGGTCACATACGCCCATGCATAGTGCGTTTGCCCATTGACGAGAAACTTAAGACCGAGGTAAGCAGTTTTGGAGCAGGAATATACGTACCCAGAGCACCAGTTGCCATTTCGGTACGAACCGCAGCCTCGACTCAGTAGAAAATTGGTCATCAGGGATTGATATTTGTAAAAAGTGAACTGGGAAGACACACTGCATTGGGAAGTGGAGTCAGAGCAGTGATTCACGCATTCCCCTAATGTAGAGCGCCGAGAAGAACGACAAAACCCTGCCTTTTGGCTCGACGGCGTCGCAGTAACGTATGCTTTTTTCGATATTCCTTCGGAAAGGGCAGCTAATCTGGCAGCACCCTTTACCAATAAGATTTAACCTGAGTCTTCTAATTCATGTGCGGAATCACACCGGGCCGTGATTCTTGTCACTGCTCCATTCTTCGTTCAAGCAGTAAATGTTCGGAACAGTTAGTCTCACCTCCACGAAGAGCAGTTCCCATCGTCGGGATGCAGCACCCTGTGAGGCGAGAGGCCCCTTAAGCAAGAACGCCTGCATCCCTGGCCACCATGAGGGGTTCTGGCATGGAGGCGAAAGCGATGAGAACTATTACTAGACGACGCTTTGTCCGATCCGGCCTTGGAGCCGGTGCTGCTCTGGCACTCCCTTGGTCGCTGCGGCCAGCCCTGGCGAGCGCTGGTCACAAGCTGACGCCATATGTCGAACCTCTGCCACTGCCCGGAGCCGGCATCGTGGTTGCGATGCCGACTGGCCCGAACCAGTATTCATTCACCCAGAGGCAGATTGAGAGGCAATTACACCCGCGCTTGCCGGCAACTCCACTCTGGGCCTACGACGACGGCTCCGGGTTGGGCGGCCAGGCGGGCTCTTTTGGGATGGCGGTTGTCGCTCAGAGCGGGACACCGCTTACGGTCAACTTCACACACAATTTGCCGACTACCTACCCGCGTTGGCTTCCGGTCGACACGCGCGAGACGCCGCTTGGTAATCAAGTGAGATTGATGACGCATCTGCATGGCGGTTTTGTTGCCGGCGACAGCGACGGAAACCCGGCGCTCACACCCAATGGATTCGGTCCCGGTGAAACGCAAACCGTTTACTACACCAACCAGAAGCCGCAAATGCCGGCTTCGCTCCTCTGGTTCCACGATCACGGCTTGGGCGCAACACGACTAAACGTTCTTGCCGGTCTTGCCGCCGCCTACATCGTTCGCGATGAGTTTGACACCGGGGCCGAGCCCAACCCCGCCGGCATTCCTGGTGATGCCTATGAAGTTCCGCTCGTCATTCAGGACCGGCTGTTCAATCTCGACGGCACATTCCTCTATCCCACGAGCGACATCCCAGGCGCAGTCTGGATTGGCGAGTACTTCGGCGACGTGATGCTGGTGAACGGAAAAGTCTGGCCGTTTCTGGAGGTCGAGCCGCGTTTGTACCGATTCCGCATCCTAAATGGCTGCAATGCCCGGATACTGAACCTCGATATGCCCGGCGCGCATATGTGGCAGATCGGCGCCGAAGGAGGAATGTGGGACAAGCCCGTGCCGGTCACCCGGCTAGTGCTTGCTCCGGCGGAGCGAGCGGATGTGCTGGTGGACTTCAGCCGAGTTGCGGGCGCAACATTGCCGCTCAAGAACCTGCACCCACCCAAGCCGGTTTCTACTCCTGCGCCGCCCCTGACACAGGTTATGCAAATTCGGGTTGGAACGAGGATCAATCAGCCTGGACCGACTGTTCCGAAGATCCTGCCGGGACGTGCCGCCAATCTCAGTGGCCCCGTGGCGATGACAAGGTATATCACTCTCAATGAAATCGCAGCCGAGACGGTCAACTGGGTGCTTAACCTGAACGCCATGGACTTCGAGCTGGCGGCTACGGAAACGCCGCGCGTCGGAGCATTGGAGGACTGGGTCTACGTCAACCTGACGGGGGACACGCACCCGATCCACACACACCTT
>Ga0310810_10011945_pt1 | contig 10172 bp, 6 predicted proteins | sample NCmetagenome_FD_207641 | JGI IMG/M metagenome (GOLD analysis project Ga0310810, IMG submission 207641) | Soil microbial communities from experimental microcosm in Duke University, North Carolina, United States - NC | ecosystem: Engineered > Artificial ecosystem > Soil microcosm > Unclassified ...
GGTCGCGACCGCGTCGCTCGAGCTCGGCATCGACGTCGGCACCGTGGATCTCGTGGTGCAGCTCGGCTCGCCGCGATCGATCGCGACGCTCCTCCAGCGGATCGGCCGCTCCGGTCACTCGCTGGGGGCGACCCCGAAGGGGCGCCTGTTCCCGACCACGCGCGATCAGCTGGTCGAGCTGGCGGCGCTGGTGCGCGCGATCGCCGGTGGACGCCTGGATGCGCTGCGCCTGCGCGACGCGCCGCTCGACATCCTCGCCCAGCAGGTGGTGGCGATGGCCGCCTGCGAGGAGCTGGCGGAGGAGGACCTGTTCGCGCTGATCCGGCGCGCCGCGCAGTACGCCGCGCTCGAGCGCGACCGGTTCGACCAGGTGATCGCGATGCTGGCAGAAGGAGTGGGGGCGCGGCACGGGCGAGTCACCGCGCACCTGCATCGCGATCGCACCACCGGCACGGTGCGGGCGCGGCGTGGCGCGCGCCTGGCCGCCATCACCTGCGGCGGCGCCATCCCGGACAACAACAACTACGCCGTGGTGCAGATGCCGGAGGAGACGCCGGTCGGCACCGTGGACGAGGACTGGGCCATCGAGAGCATGGCCGGCGACATCTTCCTGCTCGGCAACACCTCGTGGCGGATCCTGCGGGTCGAGTCGAGCCGTGTGCTCGTCGAGGACGCGGCCGGCCTGCCGCCGACCCTGCCCTTCTGGCTCGGCGAGGCGCCGGCGCGCACCGAGGAGCTGTCAGAGGAGGTCGGCCGGCTGCGCGCCGAGGTCGACGCGCGGCTGGTGGATGGCTGGTCGGTGGCAGAGGTCGCGAGCGAGCTCGCCGGAGCTGGATCGATCCCGCGGCCGGCGGCCGAGCAGATCGCCGAGTACCTGGCGGCCGGGCGGATCGCGCTCGGATCGCTGCCGAGCAAGACGCGCATCATCGCGGAGAGGTTCTTCGACGACGCCGGCGGCATGCAGCTGGTGATCCATGCGCCGCTCGGCGGCCGGATCAACAAGGCCTGGGGGCTGGCGCTCAGGAAGCGCTTCTGCCGCAGCTTCAACTTCGAGCTGCAGGCGGCGGCGACCGACGACGGCATCGTCATCTCGCTCGGGCCGGTGCACAGCTTCCCGCTCGAGGAAGTGTTCCAGTTCCTGACCTCGGCCACCGCGCGCGAGGTGCTGGTGCAGGCAGTGCTGGCAGCGCCGGTGTTCGGACTCCGCTGGCGATGGAACACCACCCGCGCGCTGGCCGTGTTGCGCAGGAGCGGAGGCAACCGGGTGCCGCCGCCGATTCTCAGGATGCGGACCGACGATCTGCTCGGCCTGGTCTTCCCGCAGGCCAACGCCTGCCTGGAGAACGTGGTCGGCGACATCGAGCTTCCCGACCATCCGCTGGTGTTCGAGACCATGCGCGACTGCCTGGTCGAGTTCCTCGACGCCGATGGCCTGGTCGCGCTGGTCGAGCGCATCGAGCGCGGCGAGGTCGAGCTCATCGCGAAGGACACGGTCGAGCCGTCGCCGCTGTCGCACGAGATCCTGAACGCCAACCCCTACGCCTACCTCGACGATGCCCCGCTCGAGGAGCGCCGCACGCGGGCGGTGAGCCTGCCGCGCCGGCTGCGCGCCGAGGTGGAGGCGGACGCGGGCAGGGTGATCGACGACGCGGCGATCGCGTCGGCCGAGCTCGAGGCGGCGCCGGACCTGCGAAACGCCGACGAGCTGCACGATCTACTCCTGTCACTCTGGGCGACGCCGCCGGAGGATCCGTGGGCCGACTGGTTCGCCGAGCTGGCGGCGCGCGGCCGCGCCACCATCGTGAACGGCCTCTGGGTGGCGAGCGAACGCGTCGACGCAATCACCGCAGGCGACGATTCCGCGATCCTCGAGATGGTCGGCGCGCTCCTCGCCTATTCCGGGCCGCGCTCGGCCGCCGAGCTGGCGGCCCACTTCGGCCTGCCGGAGGATCGCATCGAGACCGCGCTCCTCTCGCTCGAGGGTGAGGGCGCAGTTCTGCGCGGCGACTTTTCCGGCAAGGGCCTCCAGTTCTGCGACCGCCGCATGCTGGCGCGCATCCACCGGCTCGCGATCGGCCGGCTGCGCCGCGAGATCGAGCCGGTCAGCCCGGCGGCGCTCATGCGCTTCCTCTTCCGCTGGCAGCGGGTCGCGCGCGGCAGCCAGGCGATCGGCGCCGACGGCCTGGCGCGCGTCATCGAGCAGCTGCAGGGCTTCGAGAGCGCGGCCGGCGCCTGGGAGAAGGAGATCCTGCCGTCGCGGCTTTTCGGCTACGAGGCGGAGTGGCTCGACATGCTCTGCCTCTCGGGAGAGGTGGCGTGGGCGCGCCTGTCAGCGCGGGTGGCGCCTGCAGCGAAGTCCACACCGACCCGGGCGGCGCCGCTCGCGCTGCTCCTGCGCGCCGATCTGCCCTGGCTGCGCGCGTCGGCGCCGGTCGCCGCCGCCGACGAGATCGAGCTCGGTGAGGCCGCGCGCGCCGTGCACGATCACCTGGCCGCCGCCGGGGCGTCGTTCCTGGTGGACCTGGTGAACGCGCTCGGCCGCCCGCCCGCCGAGATCGAGGACGCCCTCTGGGAGCTGGTCGCCGCCGGCCTGGCGACAGCGGACGGCTTCGCCAGCTTGCGGGTCCTGACCGATCGCCGCCGCGGCGAGAGCCGGAGCCTGTTCGATCGATCGGCGAGTGCCACCGCCTCGCCGCGCAGCTGGATCACGGCCGTCAAGAAGGCGCGCGCCCGCGACCGCGAGCGCCCGGTGCACGCGATCCGCGCGCTTCCCACCTCGGCCGGCCGCTGGTCGCTCCTGCGCCCGCCCGATCCGGCCGCAGCAGACCCCGACCGTGCGGCGCGCCAGCTGCTCGCCCGCTACGGCATCGTCTTCCGCGACCTCCTGGCGCGCGAGTCCTGCCTGCCGCCCTGGCGCGATGTCCTGCGCGCGCTCCGCCGGCTCGAGGCGCGCGGCGAGATCCGCGGCGGCCGCTTCGTGTCCGGCTTCGTCGGGGAGCAGTTCGCGCTGCCCGAGGCCGTCGAAGGCCTGCGCGCCGCGCGCGCTCCGCGGACCTACCCGCCGGAGGTGGTGCGCATCGCCGCCGCCGATCCGCTCAACCTGGTCGGGGTCACTTCCCCCGGTTCACGGGTGCCCGCCGTCATCGGGAATGCAGTCCTCTACCGGAACGGCATCCCGCTCGCGAGCCTCGAGGGGGGACAGCTGGTCCTGCGCGACCAGCTCGAGACCGGCGAGGCGGTCGATCCCGACCTGGCGTACCACCCGCCGGTCCGAGTCGATCTGCGCGAGTTCCAGACCGCGCTGCCGCTGTAGGTTCACAAGCTGGCCTGCGCTTCACTGGTTGTGCAGCGCATGCGCAAGCGAGCGGCCATGCCGACTTGCGCGCGAGTTGGTCGCGCCGCGCACGCGAACCGCGAATGGCGCGTATCCTGCTGAGCAGGGCGCGCGATGAAGCACGGGCTCACCAGCATCCTCCTTGTCGCGATGTCAGCCTGCGGCGGCGGGGGCAGCGGCGGCGCCGACGCGACGCCGGCCGCCGACGCCCAGCCAGACGCGCAGACCGCCATCGACTACTGCGCCGGCGCGCCGGACAGCTTCACGCCGCCGGCGCCGGAGACCCACTACAACGAGGCGTTCCCCGACGCGCTCGTGGTCTACCCGGCCGAGAACCCCTACAGCTGGGACAAGGCGATCCTCGGCAAGATCCTCTTCTGGGAGGAGCAGATGTCGAGCGACGACACCGTCGCCTGCGGCACCTGCCACCGGACCGGCGCCGGCGGCTCGGATCCCCGCGCTGGCAGCGAGCCGACCTTCCCCAGCGCGATCGGCGGCATCCACGGGGCGCACGGCATCCGCGCCTGCGCGATCGTGGATGGCGAGGTCAGCTACACGAATTCGGGCGGAGTTCAGGTCACCAGGAGAAAGCCGCCGACCTATCTCGACGCCATGTTCGCCAGCGACCTGTTCTGGGACGGCCGCGCGCTGTCGGCCTTCACCGATCCGGACTCCGGCGAGGTCGCCATCGCCAGCGGCGGCGCGCTCGAGAGCCAGGTGGTCGGCCCGCCGCTCAACGGCGTCGAGATGGCGTGCGCCGATCGCACGTGGCCGGACGTCCACGCCAAGCTCGGACACGTGATGCCGCTGGCGAAGGCGCGCGACATCCCGCCGGACATGCTCTACGCGCTGTGCGCGCGGCCGAGCTACCCGGAGCTGTTCGAGGCCGCGTTCGGCGACCCGGCCATCACCACCCAGCGCATCGCCTTCGCCATCGCCACGCACGAGCGGACGCTCATCTCCAACCAGACCCCGTACGACCTGTTCCAGAACGGCGACGTGAACGCGCTGACCGCGCAGCAGAAGACCGGGATGGATCTGTTCGCCGGCAAGGGCAAGTGCCAGAGGTGCCACGCGCCGCCGCTCTTCGCCTCCGACCAGTTCGTCAACCTCGGCCTCATCGACTACGACAACCCGGGCGGCGACGTCGGCAACCCGACCCCGCACGTCGACCTCGGGCGCGAGGAGCTGACCGGCCTCATCGAGGACCGCGGCAAGTTCCGCACCCCGACCGCCCGCAACGCCGCGCTGCGCGAGGAGCAGGGCCTCCTCCACGACGGGCTGGTCGAGGGATCCAGCCTGGACGAGCTCCTGACCGCCTACAACGTCCCGCCCGGGCGGGACGCCCACACCGACCCGCGCATGGACCCCGCCATCGACGGCAACCAGCTCGGACTCACCGGCGAGGAGCTCTCGGCCATGCTCGCCTTCCTGCGCCAGGGCCTCACCGATCCGCGCGTGGCCGCCGAGGAGTACCCGTTCGACCGCCCGCGCCTCGGCAGCGAGCCGTGATCCGGTCAGGCGAGTGACGCGGTGACCTTGTCGAGCAGGCGCAGGAGCTCGCGGCGCTCGCTCGCGGTGAGCGCGGCGAAGTAGTCCTCCTCGATCTTCTCCAGGGCCGCCTCGATGGTGCGGCGCGAGGCGCCCTCCGGCGAGGCCGGCTCGATGCGCCAGGCGCGGCCGTCCTCGGCGTCCGCCACCCGGCGGACCAGACCGGCCTTCTCCATCCGGTCGATGGCGCCGGTCAGGGTGCCGGAGGACAGCATGATGATCCGCTGCAGGTCGGTCATCCGCATCGCCCCCTCGAGCCAGAGGACCAGCAGGATGTGCGCCTGCTCCGCCGACAGCCCGTGCGGCTTGAGCGCGCGGTTGGAGGCGCGGTTGACCGCACGAAAAGCGCGGATGAGCGCATAGCCGAGGGACCGGCGCAGCCGCGGGTCCCGCGTTTTATCTTGCATACGAGATAAGTATCTCGTATACGAGATATCGATGCAAGACCATCCGCGCCTCGTCGAGCTGGCCCGCCGCCTCCGCGCCCGCGTGCGATCCGGGGCCCCGCCGGACACGACGGTCGGCGAGGTGGCGACCGCCGACTACCTGTCGGAGGAGCGGCTCGCGCGCGAGCAGGACGGCATCTTCCGCCGGCTGCCGCAGATCGTCGCGATCGACGGCGAGCTCGCCCCCGGCGCCTGCCTGGTGCGCGAGGTCGCCGGCGTCTCGATCCTGATCACCCGCGACAAGGATGGAGTGGTGCGCGGCTTCCGCAACGCCTGCCGCCACCGGGCCACCCAGCTGGTGGACGCCCCGTGCACGCTGAAGGCGATCGTCTGCCCCTATCACGGATGGACCTACGACCTGGCCGGCGCCCTCATCCATGTGCCGCACGCCGGCGCCTTCGACGGTCGCTGCGACAGCCGCCAGAGCCTGGTCGAGGTGCCGCTCGCACTGCGCAACGGCCTGGTGTTCGCCGCGCTCGAGCCGTTCGACCTGGCAGGTTTCCTCGGGCCGATCGACGACGAGCTGGCCCGGCTCGGCTGCGACCGCTGGCCGGTCTACCGCCACGTCACCCATGATGTGCGCGGCAACTGGAAGCTCATCATCGACGCCTTCCTCGACGCCTACCACCTGCGCCAGCTCCACCGCACCACGATCTATCCGTTCTTCGTCGACGCCTGCGCCGAGGCGGACCAGGCCGGGCCGCATATCCGCGCGGTGGTCGCCCGGCGCCCGCTCGCCGAGGCCAGCGATGCCGACCTCGACGGCGCCGACTTCCGCCAGCTGGTCACGGCGAGCTACTTCGTCTTCCCGGCCGCGGTCTTCATCCTGCACCCGGACTACCTGTCGATCCTGACCTGCCAGCCAGAGGCGGCCGGGCTGACCCGCTTCAGCCACTGGATGCTCATCCCGGAGCTGCCGCAGAGCGACGCGGCGGCGGCGCACTGGGCCAGGAGCTTCGAGCTGGTCGACGGTGGCGTCTTCGTTCGCGAGGACCTGCGCATCGTCGAGGCGATGCAGCGCGGGCTCGCCTCGTCCGGCGACCGCACCGTCATGTTCAGCCGCCACGAGCACGCCTCGCTCTGGTTCCACCGTCACGTCGCCGACCGCGTTGCGGTACAGTCGGCGCGGTGACTCGCCGCGCGTTCGTCTTCATCCACGTCTACCTCGCGCTGCAGATCGCGCTGCCGCTCACCTATTACTTCGCGCGGCGCGACAAGTACGACGAGCGCTTCGCCTGGCGGATGTTCTCGGCCGAGCGCATGGCGGTCTGCCGGCCGCTGTTCAAGGTCGGCGACACCCCGGTCGCGCTCGGCAAGGAGTTCCACGAGGGCTGGATCAGCGTCGCCAGGCGCGGCCGCCGCGACGTGCTCGAGGCGATGGCCGCGCGCCTGTGCGACAAGAACCCCGGCCAGCCGGTCACTCTCGAGCTCACCTGCAAGACTGTCGACAACAAGGTCGAGACGCCGAGCGCCGGTCTGTGGAACCTGTGCGACAGGGGCCACATCTGATGCTGCTCGAGCGGCTCGAGGCGCACCCGCTCGGGCGCCGCTACCTCCGCTTCTGGACCGAGTACCGGGTCGCGCCCGAGGTGCTGGCGGTCTTCCGTCTGGTCTTCTTCGGGGTCCTCGCGGTCGACATGTGGCTGCAGGTGCAGCACGCGCCGCGCTACGGCGCGGGCGACTTCAACGTCTCGCACTTGCCGGCGCTCGACGCGCACCTGCCGGTCCTGACCCGGCCGGCGATGGCCTTCCTGTACATCCTGCAGGCCTACCTCGCCGCGCTGGTGGCGCTGGGCGGCGGCGGGCGGGCGGCGCTCGTCGCGCTCGCCTCGCTCTACGGCGTCACCTACTTCTCGAGCCAGCTCGATTCCTACCAGCACCACTACCTCATGTTCCTGGTGCTGCTGGTGCTCTGCCTCGTGCGCTGGGATCCGGAGCCAGAGCCGGGCAGGAAGGGCGCGACGCAGCCGTCGGCCTGGCCGGTGCGACTCATCCTGGTCCAGATCTCGATCGTCTACCTCTACGCCGCGATCGCCAAGATGGACGTCCTCTGGTGGGACGGCCGCGTGATGGAGCTCCAGATCTCGGCCGGCTGGGCGCGCGACCTCATCGAGAAGCTCGGCGGCTTCTCGTTCGTGTCCAAGATGGTGATCGCCACCGAGCTGTCCCTCGCGGTCGCCATCCACGTCCGCTCGCTGCGCCGTTTCGTGGCGCCGATCGGGATCCTCTTCCACACCGGCATCGAGGCGAGCGGCTTCCAGATCGGCCTCTTCTCCTACTTCATGATCGCGGTCTACGTGCTGGTCCTGCCGGAGGCGCCGCTCGTCCGCCTGGTCCAGTGGGTGCACCGTCACGTGCCGGCGATTCCGCTCGTCACCCGCTGGGCGCCGCTCGCGCGGATCATCCTGCGCGCCTCGGCGATCGCGCTCGGCGCTGCGCTCGTGCTCTTGGTCCCGATCGGCGCCCCGGCGCTGGTCGCTAGCGCCGTCATCCTCGCGCTCGGCACCGCCGGCATCTACGTCGTGTCGCGCGAGCGGCGCGACCGCCACGCGCTCGCCCATCTCGGCGGCTGTCTCCTGCTCGCATTCCTCGCCCGGCCCGGCGTCACCGACGTTGCGCGCGACTACTACCGCTTCTGGGGCGGCTCGGCGCGCCGGCTCGGCGATCTCGCCGCGGCGACCGAGAAGTACCAGCGCGCGATCGAGCTGGCCCCCGGCCACGCGCAGTCGCACGTCTCGCTCGGCAACCTCTACCAGATGACCGGCAAGTCCGACCTCGCCATGCGCGAGGCCGAGCGCGCCGAGCTGCTCGACCCGGATGGCTACCGCGGCTACCTGCTCGAGGCGATCATCCGCGACGCCTCGGGCGAGGGACACGGCGCGCTGGCCGCCGCCGAGAAGGCGCTCGAGCGCAAGCCGGACGAAAGGCAGGCCTTCCAGATCGCCAGTCGCTGGCGCCGCCAGCTCGGAATGCCGCCGCCCGAGCGGCCGTCGGCGTCCTCTCGCACCGAGCAACGCGACGACGAGGACGACGAGTGACCGCGCGACGCGCCGCGCTGCGCGAGAAGGCGGCCCGCATCGCGGCGCAGCTCGAGGGGCTGTTCCCGCGGCCGCCCATCCCGCTGGCGCACGAGGATCCGTTCACCCTGCTGGTCTCGGTCGTGCTGTCGGCCCAGTGCACCGACGTGCGGGTCAACGCCACCACCCCGGCCCTGTTCGCGCGCGCGTCGACTCCGGAGGCGATGGCAGAGCTGCCGGTCGCGACCATCGAGAAGATCATCCGGCCGTGCGGCCTGGCGCCGGCCAAGGCGAAGAACATACGCGCCATGTCGAAGCTGATCCTCGAGCGGCACGGCGGCTCGGTACCGGACAGCTTCGAGGAGCTCGAGGCGCTGCCGGGCGTCGGCCACAAGACGGCCAGCGTGGTGATGGCGCAGGCGTTCGGCGTGCCGGCCTTCCCGGTCGACACCCACATCCACCGGCTGGCGGCGCGCTGGGGCCTGTCGCGCGGAAAGAACGTGGCCGAGACCGAACGCGACCTCAAGGCGCTGTTCCCGCCGGAGCGGTGGAACGACCTCCACCTGCAGATCATCTACTTCGGCCGCAGCCACTGCCCGGCGCGCGGGCACGACCCGGCCTCCTGTCCGATCTGCTCCTGGGCGGCGCCGCGCCGCCGCCGCTGACTGCGCGATATAGTCAGCTCACCATGCAGGACCTGGCAAACCTCTACCGGGCGCACGTCGCGACCCTGCAGGCCGGTTACGGACGCGCGCTCGAGGCGCAGGGCTACGCCGCGCTCCTGGTGCACGCCGGCGCGGTGCAGCCGGTCAGCCGGTTCGACGACCGCGAGTGGCCGTTCAAGCCGACGCCGGCCTTCGCGCACTGGCTGCCGCTCGTCGAGCCAGAATCCTGGCTCCTGTTCGAGCCCGGCACGCGGCCGCGGGTGCTGCGCGGCTACCAGGCCGGCTTCTGGGACGGACCGCCGCCCGCCGCGCCCGACTGGGTGTGGGCAGAGATCGACGTGCGATCGATCGCGCCCGACAGGCTCGCCGCCGAGCTGCCGACCGGCCGCCTCGCATTCGTCGGCGAGGACCCGGCGCGCGCGGCAGCGCTCGGCATCGCGCATCCCAATCCGCCGGCCCTGGTGGCCGCCTTCGATCAGATCCGCACGCGCAAGACCGACTACGAGCGGGCCTGCCTGGCCGACGCCACTCGTCGCGCGGTGGCCGGCCACCGGCACGCCTTCGCCCTGTTCCGCGGCCAGCCCATGTCGGAGCTCGAGCTCCATCTCGAGTTCCTCGACGCGAGCGGGCAGGACGCGACCCAGACCCCGTACCAGAACATCGTCGCGCTCGGGCGCAACGCGGCCGTCCTGCACCACGTGTCGTACGAGCGGCGAGCGCCGGGCCCGCGCCGTTCGCTCCTCATCGACGCCGGCGCCAGCGAGCTCGGGTACGGTTGCGACATCACCCGCACCGAGGTGATCGGCGACGGCGAGCCGGCGCGGGTGTTCGCCGACCTCGTCGCCCGGGTCGACGCAATGCAGCAGGAGCTGTGCCGTCGGGTCCGCCCGGGCCTGCCCTACGAAGAGCTGCACGACCAGTGTCACCAGCTCGTGGCGCCCATCCTGCGCGAGCTCGACATCGTCCGGGCCGGCGACGAGGAGATCGTGGCGACCGGGGTCACCCGCCGCTTCCTGCCCCACGGGCTCGGCCACTCGCTCGGCATCCAGGTGCACGACGTCGGCTGCAAGCTGACCCCGCCGCGGGCCGACAACCCGTGGCTGCGCAACACCTCCGACATCGCGATCGGGCAGATCTTCACGATCGAGCCCGGCATCTA
>Ga0310810_10011946_pt1 | contig 10172 bp, 10 predicted proteins | sample NCmetagenome_FD_207641 | JGI IMG/M metagenome (GOLD analysis project Ga0310810, IMG submission 207641) | Soil microbial communities from experimental microcosm in Duke University, North Carolina, United States - NC | ecosystem: Engineered > Artificial ecosystem > Soil microcosm > Unclassified ...
GCGGTTCTATGCAAGAGTTTCAGTCGAATGTTCCGATGACGAAAAGCGGTGCCTTGCGGGTACTGCGCCACAGGTTGTTTGAATCGAACATTAAGCTTGTCCAGCCTGAAGATCATTTGCCAAACTTTCCCAAGTACCAAGTTGTTAACAAGCACCCGTACGTGCATACGACACGCAAGCAATTGGATCACTTCGGGAAGCTCGACCCGTACAAGGATTTCGTTATGGTTGCGGGCGGCGGTAATGCACCTGCGGAGGCGTGTAGAGATGCTATGGGAATCGATTGGATGAATCGCGATGAGCTTTGCGAAGCGATTCCACCAGCGTATACGCGCTACATCGGCAAGCAACTGCTTGAGCATCACGGCGACTTCTTGCCGAGTATCGAATTCCAGCTGAGCTTGTTTTAGAAAACGAGTTCACCTAGAGCTTGTTCTAAATATGCAGAAACGCGGTCCGGCTAAAAAGTACGAAATCGGCGTTGCCTAAATGGGCAACAACCTGAGCGTCGTCTAGCTTGCACGTTGACGAAAGGAGGTTGCGGGTGTTCGAAGAGCTACCGGATGATGTGAAAACGAAGCTTGACGATTACCGCAAGGAAGTCGAAAGAGCGTATGAAGCTGAGTTTAAGATCGTGGACTCAAAGCTGGAAGGTGCGCGAACGGTTACAAGGGATGCGCTTGCTGATCTAGCTTCTGAGGCGATTACGACGTTGCGTGACATTATGCAGACGTCGGACTCGGATGCTACGCGAGCAAAGGTTGCGACCTTTGTTGTCGATAAGGTCATCGGTAAGGATACGGTTCTCGATCCTGACGATCCGATGAAGGATGTTGTCAAGCGGCTTACCGCTGATGCGTCTGAATGAGACGGTGATTATGGCGAGAGGGTGGGAGTTCGCCGCATCGTCTCCAGAGTTCACCGGCCTAGCAAGTTCGATGGAACGTTCGAAAGCGATTGTATTGGAGCGTAAGACGGATATGCCCGACGAACTGAAAGAGCAGATGGAAGTGGCGAGTCATGCACTTTTGAAGACGCTCGAATCAGGGCTGTGGGGCGGTGGACCTTTTACGGTGTCGCTTTCGGGCAGTGAGAACGTTCTCTACATGGCGGTGACTCGTAGATGACAGGTAACGACGGCAATATTGCAAGGGCCGTCTTTTTTAAGGGGCCAGTGATCGGCCTACCAGACGACATTCCTTTTAGGTCTGACCGCGAATACACGTTCTGCCGTCTTTGCGGCGACCTATTCCAACCTGAGCTTGAGCGGGTATCGCAAGAAGAGTACACGCCACAGGTTCGGGCACGTTCAATGAAGATGCAGCGATGGTGGGCTGAAAACCACAATCGTAAGCATCCTGCATGGGAGCATGAGCAGTTCAAGCTGAGCGGGCGCTTCCTTACGCCTGAAGCAACTTATGCGTTGGTGCCGTACGGCATCATCCCGCTGAGCGATCTTGTGTTCGCTAACGAGAATGCGGCGGCGGGATTGGAAGCTCCAAGAATCTCCGGATTCGACAATTACGAATGGTAAGGAGAACTATGCCTTTCTACGAAATCGTGTATGAGACTGGCAATGTGTCAGTCGCGGAGTACGCAGATGATGCGGAGGCATTGGCTGCGGCGGGTGCGCAAGATCAGCGCGCTCGCGAAGGTGGTGCTGCAGGCCCGCAAGGTGGCCCTGCAGAAAGAGTTGCAAAGCTGTACAAGTACGATCAGCACCCGAACGAGTACAACCCGGATCAGACTGCTAGCGCCGAGGTTGTTGAAAAGGAAATCTCCGAGCTTATCAAGGCAACGAAGGATAAGAATGGCGTCGTGAATATCGATCAGCTTGCGCTGGAGGTTCGCGGCCTTTCGCATCCGATGACTAGTAAGGAGCATGCGCACGATTCGCAGTTCAAGATGAAGGAAAAGGGAGTTCTTACGCTTGAAGGCGGTGGGAAGTAATGGCAACTATCGTCTTCCAGCGAATGAGCCAGCTTGTCACGGATTACGTGATGGGTGCATCGGGCTCGATCACTCCTCCGGCTTCGTGGACGATGGGGCTTTCGACTACGGTCGTCGGTTCTGGCGCAAACATGGCACGCGGTTCAGTTTGGTCTGCAACCGTGTCCGGTTCGAACGTTAACGAAATCGGCTCTACAACGGCTGCGGGATATGCAAGGCAGACAATCGCCAAGTCGATTAACCAGGCAGGTATCGACTGGGGAACGTCTTCGTTCGATTCAACGTTCTCGACTGGTGGACAGTCCACGACTGCCGATCAGGTTACGTTCGGCGCGTTCTCAGGCGCACCTTCACCTAACGGTGCAAACTCCTGGGCGCTTACCGATGGTACGACGCTCAACGCAGGGCAGCTTTACTTTGCGGCTGATACTGCAGCGACTCGTACGTTTGCAAACGGCGACACTGAAAAGGTTACTGCCACGCTGAAGGCAGGTTGACATGGCGACCTTGACGGTCACGCCTAGTGCGCCGAGAGTGGGCGAGGCCATCCTCATTAGTGGGGATGGCTTCGCGCCATCTACAGAGATTCAAGTCTCTGTCGATCCACTGGGCATTTACTCGGAAATCATGTCTGATGGTGCAGGAGTGTTTGCATCGGACGATCCCGCTGATAGGGCTGTGGCGGTTTTGACTTCGACGGGTGTGAATCCGGCGGCTGCTGAAACTGTCACGATTGGATCGAAGACATACACGTTCCGAGCAAGTGTTGCAACAACGGCGAATGAAGTACTAATCGGCGCAAACGCAGCGGCCACGCTTGCGAATCTCAAGGCTGCAGTAAACCTCGAGACTGGAGCGGGCACGCTGTATGGAAGCAATACGACGATCAACGCCGAGGCTACGGCAAGCGTGATTACGGCTACTACGCTTCGGTTCTACGCGAAGACCGCAGGTACGGCTGGTAACAGCATTGCTAGCACGGAAACTTCCACGACTCTCTCTTTTACGGGCGGTACTTTTGCAGGCGGCGCTGCTGCAACCGGAGTGAAGAGTTTGGAAGTTAGACCTACTCGCGCTAGCAAGCTAACTATCACCGCTACCGATGGCACTACTACCGTTCAAACCAACGTATACATTTGGGGTCCGTAGTGCCTAACGGTTCTATTGGGAGGGGTCAGTAAATGGCCCCTCCCGCCAACGACAACTTTTCAAACGCTCAAGGCCCACTGAGTACAAGTCTGCCTGCTTCCGCAGCGGGTACGACTTTCGATGCTACGAAAGAGTCTGGTGAGCCTCTTTTTGCAGGTTGGTCTGACGAGCAGAGCGTTTGGTACTACTTCATTCCGGCCTCGACAGGCTGGTACAAGTTTTGGCTCGATCCTGCAGACATAACATTCCATAACGGCCAGTCGCTTGTTATGGCGCTCGGGGCAGCCTCGACGCTTGCGGGCTATACGCAAACAGCTTCCGATACTTTTACAACTCACGCTGATGGTCAGTTCTGGACTGGATTCTCGACTGTCGCGGGTTTTCTAACTTCCGGTACGACCTATCGACTGAGGATTTCGTCGGGGCGTTCCGGAACGATCAACGCGAAAGCGATTGATTACACCCTGCGGTGGGATACGTTCACGCCACCGTCAAATGATGATTTTGCGAATGCACAAACTCTAACGCTTGGTACGCCGGTTTCGTGGGATACGTATAACGCAACAAGCGAAGCGAGCGAACCTAGTCCGAATCCTCTCTACACTGCTGTACAGGGGATTTGGTACAAGTTTAACGTTACGACTCCGGGAATTCATCGCGTCGTAATTCCAATTGCCGACTTCGATCCTACAGGAACACATCTAACCGGAGTGATCGGCGGCATCACACAAGTCCCAGGTTTTATTTATGCGCAGGTCTTTAAGGATTTCGTAGATACGCTCGCTGAAGCAACTACGGCCAACGTTATCGAGACGAGTAGTATGGCGAGTAACAATACGCAGGATATTGTGCTCTCGCTGAATCTAACAACTACCGGCTTCTACTACGTTCGTATCTCGACGCCATATATTATCAAGAATACTCAGGCTACTGAGAATTACAACTTCAACGATATGTCGGCGTCGGGAACTATTCTCGCCGAAGTGAATACTCCACCGGCGAACGACAATCTAGCGAACGCTACAGTTCTTGACCCCGATGGTGGAAGTCTGCTAGGGGAATCAACATACGATTCGACTATCGAATCGGGCGAGCCGGATTGCTTCTTCAATAGCGGTTTCCGCCAGAGCGTTTGGTACAAGATTACGCCGACTACAACTGGGACGTACGTCTTCCGAGTTCCATACGCGACAACGGTGTATCACGGACTTCCTAGTTTTAGCGCGAGTTGGGGAGAAATTCAACTCGGCTTGTTTGCACAGACGACACTTGCCAACATGACGAGCGGCAACTTGCTCGATAGTGACGACATCTTCCCTGTTGGGTCGGGTTGGTCTTCTCCGCATGATGGCGTTCTTATCGCTGAGCTTACCGCTGGAACGACATACCATATTAAGGTCGAAGGTGCTGCGCCGCGCCCGAACCAAGGGACGTGCGATTACGACTTTATTTGGGAAGCGCGCCCACCCGTAACAAACGACGATTTCGCAAATGCGCAAGCGATTAGCGGTGCGACCGGCACGGTATTCCCCGTGCTTGCGGCGGGCAATACAGTCGAAGCAAGCGAGCCTCCTTCGTACTACTGGAATGGTGAGCCGCAAATTGGTGGAACGGTATGGTTCGATTGGACATGCCCCACTACGGGTGATTACGTCTTCAAGATTCAATCAACCGAAGATTCGTCTGGTTCACTCTTCCCGAGTTTCGACCTTGCTGTATGGCAAGGCAGTTCGCTAGGCAGCTTAACAAAAGTTACTCGTAACTTTCAAGGATCGCAGAATACAGAAGGCCGTCTGTGGGCACACGCAACTTCAGTAGGATTCCATGCTATCTCGGGGCAGCACTACAAGATTCAAATTAGGAACTCGTCAGAAGCTTATGACCAAGCGAAGCTGACGTGGCGCACGAATACCGTTACCGGCGATTCGACTGCGGCCCCGGCATCGTTTCCGAATGGGCGCGTCGATAACTTCGGTAACGACGCTTCAGAACCACCGCCTAATTATGCAACGATTCTAGGCGGACACGATGCGTGGTGGTTCGTGGATGGGCAGGTAGGCCACGTCAAGTGGTTCAAGAAAGTCTTTACCGATACCGAGACTATTACGATTGACGGGAACTTCTGGGAACCACTCGTCCATAATAGCGTTACGATGGTTAATTCGGTCGATGTGGGGCTCATTGTCTATAAGGGTGCGAACTATGCATCGCTAACTCCTGCAAAGATTTCAGGCACGACAGTCGATGCTGCAATGATGTTCGGCAATGGCTACTTCACCGGCGATATTCGCGGTACTGACCGTTCGCGCTTCCTCTCACTCGATACGCCAGCTTCCGGTTCGGACGGTCTAGACTTCATGCCGGTAGATGTTGCGGGCGGTGACACGGTATGGATTTGCATATTTGGCCTCTATGACAATGATACGTGGGTTGACAGTTTTACGGATGCTGAAGATGCGACGCAATTCGAAGTCGATTTGCATGTTCCGACGAATGCGCCGGCGAATGATATTTGGCAGGATGTATGGGATAACGACGAGTATCCTTATACTCTTAACTATGACCTCTATGAGCAGAATTTCTATGTGAATCCCGAAGCTGGCAGTCGTCAAGGAACAACTGTCGGCGCAACTGCAGATGTAGGCGAGGGATCGCGAGCAGGCTTTGCTGCAACACGAAGCGTTTGGTACTTCTGGGCATGGAGCGATAGCGATACGCGGACGTGGGAATTCTCGATTGATTCTCCCGGCGACTGCGTTCTCGGCATCTACGATATTACGAACTTTGGCGGCGCTCTAGGATCGCTGCTTGCATCCGATGATGATAGCGGCCCCGGTTCGAATCCACTGATTAACTTTGTGCCCGCTGACCATCCGCAGATTTCGGATTGGGGCTGGGCAATTGTCGTCGATTCGAAAGCCGAAACGTCGTTTACGCTTAACTACCGCAGACTCAATCCCGCGACACCGCCCGCCAACGACGACTTCGCTGACGCTGTAGTAATTTCATCGATTCCGTTCTCGCAGTCCGGTACCACTGTCGGAGCAACTGCAGAATTCGAAGAACACTCAGCAGTGGAGCTTTCACAAGGACCGAAGGATAGCGTTTGGTACAAGTACGTCGCGACCTTTACCGGGCACCTTAAGGTGAAGGCAAAGTGCCTTACCTACAATGACGATGCCTCGGTATACGTCGATACGTGGAAGGGCACGACGCTCGCAAATCTTGTACGTAATCCTGAGCCGCCGCCTAGCGGCCCTGGCGGGGGATGGAACAAGGGGTACTTCGGCACGGACGATACTGACTTCGATATCGAGCATGAAGCGTTTACAATCGATGTAACTAGTGGACAGACATACTACATCCGTGTCCAAACGTATTCTGGTGGTTCGGAAGACTTCATAATTTATCTTGAAGAGGCTCCCGTATATCTCGACTTGCGGCCGAGTGGATCAGACGAGATGCACGGTACGCTTATCGATGCCGCAGAAGTCTATCTTGATCTGCAAGTTACCTCGGTTGAAGTATTCCACCCGGCGCTTACAACTGATGCTGCGACCGTTCTGCTCGATTTGCAAGCAAGTGGTGTTGATGTAAAAGCTTTCCAGTATGTCGATTCGGGAACTGCGCGCCTAGTTGTTACGCCTGGAGTAGAGACGGAATGCTACTTCCATCTTGAGCCGTCGTTTACTGCAGACGGCGTGCGTAAGTGGCAATACGATGGACAGCGCAAATGGTCTGCAGATGGTACACGGCGTTGGACTTGGACTGAAGGCGAAGGACTTCCACAGATTTGCTAGAGGAGCGATATGGCATTCACAATTACTAGGGGAACCAAGGAGATTCTTCCGGTCGATGTTGACGATTCGACGGATCAAGTCACGACGCTTGTTGGTGCGACCGGACTCCAGTTCGACGTCAAGATGGCTGATACGCCATTCACGTCGTTTTATTCGAATCAGGCAGCTTCCGCAACTGACATGAGGATTAGCTGCTTGGTCGATACTTCTGCGGCTCATCCTAATGGACTGTGGCCTGCGGGTCACTACGAGCTTTACATCGAATTCACGCTTGCGTCGGAAGCAGTAAGGCTCGGGCCGATTGACATCTACGTGATTGGACAGGGGTAATGAAGCGGTTGTCAGATACAGAGTGTTTCGATAAGCTCACCGGCTCCAAGTGTTACAAGGAAACGGTCAATCAGCAGGATAAGAACAAGGTCAACAAAGCTCGTCAGGGAATTAATCCAACGACTCCAAGTGCAGCTATTGCGCAAGTAGCTGCAGAGTTAGGATTGCGGGCGCATGCACAAGAGGAACCACCCCCTCCGCCGCCTCCACCGCCGCCGCCAACTAAGCGGTATGCACCCCGAACGCATAACCTTGGCAATCGTGACCAAGACCCTCGTTTTTGTTGTAAGCCAGAGTACGGAGTGGTCGATAAGGGTGACCATTACGAGGACGAAATGGGTTGTATATACACGAAAGAACCATACGGAACGAATCCCGATGGAACGCGAGATAGAGCCTATATCGTTCCGGGACTGAAGGGTGCAGATTCTATGGATGGTATGGAGCCGTGTGATCCATACTCAGCTAACGGAATCAGTGTACCGCCGTATCCTGGCGATCCTTACGCACAGACAGGTTCTTATCACAGGTAGATGTCGAAAGAGACGCGCTACCGTCAGAGGCTATGCGTCGTATGTTTTACACCATTCTCAGCACCGCACAAGCAAACAACGTGCAGCAAGTCCTGCGGAGCGAAACTTCGCTGGATAAAGCAGAATCGCGTTAAGAATGCTAAAGCCGAGATAGCTGAGATTGGTATCGCCAAGTTCGTAGATAAGAGATGGCAAGCAAATACCCCACAGACAGCGTTGGCAGCGGATCGCTTGCTGCGTGTATTGCAGATCACTCCTACATTCGGAGAGGATCGAATCGATCGTGCAGCGAGGAACGGGCAAATTCCAAAGATCACGGATCGCGTGCGGGAGGTACTGGTCTACGCAGCCTGCGGCATGCAGCAGAAAGAAGTGGCTAGACGTATGGGCCTATCGCTCGACACAATCAAAGGCTACTGGAATACCGCGCTTGCGGCGCTAAACGCGAACAACATCACACACGCTGTAGCGCTGGCGAGACAGACAGGTATCTTGCCTACGCCTGACTCCCTCAGTGATCGCGATAAGGAAACTCTCGCACTTCTAGCGACAGGACACACTGACTACCAAATGGCTAAGACACTCGGACTTGCTAAGGAAACGATCAAGGACGTAATCCTACGTCTTGAAGCTGCATTCGGTGTACGTAACCGCCCGTCTCTCATTCGCGTTGCTATCGACACAGGATACATCTAATGGCACTTTGCCTGAGTGAGTACATCGGTAAGGGTACACGGAAGAATCCGTACCGAACAAAGGTGCCTGGAGCGGCTATCGACTTGCGCCCTGATTGCTCCAAGCGCGAGGGATACGCTCTCGTCAACACTGATGAGCCTGTGAAGCGTTGGAAGCTTGGTGATGGCTTCCAGGACACGTTCGGCTATCGGATTCGGAACGCTGTACACAGTCGTATGGGTGTGGACATTTCGGCTGTTAAGCGCTTCGATGTACTTACCGCCAAGCTCCTAATGGAACCGAATGGTTGGAACCCACTCCGACCTAACGTATTTGAAGGTCGCTACGAAATCTGGCTAGGCGGACTTGTGTGGGAATTTCCACTTATTCGTGGTGGAGCAACCGACGACTTCAATCGTCCTAACGGATTGATTGGCGATCCCTGGACTAAGCTTGTAGGCAACAACTTCAACATCAATACGAATCGTGTTGAAGCAGTAGGTGGTTCTACCGCTGATAGTGTCTGGGTATATACAAACGCTGCTACATCAGCAGATCAATACTCAGAGCTTCGCACAGTCTCTACGGTTCTGGGTGATGTTGGGCCAGTAGTACGAGGACAGTTGGGTACTGGTTCGGCGCTCTGTTGTTATCTGATAGCTGAAGCTATCCAAACTTCAGCAAAAATCGTTGCCGGAACATTTACACAGCTTTCTGTCCCTGATCTAACGGATTATGACACAACTACAAACCCTGGCGATTGGGTGGGAATTCGCGCTGTCGGTACTACGATCACTGGTTATAGAGTACCGTCTGCGGGTGGTAGTTCCGTTGACTACATCGGTAACAATAATGTTACTGATACGGCTATTCCTGGCACTGGTGGTGCCGTAGCTAACGGTCTTCCAGGAATATTCATGTTCGCCCTTTCTACCCCCGCCGACGAATGGAGGGGAGCTAACTACGGCACCATCTCCAAGAACTTCCCTGTAGCTACCGCTAACGATGATGGTACTGGCTATCGAACGAATACCTCATGGGCCAGCATTGGCTCGGGCGCATTTACTGCGGAATCAACCACAAACATCTGGGCGAGTAAAGTCTTCAACGGTTCGACCGACTACTTCGATGATAATGCGTATGTCCGGGTAGACAGTTCAAGTATCCCCGATAACGCAAATATCGTAGGTGGACGGATAAAGTTCTGGTGTGTCAATGAAACGGATAGTCCTAATAACTTTAGTCTTGTCGCAGACTACTTCGATTTCGGTGGCGAACCATCAGTCGCAGCAGATTGGGTTAGAGAAGTTGGCACATCTGTACTCGATCCTCTTGATCTAGGATTCATAGCGGACGGATCATGGAATGTTCAAGACCTTATCAATCTGAGCGGAATCAACAAGTTTGGATATACAGGTCTACGCCTTACTCTTGACGGTGCGGCAACAACCCCAACCACCGATAACTCAGTAGAGATATTCGGATTTGAGACGGCTGGCGGATTCCCGGTATTCCAGATTGAAGTCGATTACACGATTCCGACTACGAACTGGTTCTTTAAGCAGGTAGCATCGAATCCTAATGGTGGAGCAAAGGCATTCACGAATAATGTCGTAGCGGGTAATCTTCTTGTGGTCGCTTATGAAACAGATGGAGCTAGCTCTGCGATTAGTCCACCGACTGATTCTATCGGGACAACTTACGCTGAACTGCATCCACAGTGGTTAACTCCCCT
>Ga0310810_10011947_pt1 | contig 10172 bp, 10 predicted proteins | sample NCmetagenome_FD_207641 | JGI IMG/M metagenome (GOLD analysis project Ga0310810, IMG submission 207641) | Soil microbial communities from experimental microcosm in Duke University, North Carolina, United States - NC | ecosystem: Engineered > Artificial ecosystem > Soil microcosm > Unclassified ...
GACGACGCATTTCGTCGCGCGCTATCTGCTCAAGAGCTGGGGATTGCGTGAAAGCGACGTCGTATTTATTCAAACCGGCGGGCAGCCTGAATTGTTCGCCGCGCTTAAAGCCGGTGTCATTCAATCCACGATCCTCAACACCGGCCATTTACTGTGCGAGCCCAGCAGGAAGGTTTCAACCGTTTAGCCCGTCGCAGCTATGGGGCGCCCTTACCTCTACGGTACGGTAGCGGCGCGCAAATCTTTCGCGCAAAGCCGGCCTGATCTGATGATTCGTTTCGCTCGGGCTTTTGTCGAAGGCATTCACCGGTTTAAGACCGATAAGCGAACTGCGCTCGCAACCATCGAAAAATACACCCGGACAAAGACCACTCCGGAAACGGAACAGGTTTACGAAATCTATGCGCAGCGCTACACCAAACGCGTGCCTGAGATCACGCGCGAAGGCATGCAGACCGTGCTCGAGGAAATCGGCGAAAGCCGCCCTCTGCCAGGCGGGCTAACGGCGCAGCGCTTTCTCAACCCACGCTACTTCAAGCATTCGGCCGATTCCGGTTTGGTCGAAGAGCTTTATCGGAGTCGATAGGGGGTTCCAGCCAAATTCCTGTTTCGAATCCCCAACAGTTCTCTGCGGCTGTACTGAAATCGCGACGCGTGCCGTGCAATACGGACATTTAGAAGACAGTTCTTTCCTTATCGGTGTGGCACGAGGTTGGCGAACTGCTAACAACAATGGGAGGATCACTGCCATGATTCGAAAGCTTAAATCGGGCACGTACCGGCTCTATTCGAGAAAGGTAAATCCAAAAACTGGCAGGCGGCGAAATCTCGGCACGTTCTCAAGCCGCGGCGCGGCGGAAAAGCACGAGCAGGCCGTGCAATATTTCAAACGGCGCGGCTGATACAGTCGCAACGCTCCAACCGAAGGAGGGTTTATGATCGGCAAAGTCAATCCGATTCCAGGCGAATATCGCGGCGCGACGCCTTACCTCAGCGTGAAAGAAGCGGCGCACGCCATTGAATACTACAAGAACGCCTTTGGCGCGCGGGAAGTGATGCGCATCGAGCAGCCGGACGGCCGCATCGGTCATGCGGAGCTGCGCATCGGCTTGGCGACGATCATGCTCGCCGACGAATTTCCAGAAATGAATTTCTAAGTCCAACATCGCTCGGCGGCACGCCGGTCAATATTCGCGTCTATGTCGAAGACGTGGATGCCTTTGTCCGGCGCGCCACGGTGGAAGGAGCCAAACTCCTGCGGCCGGTGGCCCACCAGTTTTATGGCGACCGAGTGGGCGTTTTGAAAGACCCCTTTGGCCATTCCTGGTCTTTTGCCACGCACATCGAAGATGTCTCACCCGAAGAAATGAAAAGGCGCGCCACGGCGCAGCAAGGCGGTTGATCCCGGCAAGGCAGGTCAAACTTCCCAATGGGTGCGGAGCCAAAGGCCCGCTAGGAATGCCGTGGCAGCGAGGCCGCCGAGCAGCCACTCGAGGCCGTAGCGTGGCAGGAAGTAGGCTTCGGCAAGACCGATGGCATAGATCGTTAGAACAACGAAGGTCTTCCGAATCCACTTAACTAATTTTTTCACGCCTTTCTATTGGGGCACAACTCGTACCACAAGAAGGCCGCGGGAAAGCGCGGCAAGGGCCCGTGCTTTAAATGACAGAAGTTGACGCCATGGGCGGCAAAATTGTGCTTGGGTTCACAAAGCGGCGCCGCAATCGAGTTCGCAGCGCAGTTTTGTGCCATTCCGGAGCGCTCCGCCAGTTTCAATTGCCGTTGTAGGCGAGCCTTGCTAGGTTCGCCTTGGTCAGCGAAAGGGAACTGCGATGGGAAAATTTTTTCTACATGTTTGTTGCTGGCTTGTGGCGCTGCCCTTGTGTCGCGATGCAGCGGCGCTGGAGAAAATCAACGCGAGCTACGGCGCGATTAGCGGTACCATGGCGCCGATCTGGGTCGCCAAAGAGGCGCGGTTGTTCGAGAAGCAGGGTTTGGATTTAAATCTCGTTTACATCCCCGGTGGCCCGCGCAGCATCATGTCGCTGATCGGCGCGAGCGTTCAATTCGTCAACCATTCGGCCATGCCTGCTCTCGAAGCCTACCAGCGCGGCGCCGATACCGTCTTGATCGCCTCCTCGATGAATCAACTCGAACACGCGGTGGTGGCGCAGAAGGGCATCACGAGCGTCGAGCAATTGCGCGGCAAGGTTCTCGGCATGAGTGTCCAGGGCGCTTTGACCGACGTCTTGATGCGCGAAGGACTTCGGCTCAACGGCATTTCCGAGAAAGACGTGACGATCATTCCGGCGGGCGACGAAGGCGGGCGGATGAGCGCGCTCCAAACCGGCAGAGTGCAGGCCGTGATCATTTCCGGGATTCACCGACTGACCGCGACCAAAATGGGCTTTAAAGAAGTCATCGATTTTTCCAAGCTACCGATCGAAGTTTCCGGCTCGAGCATCCTGGCGCGGCGCTTCTACGTTCTCAAAAATACGGACGTAACCTTGCGCTTCCTCAAGGCTTGGATCGAGGGCACGTACCTGTTCAAGACCAACAGCGAACTCGGCCTGAGCGTCCTCAAAAAATACGTCGCCAACAGTGACCCCGAAGTGCTGCGCGCGATTTACGAACAACATCGCGAGCGCTTGGCGAGCAAACCGGTGCCGTACGTGCGCGTGGTGAAATCGATGATGCAGCTTCTGGCGCGCACGCGTACGGACGTGCCGGCGGCGAGCCCGGAAGGTTTCATTGAAGCGCGCTTTATCAACGAGCTCGAAAGCGCCGGTTTCTTCGGCGAAATGGAACGCAAGTACGGTAAGTGAGCCTATGCTGAACCCGGCCTCATTCATTCAGTCTGTGCACGATTTGACAGTGCTTTTGGGCCTGCATAGAGTCGGGCCAACTTCGCTCCCGAGGTGACGTTTCGTCGGTTAGCATCAATGGAGATATCCTGCATGGGGCAGCTGTTGAAATTCATCGTTATCGTCTTTGTTCTAGCCGGGCTGGGGCGCGTTAACGTCACGGCAGCGACGCCGGAAGAAATCTGGCGCTCGCTGGAAAAGCTTTCTCCAGCAGAACGCGAAAAAAAACTTGTCGAGGGTGCCCGAAAAGAAGGCGAGATGGTCTGGTACACCAACTCGGGCATCGAGAACGCGACGCGCTACATCCAGGCCTTCAAAAAAAATTTCCCGTTCATCAACGCCCAGGTCTGGCGCGCCAAGACCCGTCAGGTGACTCAGCGCGCTATCTCCGAGGCCAACGCCGGACGCTATCTGGTCGACGTCATCAAGCCCTCGACCGATCTATTGCCGCCGATGCTGGAAAAGAATCTGCTCGCAAAATACGAAACGCCGATCCGCGCGGTTTATCCGGCGCAGGCGAAATCGCCGTATTACACTAGCATCAACTATGCGTTTCGTGTCTTTGCGTTCAATCCGCGCAAGATCAACCGAAAGGACGCACCGAAGAGTTGGGAGGACCTGCTGCAACCGAAGTGGAAAGGTGAAATTCTTTTCGATGAGTCATCTCTCGAAGAAATCATGTGCCTGCTCGGCGCTTGGGGCAGGGACAAGGCCGCGAGCTATGCTGCGAAGCTCAGCCAGCAGCAGCTTCTGATCCGCGTCGGCCGCGATACCACGACCCAGATGATGATGGCCGGCGAGGCGCTGGTGGCCGTGACGACGTATGCGTACAACAGCGAAAGCCTGCGCACGCAAAATGCGCCGGTCGATTGGATTGCCGAAGACCTGATCCCGGCCTTGCTCTATCCCCTCACTCTGGCGCGTAGCGCGCCGCACCCGTACGCCGCGGCGCTGTTCTACGATTTCATGCTTTCCGAAGAAGGTCAGCGGCTGATCGCGAAAGAAGGCCGCGTCGTCGGTCATCCGAAAGTGGAGCCGATCTATCCGCGCATGAAGGAGCTGCAGAATCTTCTTGGCACGTCGCGGGTCCAGTTGAATACGCTGGAGCAAAATCACAGGCTGCTGAAAGACGGCCTGCAAATTCTCGACGAAATTATCTTGAAACGAAAATCGTTCTGAAAAGCCGTCTCAACGAACGACCCTGCGAAGGGAGGACATAATATGTTTGGAGCAGAAACTCTCGATCACGTGGCCTTCCCGGTGCGCGATCTGCCGCGCTCGGAGAAGTTTTACATCGACACCGTGGGACTCGCTTTCCTCACCCGGCGCACCAACGCTGACGGTTCATCGCGGCATACCTACGTCAAAGCTGGCGAAAACATCATTGGTTTGAATCTACCCGGTATTCAGGCGGATGTTTCCTTGAGCGGAGCGCCGCGTTACGCAGTGGCGTTCGGCTCCGAGTCGGCATTCGAGGCGGCAACGGATCGCATTCAACACTCCGGGGTCCTTTGCGGTGCGGTGCGCGAGCACGGTGCGAATGCGCCGCTGCGTCGCTCGCTCTCCTTTATCGACTTCGACAACAATCATTTCGAGATCTGCATGAATCGCGCGCCGCTGGGCGACCTGAGTTTGAGTCATGTGGTTTTGGAAACCCGCGATTTGGCCAAAGCCAAAAACTTTTACAGCGACGCCCTCGGTCTCAAATTCGTCGGTGAAATAGAAGACGAATACTATTTCGAGTTTCCCAATCGCCAACTTCTCGCGGTAAAGCAAGTGATCGAGCTTTCCGATCGCACCAGACGTCACGGCCGCGCCGTGCACGTGGCGTTCAACGTCAGCCAGGAAGACTTCGACCGCATGCTCGAGCTGATCCCGGCCTGCGGCGGCGCTAATCAGGGTGACTTCCGCGCCGAAGACGGACTGCGTGCGCCCGGTGAGCGCAGCATTTATTTTTCCGACCCGGACACGAATAAACTGCAAATCACCGCATTGGGCAAAGAAAACTGGTCGCTCATTTCCAATGAAGAAAAATGGAAGCGCACCGCGGAGAACCGCGAAAAGCTCGGCCGCGGCCTCTCGCGCTTCGACCGCGGCGTCAAACCCGATTCCTGAGATGGCCCTGGAAAAACCAATCCTCCCGACTTTCTCGCTGGCGGAGCGCGACCGGCGCTGGCGGCGTTTGCGCGAAGAAATGCATAGTGCCAGTCTAGACGCGCTGATCAGCCTGCCCAATCAAGGCCACTGGGACCAGTTCGGCGCGGACACTCGCTACATGACGCAGATCGGCGGCACGCAGACCGAAGTCGGCGCCGTCCTGCCGCTGGAAGGCGAGGTCACGGCTATCGTTCGAGGCGCCAATGAGATCGAATGGTGGGGTCTGGCTCAGGATTGGGTCAAAGACATCCGCCCGTCGCGCCGCTCTTACGGCGAGCCAGTGATCGAGCGGCTGAAAGAAATCCGCGCCGAGCGGATCGGCATCGTCGGGCTTGCGGGTCTGGTGCGCGCGCCGGAAGGGATCGTGCCGTGGGGCACATTCGAGAAAATTCGCGCGGCATTGCCGCAGGCAAAATTCGACAACGCCACCGATTTAATGCAGATCGTGCGCTCGGTTAAAAGCGCCGAGGAGGTCGCGTTCATCGAGAAAGCCGCCGAGATCATCGGTCATGCGATCGAAGCGCTGATCGCCTACGCCAAAGTCGGTGCGCGCGAGAATGAACTTATCGCCGAGATGCTGCGCGAGATTGTGCGCCAAGGCGGTGAGCCGATCACGATGCTGCTCTTCGGGACCGGCGGCCCGGAAGTTCCTTGGGCGCAGCGTGTGTTCACGACCCGGGAACTGAAGTCCGGCGATCTGATAAACTCCGAAGTCGAAGGTAAATACGTCGGCTACATTGCGCAGGCATTGCAGCCGATCGCGCTCGGACCGAAGCCGAAAGAGTTGGAAAAAATTTTTGATGCGACGAAAGTTATCTTCGACCGCATGCTGAAATTTCTAAAACCGGGAATTACTTTTGGCGAAGTTGTGAGTTTTTACCAGGAAGAAGTGAAATCTGCCGGCTGATCGCCGGCGCGAATCGAGTCGCGCATGAATCCTTTCCTGCATGCCGGCTTTAATATGAACACATGCCCTTCTCTCAGCTTGGCATTTTTTTCCGGGAAATCGTCGCGCGTCCCCCACAGCATCGGCGCATCTTCGCCCAAACCGCGGCCGTGCAGAAGTGCACCGTCGGGCTTGTAACGGTTGCGATCGAGGCCCGGGGCGCCCGACGTCTGGGCAAGCGCGATCTGGCGTTCATCGCAAAATGAAACGGGAGGCGACCGCCGGTCGCCTTCACGATCTCTGAGTTGCTGTCGCCAGCCACTTGAACGATTGGAACGGAGTTTTTATGACCGAACTTTATCCTTACCCACGTTTTTCGCTCGCCGAGCGCGACCGCCGCTGGAAGGCGGTGCGCGAAAAAATGGCCCAACAAAATATCGACGTCATCGTCACGCCGCAGAACACAGGCCACTCGATGGATTTCCAGGCCAACACGCGTTACCTCACGCACTGCGGCGGTGGCGGCGACGCCGATATCGCCGCAGTGTTTCCGGTGAGCGGCGCCGTCACTGCAATCGCCACCACGGCTAATCCGCGTTGGACGGTGACTCAGGAATGGACCACCGACGTGCGCGAGGCGCGCCGCGAATACGGCAAGATCATCATCGATCGACTGAAGGAATTAAACATCGATCATGGCCGTATCGGCATCACCGGCTTGGGCAAAGTCGAAGGGACACGCACGCCCGAGGGTACGATTCTTCACGGCACCTACGAGCGGATCCGCGCTGCTTTTCCACAGGCGGAAATTATCGATGCCACACCCATTCTCACCGAAGTGCGTTACATCAAGAGCCAGGAAGAGATCGACGTTCTGACCAAATCGATGGAGATCGTCGAACTCGCCTATCAAGCCGAGATCGAAGCGGCGAAGCCCGGCGTGCGTGACTGGGACGTGTGGGCCGCGACTCAATATGCGCTTATGCGTAACGGCTCGGAAATGCCGGTGCATTGCAATTGGATTTCGGGAAAAAACGTGCGGCGCACTTTGACTCGCCCGAGCATGCGCCCGCTCGAGCTCGGCGATCTGATCATTAACGAAGTCGAAGCGTCATGGATCGGTTACCGCTCCCAAGGTGTGCAGCCGGTCTTTGTCGGCAAAGCCGATCCGGTGCATCAGGAATTGATCAAAGTGCAGCGCGAAGTTTTTAACCGCGTGCTTGAGAATTTAAAGCCCGGAGTGACAGTTAAGGATCTCGCTGAACTGACGATCAAAACCGCGGAAGCTGCGGCGCCGAAAAGCGGTCCGGCGGCAGGCGCGCGCGGCGATCTGAACATGCACGGCCGCGGCGCGGGAGACGACGGTCCGATCATTACCGCGCACGCCAAGAGTCCGCAACAGCTCGGCATCGCGCTGCGCGAGAATATGGTTTTCATCTACAAGCCGTCGGCGATTGCCGCCGACGGTCAGTCGCTCAGCACCTGGGGCGATACTGTAGTGATCACGAAAAGCGGCGGAAAGCGATTGGGCAAGCGGCTGCACGATCTGGCGGTGTCGGCGGGCTGATTGTGAAGGTATCGTCAGGGGCGACCGCCGGGCGCCCTACATTCTCGCCATTCTAGTTACCTGCTTGGCGAAACGATTTTCTCCACGCAAAGAGAACCACCGCGATGGAAATGATCGTCATCATCCACGCAAACCAATCGCCGAAGCGAACGTAGAGAGTCTCGCCGTTCAAAATTTCCACTTCCGTCTGCATCACCGTCGGGGTGAACATGGGTAGCGTCTTCACTAGCTCTCCCTTGGCATTCACCAGTGAAGTCACGCCGGTGTTAGTCACGCGAAGCAAGCTGCGTCGCGTTTCGATGGCGCGCGATTGCGCCAGCCATAAATGCTGCCACGGACCGACAGAGCGGCCGTACCACGCGTCGTTGGTGAGATTCACCAAAAGATTGGCGCGGGTCTCACTTACGAATCGACGCGCCATATCCGGCATCAAATCCTCGTAACAGATCAGTGGCGCGATGCGGACTCCGCGCGAGAGATTGAACGAGATCGGGCCGGGGCCGGGGGTAAAGCCATCGGCGACGGGAAAAGCCGGCAAAAGCGACAGGACCTTGGCAAAGGGCAGATACTCGCCGAAGGCGAGCAGCACCTGCTTATGATAGTGCGCGAGGATGCGTCCTTTGGCGTCGGTGAAGAAAGCCGTGTTGAATGCCTTGGCGCCGGGACGGCCGAGGGTGCCGCGAAAACTCTTAGCGCCGAAGATAAAATAGGTCTGATCGGACTTGAACGACGGCATGAAATTCGGCGGCAGCGCCGGCAAATCTTCCGGCACCATGACTTCGATCGACGATTCCGGCCAGACCACCAGCGCCGCCGCATCCGCCGTGTCGGTTAGGCGCCGATGCTGATCGAGATTTTTCTGCGCCAGCACAGGATCCCACTTGAGATCGATATCGACATTGCCCTGAACCGCCAACACGGGCAATTTACGCGCGGCGGCCATCTCTTCGCCGACAATTTCGAGTCTTTGAAAACCGTAGATGAGTGAAAGCGCGGCGGCGAAAACCGCGCAGCCGAGCGGGAGAAATCGAGCGGGCGATGACTGTTCCCGCGAGATCAGCGCTTGCAGCAGCGCCGCATTGAACCAGACGACGATGAAACTTGCGCCGTAGGGTCCGACGAGATCGGCGCTTTGAATGAACCACAGAAAAGATACCTGGGAATTGGCCACGTGCCAGGGAAACAGCAGCGGAAAACAAAATTCCACGGTGACCCAGAATACCGGCGCAAACAAGCACAGGGGGCCGGCACCCGCGGCACGGAGAAACAGCGCGAAGATTGCCAGTTGAATCGCTTGAAGCATGGCATAGACGACGAACACAGCGACGCTCACCGCGTAGGGAAAACCGCCGAAGGCGCTGATCGTGTACACGAGCCAATAAAAACCGATCAGGTGAGCGGCGATGCCCATGGCCCAGCCGTAGAGCACGGCGCGGCGCAAGGTCGGCGCGCGCAGCACCGTCCAAAAAAACGGTACGAAGGCGATCCAAGCGAGTGGAAAGAAGCGCGGCTCGAGAAATGGTGCGGCGAGCAGCGCCGCTGAGCCGATCGAGAGCAGTAGTTTTGGCCAGATCACGGTTGAATATTCTCGAGGTGGGATTAATGAGACGTGAGGTTAGAGAGGCCCGACGTGAAATTCGTAGACGAGTTCGAGAAACTGCACGATGATCCGAGCCGTGACGCCCCATACGTCCCAGCCGTTGACATAGAAGTGGTAACTCGGATGGCCGCCGGGTGAAAAGCCGTCGTCCTGCTTGAAGTTGGCCTGCGCCAAAAGATCGCGGATCGGCACCGCAGCCGCGGCAGTGGTTTCGGCCGGGTCCAAATGAAACTCGCAGCCTGCCGGGATCACGCCGACGATGGGCGTGACCACGAGACCGTAGCCTGCGGTGAACTCATCGAGGCGCCCGAGCACACGTACACATTCGGGGCCGACGCCGATTTCCTCGTAGCACTCACGCAGGGCGGTAGCGGCAAAATCCGCATCGCGCGGATCGACCCGCCCGCCGGGAAACGCAATCTGGCCTCGGTGAGTGCGCAGATGATCGGCGCGCTTGGTCAGCACCAGGTATTCGCCGTCCGGCCGCTCCTGGATTGGCACGAGTACAGCGGCGGGCTTGTGGCCGTTGCCGGCGATGGCCAGCGGTGCGCGGCCTTGAAGGGCTTGAGAGATCTTTTCCGCGATCATGCCGGAGCAACTTTTTCGGCGTGTGGCATCTATGATAGAACCAAATTTAATTTAACCAATCCATGCGAAAAAACCTAGCGCCATGAAAGACCGCGATATCCACGCCGCCATTCGTATCTTGCGCCGCGCGAAGCCCAAGTGGCAAACGCCGATTGTCACCCTCATGGCCGAGACTTACGAGAACCCGTTTCGCGTGCTGATCTCATGCATCTTGAGCCTGCGCACGCAGGACTCCACCACGGCCAAGGCGTCGCATCGGCTGTTTGCTGAAGCGGACACGCCTCCGGCGATGCTCAAACTCTCGGCGAAAAAGATCGAGAAGCTGATCTATCCCGTCGGCTTTTATAAAACCAAAGCAAAAAATATTCTCGATATCTGTCGCGTGTTGATCGACCAGTATCAAGGCAAAGTGCCGGATGAGATCGACGAGCTTTTGAAGCTCAACGGCGTGGGCCGCAAAACCGCGAACCTCGTCGTAACTCTGGGCTACCAGAAACCCGGCATCTGCGT
>Ga0310810_10011948_pt1 | contig 10172 bp, 5 predicted proteins | sample NCmetagenome_FD_207641 | JGI IMG/M metagenome (GOLD analysis project Ga0310810, IMG submission 207641) | Soil microbial communities from experimental microcosm in Duke University, North Carolina, United States - NC | ecosystem: Engineered > Artificial ecosystem > Soil microcosm > Unclassified ...
CCTCGGCGGCTTCGGCGCACCGCTGTTCCTCTTTCTCGCCGGCGTGGCGATCGCCATGTCCGCGGGATCGAAGGCGCGGCGGTCCGGCGACGAGCGCGCGGCGGCCCTGGCGGTCCGCCGGCGCGGTCTCGAGATCTTCCTGCTCGCATTCCTGTTCCGCTTCCAGTCCTTTGTCCTGAGCCACGCGCCGGTGTGGACGCTGCTGAAGGTCGACATCCTGAACGTGATGGGACCGTCGATGATGGCGGCGGTCGCGGTCTGGGCGCTGTTCGGTTCGGTCCGCGGTCGTGTTGCCGCGTTTACCGCCGCGACTTTCGCGCTGGTCCTGGTGACGCCGGCCGTCCGCGGCTTCGCGGCGCTCGGCCTGCTGCCGGACGGGGTCGAGGGCTACCTGCGCCCGATTCCCGGCCTGACCAACTTCACGCTGTTCCCGTGGGCGGCGTTCGTGATGGGCGGTGCCGCGCTAGGCGTGTTGCTGGACGCGGCGCGCGGCGAAACCGCCGATCGGAAGGTGAACCTTGCGCTGCTGGGCGCCGGGCTGCTGATCGCGTTCTGCGGGTATCGCGCCTCGTTCCTGCCGCCGCTCGACGGCAGGTCCCGTTTCTGGACCACGTCGGCGAGTTTCTTTTTCATCCGTTTCGGGCTAATGACCGCAGCCATAGGTCTGTGCTGGCTGTGGGAGCGCCGGCCGTGGCACAAGGCCTGGAGCCCGTTGCAGCTGCTGGGCAGGTCGTCGCTGTTCATCTACTGGATCCACGTCGAGCTCGTCTATGGCGTGATTTCCAACCCCCTGCACGGTGCGTTTTCACTCCGGGGCGCCTGGGCCGCCTTCGCGGTCTTTTCGGCGGCGATGCTGTGCGCGGCGGTCGGGAAGGACCATATCAAGCGCAAGTATTTGGAAAATCGGCAGTTACGTGAGAAGCTGGTCCGTCAGGCTCAGCCCTTGATGTTCTAGCGCCGACACAATATAAACATGCTACTGGAGGCCCTTTGATCAGCGTCGCCGCCATCCGGATGCAGCAATTCGGGGTGCAGTTCTACCAGGCGTCCCTTTCGGCCAACGACATCGACAAGCTCGTCCGCTTCGAGGTGCTCGACTACGGCGAGCAGGCGCAGCCGGTCCGCGGAGGGCGCAAGAAGAGCAGCGCGCCGTCGAAGGTGAACTGGGATCTCCTGGAGCGGCGCATCGCTTCGAGCGAGAAGGCCTACCAGCGGGCGATCATCCGTCGAAAGATCGACGAGCTGGTGCAGTACTACGAGCAGTGCCGCCAGGCGCGGGACCTGCCGTCGATTGCCGGCGCCGTCATCATCTCCTGCGACGAGGCCTTGAAGTTCGATCCGGTCGAGAGCGGGTCGCCGCTGGGGACCCTGAAGGTCCCCGAGCGCGAGGGCATCCTGCGCGCGATCGACGGGCAGCACCGGCTGCTGGCGCTCCATGCCGACATCGAGCGCTTCGGGCAGGAGAGCTTCACGGTCCCGGCCATCATCTTCGACCGGCTTCCCGAAGATCACGTCGTCCAGATGTTCGTCACGATCAATGCGAAGCACACGCGGCTGAACGCGTCGCACCTGGTGTCGCTCTCCGGCCGTCAGCTGTATCGCGACGAGAACCTGGCGGCGGCACACGACGTCGTGCGCGCGCTGAACGACAGGGAAGATTCGCCGCTCTACGGCGAGATCAAGCTGCTCGGCGTGGGCGGCGGCCGTGTCGCGCAGGCGCCGCTCGCGCAGGAGCTGAAGAAGCTGTTCGCGGGGGAGGCGTTCGGCGCCGGGCGCAAGGGGGAGGCCTTCCGCGAGGAGTCGAAGAAGTTCTTCGTCAACTATCTGAAGCAGGTGGCGCAGGTCTTCGGCGCCGCCTGGAACGGCCGGAAGTACAGCATCAAGAGCGCCTCGGCGCTGCGCGCCTTCATCCGCGTCGCCCCCGACGTCGTCCGGCGGCTGGATCAGGAACATGCGGATCGCACGGATTTCCGCGCCATCGGCCGGGTGATCAGTCCCTGGGGCCGCCGGATCGGGGATCTGCGGTTCGAAACCGAGGGCGCCTGGAAACGCGGGGGGACGACCGTGGATTCACTGTCGAAGGAACTGCGCCTGGCCCTCCAGTATCCGGAGGGCGCGTCCGTCTAGCGGCCGGATACGAAAACTGTGATCGGGTGCCCCATTATTGTTGTCGGGGTCCGGCGCACACGCGAAGAATTCCCAGGAAAAGCGCTGGTACACCGCTTGCTCAATAGGGTGGCGCAGGCGGCTTGTATATTTACGGCAGGGAGCCGTGAGTTGCTGGGGAGCCAGGTCGCCGGCAAAACGCTGGGCACCGTAGAAATACGGTGCCCTTTTCTTTTCCGGGGGAATATCGCGCCCTCGGGTCTCCGCTTGCGCGGGCGCGCTTCCCCCGGACCCCCTTGCTCGCTTCACTCGCGGGGCCCCGTCGCCCCGGCGCTCCGTTGCGCTCGCCGCTGAGGGAATGTCGCGCGCAGCGAAGCGGCAGGCCTTGAGCCCTGAGCCTTGAGCCCTGACCCCTGAGCCATTTCATTGGACTGACCTTTCACGCTTTTCTCCGTCACCAGGCGCGTAGACGGTGGTAGCATGCGCCGACTCACGTCGGCCGCACGCACACGTCATTTTCGCAGTCCTAGTTACCGGCACACACGGTGTGTGAGTTGCTCCGAGAGCGACTCCAGAACCTTCGAGCCGGCGGTGCGAGCGAGCGTCGAGAGAGCGTGTAGGGAGTCCGAGGGCAACGCCCCTCGGATAAAAGGAGGAGCGGCATGAAGTTCGCGATGTTGCTCGGGTTGACGTTTCTGCTGGCGGCCGGACCGGCCGCCGCACAGGAGCAGCGCGGCTCGATCGAAGGCGTGGTCAAGGATTCCTCGGGCGCGGCGCTGCCCGGCGTGACGATCGAGGCACGCAGCCCGGCGATGGTGGGCGTGCAGTCGACGACGTCCGACGGCCTGGGCGCGTATCGCTTCCCGGCGCTGCCGCCCGGCAAGTACGTGCTCACCGCGTCGCTGAGCGGCTTCAACAGCGCGAAGGTGCCGGATCTGACGCTCGAACTGGGGCAGGTCCTGAAAACGGACTTCACCCTCACGGTCGGCGGCGTCAGCGAGACCGTGCAGGTCACCGGCGAATCGCCGCTGATCGACGTCAAGCAGAACGCCGCGGCGATCAGCATCGGCGCGGACGTCATCGAGCGCGTGCCAAAAGGACGCGACTTCACCAACCTGGTCTCGTTCCAGGCGCCGGGCGCCAACCAGGAGACCAAGGCCGGCGGCATCCAGATCGACGGCGCGAGCGGCTCCGAGAACCGCTACCTGATCGACGGCATGGACTCGACCGACCTCCGCTCGGGCACCTCGCGCACCGGCCTGCTGACCGACTTCGTCCGCGAAGTGCAGGTCAAATCCAGCGGCTACGCGGCGGAATACCGCGCCTCCACCGGCGGCGTGATCAGCGCGATCACGAAGAGCGGCGGCAACCAGTATCACGGCGGCGTCGGGACCTATTTCAGCAACGACGCGATGCAGGGATCGCCGCGGCCGTCCCTCCGTCTCGGGCTCACCAACCAGGACATCGCCGAACAGATCGTCGTCCCCGACGACTCGTTCACCCGCTGGGAGCCGGTGGTCGACCTCGGCGGACCGGTTTTCCACGATCGGCTGTGGTTCTACGCCGGCTACGTGCCGCAGACGCAGCACACGTCGCGCACGGTGAAGTTCCAGTCGAACGGCGTGACGCAGGAGTTCCTCCAGAAGACCCGCGACGACAACCTGAATTACAACGTGACGGGACAGGCCAGCAAGAACGTCCGCGTCCGGTTCAGCGACAGCCTGCAGCGCGGCCGCGGCGCCCCCGCGTTCCCGACGATCGAGCCGGACGGCACCAGCCGCAGCACGTTCGCGAACTTCCAGGGCGATCGCGTCTACACGAACACCTTCAACGATTCCTACGCCGGCGTCATCGACTGGGTCGCGACGCCGAAGTTCTACGTCAACGTGACGACCGGCTATCTCAGATACGGCTCGCACGACGAGGGGCCGGTCGGAACCGCGCTGCGTCACTCGTTCTCGGGCTCGAACACCTGCGCCGCCGGCGCAGCCCCCGGATCCGGTGCCTGCCCGTTCCCGGAAATCCCCGCGAGCCTGCAGCAGGTCAACGGCTACGTCGACGACATCTCGAGCAGCAAGAACTACAAGGACAATTACGGCCGCATCACGTTCAACAGCGACGCGACCTACTACGGGAACTGGTTCGGCAATCACACGCTGAAGGGCGGCGTGCAGTTCGAGCGGCTCTCGAACTCGGTCAACCGCGGCGCCGCCTACCCGACGATCACCATGAGCTGGAACGCGTCGCGCGCGACGCTGTCCGGCACCAGCGTGCGCGGCACCTACGGCTACTACACCGTGTCGCGCGGCACCGTGACGCTGGGCGACATCGCGTTCACCAACGCCGGCCTCTTCCTGCAGGACAGCTGGGCGGTGAAGAAGCGCCTCACGCTCAATCTCGGCATCCGCACCGAGCGCGAGGACGTGCCGTCGTATCGCGAAGAGAATCCCGGCCTCCACTTCGGGCTGCTCGACAAGCTCGCGCCGCGCATGGGCTTCGCCTACGACGTGAAGGGCGACAGCCGCTGGAAGATGTACGGCAGCTGGGGCGTGTTCTACGATCTGATGAAGCTGTCGCTGTCGCGCATCCTGTTCGGCGCCGATCGCTGGGTCGACTACTTCTACACGCTCGACACGTTCAACTGGCCGTCGATTCAGTGCGGCTACCCGCCGGCCGGCGGCGCCTCGTGCCCCGGAACCTTCATCGAGCAGGCGGACTTCCGCCACGTCGCGAACGACCCGAACGACAGCCTCGTCGATCCGAACCTGAAGCCGATGAAGACGCAGGAGTTCACCTTCGGCATGGATCACGAGCTGAACAAAACCATGTCGGTGGGCGTGCGCTACTCGCACAAGTGGCTCAATCGCACCATCGAGGCGTTCGGCGTGCTCGTGCCCAACGTCGGCGAGATCTATCGCATCGCCAACCCGGGCTTCGGCATCGATCAGTCGCCGCTCACCGACCCGGTGATCTCTCCCGGTCTGGTCTGCCCGAACTGCCAGCCGCAGCCGCCCGCCAAGCGCATCTACGACGGCGTCGAATTCCGCCTGCGCAAGCGCCTCTCGAACCGTTGGGAAATGGACACGAGCTACACGCTCAGCCGCCTGTTCGGCAACTACGCCGGGCTGGCGAATTCGGACGAGAACGGGCGCACCGATCCGAACTCGAGCCGCAACTTCGACCAGTTGACGATGTACTACGACCACAACGGGCACGTGGTCGAAGGCCGGCTGCAGACCGATCGGCCGCACGTCTTCAAGGTGCAGGGATCGTACGACTTCAAGTTCGGCACGACCGTCGGTCTCTACAACATCATCCAGAGCGGCACGCCGTTGCAGACGCAGATGAACCACCTGTCGGGCATCTTCTTCTTCCCGTTCGGCCGCGGCGATCTCGGCCGCACGCCGATGGTGTCGCAGACCGATCTGCTCGTGCAGCACACGCTGCCGGCGCTCGGCCGCTACCGCATCAACCTGAGCGCGAACATCACCAACCTGTTCGACCAGGACACCGTGACGCGCCTCTTCACGCAGCCGTACCGCGACAACATCAACCTGCAGTTCACCGACTTCTTCAAGGGGTTCGATCCGGCCGCCTACGCGTCCGCGAACAAGCTCCGCAACGATGCGCGGTTCCTGCTGCCCGACCAATATCTCAACCGGCGCGCGATTCGACTCAACGCGCGCATCTCGTTCTGACCGTGCCTGCGCGCACTCGCAGATTCCTGCCGGCGGCCGCCCTCGTGGCGGCCGCGCTGGCCGGCAACACCCCCATCGCGCAGGAACCCGCGAAGCCGGCGGCGCAGAAGGCCGCGGCGCCGGAGTTCGCCGACCTCGACGCCTTTGCGAAATCGCTCGCGACCGCGAACGTGCGGCCGCTCGACGCGCAGGGCGCGCTCCTCTTCACCGCGGTGCCGCTCGCCTGCCTCGACGAGCTGCAGCCGAAGCCGGCGGCGCGTCCCTACTTCTGGGAGGCCACCTACAAGACCGTCGACAATCACGACAAGACCCGCGCCTTCTACGGCTGCAGCGACTGGCACACCGCCGTGAACGCCACCTGGACGGTCGTCACGATGCTGAAGCGGTATCCCGACGTCGCCGTCGGCGGCCTGATTCGCGAGAAGCTGGCGGATCATCTCGGCCGTCAGAATCTCGACGGCGAGCTGGCCTTCTTCAAGGACGCGGGCAACTTCGAGCGGCCCTACGGCTACGCCTGGCTGCTGAAGCTGCACGCGGAGCTGGCCGGCTGGAAGGATCCGGAAGGCACGCGCTGGGCCGACAACGTCGCGCCGCTGGCCAAGTACTTCGCGGACTCGCTGATCGCCTATCTCGTCGATCTCGATCGTCCCAATCGCGCCGCCTCGCAGCAGAACACCGCGCTGTCGCTCGGCCTGCTGCTCGACTACGTCGACGCCACGCACGACACGACGATGGGGCGGGCGACCAGCGAAACGGCGAAGCGTCTGTTCCTGACCGACACGAACTGCGCAACCGACACGGAAGCGGCCGCGCCCGAGATGGTCTCGCCGTGCCTCGCCGAAGCGGCGGTGATGAGCCGGGTCCTCGAGCCGCCCGCCTTCCTCGCGTGGTTCGACAAGTTCATGCCGCCGGCCTTCTCGCCGAAGTTCAAGCCGCTGACCAGCGTGTCGCTCGACGCGGTCGGCACCGGACGCGGCGGACGCGGACGCGGACGCGGCGTCAACCCCGAAGCGGCGGCGGCAGCCAACGCGCCGGCGCCGACGGCGACGACCGCGCCCGGCGAAGGACGCGGCGCGGAGCAGGCGAAGACGATGGAGGCCCAGGCGGCCGCCGTGCCGCCGGCGGCCGGTGGGTTCGGGGGACGCGGCGGTCCGCCCGCCAGCCCGAAGGCGACCTGGACCGGCCTGGCCTTTACGCGCGCGCAGGCCTATACCCGCATCGCGGCGGCGCTTCCCGCGGACGACAAACGCGTGCCCGTCTTCCGCCGCCTCGCGCTGATTCACGCCGAAAAGGGGCAGCAGGGCCTCGCGGATCCCGCCGCATTCGATGCCGCGTGGCTCGGCACCTACGCCATCTCGTATCTGACGGCGGGCACCGATGGCCGTAAGGATGCCCGATAAGGAAGGATGCCCGATAAGGAAGGATGCTCGATAAGGAAGGCGGCCCGATGAAGAAGGATGTCCCGATGACCAGAGGCATGCGGCTGGCGATCGCGATCGCCACGCTCTGTCTCGGCGCGCCGGCGATCGTCACGTCCGGGCAGGCTCAAGGCAAGGGATCCGGCGCGGCGAGCGGATCGGCGAAGGACGCCACCGATCTCGCCGCGATGCTGAAGAGCCTGCCGGCGGCGGCGGCGCCGGTTCTCGAGGACAAGCAGGCGCTCTTTCTATCCACGATGCCGCTGGCGTGCCTCGACCGGCCGCAGGCGCACCCGCCCTCGCGCGGCTATCTGTGGGAGGCGACCTACCGTCCCGTCGACGACTACCAGAAGAAGCTCGCCTTCTATGGCTGCTTCGACTGGCACTCGTCGGTGAATTCGATCTGGACGCTGGTCCGGCTGCTCAAGACCTACCCCGACATGCCGGTGGCCGGACTCGCGCGTCAGAAGCTCGGCCAGCACCTCGACAAGTCGAACCTCGCCGGCGAGCTGGCGTATCTCAAGGGCGCGGGACAGTTCGAGCGCCCATACGGCTACGCGTGGATTCTGAAGCTTGCCGCGGAGATCGGCGACTGGAACGATCCCGACGCGAAGAAGTGGTCCGCCAACATGGCGCCGCTCGCGGAGTGGACCTCGAAAGAGATGACGCAGTTCCTGACCGCGCTCGACAAGCCCAATCGCGGCGGCGTCCATCCCAATACCGCCTTCGCGATGTACCTGATGCTCGACTACGTCGATCTCACGCATGACGACGCGCTGCACACGGCGATTGTCGACAGCGCAAAGCGGTTCTACACCGCGGACAAGAACTGCGAGACCAAGACCGAGCCGGCGGGCAGCGATTTCCTCTCGCCCTGTCTCACGGAAGCCGCGGTCATGAGCCGGGTCGTGGAGCGCTCCGCGTTCCTGGCGTGGTTCGACGGCTTCATGCCGGCGATGTACTCCCCGGACTTCAAACCGATCACCGAGCCGGTCGACACGTCGGGCATCACGCGCGCGGACAAGCTCGCCGGCAAGTCGCACCTGATCGGGCTGGCGTTTCAGCGCGGCGTGGTGATGAACCGGCTCGCCGACGTGCTGCCGGCGTCCGATCTCCGCGCCGGCGTCCTGCGGCGCCTCGCGGCGCTGCACGGCGTGAAAGGGATGCAGGGTATGCACGACGCGGGTTATTTCGGCTCGCACTGGCTCGCCACCTACGCCGTCTACTACATGGTGTCGCCGCAGGCGATGCCCTCCACGAAATGACCGCCCCCGCCCGCGTCGTCGTCGCCGCTCTCGTCGTGCTGGCCGCCGGAACCGCGCCGTCGGCGCAGCAGAAACAGGCGTCGGGGCCGCAGCCGGCATCCCCGGCGGCGTTCGAGGCGTTTCTCAAGACCCTGCCGCGTGCGGAGCATGTCGTCATCGACGAGCCGCTCGCGGTCACGCTGACGGCGATGCCGCTGTCGTGCCTCGATCATCCGCAGGCGAGGCCGGCGACCCGCGGCTACCTGTGGGAGGCGTCGTACCGGCCGGTGGACGACTTCGCGAAGACGCGGATCTTCTACGGGTGCTTCGACTGGCACTCCGCCGCGAATTCGGCGTGGTCGCTGGTCAAGGCGCTGAAGATGTATCCGTCGATGCCGACCGCGTCGCTGATCCGCACGAAGCTGGATCGGCATCTCGGGAAATCGAACGTGGCCGGCGAGGTGGACTTCTTCAAGACGTCGGGACCGTTCGAGGTGCCCTACGGCCTGGCGTGGACGCTGAAGCTCCAGGGAGAGCTGCTCTCTTGGAACGATCCGGACGCGAAGAAGTGGTCGGAGAACCTGCAGCCGCTGGTCAAGCTGTTCTCGGACCGCCTGACGGCGTACTTCAAAGGGCTCGACAAGCCGGTGCGCACCGGGCTCCATCCGAACAGCGCGCTGTGCATGAACCTGCTGTTCGACTATCTCGACATCGCCAAGGACGAAGCGCTGAAGGCGGCGGTGCTCGACGCCGGCAAGCGGTTCTACACGAAGGATACGAAGTGCGATACCGCCGCGGAGCCGGGGCCGACCGACTTCGTGTCGCCGTGCCTGTCGGAGGCGGCCTTCATGGGCCGGATCCTGCCGCACGACGCCTTCATGGCGTGGTTCGACACCTTCATGCCCCCGGTCCAGTCGCAGGAGTTCGCGCCGCTGCGGACGTCCATCGATCCGTCACTCATCACGAACCCGTCGCGCCTCGCCGCCAAGTCGCACATGATCGGGCTCGCCTTCATGCGCGCGGAAGAGATGAACCGGGTCGCGGCCTGGCTGCCGCCGGGCGACCCGCGCGCCGCGACGCTGACGCGTCTCTCGGCGGTCAATGCCCGGCAGGGGATGGATGCGATGCACGTCGCCGGCTACGTCGGCTCGCACTTCCTCGGCGCCTTCTCGTTTCTGTACCTGCTGTCGGTCCCATAACGCGATCGCCGGCCGGCGCGGGCCCGTATCTCATTTGACACCGCGTTGAGGGGTCATTACTCTCGCGGCACCACGTCGTAATCGGGAGGAGCTGCAATGCGCAAGCGAACGATCGCTCTCGTTTTCCTCGCCCTGTTGTTCAGCGCATCGGCCTACGCGCAGAACGCCCAAATCTCGGGAACCTTGAAGGACCAATCCGGCGGCGTGAAGCGTCGGGCGAGTACCGGGTTCCGGCGCTGCCGCCCGGCACTTACACCGTCTCGGCGGAGCTGCAGGGGTTCGGCACCGAGAAGCGTCCCGACATCGTGCTCATCATCGATCAGGACGCGGTGATCAATTTCACGCTCAAGCCGGCGGCGCTCAGCGAGGAGCTGACCGTCTCCGCGGATTCGCCGATCGTGGACACGACGAAGTCGGACGTCTCCACCTCGGTGTCGACGCAGCAGATCCAGGATCTTCCCGTCGCCTCGCGGCGGTGGATCGACCTGGCGATGCTCACGCCCGGCA
>Ga0310810_10011949_pt1 | contig 10171 bp, 6 predicted proteins | sample NCmetagenome_FD_207641 | JGI IMG/M metagenome (GOLD analysis project Ga0310810, IMG submission 207641) | Soil microbial communities from experimental microcosm in Duke University, North Carolina, United States - NC | ecosystem: Engineered > Artificial ecosystem > Soil microcosm > Unclassified ...
GGCGGCGAGCCGGCCTCCTATTGGGGATTGTTCGAGCAGAACAATCCGAGCAAGCGCCTCATGGCGATCGCGAACGTGAACAACGACATCAGCGAGTACTGGGAAGTTTCAGACCAGGGCGTCTACATCGTCGATCTCTCGAATGAGGCGTATAAGTTCGGCGTGAATTATGTGATTTACGGCTTAACACATTAGCGGCTGGAAGCTGGAAGCTGGAAGCTGGAAGCTGGTAGCTGGTAGCAACTGGAGGTCATTTTGAATCGCTCCGTGACGGACACCATCGAGCTCGAATCCGACGACGTGGCACTGGCTGAGCGGATGAAAGAGGGACGCGACCGCATCATCAGCGAGCTGCGCAAGCTGATCGTCGGGCAGGAGGATGTCGTCAACGAAGTCCTGCTGACGCTGTTCGTGGGCGGCAACAGCCTGATCGTCGGCGTGCCCGGTCTCGCCAAGACCCTCCTCGTGCACTCGCTGGCGCGCGTGCTCGACCTCAAGTTCAACCGCATCCAGTTCACGCCGGATCTGATGCCGTCCGACATCACGGGCACCGACATCATTCAGGAAGACACGACGACCGGGAAGCGGCAGATGGTGTTCGCGCCCGGGCCGATCTTCGCGAACATCGTGCTTGCGGACGAAATCAACCGTACGCCGCCGAAGACGCAGTCGGCGCTGCTCGAGGCGATGCAGGAGCACCGCGTCACGATCCAGGGGCGCACCTACAAGCTCGAAGAGCCGTTCTACGTCTTCGCGACGCAGAACCCGATCGAGCTCGAAGGCACGTACCCGCTTCCCGAAGCCCAGCTCGATCGCTTCATGTTCCACATCGTCATCGACCACCCGCCTGAGGACGAGGAGTTCGAGGTGGTGCGGACGACGACGGCGATTATCGATCCGAAGTTCGAGCGGACCGTGACGGGCGAGGACCTGATCGCGTTTCAGCGCCTGGTCCGGCGCGTGCCGGTCGCCGAGCCGGTGATGCGGTATGCGCTGACCCTGGTCCGCGCCAGCCGCCCGAAGAGCCCCTCGTGCCCGGAGAACGTGAAGAAGTGGGTGGCGTTCGGCGGCAGCGTCCGCGCGGCGCAGTATCTCGTGCTCGGCGCGAAGGCGCGTGCCTTGACCGCGGGCCGGTATCACGTCAGCTTCGAGGACATTCGCGCCATGGCCCACCCGGTGCTGCGGCACCGCGTCCTGACGAACTTCCACGCGCAGTCGGAAGGGATGACGACCGACACGCTGATCGATCGCCTGCTCGAGAGCGTGTCCGTGCCGCGTTCTGGTATGTGATGCTGACGACCTCGATCACCCCCGGCGCACGTTTCGTTGATCCGGTCGTCCTCTCGCGGATCGGCAACCTGGAGCTGGTTGCGCGGTACGTGGTGGACGGGTTCATCAACGGCATGCACCGGTCGCCGTACTTCGGCGCCTCCGTCGACTTCGCGGAGCACCGCGGCTACGTCGCGGGAGACGACATCCGCCGGGTGGACTGGCGGCTGTACGCGCGGACCGATCGGTTCTATATAAAGGAGTACGAGGCGGACACCAATTCCAACTTCTCGACCTTGTTGGACGTCTCGAGGTCGATGGGATTTGGCAGCCGCGGCGTCACCAAGCTGGAATACGCGAAGATGCTGGCCGGCTGCCTGACGTATCTCGTCCACAAGCAGCGCGATCGCGTCGGGCTCGTGGCCTTCGATTCCGACATCGTCGAGCATGTGCCACCGTCGGCAAAGCACATGGACGTGGTGCTGCATACGCTCGACAAGCTGAAGCCCTCAGCCCCGGGCAGCCTGCGCGCGCCGTTACACAAGATGGCGGAGCACTTTGGCCGTCGCGGACTGCTGGTCCTCATCTCGGATCTCTACGAGGAGCCGGATGCGGTGCTCGAGGCGATCGGACCGCTGCGGTTCCGGGGCAACGACATCGTCGTTTTCCATATGCTCGATCCGGCGGAGCTCGATTTCACGTTCGACTCGCCGTCCGCATTCGAGGATCTGGAAACCGGGGAACAGATTCCGATCGTGCCCGAGGCGCTCGCGGATCAGTACCGCTCGCTCGTGCGTGCGCACATCGATGGGCTGCAGGAGCGCTTTTCGGCCAATCGAATCGATTACACGGTAGTCAACACGTCGCAGCCGCTCGACCACGCGCTGTTCAGTTATCTGACCACGCGCGAGCGGCTTACCAGGGTTCGTTGAGCGCAATATGTCGTTCCTAACGCCGCTGTTTCTCGTCGGCCTCGCGGGACTCGCCATTCCCGTGATCATCCACCTGATCCAGCGGGAGCGGAAAAACGTCGTTCACTTCCCGTCGCTGATGTTCCTGCAGCGCATTCCGTATCAGTCCGTGCAACGGCGCCGGATTCGGAACTGGCCGCTGCTGCTGCTGCGGCTGGCGGCGCTCGCCCTGATCGTGGCGGCCTTCGCGCGGCCGTTCTTCCGGCGTGCCGAGCTGGCGCAGGCCGCGGCGCAGGGTGCGCGGGAGGTGGTCGTGCTGATCGACAAGTCGTACAGCATGGCCTACGGCGATCGCTGGTCGCGTGCGGTCGCCCAGGCGCACGATCAGATCGGGAAGATCGGGCCGACGGACCGCGCCTCGGTCGTCTTCTTCTCGTCAGGCGCGGACGTCGCGCTGCGCTCGACTCCGGATCGCGGCCGGCTGAACGCCGCGGTGAATGTCGGAAAGCCGGGTTCCGGCGCCACGCGCTACGGCCCGGCGTTGAAGCTCGCCGGCAGCATCGCGAGCGAATCGGCGCTGCCGCGCCGCGACGTCGTGCTCATCTCCGACTTTCAGCGCGCCGGCTGGCAGGGCGCCGAGGGCGTGCGGCTGCCCGACGGCGTCACGCTCATCCCGATCGCGATCGGCGATTCGGACACGTCGAATGTGAGCGTCACGCCGGTGTCGCTGCAGCGGTCGACGTTCTCCGAGCAGGATCGAGTCACCGTCACCGGCGGGGTGACGAACCACGGGTCGAAGCCGGTATCGAACCTCGAGGTCTCGCTGGAAGTGGACGGCCGGGTCGTCGAGACCACCCGCGTATCGGCCGAGCCGAACAGCTCCGCCTCGGTGACGTTTGCACCGTTTACTCCCGCCGGGCGCGACACCCGCGGTGCCATTCGCATCGCGAACGATGCGCTGCCCCTGGACAACGCCTTTTTCTTCACCGTCTCGCCGAAAGAGCCGGTCCGGATTGTCATCGCCCAGCGTCCGGGGGCTGCCGCCGATTCGAACCTGTACCTGGCGCGGGCGCTGGCCATCGGCGAGGCGCCGCCGTTCGACATCACGACGCGTTCCGTCGAAACGCTGACCCCGGACGTCCTGCAGCGTGCGTCCGTCGTGATCGTCAACGATGCGCCGATCGCGCAGTTCACGGCCGAGCGCCTCGGCGGGTTCGTCGCCAAGGGGGGCGGCGTGCTCATCGCGCTCGGCGATCATGGCACGTGGCCGGCGGCGACCGGTCCCGGCGACATCCTTCCCGCGGTGCCGGGGCAGCCGGTGGACCGTACCACCGGCCCTGCGGCCCGTCTGGGCGCGCTCGAATACGGCAACCCGATTTTCGAGCCGTTCCGCGCGCCGCGGACCGGCGATTTCTCGGGCGCCCGTTTCTACAGCTACCGGGCAGCCACGCCGGTAAAGGACGCCCAGATTCTCGCGCGCTACGACGACGGGGCGCCGGCGTTGCTCGAGCGCCGCGTCGGCAACGGCCGCGTGTTGTTGTGGACTTCATCGTTCGATTTGCGCGGCAACGAGCTGCCGCTCAAATCCGTGTTCCTGCCGTTCATCCATCGCATGGTGACGACGCTCGCCTCCTACGCGGAGCGTCCCTCGTGGCTGTCGGTCGGGGATGTGCTCGAAGCGGCTCCCGGGGCGCCGGTTCCGGGCGCCTCACGCCAGGTCGTTCCGCGCGTCGTGTTGACTCCGTCCGGCGAACGCGTAACGCTCGATGGCGAAGGACCTGACGTGCTCGAATTGGCCGAGCAGGGCTTCTACGAAGTCCGCGGTCAGGGGCGTGACGCCGCGCCGCCACGCACCGTCGCGAGCAACATCGATCTCGCGGAATCGGATCTCACGGCAATGGATCCGCAGGAAGTCGTCGCGGGCGTGATGGGACGCGCGGGAGGCGCGGCGCCGGCCGGCACGAACCTCACCGCCACCGATCTCGAGCAGGAGCGCGCACAGCGCATCTGGTGGTATCTGCTCTTCGCCGGCGTCGTCGTGCTGGGGCTGGAAACGTTGATCGGCAATCGTGTTTCACGCAAGGGGCCGATTCCGTTATAGCGGCTGGCGGTTGGCGGCTGGCGATTCGAGGATTGAGGATTCAAGGATCGGCGATGAGGGATTAGGGATTCGATTATGACTGAACACAATTCGGAACTCCTCGGCGTCATTCGAGAGGTCCGGCGCCGGTGGCGGATGAAGCTGGCGCTGCGCGGCGCGCTGGGGGTCGTCGGCCTCGGGCTGATCGTCTTCCTGCTGTCCGCCTACGGGCTCGAGTCGTGGCGCTTCACGGCTGGGGCTATCGTGACATTTCGAATCGTCCTCGGCGCTGCGCTGCTCGGCCTGATTGGATACCTGCTGGTGCGGCCGCTGATGCGTCAGGCCACCGACGAGCAGGTCGCGCTCTACCTCGAGGAACACGAGCCGTCGATGCAGGCCGCAATCATCAGCGCGGTCGAAGCGCAGCGCGACCTCGGCGGCTCCGTCTACTCGGCGACGCTCATTCGGCGCCTGGTGGAATCGGCGGTCGAGAAGGCCCGTTCGGTCGACTTCGGCCGCCACGTCGAGCGGACGCCGGTCCGCCAGTACGGGGCGATGCTCGCGGCCATCGCGGTCGCCGCCATCGCCATCTTCATGCTGGGCCCCGCCTACTTGCGCCACGCTCTGTCCGCGCTGCTGATCGTCTCGCGTGACGTCGAGGCAGCCGCGCCGTACAACATCGAAGTGACGCCGGGCAACGCGACGGTCCCGCGCGGCGCCGACCAGAGCATCACCGCGAAGCTCTCCGGATTCGACGCCGAACAGGCGACGCTGATGATGCGCAAGACGCCGGACGCGGCATACGAGCGCGTGCCGCTGCTGCGCAACGAGAAGGGGCAATACGAGGGGATGCTCTTCGATCTGGCCGCGCCGCTCGAGTATTTCGTCGAAGCCAACGGCGTCAACTCGAAGCACTACAACCTGAAAGTGATCGACCTGCCTTACGTGCAGCGACTCGAGCTCGAATACCACTTCCCGGCCTATACCGGTCTGGCGCCGCAGAAAGTCGAGGACGGTGGAGACATCGCGGTTCTGAAAGGCACGGAGGTCCACGTGCGCGCGCTGCCGACGATGGCTGCGCCGGGCGGGCAGGTGGTGATCGGCGACAGCGACCATGCGGGTCTGGCGCCTGACGCCGCGGGCGGATCACCCGCGCCGCTGGTGGGAACGTTCAAGGTCGAGAAAGACGGGCTGTATCACATCGAGCTCGACGGCCCGGCCGGCGAACGGGTGAGCGCGTCACCGCAATACACGATCGACGCGCTGGACGACAAGGCTCCGACCGTCTCCATCTCGAAGCCCGGACGCGACACGACGGCGTCGCCGATCGAAGAAGTGTTCGTCGAAGCCCGCGCGCAGGACGACTTTGGCGTGCGCGACCTCGAGCTCGTCTACGCGGTCAACGGCGGAACGGAAAAAACACTCCACCTGTTCGACGGGAAGAAGCGGCTCACCGAGGTATCGGGGGGCCACACGTTCTACCTCGAAGAGCTCGACGTCAAGCCGGGCGACTTCGTTTCGTACTATGCGAAGGCATCCGACAACGACGCCGTGCAGGGCTCGAAGCCCGCGATGAGCGACATGTACTTCGTCCGCGTGCGGCCGCTCAGCAAAGAGTTCAGGCGCGCGCCGTCGGACGCCGGCGGGGGCGGCGGTGGCGGAGGCGGCGGCCAGCAGAATCAGGTCGGCGGCTTGTCCGAGCAGCAGCGTCAGATCATCGCGGCGACGTTCAACGTGCAGCGCGATCGCAAGAAGATGACGTCCGACAAGGTGCGCGAGAACAGCACGGTGATCGCGCTGTCGCAGGCGCGGCTGCGCGACCAGGTCGAAGGGCTGCTGACGAGAATGAACAGCCGTCTGGTGCAGCAGGATCCCGCGTTCAAGAAGGTCGCCGAGCTGCTGCCGCAGGCGGTGACGGAGATGAAGAACGCCGAAACGAAGCTGCACGCGGTCAGCCCCGACGGCGCGCTGCCACCGGAGCAGAAGGCGCTGCAGTTCCTGCAGAAGGCCGAAGAAGAATACGAGACGCAGATTCAGATTCAGCGCCAGCAGGGGGGCGGCGGCGGTGGCGGCGGCGGACAGATGGCGCAGGATCTGGCCGACTTGTTCGAGATGGAGCTCGACAAGATGGCCAACCAGTACGAGACGCGCCAGCAGGCCTCGCAGCAGCAGTCGGATCAGAAGCTCGATGAACTGCTGGAGAAGCTGAAAGAGCTCGCGCGGCGCCAGGAGCAGGAAGCGGAACGCCAGCGGCGGCGTGCGGCACTGGGGCAGCAGGCGTCGGGTAACGGATCCGGCCAGTCGCAGCGCGAACTCGCCGACCAGGCGGAAGAGGCGGCGCGCCGACTCGAACAGTTGTCGCGCGATGAGAACCGTCCGGAGCTGGCCCAGGCCGCCCGTCAGCTGCGCGACGCCGCGGACGCGATGCGCCGCGCGGCCGCCAACGGACAGCAGGCCTCAGGCGCCCAGGCGTCACAGGCGCTCGAGCAGTTGCGCGACGCGCAGCGGCGCCTGCAACAGACGCAGTCCGGGCGCGCGGAGCGCGACGTCAAGAACGCGCTGCAGCAGGCCGAAGAGCTCGCCCGCGAGCAGCGTCAGATCGCCGACGACGTGAAGGGACTCGAGGGGGCCGGCGATCGCCGTCAGGATCGCGCACAACAGCTGGTCGATCGCAAGGGCGCCCTCGAACAGAAAGTCGGCGAGCTCGAGAAGCAGCTCGATCGGGCGGCCAGCGACATGCGGGCGAACGAGAAGGAGGCGGCGCGCAAGATGGCCGAAGGGGCGAACTCGATCCGCGACAAGAAGGTGCGCGACAAGATTCGCTACTCGACCTCGATGCTCCGCGCCGGTGTCGGTCAGGGCGATCAGCAGGCGATGGAGAATTCCATCAGCTCCAACCTCGACGAACTCCGCAACACCCTGTCGCAGGCGGCCTCCGCGCTGGGACGGCCGTCGCAGGCTGACGCGATGAACCAGGCGCTCGACCGTGCGCGACAGCTCGCGCGCGGTGTCGATTCGCTCGATCAGCGCCTGCGAGACCGTCGCCAGCAAGGCCAACAGGGTCAGCAAGGCCGTCAGGGTCAGCAAGGCCAACAGGGTCAGCAAGGCCGTCAGGGTCAGCAGGGGCAGCAGGGTCAGCAAGGCCAGCAAGGCCAACAGGGTCAGCAAGGCCAGCAGGGTCAGCAAGGCCAGCAGGGTCAGCAGGGTCAACAAGGCCAGCAGGGTCAACAAGGCCAGCAGGGTCAACAAGGACAAGGCGGTCAACAGGGACAGCAAGGCCAGGGAGGGCAGCAAGCGCAGCAGGGCGGCAATCAGGGGGGCGCGCGCGGCGCGCAGGGGGGCGACAACCTCGGCGGCGGCCGTTTTGATAACGGCTACGGCAATCGTGACGGGCGCATGTGGAACGGACAGTACGACCCGAACGACGTCCGCCAGTTCCGCGGCGAGGCGCGACAGTTCGCCAACGATGCACAGCAGCTGCGCCGCATGGTGCAGGGCCAGGGCATGGATCCGCGGGCCCTCGACGACATCCTTCGCAATCTGAAGGCGCTGGACGACGACCGTGTCTATCAGGATGCGGCGACGCTCGAACGGCTGCAGACCGCAGTGGCTGAGGGGATGAAGCGGTTCGAGTTCAACCTGCGCCGCCAGGCCGAGATGAAGGGCAGCGAAGTATTCCTGTCTGGCGCCGACGACGTGCCGGAGGAATACCGCAAGCTGGTCGAGCAGTATTACAAGTCGCTTTCAAAGGGGCCGGAGAAGCCGGCCGATACGGTGAAGAAAGACGACAAGAAGCAGTGAGGGCTTCCCGCTTCTGTCTGATCGTGTTCACCCTCGTCATCGGAGCAGGCGCGATCGCGAGCGCGCAGAACTTCATGCGCCGCGGTCGCGCGCCGTTGCGCGAGCCGACGCCAGAGAGCTTTGACGGCGGCTTCACGTATTGCCGCGGCATGTACACGCAGGTACGGTCGATGCGCAGCGGCATGGGCTGGGGTACCGACTATCCCGACGCGGACATCAACTTCTCGATCCGGTTGTCCGAACTCACGAAAACGCGCGTGAGCCGCCGGCCGGACGGCGAGCCCACGCATCTGACCGTCCGGTTGACCGACGACTATCTGTTCAACTGCCAGACACTTCACATGGAAGATATGGGGGCCGCAGAACTCACCGAGGACGAAGTCGCGCGCCTCCGCGCTTACCTGTTGAAAGGGGGATTCCTCTGGGTCGACGACTACTGGGGCACGCAGGCCTGGCAATACTGGGTCGAGACCATCGCGCGCGTGCTGCCGCCGGCGCAATACCCGATCGTCGACCTGAGACCGGAACATCCGATCTTTCACATGCAGTATCAGTTGAAGGGGGTGCCGCAGATTCCATCCATCCGCCTGTGGCGTCCAGGTGGAAGCACGTCGGAAGACCCGCCCGACACCGACGAGGTACACGGGCGCGGTATCCAGGATAAAGAAGGACGCCTCATGGTCTTCATGACCCACAATACCGACATCGCCGATGCGTGGGAGCGCGAAGGCGAAGACCCGCGCTACTTCTACGAGTTCGGGCCGACCGGCTACGGCCTCGGCATCAACGCGATTCTCTACGCGCTCAGCCACTGATCATCGATGAAGCGATTGCTCCTGGCAGCTTCGATCGCGGTGTTCGCGGCGGCGGTCGTCGGCGCGCAGGGGTTCGGGCAGGGCTGGGGCCGCATGCGTTATGCGCCGCCGCGCTTTCCCGAGAAGAACAGCTTCGACGGCTCGTTCAACTTCTGCCGCGGCATGTACGATCAGGATCGCCGCGAGGCGGGCGGCATGGGGTGGTGGACGGATTACCCCGACGCCGACATCAACTTCTCGATCCGCCTCTCCGAACTCACCAAGACCAAAGTCAGCAAGCAGGCGAACGGCGAACCAAACTACCTCGTGGTTCGCCTCACGGACGACGCACTGTTCAACTGTCCGTGGCTCGAGATGGAAGACGTCGGCACGATGCGCCTCACCGATCTCGAGGTGAAACGCCTGCGTGAGTACCTGCTCAAGGGCGGATTTCTCTACGTCGACGACTTCTGGGGGGACTGGGCGTGGGAACAGTGGACCGAGGAAATCGGCCGCGTCCTCGACCCCCGTCAGTATCCGATCAAGGACATCCCGCTCGATCACCAGCTGTTCCGTACGATGTTCGTGATCAACAAGCTGCCGCAGATTCCCTCGATCAATCACTGGATGCGGAGCGGCGGCGGCACCTCCGAGCGCGGCGAGGAGAGCGGCGTGCCGGACATCCGCGGCATCAGCGACAGGCACGGCCGGCTCATGGTCGTCATGACGCACGACACCGACATCTCCGACGCGTGGGAGCGCGAGGGGGAGGATCCGCGCTACTTCTACCTGTTCTCGCCGGACGGCTACGCGGTGGGCATCAACGTCGTCTTGTACGCGCTGACGCACTGATCATGCGCGATTCGCGCGTCGGATTCTCCAAGCCGTTTCTACCGCGTCCCAACCAGCCGGCCGAGCGCTGAATCGGTGCAGAAGTAGATCGTGCCGTCGGGCGACACGGCAACGACGCGTATCGCGCCGGCGTGGCGGTCGAAGAGGTTCTCAAGCCACTCGACTTTGGCCGGATCGTTCGCGGCGATGCGAAACCGCGCGATGTAGCCCTCGGCTGACGCGAGCAGGGCATCGCCTTTCATCGCGGGCTGCGCGTCGCTGCGATAGAACTCCAGCGACCCGGCGCGGCCGGCCAGCCGCTTGCGCACTCGCGGGACCGCACGCACAGGCACGGGCGTCAGCGACAGCGCACTGAGGTGCGCGTCGCTCTGGCCGTCATCCGCAATCCACACGATGCGCGAGCGTGGATCCCAGGCCATCCCTCGCACGGTTTCGATGCCGGTGGCAATGGCCGGTGCCGTGCC
>Ga0310810_10011951_pt1 | contig 10171 bp, 10 predicted proteins | sample NCmetagenome_FD_207641 | JGI IMG/M metagenome (GOLD analysis project Ga0310810, IMG submission 207641) | Soil microbial communities from experimental microcosm in Duke University, North Carolina, United States - NC | ecosystem: Engineered > Artificial ecosystem > Soil microcosm > Unclassified ...
TTCGCAGACGGACGGTGGCATTTCGGCGGATCGGCGGGGGCGGTATTCGAGTCTATTTATGAGGGACGCCCCGACGGGATGCCGGCATGGGGTGGCCGCATCGACAATAACGAGATCTGGATGCTTGCCGCCTATGTGCAATCGCTCGCTAAGAAAGATTTGAGCACAGATAATTTTTCGGGGAAGACGATCGAGCGTACTGGCCACTGACTGAATGTCGAACACAACCGTGCTCGTCATCGATGACGAGCCGCAGATTCGACGAGTGGTACGCAATGCCGTCGATGAAAAAGTAGACCGGGTACTCGAAGCAGCCACCGGTCGCGAAGGAATCGACATTGCCGCAGCGCAGCGGCCACAGCTCATAGTGCTCGATCTCGGACTTCCGGACATGGAAGGAACTGTGGTGTGTCGCGAGATCAGGTCGTGGTCGTCGGTCCCGATCATTGTGCTGTCCGCGCGACACTCACCGCAGGAAAAGGCGATGCTGCTCGATGCCGGCGCCGACGATTACGTCACGAAACCATTCAGCACCATCGAGCTCCAGGCGCGATTGCGCGCCGCGTTGAGACGTTCACGACTGACATCCGAGCGGGCTGCGGATGCACCGATCACGGTTGATGGCCTCACAATCGACTTTGCAAAACCCGGTGTGACTCGTGACGGTGTCGCGATTCATCTGACAAAGACTGAATGGGATGTGCTGCGCTCGCTCGCTCGTTACGCCGGTCGCACGATGACGCATCGCCAGATTTTCTCCGAGGTTTGGGGAAACTCATATGGTGATGCCCAACAATATCTTCGCGTTCACATCCGCAGCCTGCGGCGCAAAATCGAAATGGATCCTGTACGTCCGCGTCTCATCGTTACTGAGCCGGGGGTTGGATATCGGTTCGAGCCGTCGTCATGAGTGCGCGCGGAAAATTATCTGTCGCAGATTGGGCACTCTGGCTGTTCATTCTTGCTCTGGTCACGGTGGCGCTCTTTCCGTTTCGCGCCCGGCTCAATGAAGCAGACATCGTTCTGTCCTATCTGGTGGTAATAATCGCCGCAGGAGCGCGCCGGGGTCGTCCGCTGGGATTGGTGCTGGCTGTGCTCGCGTTTCTCTGCTTCGATTGGTTTTTCCTTGCGCCATTCGGTACTCTCACCGTCGAGCGCTCTCACGATCTCGTTGTTCTTGTCGCATTTCTGGGAACGAGTGTGATCGTCACGCAACTGTTCGAGCGGGCGCGCACTGAAGCGGACGCGGCGCGAGCGCTGCGCATACGTGAGGCAATGCTCGCTTCGGTATCCCACGACCTTCGCACTCCACTGACGACGATCAAAGCGCTAGCCCACGATCTCAGCGCAGCCGGAGACGAACGTGCCGAGACGATCGAGGAAGAAGCTGATCGCCTGACGATTCTGGTTGACGATCTTCTCGATCTTTCGCGGCTCAACAGCGGGGTGGCGTCGCTCACCCTCGAGCCAAACGAAGCGGAAGATCTGCTCGGTGCTGCGCTCCAGCAGGTAACAGGGAGGGCGAACGGGCGCGCAATCAATGTGAAGCTCGACGTAGGGGAACCGCTGCTTTTCGGAAGATTCGACTTCACTCAAACGTTGCGCATACTGGTGAATCTCATCGAGAATGCGCTGAAATATTCTCCGGAAGAGAGTGCAGTCGATGTATTCGTGAAGCGCGAAGGTCCATGGCTTTGCTTTGGCGTTGCCGATCGAGGACCTGGTGTAGCCGGCAAGGAGCGCGATCGCATCTTCGAGCCGTTCTATCGTCCTCCCGGAGTTCCTCCGGATGTAAAGGGCGCCGGCCTCGGACTTTCAATTGCGCGTGCCCTGGCGGATGCACAGGGCGGGTCGCTTCGTTATGAGAATAGGGATGGAGGTGGAAGCGTTTTCGTTTTACGAGTGCCGGCAATCGATATCCAGGAGGAAACAGCGGCGAGCTAAATCTTCACGAAATCTTTATGCGACCGGGTCATGATTTCATGCAGTCTTCACGAGGTGCCGCATAGCATGAACTCATGGCAAACATGTACAAGCGGTTCAAGCAAGTCGTATTCGGACGACCCCTCGCCTCAGACCGGCTCGAGCACGAACGTCTGAGCAAAGTGACGGGGCTCGCGGTCCTGTCATCCGACAACATCTCGTCAGTTGCGTACGCCACCGAGCAGACACTGATCGTGCTCGCGGTGCTCGGCACAGCAGCATTGTCGTACGTCGTTCCGATCTCAGCGGTAATTGTGGGATTGGTCGTGCTGGTAGCGCTGTCGTATCGACAGACAATCTTCGCTTATCCGCAGGGTGGCGGCTCCTACACAGTTGCCAAGGACAACCTTGGTACGAATTACGGATTGATTGCCGCCGCATCACTGCTTACGGACTACATCCTCACAGTTTCTGTGTCAGTGTCGAGCGGAATTGCAGCGATCACGTCCGCATATCCGTCACTCATTCCACATGCGGTAGCGCTCGGACTGGCGTCGATTGTAGTGCTGATGGCGGTGAATCTTCGCGGCGTGCGCGAGTCCGGAATGGCATTCAGCGTTCCGACGTACGTATTCATCGCAATCATGCTCGTTCTGCTCGTCTCCGGTTTCTGGCGTGGCGCGCTTGGTCATGAAGCGGCGCCGTCTGCCGGTCCCTTGCGTGTTGACTCTGTTTCAGCTGCAAGCGCCGGGATTGGTGGACCGGTTGGATTCGCACTCGTGTTTCTCGTTCTACGCGGATTTGCAGAAGGGTGCGTCGCCATTACGGGAACCGAAGCAATCTCCAACGGCGTTGGCGCGTTCAAGACTCCTAGCGCAAAGAATGCGGCGACGACACTCGGGTGGATGGCAGCGATTCTCGCAACGTTTTTCCTCGGCACGAGTTATCTCGCGAAGCATTACGCGGTGATGCCGACCGCAAATGAAACGATCCTGTCGCAGCTCGGTCATCACATCTTCGGTGGTGGCGTGCTGTACTTCATTCTGCAGTACGCCACTTTCGCGTTGCTTGTATTGGCAGCCAATACAGCCTTTGCTGATTTCCCACGATTATCGAGCATTCTCGCGGGTGATCGCTACATGCCTCGGCAATTTGCAGCGCGCGGCGATCGTCTCGCGTTCTCGAACGGAATCGTGGTGCTCGCGCTCCTTGCGATGCTTCTCGTCTGGCTGTTTCAGGGGAATACCAACGCGCTCATTCCGCTTTACGCGATCGGCGTGTTCATCTGCTTCACGTTGTCGCAGGTTGGAATGGTGGTTCACTGGTGGAAGCTTCGGTCTCCCGGATGGAGATGGCGCGCTGCGCTGAATGGGGTTGGCGCGTTGGCGACTGCGATTGTGTTCATCGTCCAGGTTCTGACGAAGTTCACTGAAGGTGCGTGGGTCGTGGTGTTGATCATTCCGGCGATCATTCTGATGCTGAGAAAGATTCACCGGCATTACGTTGATTTTTCGGCGGAGGTGAAGTACGCGGGATATTCGCCGCTGATGTTCCTGCATCACACCGTGGTTGTTCCGGTAAACGCAATCACGAAGCCGGTTGCCGGTACGCTCGTATATGCGACGACGATCTCGGAGGATGTACGCGCGGTTTACGTCGAGGTGGAACCAGGTTCAGGCGCGAAGCTCAAGGCTGAGTGGGAGGCATGGGACATCGGTGTCGAGCTGATCGTCGTTCGCTCTCCGTACCGCTCGATCTTGCGTCCGATTGTCCAATATGTGAACCGGCTCACCAGGAAGAACCACTCTGATCTGGTAACGATCGTCGTCCCTGAAATCGTTCCGCGCAGGTGGTGGGAGCATCTGCTTCATAACAAGACCGCTCTCTACATTCGGACTGCGTTCCTGTTTCGCCCGAACGTCGTAGTGACTGCAGTTCCCTATCTGATTGGTCACGCGGCGAGACTGACCGATCTGATGAGTCACGACGAGACGCTCGATGATGATGTCGCGCGGAGGGGGGCGGCATGATCAAGCAACAGACTCGCATCGTTATTTGTCTTTCCATGATCTGGGTTGCGGGATGCTCCGATCAAACTGCTCTGGATCGTCAGGCAAACGCGGCGGCGACGAAGCAACTGATTGGGACGTGGAGCGCGCGATTCTATCTCGATCGCCCCCCATTATTGACGGCGAGTAACGATTCGAGCATGCCTGATGTCGAAGGCGAGCTCGCACTGCTTTCGAATCGCTGGTTATCGGATTCGTACCCCGAGATCAATGCACCCGCGGCGTTCGGAACGTACGACATCGATTTCAGACCGTTCGGGTTTGATCCTCGGCGCTCGGGTGAGGAGCCGACTGCGGTCGCCGGCCTATTGCAAAAGGATTCAGTGCGGATCCTTCTCGGCTCTCGCGATGGTGAGACTCGCGTTGCGATGGTTGGCAGAATTATGGGTGACTCGATTCGTGGGAATTGGACGGTTTCGATCAGCCGTTCTGGCGGAGGAGGAGGCCGCTTCGTCATTTTTCGGCATTAGCAGTTCCATTTAATGCGGCGGTGCCGCCGGAGTTGTAGCATTGTAACTGTGCGAACGCACTTCACGTAAAGATTACCATGCTACAAGCGACAACTGCTCCGCCTGCACCGCAGGTTCCGACTGCTCCAAAAGCGCCGACAACGACCGTTACGACGGACATAGTTACGAGTCCGATCGCCGGAGTTCCGACGACAGTACGGGACATTCAGGCGTTGCGCGCAAAACGCTCTGAGCTGTCGAATCAGCTCGAGTCTGCCGCGGGACGTCGCGCGCGACTTTCGAGCCAGCTCGTCGGAAAGGAAGGTGCGGATCGCGCGGGCATTGAAGCGCGCATTGGCGTGTTGGACAAGCGCATCATGCAGCTCGAGTCCGACATTGCGGAAACCGGGCGGCTGCTGACTATGGCGCCGAACGCGCTTGTCGCTTCCACAGAAGCTTCACGAGGGCCTGGTAACATGGATCCCGATGCCATCGCCGCGCTTGGCGGCGTTTTCATGATTTTCGTTCTGGCGCCGATCGCGTTCTCTGCGGCGCGCATGATGTGGAAGCGTACGAATCGTCCTCCTGCGCCGCCTGCGTTGTCGAACGAGGCGGTTCAGCGACTCGAAAGGCTGGAGCAGGGAATGGATGCAATCGCAATCGAGATCGAGCGTGTATCGGAGGGGCAGCGCTTCGTCACGAAGCTGTTATCCGACGCCCATAACTCGCCGATGCTTCCATCCTCGCAGAGTGAGACGATCATCGGTCAGGAGCGCCGTTAGTCTGTCCTGGTTCTGCAGTTCATCTATCAATGCCGTAAATCACGCACGGCATTCCCATGACGACAGTTCTTCCCTCGGGCTTTTCACCGAGATGCTCAGCGACACGAATGGATGGCGTATTATCGGGATGGATGAGACTTATCACATGTGACTTGTCCATTTCCTCGAACGCGTACTTGAGAAGTCGCTTCGCACCTTCGGTCGCCAAGCCACGACGCTGAAACTCCGGCGCAATCGTCCAACCAAGCTCGAACCCGGGCCATCCTTCCGGATTAGTGAATCCAATTCTGCCGGCGAATTTTCCCGACTCTTTATCTATCGCGATCAAATAGCCGTATCCGCGAAGCTCCCAATGTCCGACATGATACGCAAACGATCGCCATGCCTCGATGGTGTCCATCGCCTTGCCCATGTTGCCGAGGTAGCGCATGACGTCCGGGTTGGCGCATAGCTTTTCGTAATCGGGAAAGTCGCTCTCCCGAAACTTCCGCAGCAGCAGGCGCTCGGTCTCGATTACAAGATCACTCATGGAGGCTTGGGCACTCCACCCCATGCATTCACGATCGCTTCACCCATGTGCGCCATCGTGAGCTGCGGCTCGTTGTCGACAATCCATCGCGTGTCCTTGTTTTCCTTTGTTAGAACACACGCAATGATCCGATTTCGCAAATACCATAGCGTGCATTCGGTGCGAACCTGATCGGTCTCACCGTCCTTATGCGCGGCGCGTGCGCTGACATAACGCTGGAGCATCAAGTCCATGCCGTTATGCTCCAGAATGCCGAGCATTTCCGAATCGGCTTTTGGATTCACAGCTTTGCCTTGTGCGAGAAGCTCGAAGAGGTGCGCCATCTCGTTTGGTGTAGTGACACCAAGTCCGTATTTCACCGAGCTGTCCATCGCGACGCTCGAATTTCTGCGGAAGCTCTTCGAATGAACTTTGGTGTGCATGAGCCCGAGTGCTTCCATCTTGTCCCACACTCGGCGGATGATGATACGGTCGAGCAAAAGGTTTGTCGCCGTGTTGTCGCTGATCGTGATCATCAGCCACGCGGCGTCTTTTACAGTGAGGATCGATCCCGGGTGGAGATACTGCGAAACGCCTGAGCCCCCAACCTGGTCGATCTTCAGCATCGTTATCGGATCGTCGAGTGACAATTCGCCTTTCGCAACCAGGTCGTAAACGGTTACGAGAATTGCAACCTTGATCAGGCTCGCCGTCGGGAACGTTTCGTCACCTCGTCTGTTGATTCGGGCGTTGTTGTCGAGATCGATCACGCTGTAACCGACGACTCCGTGGTGTGCGTCAGCGATCGAGTCGAGTACGTGCCGGAGTGCGGTCGTGTCGGCCTTAACCGGCGCGGGAGCGGGAGGTTTTACGGTGCCGGCGACTTGCGCATGCGCGCAGCTGGTAAGCACAAACGGTAGTAGAATCGCGAGATGGCGCACGTTTCGCATTGGACGGCCTCGGGTTAGCCCGAAAATGTAGTTGTCGGCTTGCCAGCCAGATAGAATTTGGTTACGTTCAGTCTGTACTGAACGAATCATATGACAATTACAGACGCACGACCGGCCATCGCCGGCCGCCGCCAGAATTCTTCGAAGGGAAAAGCAACCCGCAAAGACTTCGTTGAACGCTTCGCAATAGCCCAGGAAGGCGACGGACTACCAAGAATCGCGGGCCGCATCTTCGGCCTCCTTCTGACCGGAGAACGCGACCTCTCCCTCGACGAAATCACCCGCGAGCTCGGTGCCAGCAAAGGCAGCGCCAGCGTCAATACGCGGCTGCTCGAGCAGCGCGGATTCATCGAGCGCATCAGCCGGCCAGGCGATCGGCGAGACTACTATAGAATCATGCCCGACCTGTTCGAGCGCACCATGGAACAGCGCCTCGCAAAATGGCACCGGCTTCACGACGTCGTGGAATTCGGCATGAGCGCACCCGACCTGTCGCCGACTGTTCGAAACCGCCTGAAGAATTTCGAGGCGGCACAGAACAACATCCGCGAAGTGATCGAAACTGCACTCACCCGCCTTCGAACACGGAGGCGACGATAATGCGCGTCTCGGTTCGTCACCTTCTCGCCATCGGCGCATTCGTCCCCGCCGTCGTCGCAGCCCAACAACCCGCGACGCCACTCACGCTCGGCGACGCCGCAAGACTGGCCGCGCGACAAAGCGTACCGTCTTTGGCGGCACAGCTTCGTACTCGTGAAGCCGCTGCGCGCGTCACACAATCCCGATCGGAGCTGCTTCCGACATTCAACGCGCTCGCATTGCAGAGCGGACACACGCTCAACACCGCAACATTCGGATTTAAATTCCCGGCGGCAGAAGGCAGTCCGCCGCTTTTCGATCCCAATGGGCAAATCCTCGGACCGGTCAACACGCTCGACATTCGCGGGCGAGTGACAGTTCCTGCAATCGATTTTGCCGCACGCGAGCGAGTGAACACGGCACGTCTGTCCCTTCGCGCGAGCGAAGCATCTGCGCAAAGCGCGGGTGAAGAAGCGGCCGCTACCGCCGCAACCGCCTACGTCCGTGCTGCACGCGCAGACGCAATTGTCGTCGCACGCGCTGCTGATTCAGTGTTGGCGGATTCACTGATTGGAATAGCACGAGATCAACTGCAAGCCGGTGTCGGTGTTGCACTCGATGTCACGCGCGCACAATCGCAGCTCGCCGGTGTGCACGCACAGCTCATTTCAGCTCGTGGTGAACAATCACGCGCGCGACTCGAGCTCGTCCGCGCTCTCGGAGCGCCGCTCGATGCACCAATTGCGATTGCGTCCCCGCTTCAACAAATGCCGGTTGACGATGCAATTCCAACGGAAGCAGAAGCAGTCTCCCTCGCACTCAGAACGCGGCCGGATCTGATCGCAGCTCAACGCGCACTTGACGCGTCACGGCAAAGCGCACGTGCAATCCGCGCCGAGCGTTTGCCGTCGCTCGCGGCATTTGGTGATGATGGGGCGATTGGTATCACTCCGTCACACATGCTCAACACGTACAGTTGGGGAATCCAGCTCTCCATGCCGGTATTCGACGGTTTCAAGCGAGAGGGACGAATCAACGAGCAGGAGGCTGTCGCGGCAGGTTACGAGCTGCAGCGTCGCGAGCTCGAGCGACAGGTATCGGTGGAAGTCCGCGAGTCGATACTCGACCTCGCGACCGCGCGCGATCAGGTTGCTGCGGCACGTGAGCGTCTGCGACTCGCTCAGCAGGAATATTCGCAGGCACAGGATCGCTTCAGGGCAGGCGTTGCCGGGAATGCAGATGTAGTTACAGCTTCGCTCGCATTGAATAACGCTCGGAATCTCGAGATCGATGCGCTGGCATCGTACCAGGCGGCGCGCGTTTCACTCGCCCGCGCTGAAGGCACGGCAACTGCGCTCCCGTAATACATCAATCGGAATAAAGAAATGGCATCAACAGTGGAAAGAGAAAAACAATCTGCGCGATCGGGGGAGACGAGAGAGTTTCGCTCGACAAAAGCGCCACGCAAACGACACGTCGCGCTCGGCGTTGGAGTCGTCATCGCCGTGCTCGCACTCATCTGGGGTGCGCAGAAGTACATGTATGGGCGCTCACACGTTTCGACCGATGACGCAGCGGTGGACGGACACATCATTCCCGTCGTCGCGAAAGTCGGAGGATATGTCGCAAAGGTGAACGTCGCCGAGAATGATGAAGCGAAGGAAGGTCAGGTCCTGGTGCAGCTCGATACTGCGGAGCTCGCGGTAAAACTCGCGCAGGCCGATGCAGATCTTGCAGCCGCTCGTGCGTCAGCCGGTGGCGGTGGGCAAGCGGAAGCACAGGTGCAAATTGCCACGGGGCAGCGTGGCGCATTGGTCGCACAGATTGGAGCTGCACAAGCGAACGTCAATCGCGCTCGAGACAACTACACTCGAATGCAGGAGCTGGCGGCGAAGCAAATCGTCTCTCAGCAAAATCTGAATTCGGCTAGAGGCCAGCTCGATGCAGCAACTGCGGAGCTTGCGGCTGCGCAGCGTCAGGCTGCAGCCGCAGGTGGAACCGTAACCGGAGCACAGGCCGGAACTCGCGTTGCAAGCGCACGCGTCGAAGCGATGGAAGCTGCGCGATCGAATGCGGCACTTCAGCTCTCATACGCACGCATCACTGCACCGGCGGCGGGAATAGTCTCGCGCAAGACTGTCGAGGTTGGCCAGCTCGTTCAGCCCGCGCAACAGATGATGTCAATTGTTGCCGACAGCGGTGCGTGGGTTACCGCAAACTTCAAGGAAACGCAGCTCGCGCGAATGAAGGTCGGGCAGGCCGTCGAGATCGACGTCGACGCGTACAAGGGATGCGTGGCGACAGGTCGCGTCCAAAGCATCAGCGGAGCGACAGGCTCGAAATTTTCTCTCCTTCCGCCTGACAATGCGACAGGAAATTTCACGAAGGTCGTGCAGAGAATTCCGGTTCGAATCGCCATTGAAAAAGGATGTGGCGCAACTCGTCCGCTTAGACCCGGCATGTCGGTGTCCGTGCACGTGAACACGGCATAACAGAATGGCAACGCGGGATGGATTACCCGCTCACAAGTGGGTAATCGCCGGCTCGGTAATGCTTGGAACGATCATGGCGGTGCTCGATTCGAGCATCGTCAATGTCGCATTGCCGAGCATCAGCGGGACGATGGGCGCAACCATCGAGCAGATCACGTGGGTCATCACGGGATACATCCTCGCCAACGTGATCATCATGCCGCTGGTCGCTTTACTGAGCCAGTGGTTCGGCAGAAAGAATTTCTACATGGCGAACGTGATCATCTTCACCGTCGCTTCGATGGCGTGCGGCCTCGCGCGCAATCTGCCGATGATGGTTTTCTTCCGCGCGCTTCAGGGAATTGGCGGTGGAGTATTGCTCACCGTGTCGCAGGCGATTCTTCGCGAAACATTCCCCGCCGAAGAGCAGGGAACCGCGA
>Ga0310810_10011953_pt1 | contig 10171 bp, 9 predicted proteins | sample NCmetagenome_FD_207641 | JGI IMG/M metagenome (GOLD analysis project Ga0310810, IMG submission 207641) | Soil microbial communities from experimental microcosm in Duke University, North Carolina, United States - NC | ecosystem: Engineered > Artificial ecosystem > Soil microcosm > Unclassified ...
TTCGAGGCGAGCCTCTCGCCGCTGTTCGCGCGGCGCTCGTATGAGCTTCCCGCCGGACACGAGCTTCCCGTCACGCTGCGACGGGCGCTCGGCGGCGGCGCGGGAGAGGCCTTCGTGGGAATGAGTTTCTGGACGGATGCGGCGGTTCTTGGCGAGGCGGGGATTCCCTCGGTGCTGTTCGGACCCGGCGGGGCGGGTCTTCACAGCACCGAGGAATACGTCGAGATTGCCGACGTGCTGCGGTGCCGGGACGCGCTGGCCGCGCTGGCGCGCGACTGGTGCGTCGGTTCGCGCGCGTAGACCGCGTCAGGCGGTCTTGCGCAGGGTGAAGCGCTGCGGCGCGAGGGCGTGGCGGTCCGCGTCGCCCGCGAAGCGCTGTCGCGGCGCGCGGCCGGTGACCTCCCACCCGGGGCTGTCGTGCCCGCACGAAGTGCAGCGCATCATCACGCGCTTGCCTTCGAAGTGGAGGACGGAGTCATGGCCGCGAAATCCGCACATCACCTGCCCGAGTCGCGAGACCATGCGATTCAGTACCGCCGCTGCCGTCTGCCCGTTCGCCAGTCCTGCCGCCGCCGTAAGCCGCTGGGGATAGTTGGTCACCATGTCGCCAATCACCTTTTCTTCTACCGTAGGACGCCGGCTCGACTGCGCCGGTTCCGCCTTCCGACCTCAGGGATATCAACACGCGTGCCACGTCTGAGGTATGGCCGCGCAACCTCATCAGCCGAAAGGTCTTAACCGCGATTTCCGGGGTGCGCCGCACTCCGGCTGTGTAATGGAGGCGACGGGCGGTGGGAAGCGCGGTGGACTACTTCAGCGCTCCTGGAGCACGCCGCGGAGTACAAATCCCACGTTTGCAGGACGTTCGCCGAGCCGCCTCATGAAGTAGGGGAACCATTCACGACCGAATGGAACGTAGACGCGCACGCGGAAGCCGTCCCGGTGGAGCGCCTCCTGGAGGTCTCTCCGGATGCCGTAGAGCATCTGGAACTCGAACGACTCCGCCGAAAGGCCGCGGGCGGCGGCGAATTTCCGCGTCGCCGCGATCATCGCCGGGTCGTGGGTCGCGATCGCGGGGTAGCGGCCCCCGGCCAGCAGCAGCTCCATGATCCGGACAAACGACGCGTCGACGTCGGATTTGGCCTGGTACGCGACGTCCCGCGGTTCCTTGTAGGCGCCTTTCACGAGCCGCACCCGTGCCCCCAAGGCGTTCATCCGCTGCGCGTCCACTTCGCTGCGCCGCAGATAGGACTGCAGCACGACGCCGGCATTCCGGTATCCCAGCTGCCACATCGTCTCGAACACCTCGAGTGTGACGGCAGTGAACGGCGAGTTCTCCATGTCGATGCGGACGAAGAAGTCCTTCGCCGCCGCGCCGTCGAGGATGCGGCGCAGATTGTCCACGCAGGTGGCGCGATCGATGGTGAGCCCGAGCTGGGTCAGCTTGAGAGAGACGTTGCGCTCGATGCCGGACGCGGCGACCTGCTCGAGGACGGCGAGATAGGCGCGGGTGGCCGCATCCGCCTCCGCGATCGTCGCCACGCTTTCGCCGAGGAAGTCGAGCGTGACGAGAAGGCCGGCGCGCTCGAGCGTGCGGGCGGCGACGATGGCCTCCTCGACGCGCTCGCCGGCGATGAAGCGGCGGGCGAAGCCCGCTTCGGCGCGCATGCCGTAGCGCGATGCGAGCGATTTCAGGAACTGACTACCCGCGAGAATGTGGAAGAACGTCTTGGAAACGGCGTGCAGCATCAGTGCGTGCGCGCCGGGCGCCGCGGCGCGAGCAGGTGCTGGATCGTGCGGGCGTAGTAGCGCAGCACGGTCCGCTCGCGGACGCGATATCGGCCGCCACGCTCGACGTGGATGATGCCGCGGTCGGCGAGCAGGGTGCCGCCGGCGTCGACCGCCTCGCGGCCGTTATGTACGGCGAGGTTGGCGTCCGACTGCCGCAGCAAATCGATCAGCGCGTCCGCCCGCGCTTCGAGATCGCGCCGGGTCGTGGAGGGGCGCATCGCCGCCGCGACGATCGCCGTCGGCAGGACTTTGTAGAGCCCGCCGATGGTGTCGCGGATCTGATGGGCGAGCTCCATGACGTCGCGCCGCGCTTCGGGGTCGCGGCCGTCGAGCGCGATCGGCTTGCCGAAGGTGACGAACGCGCGCGACTCGTAGCCGACGGCGTAGCGCACCATCTCGGCGACTTCGCGTCCGAACGGACGCGCGCGCCGCTTCGTCGCGGCGTGCGGCAGGATGTGGTCCTCGAGCACGAGATCGTAGGCGACCGCCAGCGGCACGATCACGGCGCCGTCCACCTGCGCCTGCAGCGCCGCGTGCAGCAGTCCGGTCTTCGGCGTTTTCAACTCGCCGGTATAGCTCCGGCCGCCTTCGATGTAGAAGAGCAGGTCGCTGCGCTGCAGCAGCTCCGCCACGTAGGCCTTCAGCGTCACCAGGTAGGCCGGATCCTTGGTGTTGCGGCGGATCGGAATCGCGCCGGTGACATGGCGATGGAGCAGGCCGAGCGGTCCGCCGAACAGGTTGATGCCGGCGGCCGTGACCGGGGGCCTGATGCCGTTGTCGTCGAGCACCAGCGGCTCGACCAGGTAATCGAGGTGCGACTTGTGGTTGGACACGTAGATGACGCGTCCGGCGCGGGTCGCCTGCTGGGCGATCCCGACGTGTTCGTCGATGCGCTCGACTTTGCGCAGAATCGGATAGAGCGGGTGCTTCAGCGCGCGGTAAATCGGGTAGCGCTGCGTGGTCTTCAGCTCGTCGAGGTAGGCGTGGATGCGCTCGCGTGCCTGCAGCTCGCTTTGACCGTGGCCGCCGCGCAGGTACCGGACGACGTCCTTGCGCGAGAGCACCGCTTGGGTAATGTCGTCAGGAAGCACGCTGCTGAACTATATCACTCAGCCCTCACCGCCGGATGAGCCCGGGCCGGTCAGCTCTTCTCGACTTCGCGGCACAGCGCGTCGGTGAATTCGGTCGTCGAGGCGCTGCCTCCGAGGTCGCGCGTGCGCACCTGGCCCGCCCCGAGCACCCGGGCGAGCGCCGTCCGGATCCGGTCGGCCCGCTGGCGCTCGCCGATGTAATCCAGCATCAGCAGCCCGGAGAGGAGCAGCGCCGTCGGGTTCGCCAGGTTCTGGTCCGCGATGTCCGGCGCGCTGCCGTGCACGGCCTCGAAGACGGCCGCGTCGACGCCGATGTTGGCGCCGGGCACGACGCCGAGCCCGCCGACGAGTCCGGCACACAGGTCCGACACGATGTCGCCGTACAGGTTGGGCAGCAGCAGCACGTCGAGCTTTTCCGGGTGCATCACCAGGTGCATGCAGGCGGCGTCGACGATCCGCTCGTCGTACGGGATGTCGATGTACTCGCGCGAGACGCGCCGGCAGCTGTCGAGGAACAGGCCGTCGCTGAGCTTCATGATGTTCGCCTTGTGGATCGCGGTCACGCGCTTGCGCCGGTAGGCGCGGGCGTGCTCGAACGCGAACCGCGCGATCCGGGTCGAGGCCTTCTCGGTGATGATCTTCAGGCTCTCGACGATCCCGGGCACGATTTCGTGCTCCAGACCGGCGTACAGATCCTCCGTGTTCTCGCGCACGATGACCAGGTCGACCCCGTCGAAGCGGCTCGCGACGCCGGGCAGGTTGCGCACCGGGCGGAGATTCGCGTACAGATCCAGCGCCTTGCGCAGGCCGACGTTCACGCTCGTGAAACCTTCGCCGATCGGCGTGGTGACCGGCCCCTTCAGCGCCACCTTGTTGCGCTTCACGGACTCGAGCAGCGCCGCCGGCAGCGTCTGGCCGTGGCGTTTGTAGGCGATGACGCCGGCGTCGTGGCGGTCCCACTCGATCTGCAGGCCGGCGGCGACGAAGATGCGCAGGACCGATTCGGTGACTTCCGGGCCGATGCCGTCGCCGGGAATCAGGGTGATGGTGTGGGTCATCAGGCTTCCGCGAGTCTTTCCGCCAGCAGCGCCGCAACCGGCTCGAGCAGCGCCCGGTCGGCGGCGCCGAATGCGGCCGGCCGATCGCTGTCGATGTCGATCTCGCCGAGCACGTCCGCGCCGTGCATGATCGGCACGACGATCTCCGACTTCGTCTCGATGCTGCAGGCCAGATACCGCGCATCCGCGTTCACGTCGTCGACCACGATCGTGGCTTTTTCGGTAGCGGCGGCGCCGCAGATGCCGCGGCCGAGCGGGATGCGCGTGTGCGGCGAGGGCTTCCCGATGTAGGGCCCGAGCACCAGCTCGTCACCCTCGAGGACGTAGATCCCGACCCACGTGTAGTACGGGATCGCGTCCTTCAGCAGCCGCACGCTCTGCTGCATCGCCGATTCGGGCCCGGGCGCGGCCGCGATCGCCGAGCGGATCGCGGTGAGCAGGCCGGCGGGATCCATGTCGGTCATTCCTTGATCTCCCAGAACATGAGCGCGGCGCCGCCGAGCAGCGGCACGAGCTGGAGCGCCGTCGACAGGGCGTGGAGGCGTCCGAACTCGGCGCGCCGCGGATCGCTTTCCGCGAGCGCCGACGGTGCGACGCCGATCGCGCGCTGGAGCTCAGCGATCCGGGACGCCACCACGATTCCGCCATACGCGGTGGCCGCGAGCATCAGCGCGACCAGCGCCACGCGCCATCCGAAGCGCTTCGGACGCGGTCCGAGAATTCGCCGCGCCAGGAGCGAGAGCAGCAGCACCGTACCGGCGCCGTAACTGAGGAGCGTGAAGCGGCGGAGCATCTCGCCGAAGAGCGCGCCGGCGACCAGCCGCGAGTCGGGAAGGTGGCGCGCCGCGGTGACGTCGAACACCGCGGGCGCCGCGATTGCGCCGAGCACCAGGAGTCCCCCGACCCAGACCGCGAGCGCCACTACGGCGGCGTACCGCAGCAAGAGCATCGACAACATTATAGACTTCGATCAGCAGGGCCCTTGGATTACGGTGCAAAGCCGCTTGCGCGCGCGGCGTCGATCGAGTGGCTGCCGTGGAGCGCGGACGCGTTCGCGCGCGCGGCGCGCGAGGGCCGGCCCGTACTTCTGTCGATCACCGCGGCGTGGTGCCGCGCGTGCCACGAGATGGATCGCACCACCTACGCCGATCCGCAGGTCGCCGCGCTCGTCCGCGATGGCTTCATCCCGGTGCGCGTCGACGCCGATCAGCGGCCCGACGTCAACGAGCGCTACAACCTCGGCGGCTGGCCGACGACGGCGTTTCTGACGCCGCACGGCGACATGATCACCGGCGGCACGTTCGTGCCCGCCGACCGCATGCCCGCCGTGCTCGCGCGCGTGGCCGCCGCGTTTGCGGCGGCGCAGGCCGCTGGCCCGCGACTCGCCGACGCCGTCGCCGCCGCGCCGCCGGCCCGTGCCGTGGACGATGAGACGCTGATCGAGGAGATCTTCTCGTCGTTCGACGCGGAGTACGGCGGATTCGGCGTCGAGCCGAAGTTTCCCCACACGCCGGCACTGCACCTCGCGATGGAGTTGTCGGCCGACACCGGCGACGCGCGATGGCGGGAGATCGCCGAGCGGACGCTCGACGCGATGGCGGACGGCGCCCTGTGGGACGCGGCGCACGGCGGCTTCTACCGCTATGCCAGCACCCGCGACTGGCAGCTCCCGCACGCGGAGAAACTGCTCGATACCAACGCCGCGCTGCTGCGCGCTTACGCGCACGCCGCGCTGAGCTTCGGGCGCGACGTCGACCGCGATCGCTGCCGGCGGATCGCGCGATTCATCACCACCGATCTTCGCGCGGACGGCGGCGGATACGTCGGCAGCGATGCCGATCGCATCCTCTACGTCGACGCCAATGCCGCCGCCGCCGGCGCGCTGCTCGACGCGGCCACGGTGCTGGGCGACAGCGCGTTGGGGCGCGAGGCGCTCGCGTCGTTCGAGCGCGTCATCCTGGTGTGTTACAAGCCCGGCCACGGCCTGGCGCACTTCTTCGACGGCGAGCCGCGCGTGCGCGGCCTGCTGGCCGACCAGGTCGCGGCGATTGCGGCGCTGCTGGATGCGCACGACGCCAGCAGCGGCGAACCCTACCGCATGATGGCGGAGGAGCTCGGGCACATCATCGTGCGCGATCTGTGGGATGCGCCCGCGGGCGGCTTCTTCGACCGGCGGCTCGCGCCGGACGACGTCGGCCTGCTGCGCGCGCCGCGCAAACCGTTCGCCGAGAACGCCGATGCGGCGCTCGCGCTCTCGCGGCTGGCGCGGCTCGAGCCGCGCAAGGGCTTTCCGACGCCCGCCGCCTTTCATGAGTACGCGGTCGGCGCGCTGCAGGCCGCGGGCCGCCAGCTCGAGGGGCAGGGCCCGCTCGCCGCGCGCTACGCGCTCGCCGCGCGGCACCTGATAAACTGACCGGCACTCTTCCTTCCGCGGCAAACACATGAGCATCCAAATCGACGACTCCCTCATCTCGCTCACGGAACAGCAGAATGCGCGCAACGCCGCGCTGGTCGCCGCGTCGCCCTACGTCGGCGCGCGCTTCGAGTCGCGCGTGCTGCCCTTCACACTCGATTTGTCCGCAGGCGCGTTCAGCACCGCGGACGACGAGGCGCTCGGCGCGCTGGAAAAGGAAGGCGCGCGGATCGCGATCGAGGCGCTGGTCTCGCTGGCGAAGGCCGGCGACATCGACCATCTCGGCGGCGGCCTCGAGTTGATTCCGGCACTGCTGATGACGCTCGCGGTGACCGATTACGAGCGGTCGCATTTCACCATCGAGCACGGCCACACCAGCATCGGCTATTACGCCGCGCTGTCGGCGCTGGGCTTTCTCGATCGCGCCCGCGTCATCGACGGCTTCCGCCGCAGCCTCGACATCGCCGGCCACGTCTCCTGGGTGCCGGGCGGGACGGAGCTCAGCTCCGGCCGGCTCGGCGTCATGTACCCCGTGGGCACCGGGCTCGCGCTCGGGTTGAAGGCGCACCACGGCGACCGCGCCCACGTCATCTGCCACACCGGGGATGCCGGCTGGATCTCGGGGCAGGCGCTCGATGGCCTGAACGCCGCGGCAATTCACCGCGCACCGATCACCTTCGTGATGCACCGCAACGGCATTCAGCTGTCGGGCACGACGCGGCACATCATGAACCAGGACCCGCGTCCGATCGTGGCCAGCTTCGGCGTCAAGATCCTGGAAATCCGATCGCTGCACGAGCGGCGCGAGCTGTTCGCCGCCTACCGGGAAGCCTTCTCTCTCTCGCAGCAGGGACAGCCGGCGCTGATCTATCCCACGGGGTGGGGGAGCGCCACCGGCGACGCGCCGGTGACCGTGGCGGACTTCGGGCGCAAGTACGGCATCGAGGAAGAGACAGCCGATTTCGCGCGCGAGCACGGCGTGCCGCTCGACCGCAGCATCTGGATTCCCGGGTCGCTCATGAGCTTCCGCGATATTCGCGCGATGCTGCAGTGCCTGTTCTACGTCAACGATCTTCCCGGCGGCGAAGCGCACCACGACGGCGGCATGAAGGGACGCGACGCGAAGGCCGTACTCGGCGGCCGCCTGCTGCAGCTCACGCCGGCGGAAACCGCCCGGCACGACGCGCTCCGCGCCGCGCCCGCCCGGATCGTCGTCACCACCGCGCGTCCGGCAAAAGGGACGGCGAACCTGGTGCTCAACGACGGCGATGTGAAGGATGTGGCGCTGCCCGGACCCGAAAAGCCGGTGTCGCCGCGCGCTGGTTCCGAGGCGGCCTACGTCGCCCTCGGCAAGAAGCATGCGAATCGCATCTTCGTCGTCTCGGCCGACCTCAATCCGTCAACCCGCCTGGCCAAGCTGGTGAGCGCGCTGCCCGACGGCCATCATTTCGAGATGAGCATCGAGGAGCAGGCGGCGACGCTGCTGACCGACGGCCTGGGCTACAGCAGCCGCGAGCCGCAGCTGAACGTGTTCTCGACGTTCGGCGCGTTTCTCGAGGGGATCGCGCGCGAGGGGTTCGAGATGTGGCGCTACCAGCGCAATCTCACCGGCGCGAATGAAGGGTTGAACGTGCTGATGCACTTCGCGCACGTCGGCGCGTGCACCGGCCGCGACCATTTCTCGGGCTGGAGCCTGGACTGGATCAATCTGGCGCTCGGCTACCTGCCGTACCTGCGCCGCTTCTACGCACCGGCCGACGCGCGTGCCGCGTTTCTCGCGGTCCGCGATGCGGCGGCCGGCTACGGCGGCCACATCGTCGCCGTGCCTCGCGACAATCTCCCGGTGCTGACGGCGGTCGACGGCAAGACGCCGCTCTGGAACGCCGCCGATGCATGGAGTCCGGTGACGACGTGCCGCCGCCGCGACGGGGCGAAGACGGCGATTCTCACAGTCGGCGCGCCGAGCTACCTGGCCGCCGAGGCGAGCGACAAGGCCGCGGCGAGCGGTGTCGCGGTCGACGTGCACGTCATCAACGGGTTCCCGGTGAACGACGAGTTCTTCGACCGCCTGCCGCAGCGCTACACGCGCGTCCTCACGCTCGAGGACGGGCTGATCGGCACGAGCGACGCGGGCGTGCGCGGCTTTGCCGCTTACGCCGCGGGCCGGCTGGGAGGGACGGGCGTCGCCGTCGAACACGCCGGGATCGTCGACCCGCAGATTGCGCCGTCAGAATCGTTTGAACAAGTCTGGGCGCACTTCGGGATGACCGCCGAGAGTCTCGCCGAGCGCGTGATGCGGCGCGCGTAGCGTCAGAACAGGTCACGCGGCGCCGGTCCCGCCGCGGGATGAATTTGACTACAATCGCGTCACATTCATGCGCCTGACGTCCGCCGACTCGCTCCTGCGCTGAACATGGCGGCCCCGCTCGCACCACTGTGTTTCGGTCGGTTCAAGCTGGACTACGGCACGCGCCAGCTGACGTCCGCGACCGGCGAGATCCACCTCTCGCCGAAAGCATTCGACTTGCTCGCCATGCTGGCGGCGGAGCGTCCGGCGGCGATCTCGAAGACCACGCTGCAGCAGCGTCTGTGGCCCGACACGTTCGTCGCGGAGGCGAACCTGTCGAATCTCATCGCCGAAATCCGGCAGGCGCTCGAGGATTCGGCGCGCGAGCCGAAATACCTGCGCACCGTCCATCGTTTCGGCTACGCCTTCTGCGGCGAGGCCTCGCCGGCGCGCAGCGCCCCTCGCGGCGGCATCGCCTCCTGCTGGATCGAAGCCGGCGGCCAGCGCTTTCCTCTGCAGCCCGGCGAGCACGTGATCGGCCGTGACGCCGATGCCGCGATCCGCATCGACGCGTCGACCGTGTCGCGCCGCCACGCCCGCATCATCGTGTCGGCGGAGGGGGCGGTGCTCGAAGACTTCGGCAGCAAGAACGGCACGTTTCGCGGCGCGGAGCGCGTGACGTCCGCGGTCCCGCTCCGCAACGGTGACGACATCCGGCTCGGCTCGCAGCTGATCACCTACCACACCCGCGATTTCGACTCGACGGAGACGCAGGTGGAGCCGCCGGCATGACGCCGGCGGGGATTGCGCCCGGGTCGCGGTTCGGACCCTACGAAATCGTCGGGTGGCTGGGCGCCGGCGGCATGGGCGAGGTCTATCGCGCGCGCGATTCACGGCTGGGCCGCGATGTCGCCGTCAAGCTGATTGCCGCAGCGGCGGCCGACCCGTCACGTCTCCGCCGCTTCGAGCAGGAGGCGCGCGCGGCCGCCGCCATCGCGCATCCCAACATTCTTGCGGTGTACGACATCGGCGTGCAGGATGGCGTGCCCTACATCGTCTCGGAGCTGCTCGAGGGGGAGCCGCTGCGCCGCCGGATCGAGGCGGGCAGCCTGCCGCTGCGCAAGGCGCTCGATATCGCCCGGCAGACCGCAGTTGGACTCGCCGCGGCGCACGACAAGGGCATCGTCCACCGCGACATCAAACCCGACAACCTGTTCATCGCGGCGGACGGGCACGTCAAGATCCTCGACTTCGGCATCGCGAAGCTGACGGCCCAGGGCGACGAGGCGACGCTGCCGGGCGTCCCGACGGCCACCGGCACCGGCACGGTCATCGGAACTGCGGCCTACATGTCGCCCGAACAGGTCCGCGGCGAACCGGTCGATGCGCGCTCCGACATCTTCAGCCTCGGCGTCGTCCTCCATGAGATGCTCAGCGGCGCGCCCCCGTTCAACCGTGACACCGCCGCAGAGACGATGGCGGCGATCCTCAAAGCGGATCCGCCGGATCTCGATGCGCCGGGCATTCCGCC
>Ga0310810_10011954_pt1 | contig 10170 bp, 11 predicted proteins | sample NCmetagenome_FD_207641 | JGI IMG/M metagenome (GOLD analysis project Ga0310810, IMG submission 207641) | Soil microbial communities from experimental microcosm in Duke University, North Carolina, United States - NC | ecosystem: Engineered > Artificial ecosystem > Soil microcosm > Unclassified ...
TGCCGTCATAGCTGTTTGCGATGTTATGATAGAACACGATGCCGCCCATCCGGGGCATGTTCATGTCGAGCAGGATGAGGTCCGGCTTTTTGTCTTTGAGGACTTCGAGGGCTTCCTGGCCGTCGCAGGCCGTCAGGATGCGGTAGCCTTCTTCGGAAAGCATCATGCCCATGACGTCTCGGATCTGGGGCTCGTCATCGACGATCAGGATGCAATTGCGGTTTGATTGGGTCGCCATGGCTGCTCGCGGTTTTATGAAAGCCTAACACACCAAACTAATTAACGACTTTTCCTTTTGTAAGTTTAGCTTTTATAGGGGCTTACGGGCTTCCGTCCGGAGGCTTAAAAAAGCCTGGAAAAAAACTTGGAGGCGGACTTTAAACAGCCCAAAGGAAAGGGTACACTAATGCCAGTACAAAAGAATTCAAACTTCCGGCAAATTTGCCGAATTATACCTTTGTCGTTCTTTTGATTCCATCCAACCTAAGCGAACCTAGAGAGGCAGCACATGAACGTATCGAAAATCACCCTGGTCGTCCTGGCGATGGGCCTTATTTTCTCAGCCCCCGTGCGCGCCGCGGATGAATCTTCCGACCAGCCGAAACCGAAGCAGGTCGGGCAATACGTGCCGCCGACGGATGACGCGGGCGGTTACATCGACGTGGGCAGCGAGCAGCCCGCGGCTTCGGAAGCGGATCAGCCCGAAGATGAAGAAACGAAGAAAGAGCTCGAAGAGCTGAAGGCTTACGTCGAAGAAATCCAGCGCTCCACGAAAGCCGGCCGCGACGGCCAGCAGGCCGCGGATGCCGCGAAGACGGTGCAGCAGATTCAGCAGATCAAGAACGTCCAGCAGAGCTACAAGTTCTAATCTCCGCGCCCGTCCGTTTTGCGGCGGGAAAGACGACGATCTCAAAGAAAGCAGTCCCAAGCACGGGCCTGCTTTCTTTTTTTATCCCCCGGGACATTCGATGACCAAAAAAATTCTGATCGCAGGGGCAGGCTATCTGGGCATGGCCGCGGCCCGGCAATTTTTATCCGCCGGCTTCAGCGTCCACGCGCTCACGCGGGATCCGCGCAAAGCGGACGCGCTGCGCGGATCCGGAATCGAACCTCGCGTGGCCGACTTGACCCAGGAATCCAGCCTCCCGTTTTTCGAAGGTTTGGACGGCGTGCTGATCTCGGCGGCGCCCGACCGCGGGGAAGTTTTCGATTACCGTGAGATGTACGTGCGCGGCATCGGGAATCTTCTTCGGAAGCTGGACCGGAAGCGGCCGCCGCTCGTTCTTTATACGTCCAGCACATCGGTGTACGGGCCGTCGCAGCAGGGATGGCTGGATGAAACCGTCGTGCCCGAGCCCGGCCATGAGAAAGGACGCGTCCTCCTGGACGCGGAAAAGCAGGTTCTGGATTCGGGCATGGGCGTGATTTTTCGGCTCTCGGGTCTTTACGGCCCCGGGCGCAACCGCCTCGAATCCCGGCGCGCCGAAGCTGCGGGAGAGCCGGACCGTTATCTCAATTTGATTCACCGCGACGATGCCGCGGCCGCGTCACTTTTCCTTTTAGAAAGGGCCAGGCCCGGAGAAGTTTACCTCGGCGTGGACAAGGAGCCGGTGCTGCGCTCTTCATTGCTTCGCTGGCTGGAAAATCCGGCGGCCTTTCCCTCGCAGGAGCCGGCGGACGCATCAGCGCGCCGCTGCCGGGCGGCGGGGCTTACTGCGCTGGGTTTCGAGTTCCGTTATCCGAGCTTCCGGGAAGGCTACGGCGAAATCCTGAAAACCATTCAGGCGAAAGGCGCGCATGCGTCATAAACTTTCATTTTTGTTTTACGGCGGCCTGCTGATTCTCACGGCCTTCTGGGCCGGGTCGCAGAAAGACATGACCCTGGGCCTGATCGGGTTCCTGCCTTTTTTTACACTTGGCGTGCTCTTGATCATTCAGGGCTTGCGCAAGCCCGTGCCGCCGGGGGAGAAGACGAAATGAAATCCTTGGCTTTGATGTTGTTTTTTCTTTTAATGGTTCCCGGAATTGTCGTCGCGGAAGACTACGGGGATTCGGGCGGCATCAAAAACGAGGGGGAAGTGCCGGTGCGGATCAAGGTGACGTTCGAGTCCGGGGATTATACTTGGGAGCGGCTGCCGGGCGGACAGGGGCTGGATTTCGCGGAAAATGTCAAATCCGTCAAGATCGCGCCGGACGTGCAGGTGTTCCGGGCTTTCCTGCGCGACCCCCGGATCAAGATCGCGGTCTATCAGCCGGACGGCTCGCGTGAGGAAGTGGACAAGCTGGGCCAGGAAGTCATGATCAAACCGAATTGGAAAAGGAGGGAAGAGGCGAAAGAATCAGGCTTAAGGATTTCCGGAGGGGCGGCCGACAATAAGATGTAATCAAAATGAAAGGGTGAGCTATGGCGACTAAGTTGTTGGTAAGCACCGACCTGCTGACCGCCCGTGGTTTGAAGAAACACCCCGTGAAATTGACGGCCCTCCTTTACCTGCGCGAAGCTCTTCTCCAGGAAAAATACGAGGACTGCGCCGATTGCATCGAGATCGCTTCTCATTTCGGGGCACGGCATTTTGAAATCCGCAATATCCTGGAAGACCCGCGCCGCATGCCGGTCCTTTAGCCGGGCCCTTTCTTTTCCCCATCGTTATGCGTGAAATCAAATTCCGCGTCTGGTACCATCCGGAGAAGCGCATGTATTTCCGCGGCTACCAGAAGCTTTCCCATGTCCTGCTTTGCGAAGAAGACGGGCCCGGAGGCGCGGGGCGGCCGTTGAAGCGCGCCGGTTATCAGGACTGCGAGCTGCTGGAAAGCACCGGCCTGCTCGACGTCCGGGGCCGCGAAATTTACGAAGGCGACATCGTGCTCGTGCGCTCGGGCGGAAAATCCTGGAACGGGGAAGTCGGCGCGGTGCCGGACATGTTCCGTTCCCGCGGCCTGCACCCGCTGGTAAGCCTCTTGGCCTCGCTGGGCCTCGAGGATGGGGAGGGCCTGGAATTCGAAGTGCTCGGCAACCGTTTCGAAAATCCGGACTTGCTCGCGCGCTGATCGTGGTATCTTTTTAATAATCATAAACGAAAGGAAGAAGGCTTCATGAGCGTTTTACTGCAATTGAAAGGCATACGGAAAACCTACGGACATGCGGTGCTGCTGGAGGACGCCAGCGCCTCCTTTGCCCACGACCAGAAGATCGGTGTCATCGGGCGAAACGGCGCGGGCAAGTCCACGCTTTGCCGCATCATCACGGGCCATGAGACCATGGACTCGGGCAGCGTGATCAAGAATTCGGAGTTGAAACTCAGCTACCTCGAGCAGCACGACCCGTATAAGACCGACGAGACCGTGCTCGACTTCCTCGTGCGCTACACAGGCAAAGAGGAATGGGAATGCGGGGAGATGGCGGGCAAATTCCAGCTGCCATACGAAAAACAGCACGCGGCGATCGGAACGCTCCCCGGCGGGTATCGGACGCGCGTGAAGCTGGCGGCCATGCTGCTGCGCGACCCGAACTTCCTGATCCTCGACGAACCGACGAACTACCTGGACCTCAGCACGCTCATCATCCTCGAAAATTTCCTCCAGGACTTCAACGGCGGCTACCTCATCGTGTCGCACGACCGCGAATTCCTGAAGCGCACCTGCGACCACACGCTGGAAATCGAAAACGGAAGGCTGTCGCTTTACCCGGGCAACATCGAGGACTATTTCGAATTCAAAGAGGAAAACCGCGCCCAGCAGATTGCCTACAACCGCACCGTGGAAAAAAAGCGCGAGCAGCTCCAGGAATTCGTGGACCGGTTCAAAGCCAAGGCGTCCACGGCGACCCGCGCCAAATCCAAGATGAAGCAGATCTCCAAACTCAAAACGATTGAAATCGCGCACACCCTGGCCGCGGCCAAGATCCGGATCCCGAGCGTGGAAAACAAAGCGGGCATCGCGCTCCAGTGCAGCGGGCTTTCCGTCGGTTATCCGGACCGGACCGTCGCCCGCGGCATCGAGATGGAGTTCGAACGCGGGGACCGCATCGCGATTCTAGGCGACAACGGGCAGGGGAAGACCACTTTCTTGCGCACGCTGGCCTCCGACCTTCAGCCGCTGGCGGGTTCCTTCCGTTGGGGCACGGGCCTTCGCGTCGCGTATTACGCGCAGCATGTCTTTACCTCGCTTCACCCGCAGGACGACGTGTTCACGCACCTTCAAAGGGAAGCGTCCCAGGGCGTGACCACGCAGGACGTCCTGAACCTGGCCGGAAGCTTTCTGTTCCGCGGCGACGAAGTGAAGAAAAGGATTTCGGTCCTGAGCGGCGGCGAGAGGGCGCGCTGCGTGCTGGCCGGGCTTCTTTTGTCTCGCAGCCACGTGCTGATGCTCGACGAGCCCACCAACCACTTGGACTTCGAAACCGTTGAAGCGCTGGCCGACGCGCTGCGGGAATTTAACGGCACGGTTTTTTTTATCAGTCACGACCGCACGTTCGTGAACCTGATCGCGACCAAGATCGTGGACGTGAAAGACGGCCGCATCACGGCCTATCCCGGCACCTACGAAGACTACGTGTATTCGCTTGAGGCGCGCGCGCGGGAAGAGATGGGCGGGGCCGCGGAAGAAGACGGCGGAGCGCCGGCCCAGGCCGCAAAGCCGGAACGCGAGGGCGGCGCGGGAGAAAAAGCCGGCTCTTACGAGGATTTCAAGCAGCTCAAGTCCGACATGACCAAGCTGACGCAAAAGATCAAGAAGGCCGAGACGCGCGTGCAGAATCTCACCCAGGAACGCGACCGGCTTTTGAAGGACATGAAGGAAAATCCCTTCAATTTCTCGCGCGAGCGGAACGAGAACATCAAGCGCGTGACCGCGAAGCTGGAAGAGGAAGAAGACGCCTGGTACAAGCTGCAGGCCCAGCTCGAGAAGCTGAAGAAAAAAATCGGGCAGGGTTAGCTTTTTCCGTCCTCTTTCGAATCCCAGAGAATGCGGATGATGTGCCGGTGGATCTTCTTGTTGTTGGCGATCTTGCGGTGCTGTTCCTTCAGGAAAATGTACTGCGGCGGATTTTCCGTGTAATGCCCGCGCAGGCTCGAGCTGGTCACCATGTTGTCGCCTGAAGAAAAAAGCTGCGCGTTGCAGCTCTTGCCGTCCCCGAAGTCCAGTTTCTTATCCTCTTTCATGATGCAGACGCGCTCCGGCGTCGGTCCCCACTCGGTCGCAAAAACATAAGTCTTCACTTCAGCCGGCAGCGGGTGCAGTTTCTCGCTGACCGCGCTTTGGATGAATTTGGCCCACGCCAGCGCCGCCTCAAGATAGCGTTTCCGCTTCTCGTTCTCGGATTTCATTTCCTCTTGCCACGTAAGCGGGAAGCGGCGCTTCATCTGGCTTTCGAGAAGCGCCTGCTGCGCCGGGCTGAAGACCGACCATCCGTAACGCACCCAGTTCCCGGCATCGTAGAGGTCGAGGTCCGCGACGTTGCCGGAAGCATCCACGAACGGCTGGGTGTCATAACGCGGGAGCAGTCCGAAAAACGCGGGCATAGTGAAAAGTTCTTGGGGCGTGAACCTGCGGAAAAGCGGCCCCTTGGCCGGAGTGAAGCCTTCGTTCAAGATGCGGAAGACGTAGAGCAGGCCCTCGTGCGCGGGATTGATCAGGATGAGTTTACGGATATTTTTAGCGCCTTCATAATCGGGCGCGGGATTTTTTTCACTGCGGAGGTCGCGGCCTCCGTACAGGGCGTAATAACGAGCGAGGAACACGGCGGACGAATGCGCGATGACGTCGAACTTTGCGTTTTCGCGCCCCGGCATTTGTTTGAGCCTGTTCACGGTTTCGGCCAGGCGAAGGGCATTCTCATCAAAAGGGCGGCGCCAATCGTAATAGAAAATGAAAAAATTGTCGCCGGGACGCGGATGGTTGATGTCGCCGATCACGTAGCCGTGGTTCTTCATCGTCTTGAGGAACCGCGTGTACAGCTGCATTTCCACGAGGCCGGGAATGATGGTGATGTGGTCCAGAAGCCCGGCGGGAATCAGGCTGTCCCGGTTTTCGCGCAGGTCCGTGGAGTCGATGGGAAGCGACAGCTCGTCCGTGCGGGCCGGACCCGTGAAATTGGCGAGGACGCCCCACACGATGTCCTGGCGCTCGGGATTGAAAAGCATGCTGCGCGTCGTGCCCGGGATCAAGATGACAGGCGTGCGCTCGAAGCCGCCGGCAGCCTGAGGCTGGGGCACCAGGCGCGGCACCGAGGCGCAGGAAAGGCTCAGAAACAGGACCGAAAAAAAATATCGAAGCTTCATGAAGATTCTCTCCCGAATAGCCGTCACTTAAAGTCTAAAGCCATAATCTCCTGAAGTCCACCAACGGTTTGACGCCGGGAAGATAACAAAATACAATACGCTTCATGACGCACGACTTTGCTTTCTTTCTGACCTTTTCCGCTTTCGGCGGAATCTTTGCCCTCATGGCCCTGACCTACAAGCGTCCGGACGAAAAAGGTCCGCTTCCGCTTTTTGCCAAGGCGCCGCATTTTTCCCTGAAAGACGCCAGCGGCCGGGTCGTGTGCCTTGCGGATTTCCTGGGCAAGAAAAACGTCGTGATCGTTTTTTATCCGAAAGACAAGTCGTTTACCTGCTCCCGTCAGCTTGCGTCGCTCAATGCGAAGCTCGCCTCGTTCCACGATCTGGACACCGAAGTGCTGGCCATCAATCCGGAATCTCAGAAAAACCACGCCTCGTTTTGCGATAATTCCCATTTGAAATTTCCCCTGCTCAGCGATCCGGCGAAGAAGACCTGCCGGGATTACCGTTCGCTTGGCTTCGGCGGGCTGCTTGCCAATCGTACGGTCTACGTTATCGACAAGCAGGGGCTTGTCCGGTATGGTAAACGGGGCAATCCGCCCACGGAAGAGATTTTGAAATCCATCCAATCATGGCGCGCTCCGGCGCTTGCCAAAGGAGGTTCTTGATGCGGTGGCTCATAGGGTTTGTCGTGTTGCAGCTTCTCATCGTGCCCGCGGCGCGCGCCGAAGACGTGTGGAACGTGCTGTCCGATTCCGAAAAGGCGACGCTGGACAAGGTGCTGGCGCAATGGGAAACGTGGATGCCGGCCAAAAAAGCCGACGGCACCGCGCCGCTGGTCACCTTCGAAGATCTCTACAAAGGGCTGAGCCCGGAAGAGAGCGGTTTTCTCGACCGCGTGCGGAAAATCAATCCCAAGGAAAGTTTTAATTTCCAGGGCGAGTACCTGGGAGAATCGCGGGAAGGCTTCCGCATGCGCCAGATCGAAGGCCAGCAGGTCACCAAGAACGGCAATAAGGAAACGCTCGCGCCTCAGTACCTGCCCGTGGAGGTTTTCCAGGCCTACGATAAAATGATGGCGGCCATGAACCAGGACCTGGGTCGCCATCTTCTCGTGGAATCCGGGTACCGTTCGCCGGCTTACCAGTTATACACGTATCTTTTTTACATGCCCAAGCACAACTATTCGCTCGTCGAGACCGGCCACTGGGTCGCTCTGCCGGGCTACAGCGAGCACGGCGCGCCGCAGCTGCAGGCGATTGATTTCATCAATCCCTACGGCGTGAACGGCGAAGACCGCGTCGAAGACTTCGAGGAATTGCCCGAGTACGCCTGGCTGCAGAAGCACGCCGGTGAATACGATTTCGAGCTTTCGTATCCGCGCGACAAGCCGGGCATCACGTACGAGCCGTGGCATTGGCGCTACACCGGATACTCCAAGGTCGCTCCTGTGGGCGCGGAAGACATCGCGGAGTCCAGCGGTGAAGCTGTTGCTGCGCCTCCTGCCGACGCTGCGGCGGCGGCTCCGGCTGAAGCCGCGGTAACGCCTCCGGCCGAAACCCCCGCGCCCGCTCCGTCCGCATGAGCCCCGCGGCCTCCCAGGGGCCGGCTGTTGTTTCTGCGCGTCCTAAATATTTGAAGGCCGTCCTTGCCGCGTTGCTGGTCCTGGCGGCCGCGGCGGTTTACCGTGAAGCGCCAACGCTCCAATTCGTCGGCTACGACGATACCCGCTACATCGTGGACAATCCCTATCTGGCCGAGCCTCTTTCCCTGCGGACTTTCTCATGGGCTTTGACCGCGGATTCTTATAACGATTCGTTTTACGCGGATTATTACCAGCCGGTCACGCTTGTGTCCCGCATCTTCGACGCCGCGCTGTTCGGCATGCGGCCTGCGATGCATCACGTCATGAACGTGATTTATCACGCGTCCAACGCGGTCCTGGTCTTTCTTTTATTTTCCCTGATGACGGGGAAGCCGGGACGCTCTTTTTTCCTCGCGCTTTTGTTCGCCGTGCATCCATACCAGGTCGAGGCCGCGGCCTGGGTGACAGCGCGGAAAGATCTGGCCGCGTCTTTTTTCGGCTTCCTGGCCTTGCTGGCTTACGCGCGCCGTCGAAAAAAAAATCTTCCCGGCCATGGCGGGTGGTTTTATGTTTTTTATCTTGCCTCGCTGGCCGCGAAACCGGTCTTCGCGCCGCTGCCGTTTGCGCTTTACGTGCTGGACTTTTGGCCGCTGCGCACGCAGGAGAGCCTGGGCCCACGCAGGGAAGTTCTGGCTGCTCGGCTTCTCATGCTGCTGCCGCCGGCCGGGCTGGCTTTACTTGACGCGATTCGCCGCCCCGAAGCCCTCGGACATTTGCCGTGGGGCGTTCAAGCCGCGAACGTGCTCGTGGCTTATTTCGAAGGCGTGCGGCTTTTTTTCGTGCCGCTGCGCCTGGGGATTGCGCCGTCATGGTATGACTATCCTTCGGCGTCTTCGCTTGCTTCGGCCGCCTTTTTTTTGGCCGGAGTCTCGCTTGCCGCGTTCGCCGCGCGGAAAGCCGGTCATGCCGCGGCCGGCTGGCTCTGGTATTTGATTTTCCTTCTGCCCGTCTCGGGTTTTATGGCCTTCTCCGACCGTTTCATGTACGTACCGCTGCTCGGCCTGGGGATTATGGTGATCTGGACCGTGGCAGCTTGGGCGGAGAAATCGCGGGTTCTTTCGGCCCTGGCCTGCGCGGCCGGATGCGCGGCATGCTTTTTTTACGGGACCCTGTCGTCCGCGCAGATCCGGACATGGAAGGACACCGAAAGCCTTTTTCGCCAGGCGCTCGCGCGTGATCCTGAGAATGATCATGGCCAGATGCTGCTGGGCGCCTGGCTGGCAGGCGAAGGCCGCACCGAGGAAGGGCTCGAACATTTGTCGAAGGCGATCGCGCTCAATCCGCGGAACACGACGGCTTACGCGCGCACAGGAAGCCTGCTGGCCAAAGAAGGGCGCATGGATGAAGCCAAGCCGTATTTCGATGAAATCCTGAGGCGCGATCCGGCCGATGCCGACCTGCAGACGAATCTTGGATTTTATTTCCTGCTGGCCGGCGACAAGGACGCGGCCGCCGCGCATTACCGCAGGGCGCTCGAAATCAATCCCGATGTGGGTCCCGCATCGCTGGGGCTGGGAAGCGCGCTGCAGTCCCAGGGAAAATCCGCGGAGGCTTTGCCTTATCTCCAGCGTGCCGCGGCCTTGATGCCCGCGGCGCCGGAAGCCTACCGTGATTGGGGCGCGGCACTCATCGGCCTCAAACAATTCGGACAGGCCGCGGCTGTTCTGAACAAGGGCCTCCAGCTGGACAGGACGAATCCCGTACTCTATTCGAATCTCGGCATCGCGCTTTCTTCGCTCGGACGCTTCCGGGAATCGCAGCGCGCGTTTTCACAGGCGATCCGCCTGGACCCCATGAATGCGCAATACCATTACAATCTCGGCCTTGCCTTTGCGCGCGCGGGCGACCTGCGCGCTGCCGGGCTTTATTTCTCCCAGGCGCTCCGGATCGATCCCGCTCATGCGGGCGCGGCCGCGGGGCTGAAAGAAGTGGAACGCCTGAAAGCCGCGGCACCGGAGGCCAAGACGCCATGAAAATCATGACCGTGCGGGAAGACATGGAGCTGGCGGATTTTCTGCTAGGCTCCGTGGAAGGCGCGAACAAAACCCGCGTCAAGCAATGGTTGAAATTCGGCAGCGTGTCCGTGAACGGCCGCATGACCACGCAATACCGCCAGCGGCTGAAAAGCGGCGATAAGGTATCGCTACTCACGCGCCAGGAAAGGTCGTCTCACGTCGAACCGCTGTGGGGCCTCCGCATGATTTACGAAGACGACTTTCTCGTAGTCGTGGAAAAGCCGCCGCGCCT
>Ga0310810_10011956_pt1 | contig 10170 bp, 7 predicted proteins | sample NCmetagenome_FD_207641 | JGI IMG/M metagenome (GOLD analysis project Ga0310810, IMG submission 207641) | Soil microbial communities from experimental microcosm in Duke University, North Carolina, United States - NC | ecosystem: Engineered > Artificial ecosystem > Soil microcosm > Unclassified ...
GCGACCGGTTCGACGGGTCGCCCGGCCGGCTTGAAAGCCGGCCGCTACAGGCATCGACCGGCCGCTACGGACGCCCACCAGCAGCTGCGGAGTATTCCCCCCGCCGTTCGGATTTTCCCGCTCGTTGGTCGCGCGCAATCGTGCCGCTGCGCGCCATCGCGTAAAAGCTGAGCTGGCACTGCCGTTGCTCTTTTCAGGGCGGCCGCACGTGTGTTCGCTCGCCTGTGACTTGCGATCGGCGCGGCCAATACGAACGGCTACGAGGACGGACGCGGCCGAGTTCATCACTGAGGACCCATGACTGCAATAAACCACGTTGGCGCCGGCGCGAAGGAGCGCGGGCGCCTGAGGCGCTGCTTGACGCTTGCGTTGATCGGTGTGCTCGCGATCTCCGTGTCGGCCCGTGCCCAGGGACGCGTCCCGGACCTGGCGCAGATGTCGATCGAGGAGTTGATGAGCCTCGAGATCACGTCGGCCTCCAGAAAACAGCAGCGCGTCGAGGACGTCGCAGCGGCGGTCTTCGTCATTACCAACGACGACATTCGCCGCTCCGGCCTGACCACGATTCCCGAAGTGCTGCGGCTGGCGCCCGGCGTCGACGTCGGGCAAATCAACTCCAACAACTGGGCGGTCTCGATCCGCGGATTCAACGGCCTCTACGCGAACAAACTGCTGGTGCTGGTCGACGGCCGCAGCGTCTACAACCGGCTCTTCGCCGGCGTCTACTGGGATGCCGAAGACCTGATGCTCGACGACATCGATCGCATCGAAGTGATTCGCGGGCCCGGCGCCGCCATGTGGGGCGCCAATGCCGTCAACGGCGTGATCAACATCGTCACCAAGACCGCAATGGATACCAGTGGCCCGCTGGTCCGGGTCGATGCCGGCCGGCTCGCCGAACAAGGAGCCGTCCGCTACGGGGGAGGCCTCGGTGCGGCGCGCTATCGTGTCTTCACGCAGTGGACCAATCGCGAAGAGTCGCAAATGGCCGCGACCGTGCGCGCCGGCGATTCCTTCCACAGCGCGACGACCGGATTCCGCAGCGACTGGACGACGCGGCCCGGCGCCTGGATGCTCGAGGGCGCCTTTACGACCGGCCGGGGACAGAAGCTGTGGCCGAATTTCAATCCGCAAACGGCCGCGCTCCGGCCCATCGCCGACGATTCAGCGAACACCCATGGCGGTCATATCCTGAGCCGCTGGACACACACGAGCAACAATGGCGCTTCGCTGCAAATCCAGTTCTTCGCCGACATCGTCGGCCGGCAGGAGACGCCCGGCGACTACGATCGCCAGACCTTCGACGCCGACACGCAATACCGCGTCGCGCTGGGCACGCATCACGACCTGGTGATCGGCGCCGGGTATCGATTTGGCGCCGACACCTATCGCGGACACGTCGGAGTTTCGCTCACTCCCGATCACACGCGCTCGTCGCTCAGGACGGCGTTCGTCCAGGACGAGATCGCACTCGTCGGGAATCAGCTGGCGCTGACGTTGGGGACCCAGGTTCAGAACGACTCGCTCGCCGGGGCGGGCGTGCAGCCGACGGCACGAGCGATGTGGAAAGGGGTTCCGCACCAGCGATTCTGGGCGAGCGCATCACGCGCGTTGAGAACGCCGTCGCTCTATGAGCGCGGGATTCAGGTGATTTACCCGCCCGCTCCAGGTCCCAACGGGCTTCCCCTCGTTGTTGTTCTCAAGGGCAACGACGCCCCCAGGGCGGAGTCTCTGATCGACACGGAAGCGGGATATCGCCTCGAGATCGGGAAGGCGGCTTCGATCGACGTTACCGCTTACACCGGCAACTACAACCATCTCCAGACAGCTGAGAGCGCGGCGCCGGTCGTGCAGTTCGTCCCGTCTCCGCAGGTCCTGGCTGTCAGTCAGTTCGGCAACCAGCTCGATGCCGCCACCCACGGCTTCGAGTTTGCCGGGCGGTGGACGCCGGTTCCAGCGTGGCGTCTGAATGGCAGCTATACGGGCTTCCGGATCACTCCGCAGCTGTCGGCGGCGAGTCACGATGCCACGGCCGCGATGATGGACGGCACCGCGCCGCGGACACAGTGGCAGCTCCGATCGGATTTTTCGCCCAGCGCGCAGGCCACGTTTGCCGCAGGCATCTTCCGCGTCGGTTCGCTCGAGCGCTCACAGATTCCCGCCTACACGCGCGTCGACGTCAGCGCGGAGTGGCGGTTCAGCGGACGCCTCTCCGCGATGGTCACCGGCCAGAACCTCTTCGATGCCGCGCACGCCGAGTTCGCGAGCACCAGTTCGCTCTTGCTGGCAACACAGACCCCGCGCAGCGTCGGCATCCGCTTTCGGTGGTCAATGTAATGAAACTCCCTCGACTGGTTGCTGCGCTGGGCGTGGTCGCCTACGGGCTCACGAACTGCGCCGCCGCCACGCCGGTCCCCGCTGCCGACGTCAAGGCCGCCTTCATCTATAACTTTGCGCGGTTCGCCCAATGGCCGGCCGAAACGCTCGAATCCGACAGAGCGGTCCCCGCCTGCATCCTCGGCGACGCCGCCGTCGCCGACGCACTCGAGCGCACTGCACGAGGTCACGCGATCCAAGGACGCGCGCTGCAGGTCCGCGTGGTCCGCGTCGGAGATCAACTTCTGTCGTGCCGCCTCCTGTACATCAGCGGCGTCGATGCGAAAGCCGCGGCACGATTGATCGCCCCGCTCGCCAACCTGTCGACGTTGACCATCAGCGACAGCGACGACTTCGCCGAGTCGGGAGGCATCGCAGAGTTGTTCGTGGAGGACGGACGCATGCGTTTTGCGATCAACGTTTCGGCGGCGCGACGCGCGCGAGTGGCTCTCAGCGCGAACATGCTCAGCCTGGCGAAGATCGTCAAGGAAGACAGGGATGGGACGCGTTAGCGGGCTGCGGAGAATTCCGCACCTGCCGGATTTTCCCCACCGTCCTGCGCCAAAACGGTGTGAAGGTCCGGGCACCGTCGCGCAAGCCCAGCAGGCACGGGTGTTGCCCTTCCCGCAGTGTGCCGTGGCGTTCGCTCCTGGTGCAATTCGTCGTCGCGGTGTGTGCTGTGACACTTGCTCCGCAACCGAGCTTCGGCCAGACCGCCGCGGCTTCCGACGTCAAGGCGGCGTTCATTTACAACTTCGTCAAGTTCACCACCTGGCCGACAGGCGCGTATGAGTCTGCCCAGGCCCGGGTCGTCTGCGTCATGGGCGACCAGGCCATCGTGACCGCCTTGGAACGAACGCCGCGAGCAGGGATCGCCGTGACGGTCCGTGCCGTACAGCCAACCGAGTCGATTGACGCGTGCCGCGTGCTGTATGTGAGCGGCGGCATCGATCAGCCCGCGCTCGCCCGCATCATCGAAGCGGTCTGCCATTACCCGGTCCTGACCGTCAGCGATCGGTCTTCCTTCGCTGCGCTCGGCGGCATCGCGGAAATCTTCAATGACAGCGGACGGTTGCGATTCGCCATCAACATCGCGGCTGCGCGCCGGGCCGGACTGACGCTCAGCGCCAACATGCTGAGCCTCGCCAGGATCGTGAAGGACGAACGCCATGTGCTGCCTTAGACGCTGGCTGAAAGCGATGTCGCTGGCCGCGAAACTCACCACCATCGGCGTGGTGGCCAGTTTCGTCTCATTGGTCGTCGCCTGCGTCTTGATCATGGCCTACGACGCCTCGAGCTCGCGCGCCCGGCTGGTCAGCGACGCACAGCTGCTGGCTGATGTCGTGGCGGCCAACAGCACGGCGACGCTGGCCTTCGGCGATGCAACCGGCGCGCACGAAACGCTCAGCACCGCCTCGGTGGACCGCCGCGTGGTGTCGGCGACGATCCTGCTGCCCAGCGGCGCAGTGTTCGCCGAATATCGGCGCGATCCCGGTCCGTCGATCGATGCGGTGGCGATGTCCGACCCGAGTGTCCTCCGTTCAGGAACACCCTGGCAGACCTTTACCGGCAACCGGTTGTTCGTGCTCCGTCCCATCGCCCTGAAAGGTGAGAAGCTTGGCAGCGTCCTCGTTGAATCGGATCTGAGCGACATCTACACGCGGTTGATTGCCTTCGGACGCATCATTACCGCGGTGCTCGTCATCGCATCGGCGCTCGCATTCCTGATTTCGGCTCGCTTGCAGCGCGTGATCTCGCGTCCGGTGTTGAGGCTGACCGCCGCAGCTCGCGCCGTCACCCGGCATCACCAGTACGACCAACGGGTCGAAAAAGGAGACGCCGACGAAATCGGCGAACTGGTGGATGGCTTCAACGAGATGCTCGCGGAAATCCAGGACCGCGATCAGCAGCTCGTCGATCATCAGGACGAGCTCGCAAAGACGGTCGAGGCGCGCACCGTCGAACTGCGCGCCGCCAACAGCAACCTCACCCAGGCGCGCGACAAGGCCATGGAAGCCAACCGCGCCAAGAGCGAGTTCCTCGCCAACATGAGCCACGAAATCCGCACGCCGATGAATGGCATCATCGGGATGACGGAGCTGGCCCTCGGCACCGAGCTCTCGGCTGAACAACGCGACTACCTCGACACCGTCAAGTTCTCGGCGACGTCGCTGCTGGCCATTCTCAACGACGTGCTCGACTTCTCGAAGATCGAGTCGCGCAAGCTCGAGCTCGAAGCGATCGCCTTTTCGGTCCCCGATCTCATCAACAGCCTGGTGAAGTCGTTCGCGATCCGCGCCGAAGAGAAACACTTGCAGCTCTCCGCCGACGTCGATCCGTCGCTGCCGCCGTACATCGTCGGCGATCCCGTCCGCGTCCAGCAGGTGATATCGAATCTCGTCGCCAACGCGATCAAATTCACCGACCAGGGACGGGTCGCGCTCAGCGTCAGCGTCGACAGACGGGTGAACCAGCGGGTCGACCTCCACTTCACGGTGACCGACTCCGGCATCGGAATTCCGGCCGACAAGCATGAGACGATCTTCGATGCGTTTCGCCAGGCCGATGGATCGACGACGCGCAAGTTTGGCGGCACCGGCCTCGGCCTGACGATCTCGGCCACCCTCGTCAGGCTGATGGGCGGCACGATCGCCGTCGACAGCGACGCGGGTAAAGGCAGCACCTTCCATGTGCGGGTGGGATTCGACGTCGCGTCGCCGGCTCAGATGGCAGCGGCACCGGTGCGTGCCGGCGCCCGGATCGTGCCGACCGCCCCAGCACTCCCACCGACATCGAACGCACCGCGGCCGACGCTGCGCATCCTGCTGGCCGAAGACAATATCGTCAACCAGCATGTCGCGGTCGGGCTTCTGAAGAAACGCGGGCATCAGGTGACGGTGGCCGACGACGGCCGCGAGGCGCTCGCGGCCCTCGACCGGCAGGCGTTCGACGTGGTGCTGATGGATGTGCAGATGCCCGAGATGGGCGGTTACGAAGCGACTGCGATGATTCGCAACCGCGAACGCGCGACCGGCGCGCACCTGCGCATCATCGCCATGACGGCGCACGCCATGACCGGCGATCGCGAGCGGTGCCTGGCCGCCGGCATGGACGGCTACATTTCGAAACCGGTGAGCCCGGAAGCGTTGTACACCGCGGTCGAGCGCGGAGCCGACGCGGGATCATCGGCGCCGACCCGCCTGACCGACGTCTCCCCCACTCGACGACGCGACCTGACGCCAGAGACGAGGGCACACGCCCAGGTGAGATGAGGTCTCCAATGAAGCGCACACAGTCAGTTTCGTCATGGCGGACCGCTGGCGGCATCGCGCTGACCAGCGTGCTCGCATTGGCCACGCCGGCCGTTGCCGAACAGCGCCCCGCGGATGTCATCCAACTGAGTCTCGAGGATCTGTTGAAAGTCGAGGTCACCTCCGTCTCGCGCAAGCCGCAGTCGCTGATCAGTGCACCTGCGGCCATTTTTGTCATCACGGCGGAAGACATTCGCCGGTCGGCGGCCACCACGCTGCCGGAGCTGCTGCGCATCGTCCCCGGCGTCCAGGTCGCACGGTATACGAATTCGAAGTGGGCGGTGAGCGCCCGCGGCATGGGCACGTACTATTCGAGCAAGCTGCTCGTCCTCGTCGACGGCCGGACTGTTTACACTCCGGATTTTGCCGGCGTGTACTGGGATTTGCAGGATCTGCCGCTCGAGGATGTCGATCGCATTGAAGTGATTCGCGGACCGGGCGGCACAATGTGGGGCGCCAACGCCGTCAACGGCGTCATCAACGTCATCACCAAGCCCGCCGCCGCCACCACGGGCGTGAAAGCCAACGTCAGTTCGGGAACCGACCAGCGGGTGATCTCGTCGTTCCGCTACGGGAGCCCGATCGGCGCAGGAACGACGTACCGCGTCTTTGGACGGATTAGCGATCGAACCCTCGACACGCTGCCCGATACCGACGACACATCACGGCTGGCCCGCGGCGGCTTCCGTCTGGACCGATCGGCGGGAGCCGACACCTTCCGGCTGCAGGGCGAAATCTACGATGGACACGAACGCACGCCGATCAGCCTGCCAACCCTGGCGGCGCCGTATCGACGGATTGTTCACGACCGCCTCGATCTCCGCGGAGCGAACGTCGTTGGCCAGTGGACCCGCACGTTTTCGCTGACCAACAACGTGACAATCGGCGCCTACGCCGATCGCAACGTGCGAAACGAATACATTCACCCCAACACCACCGACCGCGCGGACGTCGACATCGCCCATCACATCAGGCTGGGTGCCCGTCACGACGTGGTGTGGGGCGGCGAGGCCCGGATCACGCATTCGCTGCTCCGCCACTCGGACGTCATGGTCTACGAACCTGAACGATCGACGCGCGGCCTGCTCAGCGCGTTCGGCCAGGACGAGATCGCTGTGCATCCGAAGCTCGCCGTCACCCTCGGCAGCAAGGTCGAGTGGCACCAGGGCGTGGGCGGCGCGTTCGAACCGAACGTGCGCGTGTTGTGGAAACCTGTGCGCCGCCAGAGCGCATGGGGCGCGGTGTCGCATGCCGAACGAACACCTTCATTGGCCGACCAGATCGCCACCTTCCAATACATCGTCGTTCCGCCGTCGGCCGCCACCTCGAACCTACCGGTGCGCGTGGACGTCGTCGGGCAGCCAGGCGTCCAGCTCGAAAGCGTCACGGCCTACGAAGCCGGCTACCGCGTGCAGATTCTCGACTCGGTTGCCATAGATCTAACCGCATACCGCAACCAGTACGACCATCTCAACTCGTACGGCCGAAGCGCGCCGACCCTGCAAGTGGCTGGCGTCACGCCGTATCTGTACATCACGTCGTTGCACGAAAATCTTGCCGCCGGCCGATCGCACGGCGCCGAGGCGCTGGCTAACTGGACGGCGACTCCATGGTGGACGCTGTCGGCGTCGACCACGGTCCTCGATGTGCACGTCTGGATGACCGACGCAACGGTGACTCCAGGCAACTCGCTGATGGTGCTGCAGTACAACCCTCGACGTCAGATGACAGCACGATCGCTGCTGGACCGAGGCCCCTTCGAGTTCGATGCCACGCTGCTGCACAACGGCCCCCTCCAGGCAGGCGATGTGAAGGGCTACACGACCCTGGATGTTCGAGCCGCGTGGAACCTGACACGCGCGATCAAGGTCGATGTCGGCGCACAGAACCTGTTCGACCAGCGCCACGTCGAAACGTCCCGGTATCTGTACGAGGTTCCGGCGGAAGTGGGACGCGAGTTCTTCACCCGCATCACCTGGGGCCTCTGACCGAAACTGTGAAACCTGTGCGTCCATTCAGTCCGGCCATGACGACTTGGTCAGAGCACTGTCGTTTGTCGTCATTCCGCAGCCGGCATCATGAGACCTTGAACTCAGTGGGCGTTCGCTCGCCTGCGGCGGCGGCGATGGCTCGTCGCTTGCTACTGTCGAAAGGATGTCGATGCGCGCAGTAGTGGCCGACGACGATCGCGGAACGGCGACGATCGTCAAGAACGTGCTGACGCAGTTGAATCTCGAGGTCACGGTTGCACACGATGGCAACGCGGCGTGGGAACTGCTGACGCAAGACGCGCCGCCGGCGCTGGCGATCATCGACTGGATGATGCCGGGCATCGACGGGCTCGAACTCTGCCGGCGCATCAAGCGGGAACCGACCCTCTCGAATACTCACGTGATCCTGCTGACGGCGAAAAACGATCAGCAGGACGTCGTCACCGCCCTTCAGGCCGGCGCCGACGACTATGTCGTAAAACCGTTCAAGTTCCAGGAACTGCGCACTCGCGTCCACGTCGGCGTGCGGATCGCCTCGCTGCAGGAACGTGTGGTCAAGAGCGTCGCGGAGTTGCAGGCCGCGCAGCAGGCTGCCGGAAACGCCGGCACCGGCGGCGGTACCGCCAACGTCTCGGCGCAAGCCCGCCGAGGCTGGTTGAAGCTCGCCAAAGATGGCGTCGCGCGCTCGGGACGGTATCGCCGGTCGCTCGGCGGACTGGTTCAAGCGGCCGACGAGGCCGTCGAGCATGCGCTGGCTGCGCAGGCCGACATCAAGCCGACTGATTCGAGATCCGAAGACCCGTCCGACGCATAGAAAAGCTTCTGTCGTAAAGTAGCGCGGATGCTTCGAACCTTCTGGGGCCGGGTTGCGGTCTCGGCGGCGTTGATGGTTGGTCCGGCGTTGGGTCCGGCTAAAGCCGGACACTACGTACTGTCGGCGCAGCGCGAAGAACCGACGTCGCCGCGGGCGTCCACGCCGATCACCTTCCTTCAAATCAACGACGTCTACTCCACCGTACCCATCGACGGCCTTGGCGGCCTGGCTCGCGTCGCCACGATTAAGCAGCAGATAGCCGCCGCCGGCAAGACACCGGTCCTGGTCATCGCCGGCGACTTCCTGTCGCCCTCCGTCGCTTCGAGCGTCTTCAAGGGCGAGCAGATGATGGCGGCGCTCAACGCGGCCGGCCTCGATTTCGCCACCCTCGGCAATCACGAATTCGACTTCGGATCCGATCTGTTGATTCAGCGCATGGCCGAAGCGAAGTGGCAGTGGATCGTCTCGAACGTCGTCGACACCAACACCGGGAAGCCGATCGGCAACGCCGCTCCCTACGTCGTGAAGACTTACGGCTCGCTCAAAGTCGGGATCATCGGCCTGTGCCTGACCAGCGAAGAAATCACACCCGACAACCTGCAACACCTTCGCCTGATCGATCCGATGGAGGCGGCGGCGACCTATATTCCACAGCTGCGGTCCGCGGGGGCGAATATCATCGTCGCCATCACGCACCTCAGCTTTGCCGAGGATCGCGCCCTGGCGCAGCGTTTCCCCGACATCGATCTGATCATCGGCGGGCACGAGCACTTCCCGATCACCGCCACGGAGAATCGGACATTGATCAGCAAGGCGGGGTCGGATGCGAAGTTTGTCGCGCGGCTCGATCTGAACCGCCGCGACGACGGCGTCACGGAGCGGTTTTTCGAACTGATCCCGGTCACCGCATCCATTCCGGACGATCCGAAAACCGCCGCGGTCGTGAACGAATTCGAGGCCAGGCTCGGAACGGCGCTCGACGTCGTCGTCGGCACGAGCCGCATCGGCCTGGACGCCGATTCCGTACGCATGCGCGCCGGAGAAACGAATCTCGGCGATTTCGTCGCCGACGCCATCAGAGCCGAAGTCGGAGCGGACGTCACGATCTTGAATTCCGGGAGCATCCGCGGCGATCGGATCTATCCTGCCGGGCCGATCACCAGACGCACGATCGTGGCGATCCAGCCATTCGGCAGCGTCGTTTGCAAAGTTGCCGTGCCCGGTCGGGTGATTCTGGCTGCCTTGAACAGCGGCGTCGCAAAGCTCCCGGCGAGCGAAGGGCGGTTTCCGCAAGTCTCGGGACTGACGATGCGGGTGGAACAGGCTGCGGCGGCAGGCGACCGGGTTCGCGACGTGCGCGTCGGGGGTCAGCCGCTCGACCTCGACAAGACGTATACGGTGGCGATGAGCGACTATCAGCTGAAGGGCGGGGATGGCTACGACATGTTCACAAGCCAGCGCGTCATCGTCGGTCCCGAAGCCGGTCCGCTGATTACGACCGCCCTCGAACACTACGTCGCAGCGGCGGGCGAGGTGAACCCCGCCGTCGACGGACGCATCACGATCGTTCGGTAGTTCGGGTATCGCTGTAGCGGTTAGTTCATCTCGCTGTAGCGGTTAGTTCATCTCGCTGTAGCGGCCGGCCTTCAGGCCGGCCGAGCGACCGCCGTCCGCCGCG
>Ga0310810_10011957_pt1 | contig 10170 bp, 8 predicted proteins | sample NCmetagenome_FD_207641 | JGI IMG/M metagenome (GOLD analysis project Ga0310810, IMG submission 207641) | Soil microbial communities from experimental microcosm in Duke University, North Carolina, United States - NC | ecosystem: Engineered > Artificial ecosystem > Soil microcosm > Unclassified ...
TTGCGCTCGCGGGTCATCTCAAGCTCAACAAGTTGATTGTTTTATTCGACGACAACGGCATCTCCATCGACGGCGCCCTGTCGCTCGCCGACAGTGTCGACCAAGTCAAACGTTTCGAAGCCGCAGGGTGGAATGCCTGCCGCATCGATGGACATGACCCAGCAGCAATCAACGCGGCGCTCGAGAAGGCGCAGGCGTCCGACAAGCCTGCGCTGATTGCCTGCAAGACCAAGATCGGATTCGGCGCGCCGACAAAGCAAGGCTCGGAAAAATCCCACGGTTCTCCACTCGGCGCCGACGAAATCACGGGCGCGCGCAAGGCACTCGGCTGGACATCCGCACCTTTCGAGGTGCCGGCCGACATACTGAAATCCTGGCGAACGGCGGGCGCGCGCTCAAGGTCTCTGCACGCTGAGTGGATCAAACGTCTTGCCGCGCTCGACAGTACGAAAAGAAACGAGTTCGAACGCCGGATGAATGGTAACGTACCGAAACAAGCGCTCGCAGATGCGGCGCTTGCGATGAAGGCGATTTCGGCGAACGATTTCTCAGGCCGCTTCATCCACTACGGCGTGCGTGAACACGGAATGGCAGCGGCGATGAATGGCATGGCGCTGCATGGCGGCATCATCCCCTATTCCGGTACATTCCTTGTGTTTTCGGATTACTGCAGACCGGCAATCCGGCTGGCCGCGCTGATCGGCAAGCGGGTGATACATGTCATGACACATGACTCCATCGGCCTTGGCGAAGACGGCCCGACGCATCAGCCGGTGGAGCAACTTGCCGCGCTTCGGGCGATTCCAAATTTGCTGGTTTTTCGACCCTGCGATGCGGTCGAGACCGTCGAGTGCTGGCAACTTGCTCTCGAAGCCAGCGACAGGCCGAGCATACTTGCGCTCACACGCCAGAATTTGCCGCAGCTGCGTAATCGGCTCGATGAAGGAAATATTTGCGCACAGGGCGCTTATGAAATCGCCGGTCCGGACGGGCACTCGGACGTTTCTATTTTTGCAACCGGCTCCGAAGTCGCAATTGCCGTGGATGGTGCAAAACTCCTTGCCGGGCGCGGTGTCGCCGCGCGCGTCGTTTCGGTTCCCTGCTTCGAGCTGTTCATGAAACAGACAGACGAATACCGCCGGGCCATCGTCGGTGACGCAAGGGTCAAGATCGGGATTGAAGCTGCAGTGCGCCAGGGCTGGGATGCCATTATCGGCTCCAATGGAATCTTCATCGGAATGAATTCATTCGGCGCCAGCGCGCCATATAAGGAACTGTACAAGAAGTTCGGGATTACCGCGGAAACGGTCGCCGGCGCTGCGCTGGCAAAGCTTGGGAAGACGTAGGGAATTACTATATGTCATGCCGTGATCATTAGCGGCTGTGGCAGATCGAATAAGCCGGGAGTGAGTCCATGACAGTACGGGTTGCCATTAACGGATTTGGCCGTATCGGCCGCAATATTCTGCGCGCCATCGCCGAAGCCGATCGCAAGGACATCGAGGTTGTTGCTATTAACGATCTCGGGCCGGTCGAAACCAACGCGCACCTGCTGCGATATGACAGCGTGCACGGCCGATTTCCCGGCAAGGTCACGGTCAAGGGTGATTCCATCAGCATCGGCAACGGTGCCATCAAGGTTACGGCTGAGCGCGATCCATCAAAGCTGCCGTGGAAAGACCTCGGCATCGACATCGCGCTCGAATGCACCGGCCTGTTCACCGCCAAGGACAAAGCGTCAGCGCATTTGACCGCAGGCGCAAAGCGCGTGCTGGTCTCCGCCCCCGCAGACGGGGCAGATCTTACTGTCGTCTTCGGTGTCAACCACGACAAGCTGACCAAGGATCACAAAGTCGTCTCCAACGGCTCCTGCACTACCAATTGCCTTGCTCCGGTTGCCAAGGTGCTCAACGATGCGGTCGGCATCGAGACAGGGTTCATGACCACAATCCACGCCTATACGGGCGATCAGCCGACTCTCGATACAATGCATAAGGATCTTTACCGCGCGCGCGCGGCCGCATTGTCGATGATCCCGACCTCGACCGGTGCTGCCAAGGCAATCGGGCTCGTATTGCCGGAACTCAAGGGCAAGCTAGACGGCGTCGCCATCCGCGTGCCGACACCCAATGTCTCGGTGATCGACCTGAAGATTGTCGCAAAGAGGCAGACGACCAAGGAAGAGGTCAACGACGCCGTAAAGCGGGCTTCCGAGCAGCAGCTTAAGGGCATCCTCACCTACACAAATGATCCAAACGTCTCGATCGACTTTAATCACGATCCGCACTCGTCCACGTTCCACATGGACCAGACAAAAATCATGAATGGCACGCTGGTGCGCGTGATGTCCTGGTACGACAACGAGTGGGGCTTCTCCAACCGCATGGCGGACACCGCCGTCGCGATCGGGAAGCTGATTTAGTGAAACTTTGATTTTGTCATGCCGGCTGCGTGTCGGATATCCACGCCCTACGTTTGTTGGAATTGTGAAGACGCGGACCGCGGCGACCATGCCGACCATGACGACTGAGTGTTGCAATGGACAAGTTTCGTACTCTCGACCAAGTCGATGTAAAGGGAAAACGCGTTTTGATGCGCGTTGACCTCAACGTGCCTGTGGAAAATGGCGTGGTCACGGATGCAACGCGTATCGAGCGCATTGCGCCGGCGATAACCGAAATCGCCGACAAGGGCGGCAAAGTCATTCTGCTTTCGCATTTCGGCCGACCAAAAGGGCGAGATCCAAAGCAATCATTGAAACCGGTCGCAGCGGAAGTCGCGCGTATTATCAAGCGCCCGGTCAAATTTGCAGACGACTGCATTGGTGAGCGTGCGGCGCGCGCAGTGGCTGCAATGAAACCGGGCGACATCCTCTGTCTCGAAAACACGCGATTTCATGCCGGCGAAGAGAAAAACGACCCGGCATTCGTGGATGAGCTGGCAAAGCTTGGAGACATTTGGGTGAACGACGCATTTTCTGCCTCACATCGGACGCACGCGTCGACCGAAGGCCTCGGCCATAAACTTCCGGCCTATGCAGGGCGCACGATGCAGGCCGAGCTTGACGCGCTCTCGAAAGCGCTCGATCACCCCGAAAGGCCGCTGGCGGCAATTGTCGGCGGCGCCAAGATCTCAACCAAGCTCGATTTGCTCGGTAACCTCCTCGACAAAGTCGATGCATTGATCATCGGCGGAGCCATGGCCAATACTTTCCTGCTCGCGCAAGGAAAGAAGATCGGCAAGTCGCTCGTCGAATCCGACCTTGCCGGCACCGCGCGCGAAATCCTCGCCAAGGCCAAGACGGCGCGGCGAGAAATCATCCTGCCGGCCGACGTCGTGGTAGCGGAAAAATTCGAAGCGCACGCGCCTTCGCGTGTCGTCGGCGTCGACGCGGTGGACGACAACGATATGATCCTCGATATCGGGCCCCGCACCGTGGAGTTTGTTGTCTCCGTGCTTGAGCGAGCAAAAACATTGGTATGGAATGGTCCATTCGGAGCCTTCGAATTGGAGCCGTTCGATACAGGCACGATCGAGCGTTCCTGGAATGGCTGGAAGGCAAGGCCTTGCCGGGGGTCGAGGTGTTACGGGTAAAATGATATCGAGCGGAACCATCCGGAGCGTCGCAACGGATGCGATGGAGGAAAGCATGAATCTCGATGGACTGAACAAAATCGCGCAAGCGATGGTTGCCTCCGGCAAGGGCATACTGGCTGCAGATGAATCATCGGGCACCATCAAGAAACGATTCGACGCCATCGGCGTCGAATCGACTGAAAACAGTCGGCGCGATTACCGCGAGATGCTCTTTCGCTCAGCCGAAGGAATGAAACATATTTCCGGGGTCATTCTCTATGATGAGACGATCTGGCAGAACGCGCAGGATGGCACACCGCTCGTCGAGCTGATCAAAAGGGCGGGTGCTATTCCCGGCATCAAAGTCGACGAAGGGACAAAGCCGCTACCCTTCTGCCCGGGCGAGGTCATTACGGCCGGACTCGACAAACTGACTGACCGTCTGCCGAAATATCACGAACAAGGCGCGCGGTTCGCGAAGTGGCGCGCGGTAATCGACATTGGCGCCAGCATCCCGACTTACACCTGCATCCGTACCAACGCACACGCGCTGGCCCGCTACGCGGCACTTTGCCAAACTAATCAGATAGTACCGATCGTCGAGCCGGAAGTGCTTATGGACGGCGACCACGACATCGATCGCTGCTATCAAGTCACGGAATTGATGCTCAAGATCCAGTTCGAGGAACTTTATTTCCAGCGCGTCAGCCTTGAGGGCATGGTGCTCAAGCCGAATATGGTCATTCCGGGTAAGAAAAGCACGAAGAAGGCGGGAGTCGAAGAGGTCGCGGAGAAGACGGTGAAACTCTTGAAGGCGTGTGTACCCGCTTCGGTGCCCGGTATCGCATTCCTGTCCGGCGGGCAAAGCGACGAGGAAGCCACCGCACATCTCGATGCGATGAACAAGATCGGCAATTTGCCGTGGAAGCTCACGTTCTCTTATGGTCGCGCGCTCCAGCATGCGCCACAGACGACGTGGAGGGGCAAAACCGAAAACGTCGCTGCCGCGCAGCGCGCCTTTTCACATCGCGCCAGGATGAATGGGCTCGCCGCGCTCGGCCAATGGAAATCCGATATGGAGAAAAAGGCGGCGTGACGCGCAAAAGGCCGCGCCGCAGCGCAGCCTTTTGACTTTTTTGATCCCGTTGCGTGCGGGATCAGTCGCAATTGGTTTTGTGCACTGTCTTCGAGCCGGCCTCGTCTTCCTTATGCACGGTCTTGGACGTGCAATCGCCGGAGCCATACGTCTCCTTGGTTATGGTCTTGTTTTCCGTACTGGGAAGAGTCTTGTGCTCTTCCATAGTGACCGGGGCGCCGGGATGGTCATGCTCGATCACAATCGCGGGATCGTGCCTCTCCTCGATGACTGTCTGTGCATTGGCGGCAATCATGCCTGCCGCACTCGCGGCTAGCGCGAGCCTAAGGACGTTGAGCTTCATGGTCGCCTCCTGCTAAGAAGCCTCGCCTATCAACGCCTCCCCCGCCCCGACGTTCCGAATTTTCCAGCTCAAGCAAGGACATGAAACGTGATTGATCTTTACACTTGGACAACTCCCAACGGCCGCAAGATTGCGATTGCTCTTGAAGAATTGGGGTTGGCCTACACCGTCCATCCGATCGACATTTCCAAGGACGAGCAGTTTTCTCCGGAGTTCCTGAAGATCGCGCCCAACAATCGCATTCCGGCAATCGTTGATCGCGACACAAATTTTGCACTGATGGAATCAGGTGCGATCCTGATCTACCTCGCGGACAAGACTGGCAAGCTGATGCCAAAATCCGGCGAAGGGCGTTACCGCGTGATCGAATGGCTGATGTGGCAGATGGGCGGGCCAGGACCCATGCTCGGTCAGGTGCACCACTTCGTAAAGTACAATAAAGGAAAAGCCCCTTACGCCGAGGAGCGATACCTCAAGGAAGCGCACCGCCTATACAAGGTGCTCAACACTCGGCTCGAAGGCCGCGAGTTCGTCGCCGATCAGTATTCCATCGCCGACATAGCTATTTGGCCTTGGATATCGCGGTTCGAATGGCAGACGGTTGACATGAAGCAGTACCCCAACGTCAGGCGATGGTACGAAACCATTGCAGCACGTCCGGCTGTTCAAAAAGGCTACCGGGTGCCAAAGGACATGGGACCCATTCCAATGCCGGGCTGACAGCCGCACAACCCGCCTTGGACGAAAGGTCCGCAGACGAATAATCTCTCGCATGATTCGTCGTCGGCAACGCCGACAAGGTGAGGTCGCGTTCGGACCGAATTTGGCACGTCGTCGAGGCCATGGCCAAGCCGCACATCGACCCATCCCCCGGAACGGTTGGAATTGTCGGTACGTTGCGAAAAGCTGTCGCACTTCATCAAATTGGACGGCTGGACGAGGCGGAGCGCCTTTACCGTGAAGCCCTGAATTTTGAGCCGGATAATTTCGACGCGCTCCATTTCTGCGGTGTCCTGATGCATCAGCGCGGACACTATGCAGAAGCGCTTGGCTTGATCGGACGTGCACTCAAGACGAATGAGCGGTCGGCACAAGCGCATTCAAGCTATGGCATCGTCCTGGCGCTGCTCGAGAAGCATGAGGATGCGGTGGCCAGTTATGATCGCGCGCTTACGATCAAGCCTGATTTCGCGGAAGCGCTCAACAATCGCGGCAATTCGCTGCGCGCCCTCAAGCGACCGCAAGAAGCGGTTTTAAGTTTCGAACGCGCCGTTGCGGTCCGCCCCGACTATGCGGAAGCATTCAATAACCGCGGCAATGCACTGTTCGAGATCGGTCGTATTGAAGAGGCACTGACGAGCTATGATCGGGCACTGGCCCTGCACCCCTTGTTCGCAGATGCATGGATCAACCGCGCCAATACGCTCCGCACGCTTGGGCGGAACGAGGAGGCGTTACGGGCATTTGACCGGGCCATTGAGCTCAAGCCTGATCACCCCGAAAGCCATCTTGCGCGGGGCAATGTGCTACTCGATCTCAATCGACCCGCGGAGGCTGTCGAGAGTTACGAAAGAGCAGTCGCCCTGAACCGGCAAGCGATCGAACCGCTCGTCAATCGTGGCCGCGCGCTTTGTGCACTCAAACGATTCGATGAATCCATTTCAAGTTACGAACAAGCGCTCACAATCAGGCAGAACGATGCCGTTTGCCTCTTTGGGCGCGCCAACACGAAATATGCAATGCGGTCCTATACGGCGGCACTCGCAGATTACGACCGGGCAATATCAGTCCGGCCGGAATTCGCTGAAGCGCATGGCAATCGGGGCAATGCTCTGCGCGAATTGGGGCGACACCGCGAGGCATTAGAAGCATTCGATCGTGCCCTCGCGCTTAAGCCCGATTACGACGAGGCCTACAACAACCGTGGGAATGCGCTGATCGAACTCAACTGCCCCGCTGAGGCGCTTGCCGATTATGATCGCGCCATCGCGATAACGCCTGAAAACAACTATGCGTGGGTCAATCGCGGCAACGCTTTAGGATACCTCAATCGTACGGAAGAAGCGATTGCAAGTTTCCAGCGCGCAATCGAACTGGATCCGCAGCTTGCCGAGGCGCATTGGAACAAAGCGCTCCTCTTTCTGTCGACCGGCGATTTCACACGCGGGTGGGTCGGCTACGAGTGGCGTTGGCGGCGCGAAGGCGAAGCGATGCCACGCGATTTCGTACAGCCGCAGTGGCGCGGGGAGGACCTGACCGGAAGGACAATCCTGCTTCATGCCGAACAAGGCTTCGGCGACAGTATTCAGTTCATTCGCTACCTGCCGATGGTCGCCGAGAGAGGCGGCAAGATTGTGCTGGAACTACCTGACAGTCTCACACCCCTTATCGACAACATTGATGCTGTAATCAGTATTTGCCGCCGCGGCGACACCCTGCCCCATTTCGATGTACACTGCCCGCTGCTGAGCCTGCCGCTCGCATTCGGTACGACGCTCGAAACTATTCCTGCGCCAATACCCTACTTGCGGCCGCCGGCCGAACGCACGCAAAGCTGGCGCGCGCGACTTGCCGGCGTTCGCAAACCGCGCGTCGGTCTGGTTTGGTCGGGAAAACCCACGCACAAGAACGATCACAATCGCAGCATCGCGCTGAATCGTCTTGAGCCGCTTTTATCTGTTCCCGGCGTTGAATTTGTCAGCTTGCAGTGTGAATACCGCGATAGCGATGGCCCCGCACTCGCGCGCCTGCCTCTCATACGCCTTGACGACGCCCTGCGCGATTTTGCCGATACCGCGGCGGTGATCGGTGACCTCGACCTCGTGATCTCGGTCGATACGGCGGTTGCCCATCTGGCCGGAGCGATGGGCCGCCCGCTTTGGCTTTTATTGTCGCATATCCGGGACTGGCGATGGCTGCGTGGACGCTTGGATAGTCCTTGGTATCCCACTGCCCGGCTGTTCCGCCAGTCGCCTGACGGCAATTGGGATGAGGTGATTTCACGCGTGGCGAACGAGCTATCCGTCTTCGATTCATCAACCGCGACCAAGTGACGACCTGGGTCAATATTCTGCCCGATTGAGCTAGCATGGCGACGTCATGACTTCGCGACCAAAACAGCCAGACCCGCAACCCGCACCGCGCCTTTACTTGATAACCCCGCCCGTAGCGGACGCGGACGCGTTTGGCTCACAATTAAGCGCGGCCCTCGATGCTGGAGACGTCGCCGCGATCCTGTTACGTATCGCCGACGCCGATGAGAGAACGTTGATCAACCGCGCCAAGGCCCTGTGTGCGATCGCACAAGATCGCGGGGTTGCACTCCTGCTCGACGGGCATTTTGAACTTGTTGCGCGAGCAGGCGCCGACGGCGGCCATCTGACCGGCATAGCCTCATTCACCGAGGCGATCGGGCAACTTAAGCCCGAACGTATTGCGGGCGCGGGCGGAATGGTTACCCGGCACGATGCCATGCTTGCCGCCGAACAAGGCGCCGACTATGTGATGTTTGGGGAACCTGACGCATCGGGCAAATGTCCGGCTTTCGCAGCGGTGGAGGAGCGCGTCGCATGGTGGGCGGAAGTCTTCCAAATTCCTTGTGTCGGTTATGCACCATCGCTCGATGGCATAGCGCCGCTGGTCTCCGCCGGAGCCGACTTCATCGCGCTGGGCGATACCGTGTGGCGTGATCCCAAGATCATCGCGGAAACGATACGCGAGGCCGAATATAATCTGCAGCCTTCGGAGGCGACTACATGACGGCGCGGCTGCACCGTTTAATCGGATTCTTTACATTTATCTTAATCGCGCTGGCTTCGCCCGTAATGGCGCAAACCAGGAATTCAGCGCCATTGCCGCAGCCGGCTCCTACAAATCAAAACCCGCCAGCGAACGGGGATCAGCCCAACATCGACGTCGCTTACGGAGCTTTCCAACGCGGCTTTTATATCACGGCGTTCAATGAAGCGACCAAACGTGCGGAACTGAATGATCCGTCAGCGATGACGCTGCTTGGAGAACTCTATGCGCAAGGGCTAGGCGTCGGGCGCGATGATGCGAAGGCAGCACAATGGTACAAGGTCGCAGCCGCCAAAGGCGACCGCGACGCATTGTTTGCACTTGCGATGTTCGCCTACGAAGGACGCGGCGGCGCGCGCAATCTTGAAGAGGCCGCGCGTTTGCTGGATGCCGCTGCCAAACTTGGCCATCCTGGCGCCGCTTACGATCTTGGGCTTTTTTATCTCCAGGGCCAGCAAGTTCCGCAGGATTTCAAACGCGCAGGTGAATTGTTTTCGGTTGCCGCAGAGGCCGGTAATTCGGATGCCCAATATGCTCTTGCGACCATGTTTAAAGACGGGCGCGGCATGCCAAAAGACATGAACAAAGCGATGCGGCTCATGCAGCAGGCATCGGTGGGCGGAAATGTCGACGCCATGGTCGAATTTGCAATTGCCCAGTTCAATGGCGAGGCGGTCTCCAAAGACGAGACCGCAGCCGCGAAATTATTTCTCAAAGCCGCCCACCTCGGTAATGCCGTCGCCCAAAACCGCCTAGCGCGGATACTCATGGCCGGCCGCGGCATGCCTGCCGATCCAACCGAAGCCGTGAAGTGGCACCTCGTCGCCAAGGCCGGGGGCGACAGCGACCCAGAGCTGGACGCCTTCGCATCCAAACAGACGCCCGCTGTGCGCGCTGCGGCCGAAGTGGCCGCCAAAAAATGGCTCTCGACCGCGGCAGCGCGACGCCCTTGACGCCGCGGGTCTTCACGGGCAGACCGCACGCTTCATGCAGCATTCCGCTATCCTCAATGTCATGATCGCAGCGGCGCGCAAGACCGCGCGCGCGATCAAGCGTGACTTCGGCGAGCTGGAAAAGCTGCAAGTGTCGCTTAAGGGCCCAGCCAATTTCGTGTCCGCCGCTGACCGCCGCGCGGAGGAAATGCTTTATGCCGAACTTACCAAGGCAAGGCCCGGTTATGGATTTCTTGGCGAAGAAGGTGGATCCCGCGACGGTGCGGACAAGAGCCACAGGTGGATTGTCGACCCGCTAGACGGGACCACCAATTTTCTCCACGGGATTCCCCATTTTGCGATCTCGATCGCGCTTGAGCGTGAAGGTACCGTCGTAGCAGGCCTGATTTATAACCCTGCAATTG